>Ga0316201_10004679_pt1 | contig 10384 bp, 7 predicted proteins | sample CS6wburrow_MG_FD_204516 | JGI IMG/M metagenome (GOLD analysis project Ga0316201, IMG submission 204516) | Coastal sediment microbial communities from Delaware Bay, Delaware, United States - CS-6 worm burrow | ecosystem: Environmental > Aquatic > Marine > Coastal > Sediment | place: USA: Delaware... | reverse complement strand
TCGCGATTTGTAATGAATAACGATGATAATAGATCGAGCTATCTATATCTCCTAATTTGTAAAACGCCTCTGCCAGGTTGCCTAGACCTGTAGCAACTCCATGCTTCCAATTTATCTGTCTGGAATATTTAACCACCTTTCTATCGCAGACAATACTGCTATCATACATGCCTTTGAGTCTATACATGTAGCCAAGTTCGTTGTAGAAAACCACTTGATCGTGTGGCATTATGCTGTCCATTTTTTGAAGTTCCAGCTTAGCAAGCCCAATATAATAATCCGCTTTATCTGATTTGAGTAATTGCTGAATTGTTACAAGTTTTATGTATACATTAAATATTCGGGAAAGATTATACTCCTTTTTTATTTCCACAGATTTTATTAAACAATCTACAGCGCTTTCATAGTCACCCATTCCTTTATATACTTCAGCTAAATTTTCATAGCTTGCGGATACTCCAAACATTTCCCCCCGGTCCTGATTAATTTGCAAGGCTTTTTCGAAATATTGCAACGCTTCTTCATTCTTTCCTTGAAGGCTGTTGGAGATTCCTAATTGGTTGTATGAATCAGATAAGAAAGCGCTATCCGTTTCATCTTCTTGCATTTGCAGCATTTCTTGCAGAATCTGATTTTGATTTTCCCAATTGCCTTCATATCTATAGAGATTACTGAGTGATTTCAGTACATTTTTTTTTACTTCATTACTATCTGTTGTTGTCAATATTCGGGTAAGACTATCAATTTTAGTTTGATTTTTATCCTGCCCAATTAATAAATTGTAACATGATAGAAACCAAATATATAACATACAGATAAAAATATTTTTGGCTTTGGGCTTGTATAACATAGGAATTAATTACGCCAGTTATGTTATTAATTTATTTTAATAATTATTTAGTAAAAGGAAGCGCATGTAATCGTTGTTCAATGATTTATAGGAATTGTTTAACCCCAAATACTTTCTTATCATGAACAATATCAATTCAATTTACGAAAAGCTATAGATGAAAACAAAATCAATCTATAATGGTGTTATAATGTTACCGATAACTATTTCTATAGATCCTAAAAGTATGATTGTTTTATAATGAAATGTCTTTCTTTCTTAACTTTCCTGGTATTATAGATACATAATACCAACAAAAACTCATCATTATTTTAGTACAATAGTAGAGAATTTCCTGAAAACCTTCACTATACAAAAAATATGAGTTTCAAGTACTTTTTGAAATTATTAACTCAGCAAAGATATTCTCTTCAACGCGGATAAGCGGTTAAACTTGGTGGAGGAAGAGCGAGAGTGAAGAAAAAGCATTTCTGCTTTCACCTTTATTCTTTCGAAGCTCCCCTCGCGCTTTGATTATAGTTGTTGAACCAAGTGCTGCGAACATGGAGAGTTTGTATCAAAACTGATTTGACTTTCGAGACAGCCTCAAGTGTCCAATCGTTGTTTTTACTCTTTCAGCCTGGATCTTCAATGCATCAGTTTCATTTGCATCGGATCTTATTTTGAACTCATGCAGAGATATAATTATTTACTTAGGTTTTTGATCATTGCGAATATAATTTTAGATAATTCTTCAGCCTGCTGGTAGAAATCATTGAATTTTAGTTCATCAAGAGTTCTCTCATCTTTGAGAACATCTAAAATTGCCACACACTCAAAAATTGAACTTCTTGCTATTACGAAGAAATTTATTCTATCAGCTTTGCTGAATCTTCCTGACCCTTCGTCCGCCGCCAAAGGCTTTGGCCGACGGAGGCGGCTAAATTAAGAACAATACTGAATAAGGCTCTTCTTAACTGGTCATTGGTTGTAGGATCAAGTTTGGTTTCTTTAAGAAATTGACGAATATCGGCATTGAAGGCTTTAGCCTTTTTATAAACTTCAAGTTTTTCAAAATCAAACATATTTTTCTTTTGGAAAGAGCGAGAGTGAAAGTGACCGCGTGCCGCCATAGCTTTAGCGGTGGCGCAGAGTGAAGAAAAATCAGAGCGTTCGTTCATCGCTCTCGTCCGCCCGCCGTAGCATAGCGAAGGAGGGCTCTTCACTCTCGCTCTGATTTTGTACCCGAAGCCGGAATTGAACCGGCACGGCCATTACTGGCCACTGGATTTTAAGTCCAGCGCGTCTACCAATTCCGCCATTCGGGCAACTATTAGGGTAGACTCTAAAAAAATCTATACGTGTTTAAAGAACTATTAGAACATTTTTATGAAGTGGCGGGAGCTCGTTCCTCGGTTCCGCCATTCGGGCAACGCGCTGCAAATTTAAGTAAAAAAACGAAAAGGCAAGAGAATTTATTCCGTGAGTGCTTTCAGGAATTCTTCCACATCTCCCGGGGAGCTCATGATCTTTGTAAAGGTCCCCATCGTTAGTTCCGGCCAGTGGGAGGCGAAGCGAAAACGACCATGCAGCATCGTGGCTGTATTTCCCTGTATGATAATTTCATAGGGCATCGCTGCTACGTTTTTCTCCCCGATGATGCTTAAAAAATGTGCTTCCCCTTTATCGGGATCAAGGAGTCCCACACCGATAAGCGCTACCTGCTTCGTTTCATCTATAATTTCAAACACTTTGACCGTGTTGCCTTTTCCTGCATCAAGGTTCCGTGAAATGGTGCTGAGTCCTTGCTGGAAACTGCTGAATTCTCTCAATGTAACAGGATCATCGAAGCGGGGCATGCCCATCATATAGCGGTATTTTTTCAGATCCTCCTTGCCTAGATCTCCTCCAAAGGCCTCCATGCTTGTGCCTATCGTTCTCATTGCCGCTATTGCATTGCCGTTCACCTTTTCCAGCCCCGATTTAAGGGCAGCCTTATCCATGGCATCCCGTAAATAGACATAGAAAAGATATTCCGGGTTAAGCATGGATACCTGTACGACCCCTTTGCGCTCCCTAAGCCCGATTTTTAGTGCAGCAGCCAGCATCCCCCGGTCATCTGCCATCTGGCAGTATTTTTTCAAGTCGTCGCTGGTATATACGATCACGCGAAGTTCAGATTTATTTGAAGGATTATAAGATCCCAGAATGGTAAATCCGGCAGAGCTGAGGGCCTCAGAGATAGTTGCCTCTATTGTTTTCATATCTCCCTGGAGCTCACCCACCATGATATAGGGCGATATGGCTCGTACTGAGAAAAACAGGCTGACAATCAACAGAGAAGTAAGTAATCTTTTCATAGGTTTTTAGTATTTGGGTTGGGAGTAAAGATAATGATATGCCGGCAGGGATTGACAATTGTCTGGATGATATATATCATACACAAAAAAACCACCCCCGTCTCCGGAGGTGGTAAAAAGTATGAGCGGGAAACGAGACTCGAACTCGCGACCCCGACCTTGGCAAGGTCGTGCTCTACCAACTGAGCTATTCCCGCAATATCTAAAAAGAACTGCTAACCCCGATTAAATCGGAAAGCTGTTTCCGCAATCGGACTGCAAATATATAATTGAAATTTGATTTGTGCAACCTTCGGGCCGTAAAGGATAAATAGGGGAGTATATTTTTTAAAAGAACTTTTTTCTTTTTTCCGATATATTTTTAACGATCAGGGTCGTATTTCTTTGGCAGACCTGCCAATGAACATACAAAGTCAGCTTTCCTATTTGTAATTTTGTTTTCTTAACTTTTAATCATAGCAATACCATGTCAAAACTAAGCAAGGATGATGCCCTGAACTATCATAGCGAAGGACGTCCGGGAAAGATAGAGGTAATTCCTACCAAACCGCATTCAACACAAAGAGACCTCTCACTGGCTTATTCACCCGGGGTGGCAGAACCCTGCCTGGAGATCGAAAAAAATCCGGAAGATGCATACAAATATACAGCAAGGGGGAACCTGGTTGCTGTGATATCTAATGGAACGGCGGTCCTTGGACTTGGCGACATTGGTGCCCTGGCCGGCAAACCGGTTATGGAAGGGAAGGGGCTCCTGTTTAAGATTTTTGCCGATATCGATGTCTTCGACATTGAAGTGGATCTGCATGATGCCGGGGAATTCATTAATACGGTTCGTGCTATTTCTCCCACCTTTGGAGGCATAAACCTGGAAGATATTAAGGCTCCGGAATGCTTTGAAATCGAAGAAAAACTCAAGGAAATGCTTGACATCCCGGTCTTCCACGATGATCAGCATGGGACCGCGATTATCTCAGCAGCCGGACTGATCAATGCCATCGAACTGGTAAACAAGAAAATCGAAGACCTGAAGGTCGTGGTCAATGGTGCAGGTGCTTCTGCAATTTCCTGTGCAAAATTGTATGTGTCGCTGGGTGTGAAAAGAGAAAATGTGACCATGTGCGACAGCAAAGGGGTGCTGAATACCCGGAGAAAGGATCTGAATAAATACAAAGCAGAATTCGTAAAGGAAACAAAGGCAGAGACCCTGGCCGATGCAGTAAACGGGGCCGATGTGTTCCTTGGCCTTTCCGTTGCCGATGTGCTTACGCCGGAGATGCTGAAAACCATGAATGAGAACCCCATCGTTTTTGCCATGGCCAACCCTAATCCTGAAATATCCTATGAAAAAGCCATGGCCGCTCGAAAGGATATCATCTTTGCTACCGGACGGTCGGATTATCCGAACCAGATCAACAACGTGCTGGGATTCCCCTTTATTTTCAGGGGAGCACTCGATGTGAAAGCCCGCGCCATCAACGAAGAAATGAAAAAGGCCGCCGTGTATGCCCTGGCCGACCTCACCAAGCAGGATGTGCCGGAAACCGTAAACAAGGCGTATAAGACCCAAAACCTCTACTTTGGTCGCGATTATATCATACCAAAACCCCTTGATCCAAGGCTGATCTACCACGTTGCTCCTGCCGTAGCCAAAGCGGCGATTGAAACCGGTGTGGCCCGTGTGAACATCGACGATTGGGATGCCTATAAATCGGAACTCAGAAAACGCATGGGCGTTGACAACCTGCTTATCAGGGAAGTGAGGATGAAAGCAAAAACGAATCCGAAGAAATTGATTTTCAGCGAAGCAGATAACTACATGATGCTGAAAGCCGTGCAGACCGTGAAACACGAAGGGATCGCCGAACCGGTGCTCCTGGGAAATGCTAAAAGAATTAAATCAATGATTCAGCAGTATCATCTTGACCTTGACGGTGTGGAGATCATTGATCAACGCAGCAGTGAACTTGAAGATACGAGGATACGCTATGCACAACATCTGTTTGAGAAACGAAACAGGAAAGGAATGACGTATGAAGATGCACTGTCAGACATGTATCTTCCAAACCACTTTGGTATTATGATGGTGGAAATGGGCGAGGCAGATGCCTTCCTTTCAGGCTTTTCGAGTAAGTATGCCGATGTGATACGGCCCGCGATACAGATCACGGGATCAAACAACCCTAAAAAGCATATCGCCGGGATGTACATCGTGCAGACCAAGAAAGGCACTTACTTTTTTGCCGACACCACGGTAAATATCAGACCAGAAACGCAAACCATCGTGGAAACCACTTTACTGGTTGCTGAAAGTGTGCGTCATTTTAATATTGAACCCGTAATTGCCATCGTCAGCTATTCTAATTTTGGTTCTGTGAAAGACGGAAGCCCGGGAAGAGCCAGGGATGCGGTAAAAATCCTGCATCATGAGCATCCGGAACTTATCGTCGACGGAGAAATGCAAATGAACTATGCCCTGAACACGGACCTAAGAATGCGCAAATATCCTTTCTGTAAATTGGGGGACAAACAGGTGAATACTATTATCTTCCCGAATCTGAGCTCCGGAAATATTGCCTATAAGATGATGCAGGAGATCGGGGAAGCCGAAGTGACCGGGCCTTTGCTGCTAGGTATCGGGAAACCGGTACACATCCTGCAAATGGAGGCATCGGTAAGGGAAATTGTCGATATGGCTGCCTTTGCCGTTGTCGATGCCCAGTACCAGCAGTCCGTGAAGTAATTTGATCGAAGACGCTCATTTAAAACATTCCCCTGTGATTCTCTGTGAACGAGTCCGTATACAGAGAGTCTCAGGGAATATATGGAGATGTCGACGAGTTTCTTATCTTTCAAATCTCGAAGAAATCGCAACGGAATAATTTTCTTATATTTCGCAAAAATTACTGACCTATGCCCTTTCCAACCATAGAATCATCAAAGATTCGCACGCTGTCCCTTGAGGCATTCAAGGAAATGGACTACTATGCTGTGAACAATTACCACCTGCCTGTTGAGCTGATGATGGAAAGTGCCGGTTTGCAACTGGCCAGGCTTTCGGCAACGGTCGTTGAGCCGGGAGCCTCCGTGCTGGTGGGAATCGGCCCGGGAAACAACGGAGGAGGCGGACTGGTTGCTGCCAGGAGACTGGAAGCCTGGGGATACAAGGTGCATTTTCAAATGCCTGTTGCATCAAACCACCAGTTGATCAAGGACCAGTTGAGCAGAACAATATCCTATGGAGTGGAAAAAGTGATAGAATCAAAGTACGACCTCATTCTCGATTGTTTCTTCGGCTTCTCCCAACGACTGCCCCTGCCCGAAAAGATTTCAGAATTGATACATGTTATGAACAGCATGAAATCAGCCAAAATATCACTCGATATTCCGACCGGCATCTCCGAGGAGAATGAAAAGGTCAGATTCCGGGCAGATAAGGTGCTGACCGTTGCTGCTCCAAAAACAATTTTATTGAACCATATTGATGAATATGAGCTGTATATCGCCGACGTGGGGATTCCGACAGAAGTTTATCTCAGAAACAAAATAGATTATACAGCTCTTGGATTCTATCGGGACCAGATCGTAAAAGTTGTATAAAAAAACCCCTCGCAGGGCTGCGAAGGGTTCTTCCACTAACTTAAACTACTAACTAACTACCAACTAAACTATCTTAATTTGCATAATCCTTAAGGGATTCCATCAATTTTTTCCTGGTGAAGAAAATGCGACTCTTTACTGTTCCGATCTTCAGATTCAGCTCGTCAGCTATTTCTTTATATTTATAACCTTCTGTGTGCATCAGGAAAGGAATTTTTAATTCATCCTGCAAGGCATCAATATGCTTGCGAATTTCCTTGTGCTGAAAGGTTGAATCCGGCTTGATATTGGTCGATTCCTTTGTGTTGTTCAGATAATAAAGGTCTTCTGTCTGGTCCACAATGGTATTCTGCCTGACCGCTTTCCTGTAATTATTTATAAAGGTGTTCTTCATAATTGTGTAGGCCCAGGCTTCGAAATTTGTAAACTCTATGAATTTATCTTTGGATGACAACGCCTTAACATATGTTTCCTGTAAAAGGTCTTTTGCCGCTTCACGATCAGAGGTGAGGCTTAATGCAAAACGCTCTAAACGATCTTCCATGTTGATCAGCCGTGTGTTGAATTCCATTGTTGTCATATCTGTATTCCTTTAAATGTTTATTCTTACTCTAATTGTTTAACAAATCTATGAATAAGTTGAACATAAACCAAATTTTATTTCCTTGGAATACACTATTATTGAGCCTATTCTAAATAAGCAGCTAAGAGCAAAGTCTTATAAATAAAGGAAAAACAGATTAAAATATCCTATAAATTCTAAATTACAATTTTATGTAATTTTGTTTAAGCAAGTTCTGGATTTGTTTAACAGATCAAGAAAAAACCAGGTTCCTGCCTAAACAAAAAAGCGTTCATGGGGAGTTTTCGGCCGGATAAAAACAATTTTTGGGTAAGTACGTAAAGAAGCAGGCTCGGTTGGATGGCGTGCCTTAAAGAGAGTTTTTACGATTAAATAGAAAAAAGGATAAAGTGCTGAAATAATAAATATTGTAGCTGGTACTTAAAGAAAGGAACAGAAGCGATGTTTAGGATTCAAGTTTTCGTAAATAGTCCTGTAGGTCCGAAACTTTCTTCAACCTGATGTAATTCTTATCCAAATAATCCGGTTCTTTATTTAAATATCCGGCAAAGTACAGGATCTTTTTATCCGGATAAGCTCCGCCAAGATCTTTCAAATAGGTGATAAAATCGAATTCGGCATGCGGTACGGTTGAAGATACCAGGATATGATCAAATTGTCGGGTCGATCCTGTTGCCAGGATGTCTGAATAGGGTACAGATTGTCCCAGGTAAATCACTTCATGACCCTTCTCTTTCAGGAGGAGCTGCGCGAAAAGCAGTCCGATCTCATGCCATTCTCCTTCCGGAAGGAATAAGAGGAACTTCTTTGCACCAGGATTGAAAACATGTGAGAAACTATCAATAGCGGCAATGATTTTCTGACGAATCAGGTTCAGAACAAAGTGCTCCTGTGCAGGGTTTACATCACCCGCCAGCCATAAAACGCCGATTTTTCCAAGAAAGGGATACACAATATTGAGGAATGCTTCCGTAAAACCGAATTTTGAAATAGACTTACTGAGAATGGAAGTAAATTTTACTTCATCCATGTCAATCATCGAAATGATCAAGGAATCGATCGTGTTTTCAAGACTTGGGTTGCTTGAACCGACACGAAGAATTTCTTCCTTCAATTCCTTATCAGTCAGACGGGCAATATTGGAAATTTTTATTCCATGCCGGTTCAACATTGCCACATTCAGAATTTTCTTTAGTTCCTGGTCCGTATAATACCGGATATTTGTTGTTGTACGATAAGGTTCAATGAGATTATATCTCTTTTCCCAGATACGTATCGTGTGGGCTTTAATGCCTGAAAGATTTTCTAGTTCCTTGATCGAATAGACCGCCATCTCCTTAAACTTTCTTGATTCATTTTCAGCAAATAAACAAGATTTGGAGGTAAATTGTTTATGAAAAGGGCTATTTTTTTAAACAATTTATTTTTTCCTGGCGATCATCAGTCCGTCGCGAACGGTAAGAAAGACCTTGTCCAGGGTCTTTTCGTTTTGAACTAAATCGTTGAATTCCTGGATTTTAAGAGTAGACTCATCCTTCTCTCCGGGACTTGCAACCTTGCCTCCCCAAAGGACATTATCTGCAAGCAGGTAGCCTCCTTTTTTCAAGCTGTTCAGGCAGATTTTGAAATAATCCGGATAATGTTCCTTATTTGCATCGATAAAGATAAGGTCGAATTCTTCTTTCAGTTGCGGTACAATTTCCAGGGCATCGCCGATGATCAGTTCGACCCTGGACTCCAGTCCTACCTTTTTGAAAAAACCGGTGATAAGATCTTCCAGCTCTTCATTTATTTCGATGGTAATAAGCTTGCCCCCATCTGCCAGTCCCTGTGCAAGGCAATAGGCCGAATAGCCCGTAAAGCTTCCTATTTCCAGGATTTTTGAGGGCCGGATCATATGGCTGAGCATGGAAAGTAATTGACCCTGAACTCTTCCTGAAATCATCTGCGGATGTACAGTTTTCAGGTAGGTCGTTCTGTATAGGTCCTGCAGGAGCGGATCTTCCGGTGATGTATGATCTTCGCTATAGCGCAGGATCTCTTCAGGGAATTCAAAAGGATTCATCAGAAATAGCTTAGAATATTAAATCGTTTGGGGTCATATACCTCGTTTGCAATTTCACGCAGCCTCGAGGGGCTTATCGCCTCAAGCTTCTTGGCTATCTCGGCCAGGCTGTCGACGCGGTTGAACAGCAGGTAGCTTTTCGCCATGCTGAGCATCAGATTTTCGCTGTTTTCGGAAGAGATGGCGATCTGCCCGAGCAGTTGGCGGCGGGCATAGTTGAGTCTCTTTTCGGGGATCAGGTTATCCCGGAGTTTCTTTAATTCCGCCCTGGTTACTTCGAGGGATTGCTGGTAGCGGTCCTTGTCACAGCTGAAATAAATATTCACGGCACCGCAGTCGGTGTAAGCCAGGTAATGCGATTCAGCGCTGTAAGAGTATCCCCGGCGTTCCCTGAGCGCCATATTCAGGCGTGAATTCATTCCGGGTCCTCCCAGAATATTATTCAGAAGATGAAGGGCAATGCGGTTTTCACTTTGATAGGAATAGGCTTCCCCGGAAATGATACAATGCGCCTGGAAAGTTTTCCTGTCAATCTTTTGTTTTAATCCGGAAGTCGCCATCGGGATCATTCGCTCCCTGGATCTTCTGCGTTGAGGCAGGTCAAAAAAGTATTGTTCAGAATAGCGCACAACCGTTTGAAAGGGAATATTTCCAACGCTGCAAAGAACCAGCTCCTCGCTGGCGTAATTCTCATTTAGAAATTTTTCCACCAGTCCGTTCTGAAATCTTTCCAGGGATTCTTTTGTTCCCAGGATATTTCGTCCAATGGAATGATCCGGAAAGAGGATCTCTTCAGCATGATCGAAGATCAGCTCAGAGGGGGAGTCCTCATAGGTCTGTATCTCGCTGAGAATAACTTCTGCCTCTTTTCGGCGTTCTTTTTCTGAAAACACGGAATGCAAAAAAACATCCTGTATCAGCTCAATGGCTTTTTTAAAATCTTCCTT
>Ga0316201_10004678_pt1 | contig 10384 bp, 9 predicted proteins | sample CS6wburrow_MG_FD_204516 | JGI IMG/M metagenome (GOLD analysis project Ga0316201, IMG submission 204516) | Coastal sediment microbial communities from Delaware Bay, Delaware, United States - CS-6 worm burrow | ecosystem: Environmental > Aquatic > Marine > Coastal > Sediment | place: USA: Delaware... | reverse complement strand
GCCCTGCACATGTCGAAAAATCCAAACGCGGGTTCAATGCCCCGGCCGAAGGGATGATCAGCTGGACGGAAATACAATCCATGGAACGTATCCACATCGAAGCAGGTCGTGACTGGATAGCATCGATGAGTGTTGAAGAAACCATGCGTTCCGATGGTCAGGGCGGACCGGCTATGTCAGTCAGTAACCATGCGACACTGGAACTTCAAGCTGACGCACTGCTCGCAGTCACGCCGGACTTGTGGCGATTTGAAACCGCTTCCGCTGTTGTTGATAGTGCCGTTACCCTGAGGCGTGCAGTGCCGGATATAACACCTGAAGAAGCACGTGCAGAGATAGTGGCAACCATTCCCGAACTGGATGCAGCCAAACAGGGACGACTGGCGTTTATACATCGCCTGCGCGATTTATTGCTTGTGGACGAGTCGCTGCCTGCAGTTCTACTCGATGCATTAAAAACCGAGCAGCTCGACGACCGTACCCGTGCCGATCTGTACCTGGCGCTGGAACTGGCCGGCACCGAAAGTGCGCAGGCGGCACTGGTCGGTGTGATCACCGACAACAGCTGGTCACTCAAGGATGGCATGCGCGCCATCGTCGCGATGGGCGGGACCAAGCAACCCGCCGCGGAGAGTATCTCTGCATTATGGGATACGGCACAGTACGGGTCCGGTGATGAGCGTCAGAGGATGGCGAGTGCAGCCGCCTTTGCTCTGGGCAGTGTCGGCAGTACTATGCACAATGCTGATGATCCTGACTATGCATCATTGCGATCAAGTCTGCTAAGCAATGCAACGAGTGCTTCTGATGTTATTCAACGAAGCAACTTCATTACCGCACTGGGTAATACGAAGGACCCGACACTGGTGAGCGAAGTGGTTGAGTTTATGAATGATGACGAGCCGGAAATACGCCGCGCTGCAGCTTTATCACTGGGCACACTGGGTACAGATCAGGTCGCCGACACACTGATGTCACACTACAGTGATGAAGAAAATGGTTATGTGCGTGGAGCGATAGCCGAGTCGTTACAGTCATGGACGCAACCAACAGATTCTGCGATGGCAATGTTCAGACAGGCAGTGCAAACCGAAGCAGATGAGCGCACACGCTACAATATCGCAATCCTGCTGAGTGAAAATCTGGCGAAATTCCCCGAGAACGAAGCAGTGCTCAGAGAGATTATGCGCAAGGAGCCCTCGAAACGCATCCGTCAGAAAGTCGCCGAAGCACTCGCCTCACGGAATGGGGAATAATGGTGACGGAGGATTATTCCTTGATCACATCTCCGCATTGATCAAAATTTAATCTCTCCGTCACCGTTTATCAGTCACTCTCGATTATCCCGATTTGCCTACCCGGATCTGTGGCCCTACTGGCCGATGTTTTGAGGATTTTGAAATTATTCAATTAATCATGGACACCTATAAATCAAATTTCTTCCGAACCCAGCTCCTGTTCGTTCAGCTCCGCCTGCTCGATCAGGTTGATAGCGATACCGATAAAATCGCTGTCAGTGATTATTCCTGCCAGCCGACCATCCGATACCACCGGCAGACAACCGTATTTGTGAGAGTGCATATACATTGCAGCAGTACGCAAGGAGTCGGTTTTATCGACCACGTTCACGTTTTTGATCATGATGTCTGATAACCTGGTATCCCCCTTGCTTGTATACGAAGTTTTGTTCTCACGCCCCTCCGATTCCGGAACTGTTGCTGCGAGAATATCCCTCTGAGTGACCAGACCTATCAGACGGTTCTCGTCATCAGTTACCGGGATGTGGCGTATATGCCTCTCGGTCATAACTTTCCTGGCATCATTTACCGAATCGGTTTTACTCATAGTACAGACTTCTAACGTCATAAATTCTTCAACTGTAATCATTTGCCTGAATCCTCTTCGCGATAGACGCAGCCGGCATAAGCAGCGGTCTGGGCTTTATCGAATCAGGAGGCGGTGGCACGGATGCCGAAATCTTTGGTGCAATCCTAAGTGAGTTGCAATGCCCCACAGCCTCTTTTAACACCGATTGTGTCAGCTACACGCATTATAACAACTGGGGCACAACTGACACAGCAGGACCACCAATTCAGTATAAGTGGGATTATGGAACCACTCAACAACTGCAGGGCCTGACCTTTGGCGACAATGTGACCTATCGTGATGGCAATGCAGATGGGATATTGGATTATTATAAATTCTGGGGACACAATACTCGATTAAAACGTATATAACGGTGTAAATATAAATAAGTATTGTGTCCCCGGATCTTAAAATCTTTAAGGGTAGCGTCTCTTTTATTTTGGTTTCAAAAATGCTTCGAGAATGCGCTGTACGTGTTCCTCGCTATCTTTTCGCACTCCCCGACGATACGCTTCGCCGGGGATGTGTGGCTTGGTCTTGATTGTCTCGACAGCCTTTTTCGAGAATTGTCGCGTAACTTCGAGGTTGCGGAAAATGTTGCCCGTCTCCTTCACCTCGAACTGGTCCGTTGGCAGGTAGTGTGAGACGATCTCGGCTTCCAACACCAGCGCAGTCATCGAACCAATCTTGCCGGTTTTCCTATTGATGCCCGCCACCTGATCCGCCATGATGTGCGGATAAACCGAAACGTCGGCCTTAACGCGAGGTCGCTTACGCGCGCTCCCATAATGCCTGTTGGCATTCTCCTGCGCGCTGTCGACGATTTTCTGATCTACCAGACGAATGACTGCATCCTTGGAAAACTCTTTAACCAGTATGTCGAAGAATTTCTGCGCGTCAAAAGTCGGCGCAAGTTTGTCAGCGATGGTCGGACGGTAGAGGGCCACGACGATCGGATCCGTATCCTTGCGTGGCTTGGCGCTCTGGATCATCCGCAGCCGCTCCGCCTCGTGCTCCTGTTTCTGTGCCAACTCCTGCATGGTCTTCTCGTCACCCTTGACCGTCGTAGTATTGCCGATCGTCGTCTTCGTCTGCCACTGCGCACCGGCACAACCAAGAACACTGGCGAGGAAAGCGACACTGATCATTCCCGGAATCATCTTGAAGAACTGCATGGCCAAGGCCTCCTTATCGGATGTCGTAAGTATTTGATTTATATTAACTCTCATACTTATAGTAGAAGCTGAGCAAAACGCCATCCATCAAACTCTCTGCCACCCTGATACCGAACATAACCCACATAACCCGGCCTATCGAGGGATGATTATTTTGGGAACCGCTTGATTACTTGTATAGGCGCTGGATGCCTAAAAGTAGTACAGACAACAGGTTCAGGCCTTACAATTTACATGTGAAACGTAAGGCCTGCCCCCACTGTCGTCCTTGGATTGCTTTAACTTGCTTCTATCTATGTAAGCGACAGAAAAGAGGAAATTCCCTCATATTGGAGAGAAATATTTTTTCGCCTGGCTATCCATATAATTGGGATCAAAGTAAAAACGCATAACTATCTATGCTAACACCCCTAATATTCACCACCCACTTGAACGATAAACAGGGTCTTTGATTTATAATGGACAAACATGAAGCGGCCACAGAATTAAAGGGGACGTAGCGATTATATTTTGACTAGACGTCGCTGTTTCAGTACGCTACCACCAATTACAGGGGTCTTTCATCGTGCATAAATCTGATATATGAACCATGAAAGACCCTTAAAGCAGAAATATTCTATGCTCTACTCCATCAGTGAAACGTCACTGCAAACTCGCAAAAAAAACATTATCCTGGGCGCACTGCTCAGTCTGTTATTGGCTGCCATCATCACCGTCGGTCACTTTCAACACCCAGAAACTTATAATGATTTACTTTTTTGGTCAGTGATCATCATGGTGGTCGTTGGAAATCTTGTCAATTACTACCGTTATCGCCGTTACCTGCGTCTAGCCAAAGATCATCGGATTGAAATTGACGGCGATGAAGTCTCCTTTTTTACCGGAACAGAAAAAACCGTACTTGATACTAAAGACATTGTTGCACTGACTTTTTATCGCAGGAAAGGACAGGTTGAGCACATTCAACTCAAATTGGGGAATAATCGGGGTATACGCTTGGAGGGCTATGCCGATTTGGAGCAGCTGGGTGGTGCTATCGCAGACCGGATTCCAAAAGAACAGGTGTTTGGCAGGCAGTCCTGAATATCAAAATCGGCAATTGTATGAAACTATTTCGATTTTGATCGCAACCGGGGTCTTCACATCCCGGCTGGCCTTACCCGAATCCAGTAAAGCTGCTCAATCTCCTCCTTGGGCGCAGCAGAAACAAACATTGCGATTTATGCGCAATGAGGAGGACTATTTGTTGACATGTCGGGGGCGTCCATATACACAATACAATGCTTTCTCTCTGTGCCCTCTGTGACTCTGTGGTGAAATGCTTTTAAATACGGATCGTAGGGTGCGCCGTGCGCACCGGGTCTGGCTAACAAACTTGACTGCGAGGTGTGCACAGCGCACCCTTCTACATCCATGGTTTCGTTATCACAACTATGTGATGGCGATTATGAGCGCATCGGCACTGTCAGGCCTTAGTGGGTGTAAATGACTGTCTTTTCAGATCAAGTCCAGACATTTACAATTTATGCTTATTTTATCCACATCGCCGAATTGATCAAACTTAATCAATCCGACACCTTTATTTGATGTTAAACGTTTTCAACTTATCAAGATATTGAAGAAATGATTCTTTATATTTTTAATCTATGGGTATCTATGTTTGTTACACCTTTATTTAAAAATGTAAGGCCTGACACTCTGCTCGCTTTTAATCTTTCTCTGCCCACTCGCGGATTTTACGTTTCAACTTTTTCTCTACCTTTTCCCCAATTTCTTCCCATTCTGTTGCAGAGTCGATACCATCTTCATCCTCAGACCACTCCTTTAATCTACGCATTACTTTCTTCTCGACTTTTTCGCCTATCTCTTCCCATTCTTTTTCACGACGCTTCTCTACTGCCGACTTACAACTCACATGAGAACCGCCACTCCAAATACCTATCACCCCTAACAGAAAACCAAAATCATACCAACCACCAGTATTATTTATTTCGTAGACAGCAACATTCTCATTGAATATATGAATAATCAGGCTGATAACTGATATCACTCCATGCCAGAGGCCATACCAGAATCCGGCAGGATTTTCCTGCGTAAATTGAGCGTCACCAGCCGCACATGATGTTAACAAGAAAATAGCAGGGAGCAATATGAACAGACCTGACAATCGAGCAGTTTGCGATTTCATTATCTTCTCCAAATAAAAAAGGTGCCGGAGGGATTATTATTTAACCACATCGCTGAATTGATCAAAGCTAAATCCCTCCGGCACCTTTATTCTTATGTTTATCTAGTTCACAAGCAAGTCTCCCTATTAGTTGTCGGAGCAACGCAAACATATTAAAACCTGACAGAATCACTTAAAATCAATGCCTGATTTCGGCTTAAACGCCGCTTTATAGGGAATAAAACACCGCTTTAAGGAGAAAGCATTACGCCTCGTGCTCATCGTCATTATCTACCCGGCCATGTTTGGCACATAACACACCGCAGCCACAAAAAAGAGTTTCTGCACAAGTTTGCAAAAGGTCGCAATCATTGGCGTCACTGGCTTTTTGAATCCAAGAAACGATTTGAACTCAGCATCCTTAATTACATCATCACATCGAATCATATACACCTGCTTGTATGTGACCGTGGATATGGAGAGATTTCTAAAAGCATACAGTTATTTGCAGGACGCACTGCACAGGAATATAACCGCAGAAAAAATCGCTACGGCGCTTTCTGGGAGCACCGCTATCATGGAACTGCGGATGATTCTGATACTCACCTGGCGCTGAATGGCCTATATCGATATGAACATGGTGCATGCAGGTGTCGTTAAACACCCTGCTGATTGGGGCTGGAGTGGTTATTGTGAATATCCAGTCACAACCACAACGCCACACTGTGATTGATAAACAAAGCTTGATGAAATTGCTGGATATCAGTCACTACAAACAGCTACAGCAGCATCATAAAGGCAGGGTGGAAGATATGCCGTTGTCTCCGAATCGTGCACGTGACCCGCTGTGGTCAAACAGTATTGCAGTGTGCTCGCGTGAGTATGTTAGTCGCGTCAAAAATGCACTGGGTATATCTGCCAAATACAAACAGACCACAGAAGCGAACGGTTTGTTTTTATTGCGAGAAATCCTGACGCCTTACACATAGTATTTCAAACCAAAAAGGGGCCTTTAAGCTTTAATTGTGGCCTGTTTACTGTGTCAAATCCATTGCAATCAATGGCCTGAGTTGGCGACCCTAAAGTTCGCTCACAAGAGCTGTAGCCGGCAGCCCATATCGGTATCGGACTGAAAGGAAATAACCCGGGTCAGAGAGCAATATACTCTAGTATCAGAAACCATTGTGAACTGACACACTAGTGTCCCGTTTTCGCTGTGATCCTGTTTTTTTCTGTTGTTGTTCTACGCGGACAGCGCCAGCATCGCTTTATAAAACTCGACCAGTAACTTTGAGTCAACAAGCAGGTGCTTTTTGTATGCATCGCGTATACGCATCAACTCATCCGGATCGATGTCCTGACCTTCTGCAAGATTCAATGAATCCATGTTCCAGTCCTTGAAGCCTCTTTTCTTGATCTGCTGGTCAAGTATTCGCTGGATATTCTTATGGCGATTATCTTTTTCCAGTATAGACATCAACCCTTCAAGTGCGTCTCTTTCGCCCTCTAATACCTGGATGAAGCGTTGATTGTGGTAAAACAGCAGGCCGGTGATGCCATACTCCGGATTATTAATCTTCGACTTTTTTACAATATCATCAAGCACAAGATTGATATCTTCTTCCTTGCCGATATACTCGCTAGTGTAAACAATAAAATGCATTCTGATTCCTGCTAGACATCAAGCTGATTATTTAGTGGGTACTCAAGCTTAGTAAAATAACCCGGATCCGAGAACAATATACTCTAATATTAGAAACAATTGTGATCTGACCCCGTTATTCCTGACGCCGTTTTTCCATAGTATTCATCATTATGCACCAAATTAGGGCGAAGCTGTTTCTGCATCTGTCATATACACATTAAGACAGTACGAATAGTTGAATTCATGCATGGATGTCAGCATGAATTACGGTCTACTCTGAAATTCTTTTCTGGATACGTTAGCATAGGCTTGTACTTGCTAACACTATACTTTTTACTCAGCCAGCAATCAGGGAGGCTTTAATGTGTGGTATCTGCGGAGAAATCCGCTTCGACGGATGCCAACCCGATATTGAAAAATTGCAGGTCATGAATGCAGTGATGGTACCACGCGGACCGGATGCAGGCGGTGTGTTTCAAATGAAACATATCGCAGTCGCACATCGTCGACTGAAAATCATCGACCTTTCAGAACATGCTCAACAACCCATGATCGACAATGAACTGGGATTGGGTATCGTATTCAATGGCTGCATATATAACTATCGCGAATTACGTGCTGAATTACGCGCACTTGGTTATCTTTTCTTTTCTGAAGGTGACACCGAAGTTATTCTGAAAAGCTATCATGCCTGGGGCACTGCCTGTGTTGATCACTTTCATGGCATGTTCGCATTTGCTATCTGGGAGCGTGACAGTGGCAGAATGATACTGGCTCGTGACCGACTGGGTATCAAGCCGCTTTACATTGCAGAAAACGATAACACATAATCATGGACACCCATTAACTAAATTGTTCATGGCTTACTATTGTAGATATAAAAGATCCATATGCATCAGATGCGAAAAACCCTGATAGATAGATATTCCCCACCTTATTAAACGTTTTCAACTGATCAAGATATTGAAGAAATGATTTTGTGAATTTTTTTTATCTATGGGTGTTTGTGTTTATCAAGGGGACGTAGCGATTATATATTTTATGGAAAAAAACATTCACTACGCCCCCTTTAATTATAGTTACACAGATCCGGCCCCGTTACGCGCTTACAATTGGAGCTGACTGGTCAACACATAGCCATCGTGTCCGACGATGACAAAATAGGCCGGGTTCACACCGTCATCAACCCAGGTATTCGCCGAGAGCTGCTCGGTTGTACCGGTTCGAATAAACAATCCGGTCGTTGCATCCGGGAACACGATAAAGTCCCCGGTGGCGCCTACGATGGCCGCGATCGGTTCAGCCGGGAGTGATGAATCCCACTGGGTCACACCGATGAAGGCAGAATCGACCGCTATGAGAGTAGATTTCTCCCAATCGACACCGTCGGTGCTGGTGTAGACGGTGCCGGTCGTACCCACGACAATGAACTGGCTACCATCCCAGGTCACATCATTCAAACTATTGCTTTCCGTCACTGTCCACGGTATCCAGTTCAGGCCCCTGTCGTTACTGGTCAGCAAGGTTCCGTTGGTTCCGACCGCGACGGTTACGCTGCCATCACCGTTGCTGGCTACGCCCATCAGGGTAATGTTGTCGTTAAGATTCCCACCATTTTGTACGGTCCAACTTAAGTCTGAACCATCAGGGCTGGTGAGAATCAGGTTGTTTTTGCCCACGGCGACGTAGTTACCCACGGCGGTGTTGGTATCGAAAACCCAGGCGACGTCTTCCAGATCACCTTTAGCGTTGATCGATACGTTGGTCATATCTACTGTGGCCCAGTTGGTGCCATCGCCGGTCAATACGGTCAGACCTGCACCGACGATCAGGAATTGGGTATTAGGGGTATTAGTAGACACCCAGGTCACCGCAGACAGGGATTTATCCAGGGTTCCCACGTCGGCAGGCTGCGACCAACCATCTTGCAAGTCATTCCCACTGGTGATGATTACGGCATTCTCACCGACGGCAACCAGCAGACTGGTGCCATTCCAGGCGACATCATTGAGATTGTGTTGCATTGTGCTTTCCTCCGGTGTGCCCGTGACTTCAGCGGACAGCACCGACGACTGCGCACCTGACTGGGCCTGGACCTTGTAATACAGCGGCGTGCCTGCGACCACCTCTGTGCCGGAATGCGTCACAAAATTCGAACCCGAAACGGTCGGTACGACCTCGCTGCTGCTGTCGGTCACACCGGGTGTGTAGCTGAAGTAGACCACATAGTCTGTTGCGGTGGGATCTTCGGTCCAGGAAATCGTGTTCTTTACTTCGGTGCTGTTGCTGTCACCCGAAACAACCTGAACATTCTGTGGTGGCACATCGGGATCAAACACCGGTCCGGTAATATCGTCATCGCTGCATGCTGCCAGCGTCGCTATTATGCTGAATGAAACAAAGTACTTCATGATGTTAATGTTTTTATTGTAAAACATGGTTGATGCCCCCTGGAAAAAATTAGTACCACTGGTTAGTTTAAATTGCCCTCGCCCTAACTGATTGACCCTGTAAGCAATACGCATGCCGATATCGAAAAATAACAACACGCTTCCTGATTTACTTCCTGTTTATTGGCTGTCGTTTGCGCTGATGCAGCTATGGCCGGACATTCGGCGACACTTACATCTCGATCATGGCCAATCGAGTTAAACTCATTTACATTAACGCGCCTACAGTAGTTTGCGCCGACAACAAACTGGCTGATCTGTAGCGAAAGAGCCACTCATGAGTTCTGATTATATTTATTTTTTGTTTCTGTTTACTGACGTAGAGCAATTAAGAGCAAATAATAGAAATACAGGGGTTGGATACAAACGAGGCTCATTTACACTCACAAATACTTTTCACTTGAAAACAATTCATCACGCCATGGACACCCATCAATTGAATTCAAGTCATTGTGAAATAAAAACATAACTGTAAAAACGACTGTAATTTTTTCTTAAAGTATCGATTTTGGTATAAAAATCGCGAATCTGAATTTACAGCAGAATTCGGCCTTTGTTTACACGTTGCATTTTGAGGTAAAAAACAGTGTTCTAAGCGGAAATATTACCCTTTTTGTAAGACCTTCTTGAATAATATCTGATAGTTAGATAGGTCTGACCCTGCCAGTTTTCATAAAAAAGGTCACGAAAAAGTTGACGAAGGGCAAAAATCAAATAAGCAACGGGGAATACTTACTAACTATTCTCCTGCTGGGGAGTAAGTAATTGGTTATATAAGAACCATCCGAAATCATTTATTCTCATCACTTTTTTATACCATACCTACTGAATCACATGCATTAAATTCAACATCGTAAACGTGTACAGGGGTGCTTCAACCTGACCCTTGACCCATGTTTTTCCGTATCAGCGAGGCCTGGTCAAAGAATATTTGCACGACCCGTTTCTTGTCTATGCCGGTGTGGCGCAGTAGAAACAATCATTGCGATATATGCGCAATAAGGAAGACTATTTGGTGACATTTTGCGTGCGTCCATATATGTCTATAATTGTTTCCAAGTCCCCTTTAATTGATTTTACC
>Ga0316201_10004677_pt1 | contig 10385 bp, 10 predicted proteins | sample CS6wburrow_MG_FD_204516 | JGI IMG/M metagenome (GOLD analysis project Ga0316201, IMG submission 204516) | Coastal sediment microbial communities from Delaware Bay, Delaware, United States - CS-6 worm burrow | ecosystem: Environmental > Aquatic > Marine > Coastal > Sediment | place: USA... | reverse complement strand
TATTCCAGTCCTTGGGTTTGGCCGCGTTTTCCGATCGGCGTCGACAGCACCAGCCGGGCTCGGTCTTCAGCGTCTTTTCAAACAGGCCAGCGACTAGCGATGCTTGCCGGCGGATCGCCGCGTCGGATCTGTGTGCCTTTTGCAGGTCCGTCGCGAAATACATGGTCTCTGTTTCCTCGACGAACTCGCGAATGGCGGTCGCACGCGCGTCTTCGCCCGCGTCCGAACCGCCGCCGAAATCGATCAGATAGCCACACTTACGCCCGCTGAAGGTGATCTGGAAAAGGAAATTCACCAATCCATCATGGACAGCGAAGGGGATGACCCCGGCTCCTCTTTTGGGCGCTGGCTGGTGTGCGGTGGGGATTGTCATGGCGCCGTTTTGATCTCGTGTCGCGCAACACTGCCATTGTAGTCCAGCCTGATCCGGCACTGTCTTCAGCGGTTCCCCGGGCAGAATCGGCAATGGCAGCTGCGGCAGATCTTTTCGAACACGATCTGCAGTGCGTGGAGTGTTGCACCTGCAACGATCAATCCGAAAAAGACGGTATCTTGGAGTTGTTCGGGGAGTTCACCCTCCGAGCCGAAGAACACACCGAACAGCATGGCGCTAATCAGACCGAGCAGGGTGAAAACCATCGTGAAGTCCTTTCAATCCACTCCCTCGGGTAGAAACGATAAATCCGGGCTGGCTGAGCCGCGTTGATGGTTGTCAATCGGCAATCGGATGTGTCGATTCCCCTGCAGTGCGTCGATCGCTGCCTGGCTGCAAAGTGGGTCCGCGCGGCGCGCACAAAAAAGCCGGCACGAGGCCGGCTTGATCAAATCACGATGATGCGTCGCTCAGAAGGCCACCCCCGGCTTTTTGCCCATCTTCTTCAGGATCAGCGCCAGCGGGCAGAACCCGGTGAAGGCGGATTGCAGCAGATTGAAGCCGATGAAGGCGGTGAAGTACAGCCAGTAGGGATGGTGGAAAATGGGGCTGCCGGCCATGCCCAGGGCGACGCTCAGCATGATCATGAACCCGGCAAAGGCCATAACGATACGTTCGATTGACATAGGTCTCTCCAAATTCGGGTGGACGAAACCGCGATCACGCCTTGCGGTTCGAAAACAAAGAAGATATTAGCAATATCTAATATGCAAAGTCAAGTTGGCTCAGATAGTTAGCCCTATGTATTTGATGGAAATCGCCTGCCGCCGGCAGGGGCGGTCAGGCGTCAGGACAAGAGGTCGAGAGATGGGTCCGGCCAGGCTCGTGGTCGCAAAAGGATCGGCGAAGCAACGTCGCCAGCTGTCGATAGACCGGTGTACATGTCGCTGATCGCGCAGCACAGATCGGTTTAACCTGGGGAACGATGCCCGCTATGATCCAGTCCATCTCTGCAAACCGAATAATAAACAGGAGTCAGCGGGTGCCCAGACAGACAATCGGAATCGGAGCCGCGTTATCCATGCTTGTTGCCGCTCAGGCGTACGGTGGCATCGAGCCGGCAGATATCCAGCTGTTGTCAAACACCCGGCAGCTCACGTTCGAGGGGCGACGCGCCGGCGAGGGATACTTCAGCGCCGACGGCAGCCGTCTGGTGTTCCAGTCCGAGCGCGACCCGGCCAACCCTTTTTATCAGATCTACCTGATGGACCTGGAGACCGGCGACGTCGACCGGGTCTCCGCCGGACCTGGCAAGACGACCTGCGCCTGGATCCATCCCGACAACGAAATCGTGCTGTACGCCTCGACTCATGAAGACCCGGATGCACCTGAAAAGATGCAGGCAGAACTGGCGTTTCGCGCCTCCGGCCAAGAGCGCCGCTACAGCTGGGACTACGACGAGAACTATGAGATCTATGCGCACGACCTGCGCAGCGGCCGGGCAAGCAATCTGACCAGGACTCTCGGATACGATGCGGAGGGCGCCTACTCGCCGGACGGCAAGCAGATCGTCTTCGCCTCGAACCGGCAGGCCTACGATGGCGACATCAGCGCCGAGGATGCGGCCATGTTCGAGCACGACAAGTCTTACATGATGGACATCTACCTGATGGACGCAGACGGTTCGAACGTGCGTCGCCTGACCGATGCCCCGGGCTACGACGGCGGACCTTTCTTCAGCGCGGATGGCAGCCAGATCACCTGGCGGCGTTTTTCAAAGGATGGCAGCCGGGCCGAGATCTATTCGATGAAACTGGCCACGCGCGAGGAGCGGCAGCTGACCCGCATGGGCATGATGTCCTGGGCGCCGTATTTTCATCCGAGCGGCGAGTATCTGATCTTTGCCAGCAATCGTGAGGGTTTCGCCAATTTTGAGCTGTTCCTGGTCGACGCGGCTGGCAGGCGCGAGCCGGTGCGGGTGACCGATTCGGCTGGTTTCGACGGCCTGCCGGTCTTCTCACCGGACGGCAGCAGGCTGGCCTGGACCTCGAACCGTACGGCCGCCAAGCAGAGCCAGATCTTCTGGGCCGACTGGGACCACGCGGCGGCACGTCGACTGTTACGGCTCGATGAGCTGGCGGCAGCCGACTTTGCGGCATCGCAGGCGGATGTGCTTGGCGCCACCAGTGCGCCGATCAGCGCCGACGATGTCCGCGTGCATGTCGAACAGCTGACGTCGGACCCGATGGAGGGTCGCCTGACCGGTTCTGCCGGTGCCGCCAGGGCCACCGACTATATCGCCACCGTGTTCAAACACCTGGGGCTGCAGCCGGCTGGCGACGACGGGACCTGGTTTCAGTCGTTCCAGTTCACTGCCGGTGCCGGCCTGGGGGCGGACAATCAAATGCGGGTGACCGGGCCGAACAGCGACGCAACGCCTGAGCTGGATCAGGACTGGCGCCCGCTGGCCCTGTCGCGCAGCGGCGAGATCGAGCAGGCGGGTGTCGTGTTTGCCGGCTATGGCATCGTCGCACCGGGCACCGACAAGGTACCGGACTATGATGCCTACGCCGATCTGGATGTGCAGGGCCAGTGGGTGATGGTGTTGCGCTATCAACCCGAATCGATCCCTGCAGAATGGCGACGCCACCTGCTGCACTATTCCGATCTCGCCTACAAGGCGGCCGTCGCCAAACGCCATGGCGCGCTGGGCCTGATCGTCGTGACCGGGCCGAACGCCAGCGCGAGTCAGCGCTTGGTCGAACTCGCTCTGGGTGCATCGGACGCTGCAACCTCGATCGCCGGCCTGTCGATCAGCGATGCGTTGGCCGGGCGCCTGCTGACGCCCCTCGGCAAGGATCTGCAGCAGTTGCAGTCAAGCCTGGATAAGGGCGATAGCGTCCAGGGTTTCGTGCTCGACGGGCTGAAGGTGGGGGCGCGGATTGATATTCAGCGCGAAAAGCGCACTGGCCGCAATGTGATCGGGCGCCTGCCATCCGATCGGGCGTCGGAGGCACCGGCGGTGATTCTCGGGGCCCATGTCGACCATCTGGGGCGTGGTGAGGTGTCGGGCTCGTTGGCCCGCGAGGACGAGCGCGGCGAGATCCATCGCGGGGCCGACGACAATGCCTCCGGTGTCGCGGCTATGCTCGAGAGCGCCCAGTATCTCACCGACCTGAAGCGTCAGGGCCGGCTCGGCTCGGTCCGTGACACCTACTTTGTCGCCTGGTCGGGCGAGGAGCTGGGCACCCTGGGTTCGGCCCATTTTGTCGAGCAGCTTGCCGCGACCGACAAGCTCAATGCAAAGGTCAGCGCCTATCTGAATATGGACATGGTCGGTCACCTGCGCGACAAGCTCTACCTTCAGGGAACCGGGTCGAGCCCGATCTGGAATCGCGAGATAGAACGGCGCAATGTGCCGGTCGGCCTGTCGATTGCGACCAAGAGCGATCCCTATCTACCGACCGACAGTACGCCGTTTTATATGAAGGGAGTCCCGGTGCTGAATGCCTTTACCGGCGCGCATGAGGATTATGCAACGCCGCGCGATACCGCCGACAAACTCAACTACGAGGGCGTGCGGGATGTTGCAAGGCTGATGAGCGGGATTGCGCGCTCGCTCGCACGCAGTGAGGTCGAGCCGGACTACCTGGAGGTCGCACGTCAGTCCAGCGGCCTGTCGCGCCGACATCTGCGCGCCTATCTCGGCACGATACCGGCATACGGTCAGGACGAGAGCCTGAAGGGCGTCAAGCTGCAGGGTGCGGTCAAGGGTGCGCCGGCGGACAAGGCCGGGGTCCGCGATGGGGATGTGCTGGTCGGCCTGGCCGGGGTGGAAATCGAGGGCATCCATGATTTCATGAGTGCCCTGGGCGGCCTGAAGTCTGGTGAGAAGACCCAGATGCGGGTACTGCGAGATGGGCAGGCGGTCACGCTGGAGGTAGTGCCGGCATCACGCGATTGATGCCCTGACCGTCGCCCGCGACCGTCAGGCGGATCGGTGGCTCAGGCGGCCAGCGCCAGGGTCGCAATCAGGGCAACGACCAGGGAGCCTGTCAGGGTCCAGGTGATGACCTCGGCGCGCAACTGCTCGTTCATGTCTCTCTCCTCTGCCTTTCGCTGTCGTTCGAAACGACTTCTCGTTCGGGTCGGGCGAGCCGAATTATTAGCACAATCGGACCGGATGTTCCCGCTACGCGTCCCGTCTCGTGCACCCGGATGAGATGTCGGGCTGCGTTAAATGTCTATTTAATTCAATTTCTTATGCTATTCCTTCGATGATGTGAGCGTTTGGGTGGCGCCGCCTTTGTTGCGTTTGATTGATGCATGTCAATCGGGTCCGTCCTGATTACGATTCACAGGAGTTCCGTATCGCTGTCGGCGTAGGGCGGGCTGCAGCAACAAAGGATCACCAGGTCGACGTCACCTGTGTTTTCTACCCGGTGTGCCATACCGGGCACGATAGCGACAGTGTCGCCAGGAAGGATCTCGAATTGTTGCCCGTCCAGTGACATTCTGCCTGCACCGGCGGTGATGTGGTAAAGCTCCTCGCTTTGCAGGTGTCGGTGCAGTGCCGTTTTTTGGCCTGGCCGGATACGCGCCTCGGCCAGGCTCTGTCGGTGATTGCCGTGCACCGAGGGGTGCATGAGTTCGCGAATCTCGGAACGGTCCTTGGTCTCGAACGGTATCTGCTGGCGATAGCGGCTGAGCATGGCCACCTCCGGTTTGTCTTGGCTCATAGACTGATCGCGGCGACGCCCGCAACCAGCAGCGCGCCGGCGACCAGGTGCCGGCCGACATGCCTTTCGCCAAACAGAATAGCGCCGTACAGCATGCCGAACAGCAGGCTGGTGCGTTTGACGGCGATCATGTACGCCGCCTCGACCTGGTCCAGCGCCATGAAGTGGACCACGACCATAATGGCCATGAACCCGCCGACCAGCAGCAAAGGCAGCGCGCCGAAACGTCCGACCTTGAGGGCCGCCGGTCTGGTGATGCCTACCATGACCAGCGTTACGGCACCGAGCAGCACGAAATAGAACGCCCCGAACTGTTCGGGCGGCATCCATTGCATTGCGCGTTTGCCGCCGACCGAGGTGAGGGCGTAGATGGATGCGCATGCCAGCATCAGACGCGATCCCGGGTTCACGACAATCGCCTTGAGCGGCGCCAGGACGGTGCGCAGGGTCAGTCGCTCGTTGTGTTCGAAGTTCAGCAACCAGGATCCGCTTACGACCAGGGCGATCCCCAGCAGGCCGTAACCGTCGACCGTCTCACCCAGCACCAGCCAGCCGGTGACCACGACCAACACCGGGGTGAACGCGAGATAGGGCACGGTCAGGGCCATCGGATAGTCGCGAATGGCACGCATGTACATCAGCATCGCGGCGATCTCGAGCGGCATCAGCGCGACTATCCAGCCCCAGAATGCCAAAGGCAGGGGCGGAAGCTCGAAGGTCATGAGCCAGGGGAGTAACAGCAGGCCGCTGATACCAAAGCGCACCACCACCATCTCGCGGGCACCGGCGTCTCGCAACCAGTGTTTGGCGGCGGCGTCTGAGGTCGCGAGGGCGAATGCACAAATCAGGCTGAGCGCGAGCCAGTGCAAATCGATGCTGCCGGATGGTTGTCAGTGTGCCGATTGTAGCGGGTTTGGCGGTCCGGCCGTGCGCACTGCCCACTTAATTCGCACGGGCTCTGCGCAGAAGCTGTCGCAGCGTTAGTCGCGGACTTGGGAGTGCCTCTCAACAGGCATTTCGATCGCCTGTCAGTCGTCCAGGTGCTTCGGTTCCACCCGGCGGTTCATCGCCCGACCGGCCGCCGAGTCGTTGACTGCGACAGGCAGGGTCTCACCATCGGCCTGCAGGAAAAGCAGGTTCTCGCTCACCGCGCCGGCAAAAGCCGCGACGCTGAACGGGATCAGGAAAAAGGCGGCCGCGATGGCCCGCACGGGCTGGAAAGTTGCCATGGAGTACTCCGGCACCGACCTTGTATGCAGGGGATTATCCGCCGAGGCTGTGTACCATAAAAGAAATTGCTAATCGACTAATGTTAACTCCAACGCTGACGAAACCCCGATCAACTGGCGCCTCGAATCGCGTAAACAGACTGCACGCCGAAGCGCTGACTGGGCTTTGGCCCGCCGCGGCGCGTAAGGCGAGTTGCGGCCGCCGAAGTTCACCAGCGGCATCTCGATCGCGTGCCCAAAGAATCGGCAGCCTGCGCCAATATCGTCTAGGGTCAGTACCGTGGCATCGCGTTTGGACAATCTCACCGTCGCTTTCCGTTTGTCGGCAGGCTTATGGCTCGCCACGGCAGTTACGCGCCCGTGTATGGGTGGCTCACCGCCCGTCGTATCGGCGTCTTTGGGTGGATTTCCATCCATTTCGCCGCCGGGGTGTGGCCGTGGCTGGTCGTTGATTTCGATTGGAAACAAGAAGATAGTTTCGATTTACAAATATTGGCATCGCCGTTGCGTAACAATACGAGTGTCGTACCGAGCGGTCGAGCCCGCTCACCCCTATCGATAAGGAGAGAGATTTATGCGCAAACATTTCATCGGCCTGGCCGTCACAGCGGCATTGGCCGTTTCGGCAACCCCCGTATTGGCAAACTGCGACGCGGGCGAGATCGTCATCAAGTTCAGTCACGTCACCAACACCGACAAGCACCCGAAAGGCATCGCTGCGTCGCTGCTGGAAAAGCGGGTGAATGAGGAGATGAACGGCAAGGCCTGCATGCAGGTCTTTCCCAATTCGACACTGTACGACGACAAAAAAGTCCTCGAGGCAATGCTCAATGGCGACGTGCAGATGGCTGCGCCGTCCCTGTCGAAATTCGAGAAGTTCACCAAGAAGTTTCGTATCTTCGACCTGCCGTTTGTGTTCGAGGACGTGGCTGCGGTCGACCGGTTTCAGAACTCAGCGGCCGGCGAGAAGCTGAAGAATTCGATGAATCGTCGTGGCCTCAAGGGGCTGGCGTTCTGGCACAACGGGATGAAGCAGATGTCGGCCAACCGGCCGCTGGTCTCCCCGGAAGATGCCAAGGGTCTGAAGTTCCGCGTGCAGGCCTCCGACGTCCTGGTTGCACAGTTCGAGCAGCTGGGCGCGTCTCCGCAGAAGATGTCATTCAAAGAGGTCTACGGCGGTTTGCAGACCAAGGTCATCGACGGCCAGGAGAACACCTGGTCCAACATCTATGGCAAGAAGTTCTTCGAGGTTCAAGACGGCATCACCGAAACCAATCACGGCATTCTCGACTACCTGGTGGTTACTTCGACCAAGTGGTGGGATAAGCTGCCGGGGGATGTCCGCGATCAGCTGGCGATGATCCTCAAAGAGGTGACCGATGTGCGTAACGACGAGTCGACCAAGGTGAACAATGCGAACAAGCAGAACGTCATCAACGCCGGAAGCACCGTGCGTCAATTGACGCCCGCGCAGCGCCAGGCCTGGGTGGATGCGATGAAACCCGTATGGAAGCAGTTTGAGAAAGATATCGGTGCGGACCTGATGGAGGCTGCGTTACAGTCGAACGAAGGCTGATTGGCAAACCCTGCGACCGATGGCGGCTGGCCCTTGTAAGGCTCAGCCGCCATCACACAACAAGATAATCGTTCCCGGTTTCGACGTCATTCATCGTGGGAGTTGCGGGTCAGGATCAACATCCGCTCAAGAGGCAGTTGTCTAGCCGCATGGATCGCGCGGCCGGTAGGACAACCGGCCGCGCTGTTTTTTCTGCCAGATAAGAACGAGAACAAAGGCCACCCGTGCCAGGAGGGGAGATGCAAAAATCAACGAATACCGCGATCGGTCGTTTCATCGACAGCATCGAGGAAACCAGTATTGCGGTTTGTCTCGGCCTGATGACCCTGGTTACCTTTGCCAATGTCGTTGCACGTTACGTCTTTGATACCAACATCCTCTGGGCCCTTGAATTGACAGTCTTTCTGTTTGCCTGGCTGGTGCTGATGGGGATGTCCTACGCGGTCAAAAAGCATGTCCACATCGGTGTCGATGTCGTTATCAATGCGGTGTCGCCTGGTACCCGAAAGATCATGGCGATCATCGCTGTCACTGCCTCACTGGCATTCTCGGTATTGCTGTTGATCGGCTCCTGGGACTATTGGTACCCGTTTGCGACAGAGCGGGCATGGCTTGAGACGGACGATATTCCGATGCCCGAGTTCCTGCAGTTCCTCTCGGTTTCGATGAATGAGGGCGAGCGCTACGAGAAGATGCCGCGCTGGATTCCCTACCTGGCGCTGCCGTTGGGAGTCGGCCTGCTGACGCTGCGTTTTGCCCAGCTGACCTGGAAGGTCTTCACGGGCGAAATCGACCGCATCATCGCCAGCCATGAGGCCGAGGAACTCATGGAGGAACTGGAAATGAACAGCCCCCACGTCGACGCGCCGTCAACCGACGCGGACATGCCGCACAAGGAGGGCTGAACGATGGAAATCGCAATCCTTTTCGGTATGGTCGTTGGCATGATGTTGATCGGGATTCCGATCGCGGTTGCACTTGGCCTGTCCAGTATCATTTTTATCATGACGTTCGGGCATGATGCCTCGCTGGCCTCCGTTGCACAGACCCTTTTTTCGGCTTTCGAGGGACACTACACGCTGCTGGCGATTCCGTTTTTCATCCTGGCGTCGGTTTTCATGTCGACCGGCGGGGTGGCCAATCGCATTATCCGCTTCGCCATCGCCGTGGTTGGCTCCTTTCGCGGCGGACTGGCGATAGCGTCGGTCTTCGCCTGCATGTTGTTCGCGGCACTGTCGGGCTCGTCCCCCGCCACCGTGGTGGCGATCGGCTCGATTGTCATCGCCGGGATGATCAGTGTCGGCTATACGCGCGAGTTTGCCGCCGGCGTGATCTGTAATGCCGGCACCCTGGGAATCCTGATCCCGCCCTCGATCGTCATGGTGGTCTACGCCGCGGCGACTGACGTATCCGTTGGACGAATGTTTCTGGCCGGCGTGTTCCCGGGCCTGTTGGCCGGACTGATGCTGATGGTGGCGATCTATGTTGTCGCCCGGATAAAGAATCTGCCTGCCCAGCCGTGGGCCGGCTGGGGCGAGATCTGGGAGGCGGGCCGCGATGCATCCTGGGGGCTGATGCTGATCGTGATTATCCTTGGCGGGATCTACGGCGGGATATTTACCCCGACCGAGGCAGCTGCGGTTGCCGCCGTGTATGCGTTTCTGATCGCCAACTATGTCTATTGCGACATGGGACCGTTCAAACAGGGTGTGGGCAGCATGTCGATGGTGCCGTTGCGTGCGCTCTCGGTGTTGTGGCATCGAGATACCAAACATGCGCTGTTCGAGGCCGGCAAGCTGACCATCATGTTGCTGTTTATCATCGCCAACGCGTTGATCCTCAAGCATGTGTTGACCGAAGAGCGGCTGCCGCAGATGATCACCGAGATGATGCTGTCCGCCGGTCTCGGCCCGATCGCCTTCTTGATCGTGGTCAACGTCTTGCTGCTGATCGGCGGTCAGTTCATGGAGCCGTCCGGTCTGCTCATCATTGTCGCACCACTGGTCTTCCCGATCGCCATTGCCTTGGGAATCGACCCGATCCACCTCGGCATCATCATGGTTGTGAACATGGAGATCGGGATGATAACGCCGCCGGTGGGTCTGAACCTGTTCGTGACGGCCGGGGTGGCGCAGATGTCGGTTACCAACGTAATCAAGGCGGCTCTGCCCTGGGTCGCGATCATGTTCCTGTTCCTGATTATCGTGACCTATGTGCCGTTCGTGTCGACCTGGTTGCCGACGACCTTGATGGGGCCGGAAGTCATCACGCAATAAGCGGGCGGCGTGCCGCAAGCTCCGCCGTTGACATGCGCCGCGAGGCCTATTGGATTCCGCTGGGCGCGCCCCTGGCGTCCTCGAAAACGGCGTCGGTCAGATCGGCGCCGTCAAACACGGCGTTTTGCAGATTGGCGCGGCGAAAGTTTGCACCGGTAAGTTTCGCGCCGCTGAAGTCGGCCGAGTACAGAT
>Ga0316201_10004676_pt1 | contig 10385 bp, 8 predicted proteins | sample CS6wburrow_MG_FD_204516 | JGI IMG/M metagenome (GOLD analysis project Ga0316201, IMG submission 204516) | Coastal sediment microbial communities from Delaware Bay, Delaware, United States - CS-6 worm burrow | ecosystem: Environmental > Aquatic > Marine > Coastal > Sediment | place: USA: Delaware... | reverse complement strand
AATAATGCAGGGCTCCCGAAAATCAGCGATAATTCCAGCCGCGATCATATCGTCGAACAGCTTGCGCTCGCGCCCGGCAACATCCATCGAAATCTGGCAACCACGCTGATCCGGGTCGACGGGTGTTATGACGCTGATATCTGCGCTCGGAAATTCATCCGCAAGCAGCCGTACAGTGTATTCAAGGTAGCCCGTCAACTTCTCGCTTTTTTCGCGTAACGCCGACATACCGGCTTCCGCAAATACTTCCAGTGATGCCTTCATCGCCGACATTCCAAGGATCGGTGCATTGCTCAGCTGCCAGCCTTCAGCCCCTTCCATCGGCTGGAAACCGTTCTTCATTTGAAACCGCGTCGCCTTGTCATGCCCCCACCAGCCACCGAATCGCGGTAGCCCGAAGTCTCGTCCATGGCGTTCATGTACGAAGATCGCCCCGACGTTGCCGGGGCTCGAGTTAAGGTATTTGTAGGAACACCAGGCGGCAAAGTCGACGTCCCAGTCATGCAGTGACAGCAGTACATTTCCCGCGGCGTGGGCCAGGTCGAATCCGGCAACTGCGCCAGCGGAGTGTGCCGCCTCAGTCAGGCGAGGTATGTTGAACAGCTGCCCCGTGAAATAGTTGACGCCGCCGAAGAAGACCAGCGCGAGCTCATCGGCGTTGGCATCGATTACGTCGAGGATGTCCGCTTCCCGAATCAGTCTTTCACCCTCTCTGGGCGCCACCTCGACAATGGCATCGTCGGCATCAAAGCCATGAAACTGCGCCTGTGTCTCCAGCAAATAGCGATCCGAGGGGAACATCTTGGCTTCGCTGATTATTTTGTAGCGCTGCTTCGTCGGTCGGTAGAAGGACACGAATAACAAGTGAAGATTGGTCGTCAGCGAATTCATGCAAACAACCTCCGACTTTTTCGCGCCGACGATCTCGGCCATCGGCGGTGTCAGGAGTTCGTGATAGCTGTACCACGGGTTGGTCGAATGAAAGTGACCCTCGACGCCATACCGCGCCCACTCGTCGAGTTCCAGCTCAACGGATGCCCGCACTGTCTTCGGCTGCAGCCCGAGTGAATGCCCGGTGAAATACACGAGCTCGGGCGTACCCAATGACGGGAAGTAGAATTGTTCGCGATACGCGCGGAGCGGGTCCGCCTTGTCCTCTGCCTTGGCAAACTCGAGTGTCGGCCGGTATTGCATGCTAGGTGCCCGCCTTTGGCGGTATGGAAACCCAACCTGCCGGCGGTTCCTTGCCCGGATGAAGCGCTCCGCAATCAGGGCAGGTTCGTGACGCCTCATCGTTGTAGAACGCCTCGTACAGCGGTGGCAGATCGCGCACGATGGATTTCAGGATCACCTCGACCCGATGCACGAGACTGCCGCAGTCGAAGCAGTACCATTCGAAGGCATCCTTCAGCCCGTCGGGACGCTTGGGCTCAATTACAAGCCCGACACTACCTGCCATAGGGCGCTGCGGCGAGTGTCGGACATGCTTCGGCAGGAAGAAGATGTCGCCCTCACGAATAACGACGTCAGAGAATTCGCCGTCATCAAACACCTTGAGCAGCATGTCGCCCTCGAGCTGGTAGAAGAACTCTTCTACAGGGTCGTCGTGGAAGTCCGTCCTCTTATTTGGACCCCCGACTACCATCACCGTCATGTCAGCGTCTTCCCAGATTTGCTTGTTGCCGACGGGTGGCTTCAACAGGTGTCGATGCTCTTCGATCCAGTCCTGAAAGTTGAATGCAGCTAGCTTCGTCATCCCGGATTTTTCCTTGCGAAATTCATGAGTTCGATGATTCTATCTTTGCAGCACTGGAATCACGTCGTACCGTATCAGTTCCTGACGAATCCGCGTTATACCTGGCCCATGGTCTCGGCGCCGTGCATGATCATGCGCAACTGAATAATGGCGGTCTCCACATGCTGGTCGCGCTCATCGGTTGGCGTATCAAGCAATGCTATTCCCGCCGTGAACAGGATGGCGACCATTGAGTCAGCTGCAATTCTGGCGTGCCCCAGCGGTACGCCGCGTTCGCGAGCTTCATCTTCCAGGTAATCCGCCAGGTCACTGGATATGGTCTGCATGAGTCGCTCCGCGGCATGGCGAAACTCCGGCTGCCGGGACATGCTCTCCTGCAGGATCATTCGAGACATCCCCTGGTTGCTGTAGAAGTACTCGAAGAGGGTCTCGACCGAAGCCCTGATCAGCGAGCGGCCATCCGACGCCTGGTGCATCACGTCATGGATCAGCTTGCGCATTGACTCGCCGCACTGCTCGACAAGCGTCAGGCCGAGCCCTTCCATGTCGTGGAAGTGCCGATAGAAAGAGGTCGGCGCAATGCCAGCCAGCTTGGCGACCTCGCGCAGGCTGAGCGTATCGAAACTCCGCCCCGAGGCCAGCTCGGCGGCCGCCGCATCCAGCAATTTCTGGCGCGTTTCCGCCTTCTGCTGCTGTCTTGAGACCTTCAGGAGCGCTCTGGTCATGGCCGGTTTGAGTCCGTTCTTTGGCTAGGGGATTGCATTCTAGCAGACACATGGTACGGTTGTGCGTACACTTGTACGCTGAAGTTGGCCGTAGCTCAATATCGCCTGAGAGAGAGCAAGAATGACTACCTACAAAGCCCCGCTGCGGGACATGCAGTTTGTAATGCAAGATCTGTTGAACTTCGAAAAGCACTACCAATCGCTGCCTGGCTGCGAGGAGGTCAACCAGGAATTGATCGACGTGATCCTGGGCGAGGCCAGCAAGTTCTCCGAAGAGGTCCTCGGTCCGCTCTACGCCGTAGGCGACGAGGTCGGCTGCAAGATGCTGGAAGACGGCGAGGTAAGGACGCCTCCCGGGTTCAAGGAGGCTTACCAGCAATACACCGATGGGGGCTGGCCGTCATTGGATCAACCCGCCCGGTACGGCGGCCAGGACCTGCCAATGTCAATCGGTCTGCCGGTTCGAGAGATGAATGGTACGGCCAACTGGTCCTGGGCCATGTACCCCGGTCTTTCCCATGGCGCGATGGAGACCATCGACAAACACGGCTCCGAGGAACTGAAGGCGATCTTCATGGAACCGCTGGTCAGTGGCCGATGGACCGGCACGATGTGCCTGACCGAGGCGCATTGCGGCACAGACCTTGGACTTTTGAAGACCCGGGCTGAACAGGCTGCGGACGGCACCTATCGCATTACCGGATCGAAGATGTTCGTTTCTTCCGGTGACCACGACCTTACCGAGAACATCGTGCACATCGTGCTAGCGCGCCTGCCTGACTCGCCGCCGGGCACAAAGGGCATCTCGCTGTTTGTCGTACCCAAGTTCATTCCAGCGGACGACGGTTCCAACGGAGAGCGTAACAACGTCTCTTGTGGCGCTCTCGAAAGCAAGATGGGCATTCACGGCAACTCGACATGCCTGCTGAATTTCGATGGCGCAACCGGGTACCTGGTCGGTAAAGAAAACAAGGGCCTTAACCACATGTTCACCTTCATGAACTTCGCCCGCCTCGGTACCGGCTTGCAAGGACTCGCACACTCCGAACTCGCTTTCCAGAACTCTCTTGCCTACAGCAAGGATCGCCTGCAGATGCGTTCTCTGACCGGTCCGAAAAATCCTGCCGGACCCGCGGATCCAATCATCGTGCACCCCGACGTGCGTCGCATGCTGCTGACGCAAAAAGCGTTTGCTGAGGGTGGCCGCGCACTAATCTACTTTGCCAGTACCCAGGGCGACATCATGACCAAGTCCGATGACCCGGATGCTCGCAAACTCGCCAATCATGTACTGGATATCCTGACACCCATTATCAAGGCATTCCTCACCGAGACCGGTTTCAAGAGCGCAAACCTCGGGCTGCAGTGTTTCGGCGGGCACGGCTATATCAATGAGTGGGGTATGGAACAGAATGTGCGGGACGCCAGGATCGGCATGCTTTATGAAGGCACTACGGGTATCCAGGCACTGGACCTCTTGGGCAGAAAGGTGCTGGGCACACGAGGCAAGGCGCTGGAGCCGGTAACGAGTTTCATCCTGGACTTCTGCAAACACGCCGGTAGCCGCAAGGAAATGAAGCCTTACCTGAAAACGCTGCTACGACTTACCAAGCAGTGGAAGTCACTGACGCGGAAGATCGGCTTTGCGGCTATGAAAAATCGGGATGCCGTAGGCGCGGCTTCGGTTGACTACATCATGTTCTCGGGTTACGTATTACTTGGCGTTGCCTGGGCCGCCAGCGCACAAGCTGCCTATCGCAAGCTCGAGCAAGGCACAAATGAAGAAGCGTTTTATCGTGCGAAAATCCAGACTGCGGAATTTTATTTCGCCAAGATACTGCCGCTGACCACGTCTCTTCTGGAGACGATGTCGACAGGTCCTGACTCACTAATGACGATGGACGAGAACCAATTCATATTCTAGCCCGCCAGCACTTCTGAACAAGAGAGGAAAGAAATGATCTACTCGGGAAAGGCGATAACCGTCCAGGCAACTGACAATGGAATCGCGGAACTCTGCTTTGACTTGAAGGACGATTCTGTCAACAAGTTCAATGCGCTGACGCTCAACGAACTGAAGGAAGCAACTGCAGCAATCGCGGCGGATACATCGCTCACTGGTGTAATAGTCACAAGCGGTAAGCCCGTTTTCATCGTGGGCGCGGATATCACGGAGTTCGGCACACAATTCGGCGGAAGCGAAGACGAGATAGCAGACAAGATTCTCAAAATCAACGTCGACATCTTCAACGCCTTTGAGGATTTGCCAATGCCCACAGTGGCCGCTTTTAACGGTATCGCCCTGGGCGGCGGATTTGAGATGGGGCTTGTCTGCGACTACCGGGTCATGTCGGCAACGGCACGGATCGGGCTACCGGAAACCAAGCTGGGCATCATTCCAGGATATGGCGGCACCACGCGCTTACCACGCCTGATCGGCGCCGACAACGCGATCGAATGGATTGCTTCCGGCAAGGAACAGAAAGCCGATCAAGCACTGCGTTTCGGCGCTGTCGATGCGGTTGTCGCACCCGAGTTACTGCGCGAGGCTGCCGTGTCTCTTCTGCAACAGTGTATCGACGGCAAGCTCGACTACCAGGCGAGGCGGCGAGAAAAACAGCAACCGCTTAAGCTGAACGAGATTGAGGCCACCATGGCGTTCGAAACCGCCAAGGCGTTTGTTGCCGGTCAGGCCGGACCGCACTATCCGGCGCCAGTAACGGCTATCAAGGTCATGCAAAAAGCGGCGGGGATGAGTCGGGACGATGCTCTGCGGGAAGAAGCCAGGGGTATCGCCAAAATGGCCGGCACCCTGGCAGCGAAGAACCTGATCGGTCTGTTTCTAAGTGACCAGATGCTGGCGAAGAGCGGCAAGAGCCTGGCGAAGAAGGCCGGGAAGGTGGAACGCGCTGCAGTGCTCGGTGCAGGGATCATGGGTGGCGGAATCGCCTACCAGTCCGCGCTGAAAGGCACACCGATCGTCATGAAGGACATCGCGCAGGCCGGCATCGACCTTGGTTTGGCGGAAGCCAGCAAGTTGCTGTCCAAACAGGTCGAACGTGGACGGATGTCTGCCGCCGAGATGGCAGGCGTCCTCAACAAGATCCAGCCAGCCCTGAGCTACGACGGTTTCGACAATGTCGATATTGTGATCGAGGCCGTCGTGGAGAATCCGAAGGTCAAACACGCAGTCCTGGTGGAGACCGAAGCGCAAATTCGTGATGACGCGATTCTTGCGTCCAATACCTCGACGATTTCGATCACACATCTTGCCGAACCCCTGAAGCGCCCAGAGAACTTCTGCGGCATGCACTTTTTTAACCCGGTGCACAGGATGCCGCTTGTCGAAGTCATTCGCGGGGAAAAGACGGGCGAGGACGCCGTGGGCAGGACCGTCGCGTACGCATTGGCTATGGGCAAGAAACCGATCGTCGTCAACGATTGCCCGGGATTCCTTGTGAATCGGATACTCTCGCCTTACCTCGGTGCCTTCATCGGCCTGGTAAAGCGCGGCATCGATTTTATTGTGATCGACCGGGTGATGGAACGATTTGGTTGGCCGATGGGGCCCGCTTACCTGTGTGACGTCGTGGGTATCGACACGGGCGTGCACGCCGGCGCAGTCATGGCGGAAGGCTACCCCGAACGCATGAAGTATGACTTCAAGACCTGCCAGGAGGTGATGTTCGAGAACAACCGCTTTGGCCAGAAGAACGGCCGCGGTTACTACGCGTACGAGACCGATAAGAAGGGGCGCCCGAAAAAAATGGTCGATGACGAAGTTGCGGCACTTCTTGCGCCGGTTATAGACGGTAATGAGACGATCAGCGATGAGGCAATCGTTGACTCGATGATGATCCCCATGTGCCTGGAGGCTGTGCGTTGTCTCGAAGATGGTATCGCAGCTTCTGCCACTGACGTTGACCTTGCCCTGATTTACGGAGTCGGTTTTCCGCCATTCCGGGGCGGCGCGCTTCATTACATCGACGACTTTGGCATCGATAAGTTTGTGGCCAGGGCCGACGAGCTTGCGGCGACGGCCGGGCCGCAGAGAGCCATGTACCTACCTACCGAAAAACTGCGTGAAATGGCCGCCGGTGGAAACACCTTTTTCGGAACAGCAGCGAGCGGGAGAAAATAGATGAGCCTGAATCCGAGAGATGCGGTAATCGTAGATTTTGCACGCACGCCGATGGGGCGCTCCAAAAACGGTTGTTTCCGCCACACTCGCGCGGACGACATGTCAGCGGCGTTGATAAACGGCCTGTTTGCGCGCAACCCCGAACTTGACCCTGCAGAAGTGGAAGATGTGCTTTGGGGCTGCGTCAACCAGACACTCGAGCAAGGCGTGAACGTTGCCCGGATGTTGACGTTGTTGTCAGTCATACCACACGAGGTGCCCGCTCAAACGGTCAATCGTCTCTGCGGCTCGTCCATGTCGGCATTGCACAGTGCCGCACAGGCGATCATGACGGGCAATGGCGACATGTTTGTGGTCGGCGGCGTTGAACACCTGGGCCACATCGGCATGACTCACGGAATCGATATCAATCCCGCGTTGTCCAAGCATGCAGCCAAGGCCGCGGGCTCCATGGGCTTGACTGCAGAGTTGCTGGGCAAGATGCACGGCATCACGCGCGAGGCTCAGGATGAGTTCTCTGCGCGTTCACACCGACTCGCTCATGAGGCAACCCTGGAAGGAAGATTCGCTGAGGAAATCATCCCGATTGAAGGCCATGACGCCAACGGTTTTAAAGTGTTGGTGGAACAAGACGAGACCATTCGCCCCGATACGACAGTCGAAGGTCTTGCCCAACTCAAACCAGTGTTTGATCCAAAGAACGGAACGGTTACAGCGGGCAGTTCCTCGCAGGTAACGGACGGCGCGTCATGCATGATCGTTATGGCGGCCGAACGCGCGCAGGCACTGGGTGTGAAACCGTTGGCACGGATTCGCGCGATGGCAGTCGCCGGCGTCGACCCTTCTATTATGGGCTATGGGCCGGTTCCCTCGACGCACAAGGCGCTGAAGCGTGCCGGGCTAAGCATGTCCGACATAGATCATGTGGAATTGAACGAGGCATTTGCAGCACAGGCATTACCAGTGCTGAAGGACCTGGGTCTGCTGAAAGTCATGGACGAGAAGGTCAACCTTAATGGTGGTGCCATCGCGCTTGGGCATCCGTTCGGCTGCTCCGGCGCCCGTATTACGGGTACCTTGCTGAACGTCATGCGACAGAACGAAGGCACCTTAGGCGTTGCCACGATGTGTGTCGGATTGGGACAGGGCATTACTACCGTGGTTGAGCGTCTGTAGACACGGCGATAACAAGCAGATGCTAAGATTTACCGAACCAGAAAGGGCCGCTACTGACCCAAAGAAGACACATACATTCGTGGAGATTCCATGGCAAATATTCGACAAATACCATGGAGACGCATTCTTTTAGAGGGTGCGGTAATTGTAGTCAGTATCTTACTGGCCTTCTCGATTGACGCGTGGTGGGACAACCGCATTGAGCAGCAACGAGAACGCGAGCAGCTCGTATCGATGCGCACTGAATTTCAAGCCAGCTTGTCGGGCCTGGATGGAATTCTCACCTCCGTGCAGGGTCATGCGAAAGATATTGAGTCCCTTATTGCATTGCTTAAGGCGGCTGGCGACAAGCCGGTGTTGATTCCCGGTCCTCTGCTCGGTTCAGCAATTACCTGGCGCACATCGGATGTATCGACAAGTACGCTTGACGCCCTTATGGCTTCAGGAGACCTCAACCTCTTACGCAACGCGGAGCTGCGTGCCAATCTGGCGGGCCTCCCTGCATTCCTGTTAGATGTAACGGAGGACGAGATCATCGCCCAAACCTTCGCCGAAACTGAAATGTCAGTCTTTCTTGCGCGCGAGGGTCTGGCGGAGATCGCCTATGCCAATCGATCGGGCGTTCCGGGTCCGGAAGGAATTCAGACCTTAACCGCTCCGGCAGAGATCAACGTCCAATCCAGCCCCGAATTGATCGGGATGCTAACAGCACGACGAATTCATTTTTGGTATTCCGAGGCAGGCCTACCCACCGTGCGGTCGTATCTCCAGACGTTAATCGAGCAGATCGATAACGAGCTGGCATCAAGCGAATTGAACAGGTGACAGTTTCCTTGTGGCCGAAAGCAGAAGTTCGCTTGGTCTGAGGTAGAGTGGCGGCCACTGACTCGTAGCCGCCATTGGAAATTCTCGTCGAGAAACCAACATTGGCGGCAATCTGACGTCACCGCCACTGCCAAGAAAGTACTAGTATCCAGTTCAAACAGTGTGAGACCCCTATGTTTGTAAGAGTACTCAGACAAAAATTTCGCCTTTCCCAGGAGCAGCTAGCCGAACGTTCTGGTTTGAGCCTTCGGACGATCCAGCGCGTCGAAGCGGGTCATCGGATTAGCTACGCCTCGTTGAGGGCTCTTGCCAAGGTATTCGAAATAGACGTCGACAAACTTGAATTGGAGCTATATGCAGCGGACAAGGCGGATGCGGAGTATAGAGAGTTGCCGCTATGGGTGAGGCTCATGATCGGACGCGGTTGGCAAGATGGCGTCAGTCGCCGAGAGCTACGATTCTCGGAGGTCATTGCGGTGATTCTAGGTGCTATTTTTGGTGCACTGGCTATTGCGGGCCATTTTTGGCCCGATCTTCACGACGCGAAGGGCAGTGCCTTGTCTATGAGCCTGTTCTGTTTTCTGCTTGCTTATTTCATTTCAGTTCTGATACGAGTCGGCGACAAACACGCTGTCTGGTCACTGTTGGGGCACACTCAGTCTCGCAAATTCTTGCGGTTTATAGATTTCTAGACCAGCGCTGAACGACCGGTACTGGCCGATACCAGCCGCCCAGGTGATAAACTGCCGACTGGCTGCAACTGACCCAAAGCGGAGATTTAAGAACTGGCATAACTTGATGACTGAACCTCAAATCATTCCCTGGAAACGTATCGCCGTAGAAGCGACGGCAATTGTCATCAGTATCTTATTGGCCTTTGCAATCGATGCCTGGTGGGCCGAAAAGAAAGAGAGAGACGTCGAGCACAGGACGCTCCAGGCTTTGCGAAGCGACCTTATAGCGAGCAATGAAGAATTAGACAGGCTGCTTCAAGGTCTGGCGAACGCGCGAACAAATTTTGCGCGGTTCCAGTCCGCTACGCCCGCTGAGTTAATCAAGATCGATCCGGAAGCGGTTCGGCCAATTGTTATCAGCCTTGTCACACCGGCGTCCTTCAATCCCATTACCGCCACACATGACGCGCTGTCTAACGACGGGCGACTTGGGTTGATCAGTGATCCCGAGCTGCTAAGGCACCTGTCAAACTGGCAGAGGGCCTTGGACGACATCGAAGCAAATAGTCTAGATCTTCATGCCGAGTCCGTACGGGTACTAAGGTCCATGGAATTATACGGTGGGCCCTTCATCCGTTGGCGGCGGAGCCTGGATGATCTCGAGGTTCTTCAAAGGCCGGACGGCGAGGTCCTGGCGGTCTTGCGACAGGATGCTGATTTCATGGGCAAGGCAAGGATGCACCAGTACACGCTATCGGGCTACCTTCTGGAGCTTCGAAGATTGGACGAGAATCTAGAATCGATGCTGGCATTGCTCGACAAGTTAATTGCGCGAAATTGACGGCGAAATTGCGTCCGTTTTCGTATAAACGCAGCTATTCACATACTATTTCCGGGTCAGGGTGTGCCAGAATACATCCTCACCAACAATAGCCGTACCGCCCCAAGATAATCGGAGATTCACCCGTGAGCGATGACAAGAAGAACGAAACTACAGAAACGCCGGCAAGCAAAAATGCAGAAAACGACACCGCTCCTGAACAAGACACGCCGGACCCAGCGCCCAGCGGCCCGAAATTCACGAAGGG
>Ga0316201_10004675_pt1 | contig 10387 bp, 11 predicted proteins | sample CS6wburrow_MG_FD_204516 | JGI IMG/M metagenome (GOLD analysis project Ga0316201, IMG submission 204516) | Coastal sediment microbial communities from Delaware Bay, Delaware, United States - CS-6 worm burrow | ecosystem: Environmental > Aquatic > Marine > Coastal > Sediment | place: USA... | reverse complement strand
CGCTGCGATGTACTGTTTTTTCTACGCCATCGCACATATCCCCCTGGCCAACGCGATGCTGCTCAAACTGAGTGCGCCTCTGTTCATGCCACTGGTTGCGCTGCTGTGGTTGAAGGAGCGGTTCACCTGGCAGGTGGTGGTGGCGCTGGCCATCGGCTTCGGCGGAGTCCTGGTCATATTGCTGCCAGATTTCCGCAGCACGGCCCCCGTGGCCATGATCGCGCTGTTCGGCGGCATGCTGGCCGCTATCGCCAAGGTTACCGTGCGCAGACTTTCCGCAACCGAACCCGCCGCACGTACGGTGTTCTATTTCTCTGTCATTGGCACCCTTGTATCGGTACTCCCCCTGATCTGGCTATGGCAAACCCCTTCAGCCGATCAGCTGCTGTGGCTTCTCCTGCTCGGCATATTCGCAACAGTCGGGCAATTGCTGCTGACCCGCGGCATGGCCTTTGCACCGGCGGCCCGGTTGGGTCCCTTTACGTTTTTTTCGGTAGTCTTCGGCGCGGTCCTCGGCTGGCTTTTCTGGGAAGAGGTGCTCAGCTGGCCAATCGTGATCGGTACCCTGATGGTGCTGGTATCGGCGATACTCGTGGGACGCGGCATGCCGAAACCGGCAAGCGTTCCGTCCCCTGAACACGGGGAGACAGAGAGCAAAGGTTTTGTGCTCAAGGCCACCGCCCGCGACCAATGATACAGGCGAGCTCAGCAATCACCCTATCGATCATGTCCACAACTCTTCCTCTGCACGAGATCCACGCCTTGGCATGCATCACCCCATCCGATTGCACGCGCCCTGCAGGATGCTCGGTCGATGTCGCGCGCCTGAATCGCTCATGAACGCGAACCGTCCGGCACCCGCATTGAACTTTCCTCCCGGCATCGATCGCGAGATCTTCCTGCGCGAATATTGGCAAAAACGACCACTATTGATGCGCGCCGCAGTGCCGGTCGACAGCTTCCGCTTGACCCCCGACGAACTCGCCGGCCTGGCCTGCGAGCCGGAATTCGAGTCACGCCTGATCATCGAACACGGCTCGCAAGATTGGGAAGTACGGCATGGCCCCCTGAGTGACACCGACTTCGCAGCGCTCCCCGACAGCCATTGGACTCTACTGGTCCAGGATGTCGACAAGTACCTACCGGATGTAGCGCGCCTCATCGATGGTTTCGATTTTGTGCCCAGCTGGCGCATCGACGACATCATGGTCAGCTATGCGACCGATCAGGGCGGCGTGGGTCCGCATACCGACGCTTATGACGTATTCTTGATGCAGGCCGCAGGCAGGCGCCGTTGGCGGCTCAGTTACAGACAATACGGCGACCAGGACCTGCTGCCCGAACTGGAGCAGCGCATACTTTCGAACTTCGACACCGACGAAGACTGGGTGCTCGAGCCCGGAGACATACTGTATCTGCCGCCCGGGGTCGCCCACTGGGGGACCGCCAAGGACGAGTGTATGACCTATTCGCTGGGATTCCGCGCACCAAACCAGCACGAACTGGCCTCCGACTGGTTCCAGCACCTGGTGGCGCTGGCTGGTGAGCAACGGCTGCAGGACCCGGACGATCTGTACATGGACAGCCTCACCGAATTGACCGAGGGGGCCCGCAACGAGGCCGCAAAGCTGTTGGACAGCCTGCCATCCACTCAGACCGTCGATTTTCAGCTTTGGCTGGGGCGGTATCTCACCGAGCCCAAGCCGCAATTCCAGATTCTACCCCCCGATGACACCTGGGATGCGACCGACCTGCAAAACTGGATCGCGCTGGGCGGTGCGTTGGTCCGGCATCCGTTTGCCCGAGTTGCCTGGGCATCTCTGAATGACGGCAGGGTTGCGCTGTTTTCTCAGGGCGAAAGCCTGTTACAGCCCGATTCGGCGCGCGAATTATTCAAGCATCTCGCCGAACGACGACGTCTCGACGCCACCGATCTGACCACCCTGCTCGCCACCTCGCCGGTGGCCGCTGCAACCCTGTTGAGCCTGCGCAACGAGGGCCTCCTCGAATCGTACGAGGAGGGTTCATGACTTACTTGATCACAATAGCCGACTGGAAAACCCGGCAGCACGACCTGTTACACATCCGCCATCGAGTGTTCGTCGATGAGCAGGGTGTGCCAATTGAACTGGAGCACGATCGCCACGACCGAACGGCGCTGCACCTGCTGGCCAGCACCGCTGAAAACGAGCCAATCGCCACCGCACGAATGCTCGCGGACGGCCACGTCGGTCGCATGGCCGTGATGCCGGCATGGCGCCGACTTGGGGTCGGTAGCGCTCTACTGGGTGAGCTGACCCGCCTCGCCGCTGAACGCGGAATCCGGCAACTCACGCTGAATGCGCAATGCGAAGCAGAATCTTTTTACGCGCGGCTCGGCTTTGTTGCCGAAGGCAAGGTGTTCGTAGACGCCGGGATTGACCATCGCCGGATGCGAATGCAACTCCGTCCCGTTGACGGCTAAACTGAACATGGAGCCACCGGAAAAACCGCATGAAATTCATGATCGCCATTTCGCTACTCATCCTTGCCAGTCTGTCGTGTGCCGATCAAGGGCGGGTCGAGGTTATCCAGATCCGGAGTCAACCGGCCGCTGCTCTGGTAGAAACAGTGAAACCGCTGCTCGGCCAGACCGGTAGTGTTTCGGCCTTCCACGACAAACTGATCGTGCGGGGTACCGCGGCGCAGATTGCGGCTGTCCGCGACATGCTCAGCGAGTTGGACCGGCCGGCCCGGCGGCTGATCATCGAGGTGCGTCAGACCGGAACGCTGTCGCAATCCAGCCACAGTGTCGGTTATGGGGTACGTACCGATAATGTCTATCTTGGCCAGGTACCACCTGGCGCCAACGCCCGTCTGCAAGTGCAGGATATCCAGACACGCGGACGTGGAGACAGCCTGCAGCGGGTGCAGGCACTCGACGGGCGACCGGCACTGATCCGGGCAGGCCAGTCAGTGCCCATTTATCAGACTCAGCAATACATAGGGAGATGGGGTTTCCAGCAGGGTTACCAGGTCCAGTACCGCGACGCCACCAGCGGTTTCTACGCCCTGCCCCGGATACATGGCAACCAGGTCACCGTAGAAATCTACCAACAGCACCAACAACCGGCCGAGGGTGGCCGCTTCGACCTGCAGCAGGCCTCGACCGTGTTGCGCGGGCAACTTGGGCGATGGATGACCCTGGGTTCGGTCGGTGGATCGGGCGGCGACAATCGCGACGGCATCGGACTGCATGCACAGACGCGCCGCGCGCAGGACCGCCAGCTCGAACTAAGGGTCGTTCCGGTCGACTGAATCCTGCCCGTCGGCAGTCACTCGCCACTGTTGAATCAGCCGCTCGCGGTTGGCGTCGAGCCACTGCAGGGCCATGATGACACTGGTCGAGTTCAGGCGCGCGAAAAGTTGTGCGGCCGCATCTGCGCGCCTCATTGTGACCACGCGCATCTCTTCACCCTCGTGCTCCAGTCCATATACCCCTCCTGCATCACCGGCATCGACCCAGCCGCAATATAGATTGATACGCTCCACCGACATCCCGGGGCTGACGAAAAACTCGCCGATGTGGGTCAGCGCCTTGAGGGTGCAGCCGGTTTCCTCGATCACTTCCCGCCGCGCGACATCCTCCGGAAGCTCGTGTTCGCGATCACAGAAACCTGACACGGTTTCCAGGCTCCAGGGCGGGTCGACCGTACCCATCAGCCCGATTCGAAACTGCTCCACCAGCACCAAGGTATCCAGCAGAGGATCGTACAAAAGCACAGAGACTGCGGCCAGTTGCTCGATACGTTCACGCACCATCGAATTGCACCAGCCGCCAAAAAAGCTGCTGTGGCGCAGCCGGTAGCGGTGTAACTTGAAGAAGCCGTTTGATACCGGTTCGCTGCTCTGCAGCTCGAATCTCATCGTCATCTCAAACCCAATAAAAAAGCCCGCTCGAATGAGCGGGCTTCATTATGCCTCAGCGACCTCGGCGTCTCAGTTCAACGACTGATAGTATTCGATCAGGATCTGGGCGACTTCGGGGCGTGAAAACTCCTTCGGCGGCGCCTCACCGTTGCCGAGCATCTCGCGCACCCTGGTACCCGACAGCAGGATAAAGTCCTCTTTGCTGTGGTCAGGTGCCTCACGCATCATGACCACCTTGTCGAGTTTCTTCGACCATGCGGTGTGGTCGGCCTTGAAGATTTCGATCTCCATTGCACCCGCCGGGACCTCTTCATCGAAGATGGTCTGCGCATCGAATGCGCCGTAGTAATCACCAACACCGGCATGATCGCGGCCGATGATGAAATGGGTCGCACCCATGTTCTGGCGGAAGTAGGCATGCAGCACGGCCTCACGCGGACCGGCGTAGAGCATGTCGAAACCATAACCGGTAACCATGGCGCTGTTCGGCGGGAAGTACAATTCGACCATCTTGCGGATGGCGGCGTCGCGCACCGGTGCCGGGATGTCGCCCGGCTTCAGCTTGCCCAGCAGCATATGGATGACGAGGCCATCGCAGCCGAGACGATCCATCGCCATGTGACACAGCTCCTCGTGAGCCAGATGCATCGGGTTACGGGTCTGGAAGGCAACAACCTTTTTCCAGCCACGCTCGGCGATCTCATTGCGGATCTCGACCGCCGTACGGAAGGTGTCCGGGAAATCAGCGATGAAATAGGAAAAGTTCAGTACCTGGATCGAACCGGATACCGCGACCCGACCCTGCGAATTGAAGGCTGCCACACCGGGGTGTTCCGGATCGGCAGTGCGATAAACCTTGTCGGTCATCACAGCCATCTGCTCGTCAGAAACGGTTTCGATGGCTTCGATGTCCATTACCGCCAGGACCGGATTGCCCTCGACATTGGGGTCACGCAGGGCGATTCGCCTAGCGTCACCAACGGCGTCGGCGCTTTCGAGCAGGCACATCACCGGGACAGGGAAGAAGGAGCCATCACTGAGGGTCATTTTCTCCGCCGCACCCATGGCGTCGGCGACGTTCATGAAACCCTTGAGGGGATTGAAGTACCCGGCGCCCATCATCACGGCATTGCCGGCTGCCTGGGAACTGATCACCACGGACGGCAGGCTCTGGGCCTCATGGGTTAGGGCGTGATGTTTCTCCGGATCGTATACGAACAGCGGATTCAGGGTGTCGGAACCGACAGGCTTGATCATGCGGGAGCCTCCTGGGGTCATTGCGGGGACGTCTGCGGCAGCATGCCTGAGACGATTGTTTTCATCCGAAAGCCAAAAGCCAAGTTACTGTGTTAGTTAACAATTGACTGACAATATTCGGATAACCTTATAAATCGGGTGTAAAACTACCAAACCTCGGGATCTCGCGCCCCATGTTTCTATTTATGTAGTGGAAAAAAAATTCGCGGCGAAGCCGGGTGTGCGACCTACCGGGAAGCCAGGCTGTCAACGATCGTCAGAAGCGGATCGGGCGGCGGGCGCCATTGCCACCTCAGCCCCCTTCGAGCGCCTCGGAGACCTCGGCATTGATCGCCGCCAGGCTTCCCAGCGGATCGCTGGCGGCGGTGATCGGACGCCCGATCACAAGGTAGCTGGCACCGGCACGAATGGCGTCGCCCGGCGTCATGATTCTTTTCTGGTCATCGGCCGCAGCGCCGGCCGGCCGCACACCCGGTGTCACCAGTTTTAACCCCGCGCCGATCTCACCGCGCAGCGGGGCCACCTCGAGCGGCGAACAAACCACGCCATCCAGGCCGCTCCGCTCCGCCAATGCGGCCAGACGCAACACGTTCTCGGCGGGCGTACCCGTATAGCCGATTTCGGCGATGTCGTCCTGGCCGAGGCTGGTCAGGATGGTCACTGCAATCAACAGTGGCCGATCTTGCACACCAGCCAGGCGCTCGGCTGCGGCCGTCATCATCTTGCGTCCCCCCGACGCGTGCACATTCATCATCCAAACGCCCATGTCGGCCGCCGCAGCGCAGGCCCCGGCCACCGTATTCGGGATATCGTGGTACTTGAGATCGAGAAAGACCTGGAAACCCAGTGCGGCAACCTTTTCCACGAAGGCGGGCCCGGCACGGGTGAACATCTCCTTACCGATCTTTACCCGGCACTGGGCCGGTTCGATACGCGCCAACAGCTCAAACGCAGCATCAATCGTTGGAAAATCAAGGGCGACGATAACTTTGGGATCTTTTGAAATCATAGGTTTACCACAGATCAGGCTTCGGCCTCGGGTCCGGCCTTGCGTTTGATGGTGCTCCAGCATCGGCAGCTGGGACACTGCCAGTGCAGCGTCTTTGCGCCAAAACCGCAGTGCGTGCACTGGTAGAGCGGTTTGTCTTCGAGCAAACGGCTGATGTGCGGGCGCAGGCTCTCGAGAAACTGCACCGACTGCCTTTCCGGCATGCGTGCGTTCAGTTCGATGCTGTGCTGCAACAACCTCAGGCTGGGCGCCTTGGCGAGTTGCTCGGCCAGATAGTCGGCGGCGGCCGTCTCCCCTTCTTCCTCCTTGATCATCTCGGCCAGCGGCATGACCGCCCCCGCGTTCGGGTAAGCGTCAACCGTTTCGCGAAGAAACGCGCGCAGATCCCGCTGATCGCCCAACTGTCGGTAGTCAGCGACAATCTCGGGCAGTACCTCGGGCAGATAGTCGGCATGCTGTTCGGCAGTCTGTCGCAGAATCCTGATGGCCGAGCGATAGTCACCCTGATCGGCGGCAAACTGTGCCTGCAGATGATTTGCGCGCACACAGCCACGATTTGTGTTCAGCGCTTTTTTGAGATGGGTTGCGGCGTCAGACGCTCTCCCTTCCGCCTTGGCGATCAGGGCCAATTCGCAACGGTAATGCGACTTCTGCAGGATCATCTTCTCACTGGTAATCGATTCGAGTTGATCGGCCACCTCCAGACAGGCCTGCCAATCGCGCTCTTTCTCGTAGATGACCAGGAGATGTTTGAGCGCGGGGCGCACGTGCAGCTTGGTCTCCTTGAGTTCGCGAAAGAGGTTTTCGGCACGATCGAACAGCCCTGCACGCATGTAGTCCTGGCCCAGTTCGAGCAGCGCCTGGGCGCGTTGATCGCGTGTCAGCGCCGGGCGCGCAATCAGGTTCTGATGGATACGAATGGCACGCTCGACCTCACCACGGCGGCGAAACAGGTTGCCCAAGGCCAAGTGGGTCTCAACCGTGTCACTATCGACCTCGAGCATCTCGACGAAGGCATCGATCGCCTTGTCAGGCTCCTCATTCAGCAGATGATTGAGGCCGCGAAAGTAGACCGGCCCGGTCTCACCCGTACAGTTGTCCTGCTCCTTGCGCACACTGCGACGCGCCGCCAGCCAACCGGAGGCGGCTGCGACGGGCAGCAACAGAAGAAGGAGTTCCTGCACCGGCTCAGCGTCCCTTGATGGGCATGGTCCGCAGGTTCTTGACCTCTTCGCTAACCAGGCGCGACTTGCGTTTGAGGTCGGCATTCTCTTTCTTCACCCGCATGAAGTAGACCACCCCGGCGAGGCCGCCGAGCAGGATGCCGCAGCCAAGCGCCAACAACAACAACAGGGACAGCGGCATCTCGGGTGTAACAAAGTACAGGTCGACCACGACTGGCGCGTCATTGATGATCGCGAAGCTGGCGCCCACGATCATGAATACCAATAAGAACAGCAGCTTGATGACGACCAACGTGATTTCCCCCATGCAGTCTAACGAGGTCATGCAGCATGGACCCCATCATAGCAAGGAAAGGGAAAAGGAAGTGGCGCCACGGCGGCCCTGTCGGGCGCGCGCCGGTCACGGCCGAAGTGATCTCAGACGAACAGGTCGATCAAGCTGCTGGTTGCGGCCGCAACGGTATGCGGGTTGCTATCACCATCGTGTTCTTGCATCTCATCGCCACCCGTTCCCGGCTGTGCCGTGGTGCGTTCATGCGAATCATGCGCGCGGTCGCCCTGACGCGCGCCGGGGTCACTGACATCGGCACGTACCAGTTGCATCGACTGCTGATCGAACATTTCCCGCAGGCGCGGCATTGCGGCTTCGAGCGCGTCACGCACGGCCGCGTGTTGGGACATGAATGAAACGCTAGCCTGATCCTGATTGACGCTGACACGCACCTCGAGGGGGCCCAGATTGGGCGGATTCAGCTGTAGCTTGGCGAATTGCTGCTCCCCCTGCACCATCCACATGATGCGATCTGCAATCGCGCCTTGCCAGGCCTTGCCACCACCAACCTGCTGCGGCACACCCATATCCAGCAGACTGGCCGCCAGTGGCGGCGGCAGCGGCCCTGCCTGAGGAATCGGTCCCTGCATCGGCACTGCGGTGGCCGAAGCCGGAACCGACAAGGTCTGCGCCAGATCGGCGAGGCTGCCGCCCCCCCGCGCAAGCAGACTCTCAGCCAGCTTGGCGATCTCACCATCCGGCCCCATGGATGGTGGCACCGATTCAGCGCCCGAAAGCTGTTCGAGCGCCGGCATGCCCTGTTTCAGGAAATCGGCAAACAACTCCCCGGCGCCTTCAATGCCACTCTCGGCGAGGAGCGATCTTGCCGCCTGCGGCAAGTTCATGCCGCCGGCCAGCAGCTCATCCAGCCGCTCCAGCATCTGCGGTGTCATTTGCATCAGCATCGCCTGCAGATCACCCGAGAATCCAGCCAGCGAACCCTCTGTGGCCTGCAGCAACCCCTCGAGGCCAGGGACCGAATCCGAACGCTCCGGCCCCGAACCTTTCATCAGGCCGGAAGACCCGGAAGCGAGCTGCGGTAACTGAAACATATCTGAATATCCTGAGATTGCCGTGTCCAACATCGTTCAAGCAGGCTTTGTGCCAACAAACGCGATTATGCAAGGTAGCGTGACTTTGCTGTACCGGCTCTTTCCGCTAGTCTGCGCAACCGCAGCAAGCAAAGACGGGGACCTCTGATGAGTGAGTTCAAGAAAAGTGTGATCGTAATCACCGGCGCGGCCGGCAATCTGGGCCGCGCCGTCGCGCAGGGCTTCGCCGACGAGGGTGCGCGTCTGGCCCTGCTCGACCGCAACGCGGCAGGCATCGAGGAGACGATCGCAAGTTGCCGCGGCCAGACCTCAGCGCGCGCATTCGTGACTGACCTGATTGATCCAGTGGCGGTCGAGACCAGCATCAACGAGGTTCTGGCGGCATATCGCAGGATCGATGTTCTCGCAAATATCGCCGGCGGCTTCCACATGGGGCCCCTGATTCAGGATACAGGCGACCGCGATTGGGACTTCATGATGAACCTGAACGCACGCTCCGTCTTCAACACCTGCCGGCGCGTGATCCCGGTGATGCTCGAGCACGGTGGCGGCCGTATCATCAATGTCTCTGCGCGTGCCGCCGAACAGGGCAAGGGGCGCATGGGCCCCTATTGCGCATCGAAGGCAGCGGTACTGACCCTGACTGAGTCGCTGGCGGCGGAAAACAAGTTCAGCGGCATCAACGTCAACTGTATCCTGCCCGGCACGATCGACACACCGCAAAACCGCGCAGCCATGCCCGATACCGAGTTCAGTCGCTGGGTACCACCGGCCGCCCTTGCGGACGTCGTCATGTTTCTCGCCTCGCGCGCGGCGCGCTGTGTAACAGGCGCCTCAATCCCCGTGTACGGCCAGAGTTGAGACCCGTCCCGACGCCCCAATGAAAAAAAGAACCCTGTGCATCGACTGTGATTCAGCTACCGCACGCCAGCTCGCCGAGGCGATACGCGCTTATGTCCATGCCGCCTATCCCGAAGGGGGATCCGCGTGCACACAGGTGGCACGCGAGACCTTGCTCGGCAGCGCTGCACTGTGTGAATCCCATGCCGACGGCGGACTGATTCTGCGAAAGCGCCAGTTGCCCATGTTGCGGGCGGCCGTTCGCTGGTATTTCAGCGTGGAAGGCCCAGGGAATGTAGAATTGGGGCCGCACCTGGAAACGCGCCTGGGTGTAGACAACAAGAGCACCGCCTGACGGTGCCTGTGTATAGGGACATGCCCCCCGGACCGGTCGATCGGATCCGGGGTCACTCAACTGCCTAAGCGGGCACTCTGAAGTTATAGGAAATGCGAGAAAATGTTTGAAGAATTCAAAAAATTCGCCATGCGTGGCAACGTGGTCGACATGGCCGTCGGTATCATCATCGGCGGCGCATTCGGCACTATCGTCAAAAGTCTGGTCAGCGATGTCATCATGCCGCCGGTCGGCCTGCTCCTGGGCGGTGTCGATTTCGCGGACTGGTTCATCACCCTCAAGGAAGGTGCCGCCGCGGGACCCTACGCGACTGTCGCCGCGGCCAAAGAGGCCGGTGCCGTCACCCTGAATGCCGGGTTGTTCATCAACAGCATGATCAGCTTCCTGATCGTGGCGTTCGCTGTATTCCTGCTGATCAAGGGCATGAATTCACTGCAGAGGATAGAGGAG
>Ga0316201_10004674_pt1 | contig 10387 bp, 11 predicted proteins | sample CS6wburrow_MG_FD_204516 | JGI IMG/M metagenome (GOLD analysis project Ga0316201, IMG submission 204516) | Coastal sediment microbial communities from Delaware Bay, Delaware, United States - CS-6 worm burrow | ecosystem: Environmental > Aquatic > Marine > Coastal > Sediment | place: USA... | reverse complement strand
CCGCACCCCAGATCTAGTGCTGTTGTTTCTGGCGTATTTGGAAGAAGTGAAAAATCTGCTTCACAGAAATAAAGAGGCGAAAGATACCAGTCAATCGTGCCATCGAAGTATTTCCCGTATATTTTTTCGCTGGCATAGCGCTCTTTGAAACCCATTTGCACTTGTTTTCGGGTTTTCTTTTTTTGTGGAAAACAAGACAGGATATTCGCTTTGGCGCTATTGATGTAAAAGGTTGTCATGCCTTTTCTATATGGTTTTGGAACGCTAAGAAGGGTTGGTTTTATCATTAGCTCACCCGAGAAGAATATTAAATGTTTTGTTGAACGGCATTAAAAACATCTTCAAACATTACGGTCGTTAAGCGGCCCGTGTTCGTATTATAGCGGGAGCAGTGATAGCTGTCGGTGAGCGTGATATCACCGAAATTGTGGGTGGCGCCGTGGGCAAATTTATGGGCGGAAATTTTTTGCCCCAGCGCTTTGATCACGGCGTTGTGTGAGACAAGGCCAAGGCTCAGGATGATCTTGAGATTCGGCATATCCGTAATTTCGGATTTTAAAAAATTCAGGCAGGTGTTGATTTCTGGCCCCGTAGGCTTGTTTTCTGGCGGGACACAGCGCACAGCATTGGTGATGCGGGTGTTGACCAGTTCCAGTCCATCATCTTTATTTGCGCCGTAGCTGCCTTTGGCTAAGCCGAATTTTAGAAGCGTGGCATAGAGCAAATCGCCGGCATAATCGCCTGTGAAGGGGCGGCCTGAGAAGTTTGCGCCTTTGAGTCCCGGTGCGAGCCCAACGATCAAAAGCTGTGCGTTTTTATGACCAAAAGAGGGGACGGGGGCATTGTACTCATCGGGGAATTTTATGCGGTTTTTTTCCCGAAAATCCATAAGGCGCGGGCATAAAGAGCAATTATGTTTGGCGATGTAATCCAGCATGGAAAACATCATGCCATTTTTGCATCTGTGATTAAAGATAAAAGCCGGAGTGAAAGATGGCTTGCTTTTCCGTTGTCAAAGTTTTATAAAGCGCCATCTGTTCAGAATATTACGACATAGGGGCTTAAGAGCTATGGCACGCGTTACCGTTGAAGACTGCATTGAAAAAATACCAAATCGTTTTGATCTTGTGATGGTGGCTGCGCAGCGCGCCCGTAAGATCGGGTCAGGCGCACAGCTGACGATTGAACGCGATAATGACAAAAATACGGTTGTGTCTTTGCGTGAAATTGCCGGAGAAAGCATTGAGCCAGATGTAATGAAGGAAGAAATTATCACAGGTTATCAGCATTTTCAGCCGCAGGATGAGGAAGAAGAAAAAATTGATCTCATGGACGGTGAGCAAGAATGGGCCGGTATGGAAGAAGGCGGGGAAAGTGCTTCTTCTGGTCTTTATGCTGATGAAGAGGTGAGTGAAGAAGATGATAAGGGCGGTGAGGGCAAAGAAGAGCCTTCATTGGGCGAAATTGCAGGCGCGTAATTGCCTATAAATTATCTGTGATTCCAAAAGCCGGGAAGACTGCCCGGCTTTTTTGTGTCTGATTGACATGATATTTTCGTATTTCAACAATGATTTCCTTACACTTTCGTGGTAATTTAGAGTTTCCAACGGGCAGAAATGGATCGTATTTAACTTTGTAACAGACATGTGTGTGTATGGGGCAGCTTGAGACATTATTAGACACGATCAAAGGGTATAGTCCTGATTTTGACTTTGCGATGGTCAAAAAGGCCTATAACTTGGCTAAAGACAAGCATGGCGACCAGACGCGGGCATCCGGCGAGGCGTATTATACGCACCCTGTGTCGGTGGCGCAGATTCTAGCTGATATGAAGATGGATTGTGCTTCTATCGTTACGGCTATTTTGCACGATACTCTGGAAGATACAGACGTCACGCATGAAGACCTTTCCAAAGAATTTAGTGTGGAGGTTGCCGATCTTGTCAACGGTGTGAGCAAGTTGACGCGGATTGAAAGCCAGACGCTTGAAGGCAAGCAGGCTGAGAATTTTCGAAAGCTCTTATTGGCGATGTCCGAGGATATACGGGTGCTGCTGGTAAAGCTTTCGGATCGGCTCCACAATATGCAGACGCTTGACGCGATCAAGAAGCCTGAAAAACGCCGCCGGATTTCTTTGGAAACGCTGGAGATTTATGCGCCGCTGGCTGAGCGCGTGGGTGTGCATAAGATCAAAGCTGAGCTAGAGGATTTGTGCTTTGGGCATTTGAATCCAGAGGCGCGTGAGAGTATTACCAACCGCCTTTCTTTCTTGCGTCAGGAAGGTAGCGATGTTGTCGATGCGATTATTGAGCAACTTAATGCTGATATGAAAGAGGCTAGGATTGCCGGTGATGTTGCCGGGCGGGAGAAGACGCGCTACTCGATCTGGAAAAAGATGCAGCGTAAGAACGTGGCGTTTGAACAGCTCTCTGATATTATGGCGTTTCGCATTCTCGTGGACAGCACGGAAGAGTGCTATCATGTCCTTGGTGTTTTGCACAGCAAGTATCACAGTGTGCCAGGGCGGTTTAAGGATTATATTTCGACGCCAAAACCCAACGGGTATCAGTCTATTCACACAACGGTGATGGGGCCGTCACGCCAACGCATTGAAGTGCAAATTCGTACGCATGAGATGCATAATCAGGCTGAGCTGGGGGTCGCTGCGCATTGGGCTTATAAAGAGGGTGGTGAAAAGGCGAATAAGGGGGATATGAAAGGGTATCGCTGGCTTCGTGATCTTTTGGATATTCTTGCGCAGGAGCAAAAACCTGAAGATTTTTGGGAAAACACCAAGCTGGAGCTTTTTCAGGATCAGGTGTTTGTTTTTTCACCCAAGGGCGATTTGATAGAGCTTCCCAACGGTGCAACACCGATTGATTTTGCCTATGCTATTCATTCGGATATTGGTGATCGCTGTGTGGGGGCGAAGATCAATAGCCGTATTGCGCCGCTCAATACAAGGCTGGCCAATGGAGATCAGGTTGAAGTCATTACGGCCAAGACGCAAAAGCCGTCTCCGACATGGGAACGGTTTGTTGTGACAGGCAAGGCCCGTTCCCATATTCGAAAATATATCCGTAACCAGCAGCGCGATGAATTTGTAACGCTGGGCAGGGCTATGCTGCAAAAAGTGTTCCGGGCTGAAGGCTATGAGTTTACGGAAAAGGCTGTATCTGGAGTTTTAAAGCATTATCGCGCAGAAGAAAATGATGATATTTATGCCCGTATTGGCTCGGGAATTTTGGTGGCTCGGGATGTATTTAAGGCTATTTTTCCCTCGCATCAGGCAGAGATGGCCAAGCGTCCGTCTGAGGAGATGGATAAGGCCGTTTTGGTTAGCGGTCCGGGCAAAAAAGACGCGCCGATGCCTATTAAAGGACTTATTCCTGGTATGGCGGTGCATTTTGCACGGTGTTGTCATCCGGTGCCAGGTGATAGGATTGTCGGGATCGTGATAACGGGTAAGGGGGTTACCATTCATACCATTGATTGCGAGACTCTGGAGACTTTTGCCGATACGCCCGAGCGTTGGCTGGATGTGTCTTGGGGGGAAGGGCCAGATGCGCCCGAAGCGCATGTCGGGCGGTTGACGCTGACGATTTCAAACGAGATGGGGGCTTTGGGGACTGTCTCGACGGTCATCGGGAGCAATGGCGGGAATATCACGAATTTGAAAATTACCAGCCGCTCGCTCGATTTTTGGGATATGTCGATTGATATCTATGTACGGGATATCCAGCATCTGAACAATGTTATTGCTGCTTTGCGGGCCACGCCTTTGATCGTTTCTGTCGACCGGGCGAAGGGCCGCTAGAGCTGCGATCATATTTCGCTTATCTTGCGTCACATCATCGCTCACGTCCGTCACGTATGCGTCTTACTCCTATGGGTTCTTATCCATGGATGCCTGCATCATCCAGACCATTTGAAAGACTCCCGCTGACCAAGATAACATGTCCTCCAAACATGTCGCCGTCATTATAGTAGAACTCGAATCTTCCCTCTGGGTACACCGTGATTTCTTCCGGTGTCATTCTGGATTTAAAATCAATGGCGTTTAGTTTTGATTCACCGTCTTCCAGCCCATTGTTGTTTTTGAGTGGCAAAAGTTCCTGCGCAGCATAGTCTAGAATCTTAGAATTCCAAGCGGTTTCAGCATCCCACAGTTTTGTGGAGACCGAAAGTGGCTGTTCGACTTGGTCCGAATTATCTATGGAAAGATGGAGCGTAACTCTAACGCCTGCCCATTTGGTTGTCGCGTCAAACCAATTGACGTCTCGATCTAGAGTTAAGAATCCAAACCGTGCGTTTTTCAAGGTCGTGGTTTTTTTATTTCTGTGGCCAAGGGCTTGCGGTTCCTTATCATTGTATCGGGTTGATGTTTTATGGTCAATACGAGCGTATTTACCTTACGCAAGATGATCGGCTATGCGCATTCACCCGTTTTGAAGGGATCGAGGGGGGCTTGGGCAAGGGCCTGAAACGGGAAGTCCAGTTTTTCGCGCCCGCCCAGTTCATGGAGTTCGAGTACGCAGGCTGATAGAGAAACTTCGCCGCCTACTTTTCGTACCAGATCACCGGTGGCTTTCATGGTGCCGCCGGTGGCCAGCAAATCATCAAGGATGGCCACACGCATGCCGGGCTCGATCAAATGGGATTGAATTTCAATAGAGTCTGTTCCGTATTCTAATGCGTATTCCTGTGTAACGACTTTGCCGGGGAGTTTGCCTTTTTTACGGATCATGCTGAAGGGGAGTTTTAGCTCGCAAGCCACAGGAACGCCTGTGAGAAAGCCCCGGGATTCAATGCCCAGAATAATATCGGGCTTGGCTTGCTCGGTCATTGTGCTGAGTTTTGTGATGATGTGCCTTAGCATCTCAGGGTTCCCTAAAACCGACTGAATATCATAGAAATTAATACCCGGTTTCGGGTGGTTGGGGACGACATCAAAAGCCTTGAGAATATCCATCGTAACTTTCCTGTTTGCGGGGTGGCGATTTATCCTTACATCCGCGCTGCTTGCCTGTTATAAGAAGGGCAAGTGGTGAACGAGAATTAGTTTATAGACAATGTTTAAACGGCGCAAACCTTTAAGTCTTTTAGAAAATCTTGCACAGTTTTTCTGGCCTTCTATGGGCTGGATGCGTTCTTTTCACTATGCGCGGCATCGGCTTGTACGCGTGGCGGATACAACGCACAAAATTGCGTTGGGGCTGGCGATTGGTGCGGCGGTGTCGTTTACGCCGTTGGTGGGGACGCATTTTATTCAGGCCGGGCTTCTTGCTTATGTCCTTCGGGGCAATGTGTTTTCAGCTATGATCGGGACTTTTGTTGGTAATCCATGGACGTTTCCTTTTTTATGGTGGGCCGGGTTTAGTTTTGGTGGATATTTGTTTGGTGCGTTGGGTTTTGAGGGGGCCAGTGAATTACCCGCAGAGATAACGCTGGCGGCTGTCTGGGAGCTCATTAAAACCCAGCCGATGTCTCTTTTCTTGCCGTGGATGTTGGGCGGTTATTTGCTGGCAGGTCTGGCAGTTCTTAGCTTTTACTTTCCGTTCTTTTTTCTGGTGCGCACCGCAAAGGCTGCGCGGATGAAAGTCCGTATGCGCAAAGCTGATAAAATTGCACATGAAGTCACAGGGCAGCCGGATTGATGATTATTGGTATCGGGGCTGATTTGGTCAATATAGGCCGCATTGAAAAAATTTTGGCGCGCCATGGCGAGCGGTTTGAGTTGCGCTGTTTTACCTCCATCGAGCGGGAAAAAGCGGTCCGGCGTGAAGCCGTGGGGACAAAGGCTCATGTCCTGGCAAAACGCTTTGCTGCCAAGGAAGCTTGCGTGAAGGCTCTTGGGACAGGGTTTACGGCGGATATTTTTTTGCGGGATATCGGTGTGGCTGAAGATGAGGCCGGGAGGCCTTTTCTCGCGCTTCAGAACGGGGCGCTGGAGAGGCTACATGCGCTGGTGCCCGACGGGAGGCGTCCGCGTCTGCATTTGTCACTCAGTGATGAACCGCCGATGGCACAAGCTTTTGTGGTGATTGAGGCCTGCTAGTTTTATGTGCTTTATGTGGCTTTCTTCTTATTCTTCACTGGCATTCCTATGATATTTCAGGTAAATGCATGAGATATGTCGGGTGATGTCGAAAATCAGCAAACCCAAGAGGCCCAAGAAAAGGCGCCTGCTTTGGTTGAAAAAGGTGAAGTCGGTGAGCTTGCCAGGACGGTGGTTGCCGCCGTGGTAATTGCTTTGATTATCCGGGCTTTGTTGTTCGAGCCCTTTAATATTCCCTCCAGTTCCATGAAGCCGACGTTGCTCGTTGGAGATTTTTTGTTTGTTAACAAACCGGCCTACGGGTATAGCCGTTTTTCTTTTCCGTTTGGGGCTGCGCCGATTGATGGGCGTATCTGGGATAAGGAGCCGCAGCGCGGGGATGTCGTTGTTTTCAAAAGGCCGACCGATACCAATATTGATTTTATCAAGCGCGTGGTTGGCTTGCCCGGCGAGACGGTGCAGGTGCGGCGTGGGCGGCTTTATATCAATGGCAAAATGGCGCCGCGCGAGCTTGTTGGTAAAAAGACGATCCAAGAGGGCTCCGGACAGCAGGTGATGACGGAGTATATCGAAACGCTTCCTGGCGGCGTGATGCACAGCATTTACGAGGAATCTGATTATGAGTTTCTTGATAACACAGAAGTTTATACGGTGCCGGAGGGGCATTATTTTATGATGGGTGATAACCGCGATAATTCACAAGATAGTCGTGTGATGAGCGTGGTGGGCTATGTGCCATATGAAAATCTCGTAGGGCGGGCCGACTTCCTGTTTTTCTCAACCAATAGCTATGCGACGGTTTTTGAAATTTGGAAATGGCCGTGGACAGTGCGCTATCGTCGTCTTTTGATGGATATTGATCCGATCCGTCCGCCAAAAGATGAGGAGGCTGTGGGGGCGGCGGAATCTGCCAAAGCGGGAGCTGCCAGTTTAAAAACCGGCGCCGGGGCAGAGGAATGAGCGGAAATCTTGCGGTTTTGCAAAAGGCTATCGGCTATTCTTTTAAGGATGAGGGTTTGTTAAATATAGCGCTTACCCATTCCAGTACCGGACAGGATGAGAATTACGAGCGGCTTGAGTTTTTGGGTGATCGTGTTTTGGGGTTGGTGATTGCCGAGTTGCTGTTTCGCCGTTTTCCCAAGGAACCGGAAGGTGATCTAGCCAAGCGCTTGGCATCTCTTGTTCAGGGCGCGATGCTGGCGGAGCTTTCCAGCGGGATCTCTTTAGGGGCTTATATCGCGCTTTCGGATTCTGAGCGCGGGGCTGGTGGGGCTGCGAACGAGAATATTCTGGCTGATGTTTATGAAGCTTTGATCGGCGCGCTTTATCTGGATGGCGGATTTGAGCCGTGCAGGAATCTGATCGAGAGTCAGTGGGCTGATGTTTTGCATATGATGAAAAAGCCGCCACAGCATCCCAAAACATCATTGCAGGAATGGGCACAAGGGCAGGGGCTGCCGCTGCCTGCTTACGAGATTTCCGGTCAGAGCGGACCTGATCATGCGCCGGTTTTTGACGTCAGGCTGGAGATTAAGGGGCATGGCCATGTCGAGGCGCAAGGGAAATCCCGGCAAGAGGCGGAAAAACTGGCGGCAGTCCTGTTTTTGGAAAAAATTAAGCAAGTGGGGGCGTCAGAATGACGGATTCTCAGACACAAGAGACGCGCTGCGGTTTTGTGAGTGTCGTGGGTTTACCAAATGCCGGTAAATCAACGCTTTTGAACAATCTGGTTGGCTCAAAAGTCTCGATTGTTTCGCGCAAGGTTCAAACAACGCGCGCACGCATACTTGGTATTGCTCTTCGTGATGCGACGCAAATTGTCTTGATTGATACGCCGGGCATTTTTGCACCCAAAAAGACGCTTGAAAAGGCGATGGTGAGTGTGGCTTTATCGAGTTTTGACGGGGTTGAGTTTATTCTTCATATTGTCGATGCGGCGCAGAGCAAGGTTTTAGAAAAAAACCAGATGATGTTGGATGCTTTGGAAGGGCACAAAAATGTTATTTTGGTGCTGAATAAGATTGATCGATTGTCCAAGCCTGAATTGTTGGCGCAGACACAGGATTTTAATACTGCGTTTCCTTATGTGGCGACATTTATGGTTTCGGCGCTGGACGGGCGCGGGGTGTCTGATTTGGCTAAATATATAGCCGAAAACCTCCCCGAGGGGCCGTGGATGTATCCGGAAGACCAGATTACTGATATGCCGATGCGCATGATGGCTGCGGAAATTACGCGGGAGAAGATTTTTGATCAACTGCATCAGGAGCTTCCCTATTCGATTTTTGTGGAGACGGAAAGCTGGGAGAATTTTGATAATGGCAGCCTTAAAATCTCTCAGGTGGTTTATGTCGGCAAGGAAAGTCAAAAGGGAATTGTTCTGGGTAAAGGCGGTGCTCGTATTAAAAAAATAGGGCAAGTGGCACGTGAAGAACTGCAAGAAATGATGGACACACGCGTGCATCTCAAGATTTTTGTGAAGGTGCGCGAAAACTGGGCGGAGCGCTCCGAGAATTACAGCCTTTTCGGGCTAGAGGCACCGTCATAAAAGAGGGGCTTTTTATATTCGGTTTTGTGTTTGTGGATAAAGCCTCTTTTTTATTTTTCTGTATTGGATGTCCCATGCGCATCCTGCTAAATTGAGGTTCTCGGTTAAAGATATGGTTTTTTGCTTTGAAAATCAGGGGGTTACCTTGTTTTTTCAGTGCGTAATTTAGTTTTTCTATTTTGATGTGGAGGATTTAGATGAGTTGGACAGACGATCGCGTGGCCATTTTGAAAAAGCTTTGGGGTGAGGGGCATACGGCTGCTGAAATTGCCAAGGAGCTTGGCGGTGTTACGCGTAATGCTGTGATAGGCAAAGCGCATAGACTGAAGCTTTCGGGCCGCGTTTCTCCAATTCAGCAGAATAAAAAGCCTGCGAATAAATCTGTTGAGCCTAAATCCGAGAAGAGAATTGTTCAGGTGGTTCCCAAGGTGGCCTCGCCTTCAGCTGTGAAGGCGCCGGCGCCGGCTGCCCCTCCTGTTGAGAAGAAAAGAGATAAGCTTTATGCGCTGACCGACTTGGGACCGCGTATGTGCCGTTGGCCGATTGGCGATCCGCGTGAGGAAGAATTTGGGTTTTGTGGCGATGAAAGCCATACCGGGCTTCCGTATTGTACTGAGCATGCAAAGGCTGCTTATCAGGCCGCAACGCGTAGCCGTATTTTGCAGAGCGAAACGGAGAAAAAGCCAGCCGATGATGCGGCGGAAGAGGTTGGAAATATGAAAAAGGCCGCGGGGTAAAATTTCTATCTGGGCTGTTTCAGGGTTTTGTATGGCTTTGGGATTACAAAGAGGGCTGTCATAAGACAGCCCTTTTTAGTTTTAGGAAGGTTGCAGAGGGTTATTCGATAATCTGTAGATCTACAGCTTCACGTCCTTTATCGACAATTTTCATTGTGACTCGCACGCGCTGTCCTGGCTGGAGCTCTTCGACGCCCAGCTTGTCCAGACATGATTTATGGACAAAGATGTCTTTCATGCCATCATCGGGAATGATGAAACCAAAGCCTTTTTCCGGTTTGTACCATTTCACCAGACCACCCATGGTGGCTGTGCCGCTTTCTTCATCAATTTCTGGCATTGTGCTGAGCGAGCCTTTATCAAGGACTTCGATCACTTCCCTGACCTGACAGCCTTTAGGACCTTTGAAGACGCTACACATCATGATGGCGCCTTCGCCAATAGAGTGTAGGCCGGCTTGCTGGAGTGTTGTGATATGCAAGAAGGCATCATAATCGCCTTCTTCAGGAACAACAAAACCAAAGCCTTTGGTTCCATTAAACCATTTCAAATGCATTTTGGCTGTAAACAGCTCTTCTACGGGGGTGGAGGATGTATTATTTACGTCTTGCACGTTGAAAAACCTTTACTTGAGAAATAGTGAAACACGAGATACGTGAGCATTAGAATTGGCGAACGCCAGTTCTTATCATGCCTTAATTTTATATCGAAATCTACCCGAAATTCAAAAAAGCCTGCGATCGGGTTGTTATAGCACTAAATATTGTGTTTGCTCCGGCTCTTTTTCCTGAAAAAAAGGATAATCATGTTATGATAGGGTGAACGACAAAAGGTTTGATGTTGATGGCAGAGCATTACTGGCTAAAGACTTATCCTGAAAAGGTTGATTGGGCGATGGATATTCCTATTCGTCCGGTGTTTTCCATGTTGGACGTTACGGCCCGCGATTATCCCCATAGTCCCGCCGTTGATTTTTTAGGTAAGAAATATACATGGGGCAAAATTCATAGTTTGGCACGCCGTTTGGCTAAAGGATTGCAGGTG
>Ga0316201_10004673_pt1 | contig 10387 bp, 4 predicted proteins | sample CS6wburrow_MG_FD_204516 | JGI IMG/M metagenome (GOLD analysis project Ga0316201, IMG submission 204516) | Coastal sediment microbial communities from Delaware Bay, Delaware, United States - CS-6 worm burrow | ecosystem: Environmental > Aquatic > Marine > Coastal > Sediment | place: USA: Delaware... | reverse complement strand
AGCCCCACCTGGATGACGTGCCCGTTGCTCAGGTTTTCCGCGATATCGGTCATCTGGTCATTCAGGCGAAACTCCAATCCGGAAATATGGGTGAGCAGCGGATCGGTAACATCTACCCAGCCGTCATCCGTAACATCCGTTGCACAGCTTGCCATGGCCCCGAAATGCGCTGAGACCCGGCCAATGTCATTCACTGTTCGCATCCGGTAAACAACATTCATCGCGTCCCCGGCAAGGTTGTCGTACTGGACGCGCAGACAGTTGCTGATATTGTCGTCGTCCATTGAACCCATGCTTACGCCGCTGGTGATTGCCTCGGTGGTCAAAAAACCGGCGAGCGCATCATCGTCGTATCCGGCCCTGCGGATATCCCGGGAAATGAGTTGAATGACAGAGCGCATTTCCTGGCTCAACTGAATCATCTGTATTGACTGCGTATTCGACCTGAAAACATTGGCCGAGAGCTGGACCGCTCCCAGCGTCACCACGCTCATGATGACCAGGGCGATCATCAATTCAACCAGCGTGAAACCGCGGCAATAAACGTGCCGCGGCTTGGCGCTGGTAGCTTTTTCTTGCCTCAGATGCATGTAGGATAACCAATCAGTTTTGCACCGGAAGGACTACACTTCCTGACGCTTCCGGTAGCATTTACGGAGACGTTGACGAGAAAGTCTTCGGACTTGTGTTTGAACTGCATCGAAACGGCGCTGGTGGGGAACTTCAATATGCCGCGAACCGGATCAAAGGTTAATGACCCGTCGGTAAACTCTGCCAGCAGTTCGTCAAAAGCACCTGAATCGGCGCTTGAAAGTACCGCGGGCTCCGAGTTGATCAGGCACTGGGGTGTTTCAGCCATGCAATCGCAAGAGACGCCGTCACCCATGATGGCACCAATGCACCAGTCCACGCCGTTGTCCGCTTTTTGATAGTTGACCGTTGCAAATGCGTTCTGCTTGACCGATTCCATCTTGACGTCTTCAAAGAACGTACTCACCAGGTTGGCAGCACCCGCGAGCTCCCGCTTTGATATGAATTCTGTAAATGAGGGGACGCTGAAACCAATCAGGATGCTGACAATTGATAGTGAAATAATAAGTTCGTTGAGGGTGACACCCGCCTGCTTATGAAGTGTATTCATGACTAGTCCCTTTTGTTAAATCGCCCAATTCCTCTGCTTTGAAGTTCTGCCCCCCTTGGCCTCGAAGCGCCTGGAGAACTCAAAACCGGAATTATCCCTTTGGGTTCTTGCACACTAAATATGCGCGTGCAACATGCATTGAGCCACTGTAGAAATTGACAGGCTTAACGGGAAAAAATGCGTGTCTTCGGGTTGGCGTATGGACAGCCCCGGCGGAATTTGCGTATGCTTTGGATAGTCGTCCAGGAAGGGGTAATTACCTGGAAAAACTTAAGTAATATAGGTGCCGGACGACAAAACACAGTCACTGTTCCAATCGTTAGCGAGGGGGCTTATGAAAATTCATCTCCAATTTTTCAAGCAAATGTACTGTCGCCATCGGTGGAGAAAAAACTCCACCCTGTACCAGGACAAGAAGGACGATAACAAGACGCAATGGATATGCGCAAAATGCAATCGCCACCTGTTATTGAATTTTTGGGAACAACCCGAGGGTGCTTCCGGGGGCATCAAGCAGTCGCACTGATGCGCTCGCCAGCCTGCACCCGGCCAGTCTGTCAATCCTGACCCTGATCACCGGACCTGATGGTCCGGTGGACACTCCCACCCACCTATTCATCCGCATGTAAAACCCGATGCGGCCTTGTTCGCATGCCCGACTAAAAAGCACCGGTGACCCGGAAAATAATCGTGAGCATGCAAGGTGATGGCAACCAGGTGTGAATAGAGGCGGGGTTGGAACCTTTGCCGGGAATCAAATCCCTATGAATTCCCGGCAAGGAGAGTTATTTCAATGGTTAAATTCTGACTGAAACAGCGTGCGAACAACACTGTTGAATATGACAGGCCTGGCCTGGAAATTTACGAGTCATGCGCTTTTTTTGAGCTGCGCTGACAGAGAGATTTTCAGGCAACCAATCCAAGTTTCAATGCGTACTGAATCAACTGTGAATTGGTCTTGATGTCCAGGTGCTCCATGATCTGGTACTTGTGAAAGGCAACCGTCCGCGGCGTGATATTGAGCGCTGCTGCAACTTTCTTCATGGTATTTCCCTCGGCTAACAGCTGCAGCACCTCGCGCTGCCGAATGCTGAGGTTGCCGTGGACTTTCTGGCCGCCCGGATGCTTGATGAAAGAGCTGATCATACCCTGGGTGATTTTGGGTGTGACGTAATTTTCCCCGCCCTGGACAGCTGCAATGGCCTGAAACAGCTCCGGTGCGGCAGAGCTTTTAAGCAGGTACCCATTTGCACCGATTCTGAAAGCCTCCGTAACCATGTCGGGATCTTCATTGACCGTCAGGAAAATCAGCTTGATATCGGGGGAAATTTTTTTGAGCTTTTCACCCGCGTCAAAACCATTCAAATTGGGCATGGAGATATCGAGAATGACCACATCAGGTTTCAACTTGCGTACCTTGGTCAGCATTTGCCGGCCATCGGTAGCAGTGCCTACCACGTCATGTTCTGGTTCCAGGAGGTTTTTGAAAGCCTCCAGGAGCAGAGTGTGATCATCTGCAAGAAAAACCCGAGTTCGCATCGTCATTGAAAACCATCCTTGGCTTATGAGAGCCCTTATATAATCCAGTATCTACCCAAAAATATCCATTGAAACAAGATGACTGCAGCTATTCTCCCAAGGGGTCGAACACATTCCCGGTCCCATGCTCAAATCAACCGCCGGTTCCATCGAGTTTCAGTACTTAAAAAAATCCACCAGCATCAGCAACAACCAGACGAAGATGTAAGCGCTCAATGGTAGTATCAACACCCACTTCATGGCCCAGATTAACCGCTGGTTACGCTGCCGGGTTTCATCGACCTTGACGGCTTTAATCGCCCTGGGTTTGCCACGCAAGTAATCACCAATCCGGCTTTTGGGCCTTGTTGAAGAGCGCATGCCTCGACGCTGCACCCGTTGGCTACCTGTCTTGAACGTGACCCTCGACTCACCCATTTTTCATTCCTTTTTCTTGCGTTGTCGCGCCAATACTGAACATTTTCCTCGTCACTGGCACTTCCGTGTTACAACACACCGACACTCGCTTTAAACTCACGTGCCGGTATACCTGCCAGTATCTTGCGTAACTCTCCAATATTGACCGGCTTGCTGATGTAATCATCCATTCCGGCAGCCAGGCAACGCTCGCGATCACCGCACATCGCATGCGCGGTCATTGCCACGATGTAGGGCCGCTCATCTTCGAACTCCTTCCAGATTATCCGGCTTGCTTGAAAGCCGTCCATGACCGGCATCTGAACATCCATCAAGACCACGTCATAGGTTGCTTCCCTGAGAGCTTCCAGGACTTCTTCACCATTCTCGACCGCGTGCGCCTGGTAACCGATCTTTTCAAGCAACTTCATTGCGACCAGTCGATTGATCAGGCTGTCCTCCGCCAGCAGGATACGCAGTGGATTGCTGGGTTTGGCATCGGGATGGGCGCTTGTCATCGTCTTCTTGGCCTGCTGGGGCCTGATCACCGAACGCAATGCTTCCAGCAAGTGCTCCGGGCTCAACGGCTTGGAAACGGCCGTGACGGCGCCCAGTTCGCTCTGTATCGTATGGCTGCCCTTGGTCCGTGGCGTGACGATGACGATTGAAATCTGCTTGCTGGTACAGATTTCCCGCATGTCACTGACCCAGCCGGTACCGGCGCTGGAAAGGCCCAGCGGGTCTATCAGCACGAGATCAAAGCCGCCACTGGACCAGAGTTTTTCAAGTCCTTTTGCTGCTGAAGCGGCTGTTTGGGTCAATGCGCCCCACAAACCAAGTTGCCGGCTGATCAGGTCGCGCATCGACGCGGAATCATCAATAACAAGCACTCTCTTGCCCTTCAGGTCAGCATCCTGTTGATACAGGAAACCGCGATCCGCCCCTTCCGCAGATTCGGCCAAAATCGTGAAATGGAATGACGAACCTTCTCCTTCAGTGCTTTCTACCCAAATCGCTCCACCCATCAGCTCCGCAAGGCGTTTTGAGATTGCCAGTCCCAGTCCGGTGCCGCCGAAGCGTCGGCTGGCAGAGGTATCGACCTGGCTGAACGGTTTGAAAAGGCGGTTGAGCTTGTCAGCAGGAATGCCTGGGCCCGTGTCGTCAACGACAATATGGATTTCCTGTTTGCCGTTTGTCTGCCGGGCTTTCCTGACGGTAACGACCACTTCACCTTCCCGGGTGAACTTGATGCCGTTGCTTATCAGGTTGATCAATACCTGCCTGACTCTCAGCCGGTCGCCAATGACCTGTTCAGGAACCCCGGCTTCAATCCAATAGGCAATATCCAAACCTTTCTGAACTGCGCTGGGTGCGAGCAGATCCAGCACGTCTTCGATACAGCTTCGCAGGTCGAAAGGTTCCTGCAAGACCTCGACATTGCGGGATTCGATCTTTGAAAAATCCAGGATCTGGTTAATGATATCCAGCAGGTTGTCACCGCTTTTGCGGATGATGTCGAGCTGTTCCTGCTGCTCCTTGGTCAGGTTCGCTTCATCCATCAGTGAAGCCATTCCCAGCATACCGTTCATCGGGGTGCGAATTTCATGGCTCATATTCGCCAGGAACTCGCTCTTAGCCTCGTTGGCAGCATGCGCTGCCTCGGCTGCCTCGAGCAGTGCCTTTCGCGTTTTTTCTTTTTCTCTTTGCACATAAACGAAGCGCAATACAATCAAAGTCAGCGCGGTCGCATAAAGCAGGTAGGCCCACCACTGCTGCCAGGGCGGCGCAAGCACTGTGATTGGCAGGCTGATACCAGCCTGGTTCCATACGCCATCGCTATTGGAGCCACGGATACGTAAGTTATAGGGTCCGGGTTCGAGATTGGTGAAAGTGATCTGGTTGCGGTTTCCCAGCTCAATCCACTCCTGGTCCAGACCATCAAGTTTGTAGGCGTACTGGTTATTGCCGGGTGCGCGGAAATCCAGCGCAGCAAATTCGAAGGAAACCACGTAATCCTTGTAGCCCAATTCCAGTTCAGAAAGCTGGTCGAGCGGCTTGCCAGTGGGTGCCGGCTCGTTCAACTTGAGGAACGAAGTTAACGACAGTGCCGGTACAATGTCATTGCTCTTTACCTGGTCAGGGAAGAACGCATTAAAGCCATTCACCCCACCGAAGAACAGCTCACCGGACTGGCTGCGGTAATAAGCGCCAAGGTTGAATTCATCAGCCTGCAAACCATCGCTGGCGTCGTAACTGTCAAATACACCGGTAGCCGGAGCGAAGCGCGCCAGGCCACGAATCGTGGACAGCCAAAGGTGTCCCTGACCATCTGGTAATATGCCGTAAATCACGTCATTTGGTAACCCGTCATGTTCCGCGTAGCGGGTGAAGGTGGTGGTATCGGGCGAAGCATCGAGTTTTTCCAGCCGATTAAGCCCGCCGCCCTGGGTCCCGATCCACAGGACCCCTTCCGGATCAAGGTGCAGCGAGAGAATTTCGTCGCTGCTGAGGCTGGTAGTACGAGCTGGATCATGTGAAAAATGCCGGAAATCTCCGCGCTCAGGATCATAGAAGTTGAGCCCGTCACCGAGGGTTCCGATCCACAGCCCACCAGAGGGATCCTGGGCAAACGCACTGACCTGGTTGCCGCTGATCGAGGCAGGGTTACCCGCCTCTGTTTGATAATTGATAAACGTGCCGGATTCACGATCAAAGCGATTGAGACCACCGCCATAGGTTCCTATCCAGATTCTGCCCATGCGGTCCTCGAAAACAGCCATGATGGCATTGCTTGAAAGACTGCTTGCATCACTTTCATCATGCTGGAAGCGCTCGAAGCCGACGGCTCCGGCAGCCCGGCGGTTAAGTCCGCCGGCAACGGTGCCAACCCAGAGGTCAGCCTGGCTGTCGAGCAACACTGCGGTTACACGGTCGTCGCTTAAACTGAAAGGGTCCAGCGGATCATTGCGCAACACCTGGTTGGCGCCTTTTGCACGGTCGATAATGTTGAGGCCACCCAATGTCCCCACATAAAGAAGTCCGGCATCATCTTCGAAAAATGCATGCACGACTTCATTGCTGAGACCGGCAACGCTGCGATTGTAATGCCCGAAAGCCCAATCCGAGGGGTGCCAGCGGTCGAGCCCGCCGCCCGCTGAACCAACCCATATCAAACCGGACCTGTCCTGAAACAGAACCGTGACACGATCCTTGCTCAGGCTGGTGGGGTCTATGGGATCATGGCCGTAATGCCTGAAAGTTCCATCCGCCTGCAGCAGGTTTATACCTCTCTCTGTTCCAATCCAGAGCCTGCCCTCGCTATCTTCCATGATCGCACGGATACGATCTTCGCTCAGGCTGGCAGGGTCGCTTTCGTCATAGCGGAAATGGATGAACTTTCCCGTTGACCGGTCAAAGCGGTTGAGCCCACCACCAAGGGTTCCGATCCACAGGCGCCGTTGACTATCCTCAAAAATCGTTCGAATCTTGTCATCGGAAAGGCTGTCAGGGTTCTTCGGGTCGGCATAAAAACGAGTAAAGGACCCGGTCGAGCTGTCGTACAGGTTGAGTCCTGCGCGGGTTCCAACCCATAAGCGCCCGGTGCGGTCCTGGTGAATTGCCCGCACCCGGTTGTCAGACAGCGAGTTGGGATCATCGGCGGCGGTTGTAAAATGTTTCCACTCATTGTTGGTCTGGTCAAATCGATAGAGACCGGAATCGTGCAAACCAATCCACAAGTAACCACTCGTATCCCGGGTGATGACCCGGACCCGTTCGGTAGCCAGGCCTGCAGGTGCGTTGCTTGCCTCATCGAGGTGCCGCAAGGTTTCGTTCTGCGCGTCCCAGCGACTGATGCCACCGCCTTCGGTGCCGATCCAGATATCCCCATTCGCATCGAGGTGCAGGCTGAAGATTGAATCGTTTCTCAGCGAAGCCGGATCATTCGGATCATGTTTCAGGTGAATAAACCGGTAACCATCGTAACGGTTGAGGCCATCCTGGGTGCCAAACCACATGAAGCCGGCCGGGTCCTGCACGACCGCTGTGACCGTGGCTTGCGAAAGCCCATCTTCAAGCGAAAGGGATGCAAAACGAATGCTCGGTGTCTGCGCAAACACCTGGCCTGCTGCCACACAACTTGCAAACAGCCAAATACAGATTAACATCACGGTGTTAACGCTGCTCTTCCCTGACCGACCCGAAGTTTCCATTATTTGCCCCTAATGCCACATTTATAGCGCAAAATATTGTATTTCTTAGTATTTCTTGTTAATTCTGATTATTCCTGGTCTACCCAAGCATTGATTGAACTCGGGGTTACCGACAGATCTGCATCGATGAACGGGTTGCCATCCAGGAACGGGTTGCCGTCCAGGAACGGGTTGCCGTCCAGGAACGGGTTGCCATCCAGGAACGGGTTGCCATCCAGGAACGGGTTGCCGTCCAGGAACGGGTTGCCATCCAGGAACGGGTTACCGTCCAGGAACGGGTTGCCATCGAGGAACGGGTTACCGTCCACCCACGTGTAGCCATCCCATGAGTAATTTGTATCCCAGTCATAGGTGTCCGAGGCCCCGGCAACAAAAAATCCGATGGAGCTTTCATAGCGCGCCGGCCCGATAAAATGAAATTCACCTGCCAAATCCGCAGCCAGGTCAAGTCCGCCGTTGCCACAACCCAGGTTGACATTCCCCTTGATGGCCCGTTTCGCATTAACCAGGCCCGCACCCTGCTGGAATACGCTGTAAGCCAGCTGTTTACTTTTGCCAACGGCCGCACGAGTCGTCGACATCAGGCGGCACTTCACGTCATCACCAACTAAAGTTGGATCATCTTCCAGCATCAGTGCGACGATGCCACTGGCAACTGCAGCGGCCTGTGAGGTCCCGGACATGATGAAATAATCCTGGCCGTCATGGAACTCGGGGTGCTGTTGCGTTATATAAGAGTCGGGAGGCATCAAGCCCAGCAGGTGACCGCCGGGAGAAACGACATCCGGCTTGATGAATGCATCCATCGTCGGCCCGACCCCTGAATAGGAACTCAGGTAATCATCCCCCATGTTGCTGGGTGTGAAGCCGTCACTCATGGAGCCGACGGTAATCACGTAAGGCACATTGCCCGGAACACCAATGGTCATCGGTTCCGGTCCGCGGTTGCCCGCAGAGGTTACCACCACCAGGCCGGCATCCCAGGCAGCCATTACTGCCTGCCCCAGCGGGTCTTGCCAGTACAGCGAAATCGCTTCGGCGCCGAATGAAAGGTTCAGTACCCTGATCCCGTAATTCGCCATGTTGTTGACAACGAAATCAATGCCCCTGATGACGTTAAGATAATTACTGCTGCCGTCAGCCTCAAAAGCTTTGACAGAGACGAGGTTGGCCATCGGTGCAATACCGTGACGCTTGCCATGGGTCTTCTCGCTGCTCATCAGAATGCTGGTCACGTAAGTGCCATGACCATTGCCATCCGTGTAAACAGGCTGTCCACCGACGGAGTCTACCCGGTCCAGGATCGCGTCATACTGGAGCAACACTCGTTCCTGGCCAAGTGCGTTGTAATCAAGTGCTGGATGTGGCCAATATCCGGTATCCACGATCGCCACCGTGACGCCCGATCCCATCGTACCTTCGAGGTGCATATTGGTCGCATCGACAAATTCGGCATGGGTCGCCTCAGGTACGTAGTCGTCGAACAGCAACTGGATGTCATCCAGCCACATCTTCTTGCCCGCTTCATCACCGGTGACGCGGAAGCGGATACGGGTTTGTGTGCCGATCCAGGGCGATACGTCGAAATATTCAATTGCTGACTGCTTGTAATTACTCTGCTCGTAAACTTTCAGCACAGCGTAGCTTTCACCACCATCGTGGGATATTTCCGCAACGATCTGGTCGGTTTTTTCAAGCTCGTGATACACGTGGTAGGTCAGCAGGGCGCTGCCGGCTCCGGCAAGGTTCGCTTCCCGGTAAACCTGCATACCGAGCGCATCATTGCTTTCCAGCCTGAGACAATTCCCGTCAAGGCATTGTGACTCATCCTTGATGCGAATGCGGCCGCCGTCAAAATCATTGTCATCGGATTCTATCCACGGGCCGGACCAACTCAGGGTTCCGTCGTTGCCGCCATACCATTTCTGCTGGAACTGATCCTGTACCGTGTACATTTGACCGGTCGGTAACCTGCTGCCGATGCTACCCTGTAACTCCATCACGAAGTGGATATCATCGAGCCACATTTTTTTGCCCTTGTCGTCACCGGTGACCCGGAACCGCAACCTCGTTTGCGGGCTAATCCAGGCCGATACGTCGAAAACTTCGACAGCGGCCCGTTTGTAATTGCTTTCATCGTAAACTTTCAACACGTCGTAACTGGTGCCGCCGTCGCTGGATATCTCAGCCACTATCTGGTCGTCATCTTCCAGTTCATGGTAAACGTGGTAAATCAGCAAAGCGCCCGCAGCGTCAGTGAGATCAGCCCCGCGGGACACCTCCATGCCAACAGCGTCATTACTTTCAATTCTCAGGCAATACCCGTCGAGGCATTCAGCCTCGTCTTTCGCCCGAATTCGTCCATTGTCAACTTCGCCGTCATCGGTTTCGATCCAGGGACCGGACCAATCCATCGTTCCGTCGCTGCCGCCATATACCTCTTCGCTGAACCTGTCACGAATGGTCTGCAAACCGGTGAATTGCGCGGGCCTGCTGCCGCCAAGTTCGTAGGTAACCGTCAACCTGGGCGCCAATTCCGGGTTTCCATGGCTGTTGGCGCCATCCCAGGATTCCGCGGTCCGGGTGCCGGAACCGGATATGAAGAAAACCAGTGAATTGCCGTTATCAACCCAGTCATCACGGTCGACAATTTCCTGGACAATGGAACTCAGATCAGGCGTCTGCTGGTCTGCGCCGGCCGTACCAACAGAGTCGTCGTCCCAGGCATTGGCCGTCCACGCGACGCTGGCCACGGTACCGGGCCTTGTGGTGATATTGTTGGTCGTCGGCGTAAATGTCGTGGCGCCGCTGGCATCCTGCCCCCAGATTGTCAAGGCAGCGGGATCCCTGTCCACCCGTTCATCGACCGTAAACTGGATATCGGCGGCCGTGATAATGGCGCCTTGTGGTATGTCTATGCCGTTGAAACGGATGCCAATGACCTGATCAGGACCCATATCTTCCGTGTTATCCACCAACTCAAGATCAGAACTATCGAGGTACATGTAGCCGTTATTGCTCTGCTCGGCGTCATCCGTGCTTGAATTTACCAGTGATGAGAAGGTAACCGGCCCGTCAGAAACGTCGGATACTGATACCT
>Ga0316201_10004672_pt1 | contig 10387 bp, 11 predicted proteins | sample CS6wburrow_MG_FD_204516 | JGI IMG/M metagenome (GOLD analysis project Ga0316201, IMG submission 204516) | Coastal sediment microbial communities from Delaware Bay, Delaware, United States - CS-6 worm burrow | ecosystem: Environmental > Aquatic > Marine > Coastal > Sediment | place: USA... | reverse complement strand
GGCTGGCGTCGATACCCGGTTTCAATGATCGGTATCCTTGAAGGGCAGGAATTCGCTCTCGAAATGGGTCTCGAGGTACTTTACTCAAGCACCTGTCCATGTTCCGCGGCACTGGCGCGTCAACTAATCCAGGATCAATTCAGAAAGGATTTCGAATCAGCCGAAACAATCGATTATGACAAGGTCCATGAATGGCTTGGAACGGAAGAAGGTATCCTGGCCACACCGCACAGCCAACGCAGCGCAGCGGAGCTCAGGATGCGCCTGACACCGACTTTCCAGATGTTCCCGATTATCGAGCTGATCGATGAGGTGGAGAACTCGCTGAAAACCCCGGTCCAGGCAACCGTAAAACGTGAGGACGAACAGGCCTTTGCCCTGCTCAACGGTCGCAACCTGATGTTTTGTGAAGATGCCGGTAGACGCATACAGACGGCCTTGAATAACGACGATCGAATCCTGGATTTCTGGGCACGTTGCACCCATTATGAAAGCCTGCATCCGCACAATGCGGTTTCGGTGATCACCAAGGGTGTCAAGGGTGGTTATGTCGCGGGCGCGGGTGCACCGGTTCGTCTGGGGCACTCAGCGGGCTAGTCTGCGAATCAGCTCAAGGTTGCGCGCTCGCCTGTTCATGTAGTTCCAGGTTGGTTTGAAACCAGTCCAGGTTTAAATTCAGACGTTCAGTATCAGGATTGAACCATTGGTAGGCCTGGGTCAGACCGCTTTCCAGATCTATGACCGACACTTGGTAATAGGGCATCTCGCCTTCAAACCGGTGCAGTCTCGATAGTTGTAAACCAAAACCCATGGAAACCATTTTCTGGTCGTAAAGATGGCTTATTCGTCCATCATCCCTGAGGCTGAAAACCTGGGACAGTGACCACATAGCCGGTTGATCCTGTTGCTGACCTGCATCGAGGCGGGTGCTGGCCCAGCCTAGAAATATCCGGTGTTTCTGTAGCTGGAGCAGTGTTTCATCACTTGCCTGTGACCCGATTGCACTCTTCAGTCCGGTCTTTATTATCACTGTATCCTTGTTGATGGACAGACTTCGGCTAAGCCTTGTTTCGCCTTGTAATGGGTGCTTAAACCGGCACGTATCGGGATTGGTCTGACCATTAAACTGATCCCCGGCCCTGCTCATTTTTACAACACAACCGGGCTCAACGCGTTGCCATGCGATCGACAGGATGTCCTGTAACGGAAGGGAAAGTTCATCTTCCCTGAGAGGCGTAAAATATAATTCTGCCTGGCCTGTCTGCTGGTTGGGTTTCAACCAGTAAACTTCCTGGTTTGATGAAACCAGGCCACGTAACTCGCTTTCGTATAGAAACACCAGGTCAGCGCCTGTTTTCAGCTGACGGATACTGATATCTGTTACCGGGCTGTCCGGGCCCTTGTCATAGGCCTGTGCGTAGTTACTGTACACGCCCGGTAGCAGGTCCCGTAAGGCCTTAATATCAGCCTCACCGGTATTATCGAAAGGGGAGTGCCGGGATGCGGGCCTGTTTGTGCAATCGCATAGAATGGCGATGAAAAACAATAGTGCCAGCTTACGGGAGAGGTTCATCCCGGTCTCATTCAGAGACAGGTTCGTTGCCGGCCGGTAACAGCGGTTGCGGATTTACCCGGCGGTCCAGCCAGTTCATGCGCCAGTCAAGGTGTGGGCCGCTCGCACGTCCGGTTGCACCGATGCGCGCAATCAGATGACCTTGTTCCACGAAGGTACCGGCTTCCACCAATATTTTGCTTAGATGCAAAAAGGTAGATGAAAGCCCCTGGCCGTGATCGAGGATAATCGTGCCACCGGAGAGCAGCATGTCCGGATGGGTCAAGGTGATCAGTCCATCCGCAGGTGCAAATACGTCGGTACCTTCAGGCGCTGCGATGTCCAGACCGAAATGCGGGTTGCGCGGCTTACCATTGAGGACTCTCTGGCTGCCGTAAACACCGCTAATTCTACCTTTGGCCGGCCAACTGAAGCCGCTGGTGTAATACGCGTGCTTATCGCGGTGCTGGCGCGCTGTGGCGACCATACGCGCTTCTTCCCTGATTCTCGCAGTGGCTGCAGGGTCGGGAGTTACGGTTGACGGGGGCAGGCCATCAACACGTTCGATGTCATACTGACTCTGCTGCACCACAATGCTTCTATTGAATACTGCGCCATCGGGGGATAGTACCTGGAGTTCGCGTTTACCCGTCTCGTCCCGGCCGAAGCCGATGACAAACTGTCCATCTGAAGCAATCACGACCCCGTTACCATCCAGTAAAACACGGCTGCCGGGTTCGGCCTGACCGAAAAGCAAGCCGCCCTGTACAGTGGTGCCTGTTAATTCAACCGCGTATACAGTGCTATAAAAAAAGACCAGGGCTGAGGCCAGCACGAATCGCATGGAATCAGGGTGTTGTCACAGGTTGATCTTGATGGATTGTCCCGGTTGGATGATCTCGTTTTTGCTGAGGTCATTCCAGCGGATCAGGTCTTTGACCCTGACATTATAATGCCTGGCGATACGCCATAATGAGTCGCCCCTGCGCACGGTGTGCTTGATGGTGCCGCTCCTGGCTTTTTTCGCCTTGGGCGCTGGGCTCTGAAACAGCGTCAGGGTTTGGCCGGCCCGCAATTTGCGCGGGTCGGAAATTCTGTTCCAGGTCTGGAGCTCTTTGACCGAGACCTTGTAACGTCTTGCAATCACGGACAGGCTCTCACCTCTGCGTACCTTATGTGTGACCCGTTCGGAAGCGATCAGCCCCGACTGGAGTTTCTGAAGTTCGTTGGCAGCGGCCACATACAGCGGGTCAACCAGCCATTGCTCATCACGTGGCAAGCGGAGTTTCTGGCCAATTCGAATCCTGTCACTGTCCAGGTTATTGGTGCTGCGTAAAACGGATACAGGCACGTGGTGACGGGCGGCCAGGGCCGAAAGCGTATCACCATTTTCAACCAGGACCTGGTCCCACTTCATCAGTGTGGGTGTCGGGTCGGCGCTGATATGTTGCTGTAGCTTTTCCGCGCCTTCAATGGGCAGAATAATACGCCAGGGGCCTTCGGGAGAGGTAGCCCAGCGGCTAAAGCCCGGGTTCAGCCCAAAAAGCACATCAATGCTTACTTCGCTAAACTGTGATATCAGCACGAGGTCGCTTTGTTGTTCCATTTCAACGACGGCAATGACCGGCTTGTTGGGCGCTTCGGGTAATTCAAAACCGTAGCTTTCGGGGTTCTGATACAAACAGCTAAGGCCAAGCAGCTTGGGTACATAACCCTTTGTTTCCTTGGGGAGACGGATGTTCCAGAAATCTGTCGGCTTGCCTTTTTTCAGATTCTTTTTGATTTCACGTGCGACCCGGTATTCACCGGAGTTATAACCGGCAAGGGCGAGCAGCCAGTCACCCTCAAACTTCCTGTTGAGGTGCTCAAGGTAGTCAAGTGCTGCGTTGGTTGAAGACCAGACATCCCGGCGTCCGTCATACCACCAGTCCTGTCTCAGGCCGTACTGCTTGCCGGTAGAGGCAATAAATTGCCAGGTGCCGAGTGCCATACCACTGGAATAGGCAAATGGATCATAGGCTGATTCAACAACGGGTAACAGGGAGAGCTCGCCTGGCATACCGCGGGCTTCCAGTTCTTCTGCTATAAAGTATATCCACGGTTGTGCCCGTTTCATAACCCGGGCCATGTACGCCCCATGCTTTGCATACCACCTGGCCCAAACCAGGGATTCCTCGTGGCCGTCGCAAGCGGACAGACTGAAGTTGCTGACCAGCCTCGCCCAGACATTGTCAAACTCCGGTATTGGTTCGCTGCTTACATCAGTTACGGCTTCAACAGGTTCAGGAACAAACAGGTGTTCATCAATAGAATCGCCAGCGCCCTTGGGAAGATCCGCCTGGGTGGTTTCAGGGACCTGGGGAGTGGATTCCTGACTGGTGTTGTTTGTGGTGGCGCAGCTGGCAAGAAAAAGACACAGCAAAGGCAAAAGAAGACGTGAAGTCACAAAGGGCTCCGTTTAAATAGGTGAACGCCCGCTATTATGCGGTTTGCTGAGACAGGGTCAAGTAAAAAGCCCATTAAAACCGGTCTTTCCATGCTCGAATAATCGCCATGGTCGCCGTTCCGGATGTGGCTTCAGGGTCGATTTTACGGGCCATATCAACCACGCTGCCTGCCCGGGTGCGCAAGAAAGGATTGGTTGCCAGTTCATCACCCAGACGGGTTGGCAGGGTAATTTGGTCTTCAGCCCGTAAATTGTCTATTTCCAGGGAGCGCGCCTGTAAGGCGGCGTTTCCCGGTTCAACCGCGAGCGCGAATGCACAGTTGGCCTGGGTGTACTCATGCGCACAGTAAATAAGTGTATCCACCGGTAGTGCCGCCAGTTTATCCAGTGATTTTTGCATATCGGATGCAGTACCTTCAAAAAAGCGCCCACAACCCAGGCTGAACAGGGTATCGCCGCAGAAGAGCAGCCTGTCTGCAAAAAAGGCAATGTGACTGCGGGTGTGTGCCGGGACCTCCAGAACATGGAATTTTGTTTTCAGATCAGGTAGTTGAATCACATCACCCTCCCTGCAAACCTGCTCGACAAAGGGGATCCTTTCATCGGCCGGGCCAAATACTTTTGCCTGGTACTTTTCGAGCAATGCGGAAACACCACCCACATGGTCGTAATGGTGGTGGGTTAACAGGATGTAGGAAAGCTCCAACCCCCGTTGCTCCAGCACCTCCAGTACCGGCCCTGCGTCACCGGGGTCCACTACTGCACAGGCTTTTCCCCCTGCAGTGAGCAACCAGATATAGTTATCGTCAAAAGCCGGAATGGCGGATATTTCGAGCTCGTTTGCCAACATACGAATTTCCTTAAATTGATAGTTGAATCACCCTTGATATAACCCTTATGCTTACGCTTGTTTATCGTCTGGTCAATACTGTCGCAATGGAAGTTGATTATACTCAGGATCAATCGTCCCGTTCAGCTCAACAAAGGTTGGCTGCGCAGCTATTGAAACCACTCCTTGCGAGGCGAAGACCTGCGCGGATTTTAGTGATGAAACACGCCGGTGCAAAAGACCCGCCACTGGAGTTGGTGAATTCCGCACAGGTGATACGGCTCAGTACCGATGAATTTTCCGCCAACGCCCGGCTGCGATGCAGGATTTCGGCATTACCATTTGAGGAAGCTGCATTTGACCTGGTTATCCTGCATCATTTGATCGCAGACGGTGGTGAGAGGTATATGTCCGAGGCACTGCAGGCACTGGCTGCGGGTGGTGATATCGTCATCAGTGGCTTGAATTCGTCCGGTTTGCGCAATCAAATCATCAACCGGAGAAAGAAGGTGCCGGCACTTAAACTTGACAGGGTATGTAAATTTTTGAAGTCACAATCATTCAATATCGATCAGTGCCTGTTGATGGGTCTGGGCGGTTTTTCACGACCGTCCCCCAAAGCCACCTGGCATGGTCTGGGTTTGCCATTTGCCGACCGGGTGGTCATACATGGTCACCATCAGTCCAATATAACAAACGCCCGCGTTCTGCGTTTCAGGCAAATAAAGTCGAATGGCCGGACATCAGCGCTTGACGGCTGTAGTAGCCGTGAGGCTGCTTCGTGAACGATGTCGTGATGTATACCGATGGCGCCTGTAGTGGCAACCCGGGTCCGGGTGGCTGGGGCACCGTCATGATGTCGGGCAAACACCGTAAAGAACTGTTTGGTGGTGAGCGTGAGACCACCAACAACCGCATGGAGATGATGGCGATTATCCGCGGTGCAGAGGCCCTCAAGAAGGGTTGTAGTGTCGATATCTACACCGATTCGACCTATGTCATGAAGGGTATGACCGAATGGCTGGAAGGCTGGAAGGCACGTGGCTGGCGGACTGCATCAAAACAACCGGTTAAAAACGTGGATTTGTGGCAGCGTCTCGAAAAGGCGCTTGGTCGTCATGAAGTGAAGTGGTTCTGGGTTAAGGGTCATTCAGGTGTGCCTGAAAATGAGCGTGCGGATGAATTGGCACGTAAAGGAATCCCATAGGGTGCGTAATCTTATTATGCACCGGTATTTTCAAACTGAACGGTGCGTAAAAAAAACACCCCACATGGAAGGTTTGTATGCGACAAATAGTTCTGGATACTGAAACGACCGGTCTTGATCCAAGGCAAGGTCACCGCATCATTGAAATCGGTGCGCTGGAGTTGATTGACCGGCAACTGACCGGCCGGCAATATCATGTCTACCTCAATCCGGAGCGGGAAATAGAGCAGGGTGCCCTCGAAGTTCACGGTATTACCGAAGAATTCCTGCGTGATAAGCCGCGTTTTGCAGAGATCGCCGATGACTTGCTGGCATTTGCTGACGGTGCGGAAATGGTTATCCACAATGCACCGTTTGACATCGGTTTTATCGATAACGAGCTCTCTCTGGTCGGCCACCAACACGCTTCCATTACAGAAATAGCGACGGTGCTCGACACACTGGAGATGGCCAGGGATCTGCATCCGGGGCAACGCAATAACCTCGATGCATTGTGTAAACGTTACGAGGTGGATAACAGCAGCCGCAGCCTGCACGGTGCCCTGCTCGATGCGGAAATTCTGACCGATGTTTTCCTGGCCATGACGGGCGGGCAGGTCGACCTTGGTCTGAGTCTGGAAAGTACGTCAGTTTCGGATGATGATGACGGGTATCAACATGGCGGGCATCCGGCCTTGTTTGTGTTAAAGGCCGACGATGAGGAACTGGTTCAGCATGAAATGCGTCTCAATGATATTGAAAAACAGTCCGGGGTTTGCCTGTACAGGGAAGACAAGAGGGGTTAATTTTAGCGGGGTTCATAATTGCGTTATCAGCATCGGGTGCGCACGGGTATCCATCCACACCAGGGTATCGAAATAGCTGCGGATATTGTCGACGTATTGCCGGGCCTCATAACCGCGAGCATAACCGTAACGGGTTTCGCGGTACCATTTTTCCTGGGCTAACAGGGGCAGGCGCTCATTGACATCCTGCCAGCGATCTGCGTTTCCACCCTGTTTCTGGGTCAGTCTGCGCGCATCGCGGAGGTGCCCCATACCCATGTTATAGGCCGCCAGCGCCATCCAGCTACGATCGGGTTCAGGTATACGCTTGGGAATACGATTGCGCATTTGCAGAAAATAACGTGCGCCACCCTCGATGCTCTGTTCAGGATCCAGCCGGTCTTTAACACCGAGTTGAGCCGCTGTGCGCTGGGTGAGCATCATGATGCCACGTACGCCGGTCACTGATGTGGCCTCAGGATCCCAATGCGACTCCTGGTAACCCATGGCGGCCAGGAGACGCCAATCCAGATCGTGTACAGCAGCCGCCTCCTGGAATAGGGGGATCAGGGGTGGCAGGCGGTTTCGAACCTGTTTCATAAATTGAAACATGCCGACACGGTCAAGGTCATTGCCGTTTTCGTTATAGCGGTTTTGTATCGCGGCCAGACTTCCATTTTCATCGATAAGTTTGAAAAATGAGCGGGCTTTCTGCAGCAGCGAATCATCATCACCCGGTTGGAACGCCCAGGCCTGGTGCTGATGGTCGGCAAATGTGAATCCGGCTTTCAGGCCAGGGTAAAACTGGCTGTTGATCTTGAGTATATTTGAATCCACCAGGGTTGCATCCAGTTCACCGTCAGCGATGGCCAGCAGTAATCCTTCCATACCCATGTTTTTTTCCGATACCCACTGCAAGCCGGGTATTTCCATCTCTGCATTTTCGAGCAGGCTTTCGTAACTTGAACCAGCAATGACTGACAACCGCATGCCGAGCAGGTCAGCAAGTTCACGTGGTCGTTTGTTGCCGCGTTTGTAGACCACGACCGTTGTTGTGTCGGCATAGTCGGGGCCGAAATTGAATGATTTTTCACGTGCGGGTGTACGGGTGAGATTTGCCGCGATCAGTTCACCCTGCCCACTTTTCAGCAATGCGCCGAGATCGTTGAACTCATCGGCTATTTTAACTTCCAGTGCGATTCCAAGGTAGTCGGCAAATGCCGCGACGATATCGTATTCCGGACCTGTGCCGCCGTCCGGACCGATAAAATAACTGCTCGCACCATTGCGGGTGAGCATGGTCAGGTTGCCACGTTGATACGCTTTTTCCAGCAGGGAAAGGTTGTCATCACCGGAATAGAGGAAGGGCAAAGCTGCCACTGCGATTAGTACCGCAAGGGCCTGCTGTTTCCATTTTCTGACGTTTGAATTCTGCAAAGCCAAAGCCCTCGCCGTTCACAGAATTATATCAGTTCGTGTTATTGGCTGGTTTTTCATCAGTATGACTATCGTGAGACAGTATAAATTTCGCTGGTATCGTTCGCGCGGAGTTGAAAGGTTTACGGTTTTATCGTTGACACTGGAGGACTAGCGGTTCCAGCATCTTGCATCGGCATAGGTGCCGGTGTGATTCGGTCCATCCTGGTTAATGGCAAAGGTTCCGCAACTGTCGGCCGACTGGCCGGACCCGGGTGTTGCAGTCGCCAGAAAGGTCGTGGCATTGGGTGTGCCCACAAAGGCTATGGTGTAATGGTTTTCCATCGAGGCTCCACCGGCATAGTCGACTGCGGCCAGCGTGGTGGCGTAGCTTGCGTGATTGGCGCGCCATTGAGACTGGTTGATGCGAAGGTCCTGCAGACTGTTTATCGCATCCGCCCTGCGTGCTTTCCTGACACTATTGATCCAAGAGGGGTACGCCAGCGTGGCGAGAATCGCTACAACGGCAATAACGACCATGAGTTCTATAAGTGTGAATCCCTTCTTTTTTTTGAAATCCATTTGTTTGTCCGTAAATAAAAACAATTCAAAAACGGCTATTTACTCCATTTCATCATAGCCAGCACACTCACCTGATACCAGCGGAATCATTGAATTCCATGCCGATTAATGATAAAAGGTAGAAACCAGTGGATGGACGGTACTTTTTTAACAGAGAGACACTACTGACTAGGCTATAATATAGGTAAGCCACTAAGGGACTAGGCTTTTCAATGGGGACGATACAACGCCAGGATGGCTTTACACTCACCGAGTTGATAATTGCTATCGCGGTCCTAGCGATAGTTGTTGCAGCTGCGACACCTTCATTCTTCAAGATGATTGAGAAGGAGCGGCTCGAACTCACCGTAGAAACAGTCATCGCCGATTTCAATTTTTTCCGTCAGGAAGGCCTCAAACGGCGTGTACCCGATTTTGCATTTAATGTCAGTGATGGCACCAGCTGGTGCTATGGCATTGCTGTAGGTACCTGCAGTTGCACCACTGTCAATAGCTGCACAGTTCGCCAGGTGACGGGTAGTGACTTCAATGGCATTGCCACGGTAAGCTCAAGTGCAGCCAAATACACCTATGATTGGGTGCGCGGTACAGTGACCGCAGGCACCATCACATTCAATACAGCGGGTGGATATGATTTGCGCATTGTTATCAATGGCCTGGGCCGTGCGAGTATCTGCTCCCCTTCAGACAATATCCCTGCGTACCAGTCATGTTAAACGGCTCACAAGGGTTTACACTCGTTGAACTATTGGTCGGTTTGGCCATTGGTTTGATAGTTACAACGGGTGCAATATCCCTGTTTTCGAGTATGACCCGGTCCACCTCGGTCATAGTGCAAACAAACCGGATGCAGCAGGAAGTTCGTGAAATTGGTTTGGTGATGACGCGTGATATACGACGTGCCGGATACTCCGGTGTTGTGCCTGGTGAAGATTTCAATGGCGACGGTTTTCCAAATAATACGCAGACAAATTTTGCTGTAATCATGGATGCTGTCAGGGCTGATCTGTTGTTCAACCCACACTTGTCGTCTTCGGCTGATATCAGGATTTACGATGCAGTTGGCAGCGATGATTGTATCCTTTTTTCCTACAATATTGACGGTGACCGGCCTGTTTCGGGTACGGCTGCTGTTGTCGAGAACGATGAGTGGTATGGCTACAGGCGGCAGGTGGTCAATGGCAGGGGCGTTCTGCAAATGAAAACAGCCGGAGCCTCGCCGGCGAATTGCACCACCGGAACCTGGGTACCTGTTTCATCCGATGAATTTGATGTAACTGCCCTGACATTTGCGATGACAACTACAGAGATAGAGATCGAAAACCTTTCCGGGGCAACGGTTGGTGTCTGTGAACAAAACGATTCATGTCAGTGTGCACGATTGGTTGATGTGGATATGGCGGTGCGTTTGAACAGTGGTAACGACATAACCACAGTCATGTCAGATTCAGTAAGAGTCAGAAATGACAAGATTGTGCAGGTTCGTTCCGGCAATACCCACTGCCATGATTAATACGGAATCGATGACGATGATGAACACGCATAATGTAAATGGTGCCTTTTCCAGGCAACAGGGTGCGGCAACGGTTTT
>Ga0316201_10004671_pt1 | contig 10387 bp, 7 predicted proteins | sample CS6wburrow_MG_FD_204516 | JGI IMG/M metagenome (GOLD analysis project Ga0316201, IMG submission 204516) | Coastal sediment microbial communities from Delaware Bay, Delaware, United States - CS-6 worm burrow | ecosystem: Environmental > Aquatic > Marine > Coastal > Sediment | place: USA: Delaware... | reverse complement strand
AGAGGGCCGTTCCGTTTTCGGAGCGGCCCTTTCTTTTTGCCTTCGGATTTCGATTGTCTGCCGGTCAGGGAGAGCCGTAACTTGCCACCGACGTCATGACAGGCTCCACGCCCGGGGCCGTCCGCAGCTCAAGCCTTTCCACCATCGCCTCGAACCGTGGATCACCCCGTAGCTCGTCGAACGCGGGATATGTGAGGAGCCACACCCGTTGAGTGGATCCCTCTTCCTCCATTCGCTCAAGCCAGTCGAGGGCGGCTGCGCGGTCGCCGATCCCCGAGTAAGCGGCCGCTACACCCAGGGGCAGCACGTACTCGCGAGTGGCCAGGTCTGCGAGGCTGTCGGCAATCGTTCGTGCCTCTTCGACCTGGCCGCTCCTGGCGAGCGCGTATGCGAGCCAACCGGCGATCGAAGGGTTCCTTCCCCCGAGGGAGAGGCTGAGACCCCGTCCATCAGCAATGGCCTGGCGCGTGAGATCGATGGCCTCGTTCCACTCGCCCGCCGCCAGCAGGGCGTAGACCAACTGTCCCCGCGTGATCGGGTGTTCGGGATAGACCTCTACGGCCTTGCGGAAGTGCTCGATCGCGTCCTCGTATCGCCCTTCGACCAGGTAGATTTTACCGATGTCCGTGAATGCGACCGGGTTCTGGGGGTCGAGCGAGAAGGCGCGTTCCATGGCTGTGCGCGCCTCCTCATATCGGCCGAGGGCCATGTACAACTGTCCTGAGTAGACGTACGTGTCCGGATAACCTGGATTCAGTTGCGCTGCGCGCTTAAACGCACGTTCGGCTCCCTCCCAATCGATGGGGCCTTCCATCAGATAGTGGCCCAGAGTGACCTGTGTTCTCTCGAGGTCCGGATTGAGCTCGACGGCGCGTTCGATGTGCCGCCGGGCCCGGACCATGGCCTCCGCGGGCGGCACCATTGCGTGCGCAAACAAAACGTAGGTATCAGCCAGGCCGGCCCACGGGGGAGCCCAGTTGGGTTCGACTGACACGGCTTCGAGAAACGCATCCATCGACTCCCGATGCCGATACCTCTTCCACAGCGCTCGACCGCGGTAGTACGCCTCCAGCGCCTTCGGATCGACGTCGTGATCCACTCCTCCGGCACGTCGAATGTCACGAATTCGCTCGGTCGGAGCCCCGAATCGCCGGGCGACGTCTGCGGCTATCTGGCTCTGGAAGTTGAGTAAGGCAGAGTCGCGGCCCTCCCACACTTGCGCCCAGACGTGCTTCTCGGGGTTGACCTGCACGAGCTGCAGGTTGACGCGTACGTCCTGTCCTTCCCAGGTGGCGGATCCCTCGATCACGGCATCCACGTTCAGCTGGCCGGCGATTTCCTGAATGCTGGCAGTGCCCCCTCGGTACACCTGGACCGAGTTAAAACCCACGACCTCCGGATCACCCAGTCGCCCGAGTGCCGTGATCAGTTCATCGGTCATCGCGTTAGTGAAGTAACCCTTGTCTCCGTCCGGGCTGAAATCCTGGAGAGGGAGGACCGCCAACCTGCGGACACCTGAGACCACTTCCGTCCTCGGGTCCAAGAGCACGAAGGCCAGAACCGCCATGCAAAGTGCAGACAGGATTGCGGCACCGCCGACACGACGGATCCTGCGTTGAGACGCGCCTGGATCGGAGGAGATTGGAGGAACTGACGATGGGAGCCTTACCTCCGCTCCGTCCGCGATCTCCGAGGCTGAGGCTCCAGAGGGCTGTGGCTTGACCACGGAGCCGTTCGCAGCCCGCATCTCTTCGACGAGCTTCCGGGTCTCTTCAGGGGGCTCGAGATCGAAGGTTTCGGCCAGCCACGTACGGTACGCCTCGTATTCCTTAACCGCCGCCGCCAGGTTTCCCTGCTGACGGCAAGTTCGCATGAGGATCCTTACCGTCTCGTCATCGTCAGGGCGAATGGCACGAGCCCGACGCAGGGCCCGGATCGCGCTCCTGTGATCCTCCTGGCTCGTCTTGTGGTCTGCCACGCGGCGAGCAGCGTCGAACGCCAGACCGCGAAGGTCGCGACGCTGGCGGTCGAGCCACCTTTCGAACTCCGCGGCGCCGCTCACATACAGACCAGGAAGCAGATCGCCACCGTACAGGGAAAGGGCCGAGTGCCAGTCGGACGCGGTGACCGCCCGGCGGAACTCGACCGCGTCGCAGCGGATCCGCGCGAGGTCGATTCCGACCGTGTCACGCCCGCCAGCCACGATGTCCTTTCCGAGGATGGTCCTGAGTGAGTGCAGCGTCTGATTCAGGGAATTGCGACCATGGGCCTCGTCGGCCTCAGGCCACAGCAGAGCACAGACGTCTTCACGTCTTCGGGTCCCGCCTCCTTCGGAGAGGACGAGGTACGCGAGAAGTCCTAATGCCTTGCTTCGGGACGTGACGGAGAGCGAATCTCCGTCCGGTCTGAACAGTTCGATCGTGCCGAATGCGCGGAACTCGATCAGGTGCGGTGGCTGTTCCGGAGTCGATTCCCCTCGCCGGTGCGGGATAGCGTTCACGGTGCGGGCGCATCCGGTCGGCCACCTGTCAGAGCCAGGTATTCCGCGCGCACCGAGTCCCGTTGCAGCAGCCACGGGCCGTTGGCCTCCTCGCGCCGCGCGAGATAGGACTCGTACTCCTGTAGAGCTGCCGCGGTATCGCCGACCAGCGCGTGGAGTCGAGCCTCTTCTCTCTGGAAGACAACGTCGTAGCCGTAGGACCAGATGGCCGCCATCGGGGCACCTGCCCGCCCGCGTCGAGCGGCCGCCAGCCCTCGATCGTAGTCGCCGTCTTCGAGAAACCAGCGCACCAGCGGCAAGTTGATTATCGGCCAGAATTCCCCTGTTGACCCCTCTTGTCTGTACACCGGTGCCCGGCGCGCCAGCGAATCGTAGCTGTCGATCGCCGATGCATGCGGAAGACCTGCCACCCTGAGCTGCCACGCTTCCAGAAGTGCAGCGCAGCCGGAGAAAAACTGCGGCGCCGGGACGTCGTTCCGAAGATGCCGGATCGTGGCAGAGACCCCGGTCGTGTCACCCCGGGACAGAGCCCACTGTCCCAGCCAGCAGCGAGCGACGGCTACGTCTTCACGGTCTGAGTCACTGGACGGTTCCTGGTGGGCCACCTGTCGAAGCAGTCGCAGAGAATGTGCGACAAATTCGTCCGGAATCCCAACGTAGATCGCTTCCCGCACCACCCCGATGTTCGCCAGCAGGTCGTCCGTGCGTGGTGGAGGGGAGTCGAAGCTGTCCCAGGTCGGGCGCCCCATGTACTTCATCCACGTGTCGTGCCAGCCCCAGTAAAGTGACCCGAACCGCGGGATGAGGGTCGGCCCTCCGGCCTCGTCGAAGGCACGAGTCGCCGCCCGGGCGAGATCGAGCGAGCGGCCGGTCATGATGGCGCCCTCGATGATGGCCCTAACCTCACAATGCGACCCCATACCGCCATACTCTTCGGACAGCGGCGCGAGGTCGAATTCCAGCGCCCGCGCCTGGCCGTGCTTTCTTGCCCGTCCGCAGCTCTCAGGATCGGCGATGCTGTCGAACACGGCGAGGTGCTCGGCCATTGCGGCGGAATCTTCTTCCATCATCGCCACTTCAAACAGGATTGTACGAATCCAGACGTGCGCCGGATCGACTCGCAGCGCCCGGTTCGCGAGTCGCTTCACCCGCGAGAGCCGGTCCGCTGCACCGACCCCGTTTCCAGAGCCCATGTAGGTCTCGGCCAGCTCGTAGTTTGCCTGAAAGTTGTCAGGGTCGAACCGCAGCACCCGCTCCCACGCGTCGATCTCGTCACGAATCGACATGACCTCGCCGAACAGCTTGCCCGCGCCGGCCGTGAGGATCGCCCGGTCCCTCGGACTCAGCGAGTCACGATTCTCCCAGGCGAGCCGGGCCAGGTACTCGTCCGTCTCCCCCGCCAGATAGCCTGTCATGGCAGCGAGGGCGAAGGTGGAATCGCGCGCCACGGCCTCCCGGAAATAGTCGATCGCATGGTAGTCTCCCTGCTGCCGGTTCCACGACCGGACCCCGGCGAGGTAGGCCTGTACTGCCTCCGGTTTGTGTTCGCCGAGTTTCGGAATCCGATCCACCAGGTCGTCGTAGTGCGCGGCCAGCAGGTCGATCACGAGTTGATCGACGAGACGGGGCCAGTCGGAGTACGGTCCGCGCTGGATCGACTGTGCCGTCGTTCTTCCCGTCTCGATGTCGACCAGGGACGCATGGATCTCCATGGCGTCCTCGGTCCCGAGCACGGTCCCTTGGACCAGTTGACCGGCGGCCAGGTTGCGAGCGGCCTGGACAGCGTCCGACTCCGTGGGCGGCATGTCCGGAGATCCTCCCACCCGATTCCATTCGGCCCGGACCAGCTTGGGCTCCACGGCGCGTGGGCCGAATTCCCCCGTGATCTTCCAGTAGAACACGAGTGGAAGATCTTCGGCGAGATCAGTGAGCGACTCGCTGTCTCCGGCCACGGTAAACGGCAGCACGGCGAGCACATCCGGATCCAGTGGAGGGCTCTCCGACTCGGACAGCAGGCTCTTGTCTTCCCCGTCGGACGCGCGCTCCCTGACGATCGACCAGCCGGCATCGAGGGTCACGATGGCAATCACCGCGATGACAAGGGAGGCCCAGAGTCTCTTCCGGGGGCGGCGTTGAATCTCGCCGGGCTCGGACTCTCCGGTCGCGGGCCGCTCTTCCGAAGTGCCGCGACCTGCATCGACTGCCACGGCGTCGAACGTCCGGTCTCGCTTCGTTTTACCGGCCGCCCCGTCCCCTGCCTCGCCGTTCGCTGCACGCAGTTCCGTGGCCAGTCTGCGTGTCTCCTTCGGCGGCTCCAGGCCCACGTTCTCGGCAAGCCACGCTCGGTATGACTCGTACTCCAGCAACGCTGCGGCTACATTGCCCTGCCTCTGACAGGCCGCCATCAGATCACGGACCGTCTCGTCGTCGTCGGGCCGGATCTTACGCGCCTGTCGCAAGGCCTTGATCGTGCTCCGATCGTCTCCGGTAATCTGACCTGCAACGCGCCGGGCAGCGTCGAACGCGGCTCGCTTGAGATCCCGGCGTTCGTGATCCAGCCAGCGTTCGAAATCGAGCGAACCGGTAACGTGCAGCCCGGGCAGGAGCTCACCACCGTACAGCTCGAGAGCCTTCTCCCAATTGCCGGCCGCGATCGCCTTCCGGAACTCGACCGCGTCACAGCCGATCCGACCCGGATCGATACCGACGGTCTCCCTGCCCCCGGTGACCACCTCGTTGCCGAGGCTCGAGCGCAAGATGTGGAGAGTCTGATTCAGGGAATTGCGGGCGCGGGATTCGTCGGATTCGGGCCACAGGAGGGCACATGCGTCCTCACGGCGCCGGGCCCCGTCGCCCTCGGAGAGAACGAGGTAGGCCAGGAGCCCAAGGGCCTTGCTGCGCGACGCGACCGAAAGCACGAGCGTGCCGTCGGGCCGGAGCAGCTCGATTGTGCCCAGCGTTCGAAACTGAATCATGTGTCGCCGACAGCGCCGCCTCGGGACGAGCCACCGGGGGCCACGGCAGCTGAATTCATTCAGCGCTGTATGAAGAATATATTCCGAACGGCGTAACTCCGCACCTACCAGATCCATACGGGCACGCCTACTCAAGAAATAAGGGAGAGATAACGGAAGCCTAACCGACGTCCGCCAATGTTGGGGCACACTCGCGACGAGCCACCGCGTGGACCCGAACAACAGGAGGACACCATGCTACGCCGGACGCTCACCTCCCTGGCGCTCGTGTGCGCCTTCGTGTTGTCCGCATGCAGCGACAGCACGATCCCGACTTCCCCTGACGCGGCAGACCTGAACGGCACCAGCCTGCAGGCAGCGAAGCTGGCGGGCGCGGGCTCCCTCACCGGCGAAGTGGGAGGAGCAAAGTACTACATCGAGGTGCCGGAGAACTGGAACGGCGACCTGGTGCTGTATGCGCCCGGGTACGTTTCTCCCGCGTATTCCGCTGACGATTTCGATCCCGCGGGAATCGAGCCCGGCAAACGTGCTCAGATCCTGCAGCGCGGCTACGCCTGGGCCGCTTCTTCCAGGTCGGAGACTGGATTCGCCGTCCAGGAGGGAGTGAGAATCACCCACCAGCTTCGGGGGATCTTCACGTCGCGCGTCGACCAGCCGAACCGTGTCTACCTGTCGAGCACATCGATGGGTGGGCTGATCATGCTGCGGCTGCTCGAGCAGCACCCCGGCATGTACGCCGGTGCGCTTCCCGTGTGCGCTCCGATCGTTGGCGCGGGAGGGTTCTGGGACGGCGCATTTCACACGCGCTCGCTCTTCGACTACTACTACCCGGGCGTACTCGGCGGTGACGCCCTCAACCCACCGGACGGAGCGGATGGCGGCGCGATGTTCGGGGCAGCGTTCAATGCGGTGCTATCGAATCCCGGGCCGGCATACGAGTTGGCGAATGCACTGCCTGTGCCCATGCCGTACGCGGATGATGTTGAGCTGGGCTACATCGTCGGAACCCAGATCTTCTTCGGCGACCCTCTGCTCCTGGGCGACATCAAGGATCGAGCCCACTCCCATGACGTCTTCGACAACTCGATGACCATGTATTCCGGCACCAGCGATGACGCAGGGCTCAACGCGGGAATCGACAGGTTCGAGTCATCACCCCAGGCCCGGAACTTTTTCGACCACTGGTACACACCGTCGGGTGACCTGGCGGCGCCCGTGCTGAGCATTCGCACGACGCGTGACCAGACTGTTTCCCCCTACCTCGACGTGCTGTTCGCCGAGCGCGTCGCGGCAGCCGGCAAGTCCGACATGTTCGTGTGGAGGCAGATCGACCGATTCGGCCACTGCAATATCAGTTCGGCCAACGAGTACGGCCCCGCCTTCGACGACCTGGTGAACTGGGTCGAGAACGGCGTCATGCCCACGCCATAGATGTCGGGAGGCCCGGGTGTGCAAGTGGGGGCCGCTGCCGCCCGGGTTCTCTCCGACGCCTGCGTACCGCTCGGCCGGAGTTCGCCGGCCGAGGACGAACGAGGCGGATCCGCGCAAATCAGTATGGCTCGTCGCGGATCCGGGGGCGGTCCGAAGGTTGGGCCGTCCCTTCCTCAACCTGGGGTCAATTTTCAGCCTGGAGGTGGAGCATGCTTCGAGGACTCACGCTCATGGCGCTCACGGCGCTCGTGGCGGTCGGCTGCACAGAGTCGCCGACGGAACCGGCGGGACAGGGCGAAGTGGCGACGCCCGTCACCAATTACATGAACGGCCCCGCACAACCCGGCCCGACCGTGTACCGATCAGAGAACGGCCAGATGTTCGTCTGGACCTTTCCGGGCGATGCGACCCCGGACGGGGAGGACTGGTCGGTGATGTTCAGCATCGGTGACGTCGCGGACCTGATTTCCTGCGGTGGGGCCGGCACGCCCTATCCCGGCTCGGTCCAGCAGGCGGTCCGCGATGACGGATTCAACATCGTACAGATGCGAAAGAAGGTCCCAGCCTATGCGGCGCACGCCTCGGACTTCGAGGCGTACGACATCTGCGACAAGATGGACGTCCCGTGGGTGGCGATCGGTGAGGCCAGCGTCGTGTGGACGGGGCACGTGCATGCCGGCGACGATGGGAGCTCCGGGCATTCCAAGCTCACGTTCAACGCTTTCCTGGACGACGTCGACACGGGCGAGGGCTATCATGCGCACTGGAACTTCGCCTGGGCCTGGTCACCGACCACATTCGAGGTCCTGGCCGACAACATGTTCCTCAAATAGCGGCGGGTCAGGAGGCGCAAAGGCGAGGAAGGCCTGAGTGCCGCGACTTGAAAGCACGAAGAGCGCCCGGTTCCGGCCGGGCGCTCTTCGCATCGGGGCCGGGTTTCAAGATTTCCTTCAGCCCTCGATCACACCCAGCTGCTGCATCATTCCCATCGCGTCCCAGTCCGCCGTGTGCTCTACGATCTTGCCGTCCTTCAGGTGGCTGATCGCCGTGCCCCTGACTTCGATCGACTTTCCAGTGGCCGGAATCCCGTTCCACTCACCCGTCTGCGTTCCGGTCAGTATCCACTGATGTGCGACCGCGTCGCCCTCGGCAAGCTCCTGGACTACGGCGAACCGCGCGTCGGGGAATCCTGCTCTAAGTCCTGCGATCATTTCCGCCAGTGCATCCACTCCTTCGAACGGGTCCAGCTGACTGGAGTGCTGCCGGTATCCAGGAGCGATCAGTTCATCGACGGAAGACAGATCTCCCGTGTTCCAGAGATCCGTGAATCTGCGTACGACGGCCTTGTTGCGTTCGGACATCTGTGCTCCTCCTCCAAAGCGGTGAGATTAGACTGGCTGCTCGTTTCAGAAACGCCAACGTGGCCAGTCCGTGTCAACCCGCCGTGAATGGATCCACCGACCACCCTGCGCGTATGAATGTATGAATCCCGTGCGGCGGCGATTGCGTATGTTCAGGAAACAGGAGGTGGTTCTTGGAACAGTGCCACGGAAAGACCAAGGCTGGAGAACGGTGCAAGCGGTCGGCGAGCGCCGATTCCCTTTACTGCTCGACGCATGCGGGACAGGCCGGAGATAGCGCTCCCGAGCCCGATGCGCCTGAGGTCGTAGACGAGAGTTGTTGGGACCGGGACCCTGTGGAGACTCTGATCCTCGCTGCTGCCCTCGGTGCGGCGGTCGTCGTTGTGCTCACGTTCGGGCGGCTGTTCAAGGCCTGATCGACATCAATTGATCCAGATCCGGCGCTCTCTTTACGAAGGCGCCGGGTTGAGTAACGCCTTTGACCTGGTCTGCTCATGCGGTGAGATTCCCGTCATGAGACTTGCGATCAGGACGTATTGCGCCGCCCTTCTGCTGTCAGCCTCGGCTATCTGCCAGGGATGCTCGCCTGACGACGCACCCCAGCGAAACTCCCTTCCTGTCACTGCCTCAGGTTCATTCGACTGGCTGATCGCCGGTGGCTCGGTCGTGGACGGGACCGGCGCGCCGGCCCGGCGCGCGGACCTGCTCCTCCGGGATGGCCGCATAGCCTTCGTGGGACCGGTGGACGCGGATACGCTCGACGTACGCGAACACTTCGACGCCAGGGGGCTCACCGTCACCCCCGGATTCATCGACGCGCACGCGCACGGCAACCCGACCGAGGACCCGGCGTTTCCCAACTTTCTCGCCATGGGCGTTACCACGATCGTGCTCGGACAGGACGGCGGCGGCCCCGAGGTGGGAACGCTGGACGAGCACTTCGCGGCGGTCGACGCCGCGCGCCCCGGCGTGAACATCGCCTACCTGGTAGGCCACAACACCATCCGTCGCGAGTCTGGTGTCGGCTTCGACGCGCCGGGCTCGGAGGGCATGGTGCGAATGTCGGAACTCGTCGCACAGGGGCTCGCAACCGGCGCCTTCGGTCTTTCGACGGGGCTGGAGTACGATCCGGGTTCACGGTCCGGGATGGACGAACTCGCCGCGATTGCCGGACCGGTCGCCGACGTGGGCGGCGTGATTTCCAGCCACATGCGCACGGAGGACGCGGACCGGGTCGAGGGCGCACTCGGTGAGTTGATCGAACAGGGCCGCCGGTCGGGCGCCCGCGTGCACGCATCACATCTGAAGATCGTGCTCGGCAACGAATCATCGCAGGCCGAATCGCTGCTCGAAGTGATGGCGCAGGCGCGGGAAGAAGGCGTGGAGGTCACGGCCGACGTCTATCCCTACACGGCCAGCTACACGGGGATCAGCATTCTCTTCCCCGAGTGGGCCCGGCCGCCGCACGATTACGCGGTGGTGGTCCAGGAGCGCGGGGACGAGCTCGCCGCACACCTGAGGCAACGAGTAGAGAGTCGCAACGGTCCCACGGCCACCCTGTTCGGCTCAGGCGAATGGTCCGGCTGGATGCTTGCGGAAGTAGCCGCGGAAGTGGGCCGGCCATACGAGGACGTCCTGATCGAGCTCGGGCCCGAGGGTGCATCGGCCGCGTACTTCGTGATCAACGAGGACGTGATGCGGGCGCTGCTGCGCAATCCGCACATCGTGGGCTCGTCCGACGGGAGCCCCACCATGCTGCACCCACGGGGCTACGGGTCGTTCGCACGGGTGATTCGACAGTTCGTGGTCGATGAGAAAGTCCTCTCCCTCGAAGAGGCAGTGCGGAAGATGTCCGGCGCGACAGCCGCGATTTACCGACTCGACGATCCGGAAGTGGCGGATCCTCCACGCGGCCTGGTGCGCGAGGGCTGGGCGGCCGACCTGCTCGTGTTCGACCCGCGCGCGGTGCGAGATGTCGCCAGTTTCGAGCAGCCGCATCGGCTCGCGGAGGGCATGCGCGCGATCTGGGTCAACGGCGAGACTGCCTGGCATGAAGGTGAGCCGAGTTCAGGAACAGGGAATGGACGGGCCCTCAGGGCACGGTGGTAGCCTGATGGGAT
>Ga0316201_10004669_pt1 | contig 10388 bp, 7 predicted proteins | sample CS6wburrow_MG_FD_204516 | JGI IMG/M metagenome (GOLD analysis project Ga0316201, IMG submission 204516) | Coastal sediment microbial communities from Delaware Bay, Delaware, United States - CS-6 worm burrow | ecosystem: Environmental > Aquatic > Marine > Coastal > Sediment | place: USA: Delaware... | reverse complement strand
CAGTCAAGCGCACAGTAAGCCGCAATGTTCACAGACTATTTCATCAAACGCCCGGTGCTGTCGCTGGTGATCAGCACCATGATCGTGCTGCTGGGTGCACAGGCCTTTTTCGGCACCCAGGTCAGGCAATACCCCGAGCTTGAAACATCGGTAATTTCAATTACCACGGCCTACCCCGGGGCCAGCGCGGAGTTGATCCAGGGTTTCATCACGACCCCGGTACAACAGGTCGTCTCGAGCACCGTCGGTATCGACTACGTCCGCTCCAGCAGCAGCAACAGCGTCTCGGTGGTCGAAGTCCACATGAAGCTCGGCGTCGATGCCGACGTCGCGTTGACCGAGGTCAGCACCAAGGTCGCATCTATCCGCGGCGAACTGCCGGCCGAGTCAGAGGACCCAGTGATCGCCAAGCAGTCGGCTGAAGGCTTTGCGCTGGCCTATTACGGCTTCTACAGCGAAACTCTCTCGGATGTAGAGATTACCGACTACCTGCTGCGCACGGTTCAACCCTCGCTATCGACCCTGAAGGGCGTGGCCGAGGCCGAGATCCTCGGCGGCAAAACCTACTCGATGCGCGTCTGGATGGACCCGGTACGCATGTCGGCACTGCAGGTATCGGCGGCGGATATCGTCACCGCCATCGGCGCCGAAAACTACCAGTCCGCGGCCGGTCAAACCCGTGGCCGCCTGGTGCAAACCGATGTCAACGCGGTTACGGACACCAGCGACCCCGAAGTTTTCGAGCGCTTCATCATTCGCGAGGAAGGCGACAACCGGGTGCGCCTCGGCGACGTTGCCGATATCGAACTGGGCGCGGAGAACTACGATTCCCTGATCATGTTCGATAACCTGCCATCGATCTACATCGGCATCAATGGCACGACCGACGGCAATCCGCTGACCACGATCAAGCTGGTCAACGCGGAACTGGAAAAGCTCAAGAAATCCTTCCCGCCGGGCCTCAATGCCGCCATCGCCTATGATTCGACCGAGTTCATCCAGGCTTCGATCAACGAGGTTATCCTTACCCTCGCACAGGCGGCGCTGATTGTTATCGTCGTTATCTTCCTGTTCCTGGGCTCGTTTCGCTCGACCCTGATTCCCCTGGTGACGATTCCGCTGTCGATTATCGGCGTCCTGTTTTACATGCAGATCATGGACTACTCGATCAACCTGCTGACCCTGCTGGCCATGGTGATGGCGATCGGGCTCCTGGTCGATGACGCCATCCTCGTGGTGGAAAATATTTATCGCCATGTCGGCGAAGGCCTGCGCCCACTGCAGGCCGCGTTGCAGGGAGCGCGTGAAATCGCTAAGCCCGTTATCGCCACGACCATCGTTCTGTGCGTGGTGTACGCACCGATTGGCCTGCTGGGCGGTCTCACCGGGGTGCTGTTCAAGGAGTTCGCCTTCACCCTCGTCGGCACGATCATTATTTCGACCATTATTGCGCTAACGCTATCGCCCATGATGTGCTCCCGCGTACTCAAACCAGCTATCGCCGACAATGCCTACGCGCGTTTCATCAATAACCTGTTCGAAAACATGCGTCGCGGCTACGAAAACCTGCTCGCGGAATCGATGAAGACGCGCTCGGTGACGGTGGTATTCGTCGTCGCCATCGTCGCGCTGATCGTGGTTATCCTGTTCCCGCCTGCCCCGTTCAAGTTTGTGCAGAGCGAACTGGCGCCCGAGGAGGACCAGGGTGTTATATTTACTTTTTCACAGGCACCCGACCATACCAGTATCGATTACCTGAACAAGTACACCGCTCCCTACATCGATATATTCCGCGAGTACGAGGCCGAGTACGCATCCTCGTTCATGGCCAACGGATTCGCCGGACCGACGGTATCCTTCGCCGGCATGCTGCTCAAGCCCTGGGAGCAGCGCAGCCTGACCTCGATGCAAATGATTCCGCAAATCCAGTCGGCGCTGGATCAGCAGCCCGGGTTGCAAAGCTTCGCCTTTAACCCGCCGTCCCTGCCCGGCGCCAGCGGTAACACGCCGGTAGAGTTCATCATCAAGACCCAGCAGGGCTATGACCAGCTCTTCGGCGTTGTCCAGCAGGTCCTGGCCAAGGCACGTGAATCGGGCAAGTTCTATTTCATCAAGAGCGATTTCAATTTCAGTAAACCGGAAATCAGGGTCACCATCGACCGCGAACGCGCCGAATCCATGGGTATCTCGATGCGAGAAATCGGACAAACCCTGGGGGCCATTCTCGCCGAGGGCTATGTCAGCCGCTTCAACCTTGCCGGCCGTAGCTACAAGGTTATTCCCCAGGCGCGCAGCGACGGGCGACAGAATGCCGAGATCGTAAGCCAGTATTATGTTTACTCGGATCGCGGTGAACAGATCAACCTGTCGTCGCTGGTAGATATCGAATACACGTCGGTGCCGCGCGAGCTGGTGCAGTTCCAGCAGCAAAATGCCGCCAAGATCGACGCGGTGCCGGGCGTACCGCTGGGTGAAGCGTTGGAGCTATTGCGCCAGATCGGCGAGGAAGTCGCGCCGGCAGGTTACACCTTTGACTACCAGGGACAGTCCCGCCAGTTGATCCAGGAAGGTTCGGTGCTGGCACTAACCTTCGGTTTCGCCATCGTCGTGGTGTTCCTGGTGCTGGCCGCGCAGTACGAAAGCCTGCGCGATCCGTTGATTATCCTGACCACGGTGCCACTGGCGATGTTTGGCGCGCTGGTGCCGATGTTCCTGTCACAGGTGTCGATGAACATTTACAGCCAGGTTGGACTGATTACGCTGATTGGCCTGGTCAGCAAACACGGCATTCTAATCGTCGAGTTTGCCAATGAAATTCAGAAGAAGGAGAACCTGGAGCCATTCAAAGCCGTGATCAAGGCCGCGTCGCTTCGCTTGCGCCCGATCCTGATGACGTCATTTTCCACGATTATCGGCATCATGCCGCTGGTCATCGCCAGCGGTGCCGGCGCCGCCAGCCGCCAGGCAATCGGTATTACCATCGTTTCCGGTTTCGCCATCGGCACCCTGTTCACGCTATTCGTCCTTCCGGTTATCTACACTTTTTTTGCCGCAGACCATCGCCCGGCGTTAATCGACGACGAATCGTTGGTGGCTTCGCGCCTGGTCTGATTGGTCGCGCAGCATCGAGCAGGTCTTCGATGCCGTCAATGAACAGCTCTTCGAGCGGAAAAAAATGTGCCTGAAGGATTTCCGGCCGGGTCGGCGTGGCTAGTGGCCGGCCCGGTTTAGTTGTTTTCCGCGATCCAGGTTTCCACCAGGAAACGAGCGATCGAATCCCGGCGCGGCAGGCTGAAATTCTGCCCACCGTCTCCCCACTCGCCGAATTCCTTCAATTGCTCCACGTCAAACCAGTAAGCTTCCTCGATTTCAACTCCGTCCACCTTGATATCCAGGGTTTCCGCCTGGGCCCTGAAACCAAGCATGATGGACGACGGAAACGGCCAGGGTTGCGATGCCTGGTATTCAATATTTCCGACCCGAATTCCGCATTCCTCGTAAACCTCGCGCGCGACCGTTTCTTCAAGGCTCTCCAACGGATCGACAAACCCGGCCAGGGTTGACATCATGCGGCTCGGAAATCGTGAATTTCGCGCCAGCAGGCAGCGCGGGGTACGTGGATTCGAGCGATCCTCCACCAGCATGATGACCGCGGGATCGGTACGCGGAAAATGCATGCGCCCGCAGTCGCTGTTGCTGCAGCGACGCATGTGCCCGCCGTTTTCGCTGCGGGTGGGACTGCCGCAGATTCCACAGTAGCGATGATTCCGATTCCAGAACAACAGTCCGCGCGCGTAGGCGAGCTGGGCCGCCTGCTGCTTGTCCAGCAGCCAGCCAACATCGCGTAAATCGATGAATTCGCTATCGCTGACTAGCGCGGCCAGCGTATCGTCGTGGTGTTGAGATACATCGAGCGCGAACATCGGGCCCGTATCATCGAGCCCAAGGAATACGAGTTGATCGATTTCAGGCTCGAGTCCAACGACTTCAGTCTGCGCAACATGCACTACCTCGGGCTGCTCGGCTTCTCGATCGCGCCAGCGCATCAGGCTCTTGTCGTTTCTTAACAGGAAAACGCGGCAGTGCCGCCGCGTCCATTGTTGCTCCAGCCAGGCTCGGTCCTTGCGCGCTACGCTGGCCCGATCCAGCATTAACTCACGATAATAAATCACTCAGCAAGCTTATCATGAAACCCGTGAACGCCCGCCAGCATTGATTGCAGACCGGGACGCCGATTTACGTCGACCGAGGCGTGGCCACATTCAAAACACGCCATGCCCCAATACTCGATCCAGGCATCCGTGGAATTTTTAACGGGTCAGGATGGGTTCTTACGGCGATATTCCGCAATCGCCTGCTTCAGTTTGTCGTATTCCCCGCAACCGAAAAAGCAGGCCTTGTCGAGCACCGCCAGGCGTTTCTCGGCGTCCTCGAGTTGCCCCAGCTGCAGGTAAAGCTCACCCAGGTATTCATTGGCGCCACGATGCTTCGGTTCGATTTCCAGGGCCTTCTGGTAGAAACCGAGCGCTACATCGAACCTGCCTAATTTACGATTGCTGTAAGCCATCAGGTTCAACAGATCCGCATCGTCGGCATCCTCGCGCAATGCGTCGTCAAGGCGCGCGATCGCCTGCTCGTATTGCTCGCTCTCGATCAGTTCCTGAAACGGGGCCAGGCGTGAATTTGATCCGGAATAACCGCCACCGTCGGCACTGGCGGGCGCCGACGCCAATCCAAAAATCAGCAGGATTACAGTGAATACAGGTTTTGAAGTCATGATCTCGGCCTCTAGTCTCTAACAGGTTGATTTAAACCCGGTCAACGACCAGGTTGATTCATGCGATTACCGCCGCCTCGCGCAACGCCTCGAGCTGTTGCTCGCTCAAGCCCAGCAATCCCCCGAGTATCTCGAGGTTTTCTCCACCCAGGTCTCCCCCGGGCCAGCGAGTGGCGCCCGGGGTGCGAGAAAGCCGCGGCAAAATCGCCGGAATCTTCAACGCCTCGCCGTCGATCTCTACCTGCTCGAACAACCCCCGTGCCTGGAAATGTTCATCGTTTAACATATCCTCGACGTTATAGATGGGCCCTGCCGGTACCCGCGCCTGGTCCAGTTGTTGCAGCAGGTGTCTCGAATCATGGGTTGCACACCATTGCGAAAGGGCGGCATCTATTTCTGCCTCGTGCTCAACGCGTCCCGGATTAGTCGCGAGTCGCGGGTCTGCCGCCATTTCCGAATGACCGGCGGCTTTCATAAGGCGCTGAAAAATCGAATCGCCGTTGCCACCGATCACTATGTACCGGCCGTCAGCGCAACGATAGGTATTGGTCGGCACGATCCCGGTAACCGTACTCCCCGAGGGTTCGCGCACCACCCCGTTACCGTCGAATTCTGGCACCACCGCTTCCATCAGGTTGAACATCGATTCGACCAGGGCCACGTCGACCACCTGGCCCTCGCCGCTGCGGTTCTTCTCCAGTAGCGCCAACGCGATCCCGAGCGCGGCATGAATCCCGGAAATCGTGTCGCCAATACTAAGGTTAGGTCGCACCGGCGCCTCGCCAGGATGGCCATTGACATAGCGGAACCCGCTCATGCCCTCGCACACCGAGGCGAAGCCCGGTTTGCTGGCGTAGGGTCCGTCCTGGCCATAGCCGGAGATACGTGCATAAACCAGCCCCGGATTACTACTGTGAAAATCATCAGGGCCCAATCCCCAGTTTTCGACCACGCCTGGCCTGAAGTTCTCGATCACGACGTCGGCCTTTTCGATCAGCCTTCGCACCAGATCGACACCCGCCTCGGTCTTGAGATCGATCGTCACCGATTTCTTGTTGCGCGCCAGGGAACGCCACCATAGTGACGTATCGCCGCGCATTTCGCGCCAGCGCCTGATGGGATCACCGCCATCGGGCGGCTCTATCTTGATAACTTCGGCACCAAAGTAGCCCAGCATGCAGCCGGCAAACGGACCGGCAAGCAGCTGCCCAAGTTCGATGACGCGATACCCGGCGAGCGGACCTGGCGAATTCATAAAGGCTCCTGATAATCTGGCTGCAGGAAATGTTACGCAGGAAAGCGGTGCGTGGCCAGCCGAAAACCGTAATCCTGCCTGGTCGGGCAGCACCTGGCAAATCACGCCGAGCGGTTTCAGTGGAAATTAGTATTCTGTCCTTGACACCACCTCCACATCGTCATCTGACAGGCGCCAGGCTTACGGCCCCGGTCCCATCCTGATGGGGTGAAAATGGCTTGCGCAAATGGCTGGTTAAGGCTTCGATTATAAAACGAGTGCATGATCGAAACGATTGAATTACCATTAATCGTCCGCCCAGAGTTTGTAATATGTCACCCGTAGTACTCGCCGATTCCGGCTCCGCAACAAAGATTTTCGTGCTCGATACCAACGTATTGATGCACGATCCATCCGCCCTCTTCAAATTCCAGGAACATCACGTCTTCCTGCCGATGACCGTGCTCGAAGAGCTGGACAACGCCAAGATAGGTGTCTCCGAGGTTGCCCGGAACGTGCGCCAGACCAATCGCTTCATCGATGAGCTGCTGACCGCGCAACAGGAACTCGTCATCGAAGAAGGTCTCCAACTCAGCCAGTTCATTCCTGCCGAGGAGCCCTTCAAGTGCAGTGGTCGCCTGTTTTTCCAGACCGAAGCGCACGGTAGCAGCCTGCCGGAATCGTTGCCGGGCAACAAGAACGACAATTCGATCCTGAATACGATCACGTGGCTCAAGCAACAGGTAAGCGACCACGAAATCGTGTTGATCTCCAAGGATATCAACCTGCGGATCAAGGCCACGATCCTCGGCATCAAGGCCGAGGACTATGCCAACGATCGCGTCGTCGACGATCTCGACCTGTTATTCAGCGGATCGCACCAGCTCGCCAGCGATTTCTGGGAAGTGCACGGCAAGCAAATCGAAAGCTGGCAGGACGAGGGCAAGGCTTACTACGAGGTAGCCAGCGTCGAGGGCGAAGAATGGTTCCCCAACCAGTTTATTTACCTGGGAAGTGATTTCGAGGCCATCGTACGCCGGCGGAACGAAACCGGATTCCTGATCGAAGTTTGCCAGAATTATTACAGCCAGCGCCATTCGGTCTGGGGTATCACCGCGCGCAACCGCGAGCAGAACTTCGCGCTCAACCTGTTGATGGATCCCGATATCGATTTCGTGACTCTGTCGGGCAATGCCGGCACCGGCAAAACCCTACTGGCGCTGGCGGCGGGCCTGACGCAAACCCTCGACCAGGGGCTGTACAAGGAAATTATCATGACCCGGGTCACGATCCCCATCGGCGAGGATATCGGCTTCCTGCCGGGCACAGAGGAAGAGAAGATGACGCCCTGGATGGGCGCGCTGATGGATAACATGGAAGTACTCACCGGCAGCGACCAGAAAGACTCCTGGGAACAGGCGGCGACCAACGACTTGCTGCGCAATCGGATCAAGATCCGTTCGCTCAATTTCATGCGCGGCCGAACCTTTCAGAACAAGTACATTATTATCGACGAGGCGCAAAACCTGACTTCAAAACAAATGAAAACACTGGTCACGCGCAGCGGTACCGGCACCAAGATCGTTTGCCTGGGCAATCTTAAACAGATCGACACGCCTTACCTGACCGAGACGACGTCTGGCATGACCTACGTGGTCGATCGCTTCAAGCACTGGGAACACAGCGGACACGTTACCCTGATGAATGTCGAGCGATCGCGCCTGGCCGACTACGCCTCGGAAATGCTGTAATCCAGGGCCGCTTCCAGGGATCGGGCCTCGGTTAACGAGTACAATTTTAATACCGCCAGAGGCGCTATCGGGTCGAACCCGATTTTTGCGCGTCGCAGAGGCTCCGCGTGACTCAGGCTCCAAATACTGGCCGCCTGATTTCGATCAGGAAGTTAAATCGATTTCACGCGGATCTGGTTTTTTCTCTGGCAAGGCAAAATCGCACGCAATGAGGGAGCTTATATGCAATAAGCGATCGAGCGAGTACGATTTTAACGCCGCCAGAGGAAAAAACAGGCCGCGTGAAACGATTTAATCCGCCAGGGTGAGGCCGGTGGTATCGGGCGGCGGCGGATCGGCCTCTTTCCTGGCAGTGCTCAGCTCACTGCCCACTGGCGCGATTTCGAAACCGGTAATATCGATATCGGGTTCTTCCGGTGCCTGATAATCGTCCTGCAACTCGCTGCCGACAGGGGCAATCGAAACCGCCAGGTCTTCGATCTGGTCCCCGGTTATGCCTAACGGATCTGTTTGTGGCGGCGGGGCTATCTCACCGTCGTAGCTGGATTCGTAATCCTGAGCCGCGGCAGCGGGAGGCGGATCGGCTGCGGGTACGGGTTCCAGTCTGGCGGCTGCGGCTGCCGCGGCCGGGGATTCGGTACTGGCAGCACCACCGATCGGCACGATTTCGCATTCGGCGCCGGCACGAACCAGCGCGGTCTGGTACTTGTTGGCAGTGGCCTGGTCGACGTTTTTCTTGATAACGATCCGCTTGCCGGAAAACAGTTGCGCCAGCTTGGCTTCATCGGCATTGAACATCTTGCCCAGCTTCGCCTTGACATCGTCCAGATTCGCGCCAGCGCTGACCTGGCCGGAAAATGCGACTTCGAATAATTGATCACTCATGTCATGATTCCCCTCACTGCTGAACTATACTATAGATCAAATTCAGACAATCGGTACTATGACGAAAAACACCGAAATCACCCGCCTGACGCCGCATGGGCATATGGACATCCTGTCACAGCTCGAAGTCAGTCAACTCAAGCAGGGTAACCAGCAAAACGGCCTCTACGAGACCTTTAGAAGCTGCTCGCTGGCGGTTTTGAATGTCGATAGTAAAACCGACGATGCCCGCGAAGTACTCGAGCAGTACCGCGATTTCGATATCCGCGTGGTGCAACAGGAACGCGGTATCAAGCTCGAAATCGAAAACGCACCGGAAAGCGCCTTTGTCGACGGACGGGTCATGACCGGCATCCAGGAGCAACTGTTCGCGGTACTGCGCGACATTTCCTACGTCAAGAACAAGATCGATTCCAACACGATTTTCGATATCGAAACCGGCGAAGGCATTACCAACGTGGTATTTCATATCCTGCGTAACGCGGACATCCTGATTCCGGAAACCGAACCCAACCTGGTGGTTTGCTGGGGCGGTCACTCGATTGCGCGCGAGGAGTACGATTACTGTAAGAAAGTTGGCTACCAGTTGGGTCTGCGTGGTATGAACATCTGTACCGGCTGCGGGCCCGGCGCGATGAAGGCGCCAATGAAAGGCGCCGCTATCGGCCATAACAAGCAACGTATTCGAAACGGCCGTTATGTTGGCATTACCGAGCCGGGCATTATCGCCGCCGAATCGCCTAATCCGATCGTCAACGAACTCGTTATCCTGCCGGATATAGAAAAACGCCTGGAAGCATTTGTGCGCGCGGGCCATGGCATCGCCGTTTTTCCAGGCGGCGTCGGTACGGCCGAGGAAATCCTGTTTCTGCTGGGCATCTTACTCAACCCGGAAAACCGGCAACTCCCCTTTCCGTTAATCCTGACTGGTCCCGCGGGTTCACAGGAATACTTCAAACAGATCGACGACTTTATCAAGTTGACGCTGGGTCGCGAGGCGCAGGAGTACTACAGCATTATCATCGATGATCCTGTCAAGGTCGCTCACGAGCTGGTCGCCGGGCTCGAGTCGGTGCGTAATTTCCGGCGCGAACATTCCGACGCTTATTACTTCAACTGGATCCTGAAAATTCACCACACGTTTCAGCAACCCTTCGACCCCAGTCACGAAAATGTCGAGGCCCTGGCGATTAGTCGCGAGCAACCGCTGCACCTGCTGGCCGCCGATTTACGGCGTGTTTTTTCGGCCATTGTCACAGGTAACGTCAAGGCCGACGGTATTCGTCGGATAGAACAGCATGGCCCGTTCAAGATCCGCGGTGAAGCGGAGATCATGCAGGCGCTGGACGCCCTGCTCCATTCATTCGTCGACCAACAGCGTATGAAGGTGCCGGGGAAGGCCTACACGCCTTGTTATTACCTGCATAAGCAGTAATATTTTCGCCTGGTGTCACGGGGTTTACCGATATGAGTTCAATCAAGGCCATCGCCATAAAAAATCGCCCGCGAGTAGATATGCAATTAATAGACAGCGCCAGGGTTAGCGTGGCCAGCGGCATTCTCGGTGATTTCCGCGGTGCGCAGCCGGGACGACAGTTAACCATTCTGAGCGAATCTGCCTGGCAAAAGGCCTGCGCCGAAGTCAATGCGGATTTACCCTGGACGACCAGGCGCGCCAACCTGCTGGTCGACGAGGTCGAGTTCGATGCGGGCTTTGTTGGCAAGACGGTGCGAATCGGCG
>Ga0316201_10004668_pt1 | contig 10390 bp, 7 predicted proteins | sample CS6wburrow_MG_FD_204516 | JGI IMG/M metagenome (GOLD analysis project Ga0316201, IMG submission 204516) | Coastal sediment microbial communities from Delaware Bay, Delaware, United States - CS-6 worm burrow | ecosystem: Environmental > Aquatic > Marine > Coastal > Sediment | place: USA: Delaware... | reverse complement strand
TTCTGGCTGCTCTGCTAAGCCTGGGCCCTGTCGCTTTGGCGCCGGCCTTTGCTGAAGACACGGCGCTTCCCACTGAGCCGCAGGCGCAGTCCGAGGCGACCGAGTCGGTACAGCCACAGGTAGATGCGAAGACAACCGACCAAACCGAGGAAAAGCGCAAGAAGATCACGGCGGATGCCGTGACCGCTGTGAATGAGACCAAGAAGGCGTTGAAGCTACTTGATGAGAAGAAGACCGACGAGGCACTGGCCGCATTAGAGCGGGCCACCGGCAAACTGGAATTGATCCTGGCGCGTGATCCGACGCTGGCATTGGCGCCGGTGGACGTCGGGGTTGTTACCTACGACCTGCTAGCGAATCTGGATACCGTCAAGGCAGTTATCCATGATGCGGAAAATTACCTGGAAGACGGCGAGATCCAAAAGGCACGCCCATTGGTAGCGAGTCTGGCGAGCGAGATCGTGTTCCGCACCACCAGCATTCCCCTGGCCACCTATCCGGATGCGATCAAGGCCATCACGCCGTTAAGCGACGAGGGCAAGCTCGATGAGGCGAAGGCAGGACTACAGGCCGCTCTGAACACGCTCGTTATCACCACGGATGAAGTCATTCCATTGCCGGTTCTGCGTGCCGAGAACCTGCTAAAGAACGCCGAAACTCTGGTGGAAAATGAGGAGCGTACGGTCAAGGACAACGAAACACTGGCCAAGCAACTGGAAGAGGCCAGGACCCAGCTGAAGATGGCGGAGTTGTTGGGTTACGGCACGAAGAAGTCGTTCAAGCCGATGTACGAACAGCTTGATCAGATCGAAGAAAAGACCAGCGGCGGTAAGGGTGGCAAAGGCTGGTTCGACAAGATCAAACAGCAGGTTTCCGAGCTGTTTTGACAGACTGGCAGGGGCCACGGGGAGATGCTCCCCGTGGCTACTCACGGATTTTATACCGAATTGGAGGTTAATTCATGTCTACCTTGAATCAATTGCGCGAAGGCCTGAATGAGGCGTGGGATACCCTGGTCGACGGTTGGCAGCGGTTGTATCGACGCGCCTCTGGCGCCATCACCCGGTTCACGCCGGGTAAGAAGGCGCGTGAAGACGATAAGGGTACAAAGCAGGAGATTGCCGTGCGCAGCGCCGGATGGGGCGTGCTTGCAGCGGAAGTCTTTGACGACAATGACAAGATTGTAGTGCGACTGGAGGCACCTGGTTTGGACAGGTCTGACTTCGACCTGGAAGTACTTGACAATTATCTGGTCGTACGCGGTGAAAAGCAGATCGCGCGTGAGCGCACGGAAGGCCGGTATCACGTGACCGAGTGCGCCTATGGCCGCTTCGAAAGGGCGATTCCGCTACCCGAAGAGGTGGAGTCCGCCAAAGCCAGGGCCGCTTATCAGAGTGGAGTGCTGCGGGTCGAGCTACCCAAGTCAGCATCTCAGCGTCGCCGAACCATAAAAGTTGACGTGCACTAGATGAAGAAACGGGAGAACTGCGATGAAAATTAAACCAATCGTCCGCCTTTTGTTGATTTTTCTGGTCCTGGCTACGTCTACGGTGCACGCATTGGACGGCGGTGTCGAAAGTCTGCGCCAGACCGGCAAAGCATTTGCGTCGGTTGCACGAACGGTATCACCTTCGGTGGTTTTCATTCAGGTCGAGGGTAAGGCTTCAACTGCCTCGATCCGTGGATTTACATCACCGTTCGGTGAGGAGTCGCCGTTTGGAGACGACCTGTTCAAGCGCTTCTTCGGGGATCAATTTCCAGGTATGCCAAAGATGCCGAAACCGGAAACTCCGCGCGGCGAGCGTCGTGCCATCGGCCAGGGCTCTGGTTTCGTGTTTGCCGCCAAGGATGGCTTGTTGTCGGACAAGACCTACATCCTGACTAACAACCACGTGGTGGAGGATGCCGACAAGATCCGTGTGAAGTTCCAGGATGGCCATGAATTCGACGCCGAGATCACGGGGCGGGACCCACAGTCCGACGTGGCTGTCGTTGAGATCAAGGCCAGCGGTTTACCGGTATTGAACTGGGGGAATTCGTCGGGGTTGGAAGTCGGCGAATGGGTGGTGGCTATCGGCAACCCCTTTGGTCTGCGCCATACTCTGACGGTCGGTGTAGTCAGCGCCAAGGGGCGCACCAGCGTGGGCATCAACGACTACGAAGATTTTATCCAGACCGATGCTGCGATCAATCCGGGTAATTCCGGTGGCCCGCTGGTCAATCTGGATGGTGAGGTGGTGGGGATCAACACCGCAATCTTCAGCCGTAGCGGGGGCTACATGGGCGTCGGCTTTGCCATTCCCAGCGATCTCGCCAAGGCTATCGCCAACCAGTTGATCGAGCATGGTGAGGTGACTCGGGGTTATCTTGGTATCGTGATTCAGCAGTTGACGCCGGACCTCGCGGAGTCGTTCGACCTTGATTCGGGCAAGGGTATCCTGGTGGCCCAGGTCAGCGAGGACTCGCCTGCAGAGAAGGCAGGGCTGCGCCAAGGCGATGTCATCGTCGAGTACCGGGGCGAGGCGGTGACCGATGTCGGCAGTTTCCGCAACCGGGTGTCGCTGACCGCGCCGGGCAGCACTGAGCCAATCACCGTTTTGCGCGGCGGCAAGCGCAAAACCCTGCAGGTCACGATCGGTAAGCTCACCGAAGACAAGCTGATAGCGCAGGGTCCGGCACAGAGCGCCGATGAGATCGGCCTGACCGTACAGACGCTGACGCCGCAATTGGCGGAGCAGTTTGACGCCGAGCCCGGCGAGGGTGTGGTGGTGACTGAGGTGCGTCCCGGCTCCATTGCCGCCATGGCAGGGATCGAGACCGGCTCTGTCATCCTGCAGGTCAACCGCGAAGCGGTGAAGAGCGCCGCCGACTTCCAGCGCACCGTCAAGCAGGGCGCCGGCGACAAGCGTGTGTTGCTGCTGGTGCGCAAGGGTGGCATGCAACGTTATGTGGTCCTGAGCTGGTAGCTCCTCTCAAAGGGTAATCATGGAGAAATGCCGGGGCGGTCATCGCGCCGTCCCGGCCTGGCATGGGGTGTAGAGGAGGATGTCGACGCGCTGGTGCGGTTTATTCGTGCCTTTCTGACTCAGGAAGGGCGCTGGCTTTCATCCGTATACCTGGCTGGTGAAGCTATGACGGCCTGCGGCTGGCATGCCTGGGGAAACTATCGAGGTCGATGTCGAGAACGTCGAGTTTACGTTCACGAGCGCGGTAACCGCGGAACTCGTCGATTGAAAATCAAGGGACGTTTCGCGCTTCCCTGGGCTATGCTAGCGAGACGGTATTGTCACTCAACCACAAAGTGAAGATCGGTTATCGATGGAATTCAAAGACTACTATAAGATCATGGGTGTCAAGCGTGATGCTACGCAAGACGAGATCAAGCGTGCTTACCGCAAGCTGGCCCGCAAGTATCATCCTGATGTTAGCAAGGAAGCGGATGCCGAGGGCCGTTTTAAGGAGGTCGGAGAGGCCTACGAGGTGCTCAAGGATCCGGAAAAGCGCGCCGCCTATGACCAGCTTGGCGCGAACTGGAGGGCCGGACAGGAGTTCCGGCCGCCACCGGACTGGGATCAGGGTTTCGAATTTCACGGCGGTGGCTTCACCGGGGCCGATTCCGGGCAGTTCAGCGATTTTTTCGAGAGCTTGTTCGGGCGCGGTGGCTTCACACGTGGGTTTGGCGGACGTACTCAGCGTGAGTTCCATGCGCGCGGCGAGGATACCTACGCCAAGGTCCTTATCGACCTGGAGGATGCCTATCATGGGGCAACACGGACCCTCACGCTGAAGCACACCGAGCTGGGTCCGGATGGACGGCCACAGCTCAAGGAGCGCGCTCTCAACGTTCATATCCCTATGGGCGTGTGCCAGGGGCAGCACATCCGCCTGGCGAAACAGGGCGGCGCCGGCATGGGTAAGGGCGAGGCGGGCGATCTCTACCTGGAGGTTGAATTCCGACCACATCCTTTCTATAAGGTCGAAGGCAAGGATGTCTATTTAGATCTCCCCGTGGCCCCTTGGGAGGCGGGATTGGGGGCGAGCGTCAAGGTGCCTACGCCAATCGGCCCGGTCGACCTCAAGATTCCGACCAACTCATCCGGCGGTCGCAAACTTCGGCTGAAAGGGCGCGGCATCCCGTCAAAGACGCCGGGCGACCTCTATGTGGTGCTGCAGATCGCCCTGCCGAAAGCGGCTACTGAGGCCGCCAAGAAGGCCTACAAGGCATTCGAGCAGGCTACGAAGTTCAATCCGCGTGCACACCTGGGGGCTTGAGTCATGGCGAAAGGCGATCTGTTGAAACTGCTGTCGGGTGAGATAGTCGAAGAGAATATCGAGCTGAGCCTGGCCGGCCTGTGCCGGGCCTGCCAACTGCCTGCCGAACGGGTTTTCGAACTAGTGGAGGAGGGAGTCGTAGAGCCTGTCGGTCGTAATCCAGTGCGCTGGCGCTTTCAAGGCATCAGCGTGCGGCGGGTGCGCTGTGTGCAACGCCTGCAGCGGGATCTAGGTGTGAATATCGCGGGTGCCGCTTTGGCGTTGGATCTGCTGGAGGAGGTGGAGCGGCTGCGTGCGCGGTTGCGCCGGTTGGACGGATAGGTCTGTAATGGCTGCAGCAAATCACATCGATACGATCGTCTGGCTGCAGCATGCCTGGCGTAATCGACTCCAGTCGCTGCTGTTGCTGGTCGTTATGGCTGGATTTCTAGCCTTGCTGGGCTGGCTCCTGTGGGGGGTGAACGGCCTGCTCGTTCTTGTGTCGGTTGGTGCTGCTGCTGTCCTGGCCAACCCCACATTTTCGCCTTGGCTGGTCATGCGCATGTATGGCGCGAGGCCATTAGACCACGACCAGGCGCCGGTGCTTTGGCGTGTACTGTCAGAGCTTGCTGCACGTGCTGGCCTCGCGTCACACCCGCAACTCTTCCACGTTCCAAGCCGTATGCTCAATGCTTTCTCCATCGGGTTCAGGGACAAATCGGCGATCGCGGTCACCGATGGGTTATTGCGGCAATTGGATATGCATGAACTGGTCGGTGTGCTGGCACATGAGGTCAGCCATATCCGCAATAACGACCTGTGGGTTATGGGGATCGCAGATCTGTTCAGTAGGGCAACGAGCCTGTTGTCTTTACTGGGCCAGTTCCTGTTGCTGATGAACCTGCCGCTGATTCTGTTCTCGCAGGCCTCGGTCAGCTGGTTGGCTATCCTGCTGTTAATCTTCGCACCTAACCTGAGTGCGCTGGCGCAGCTAGCCTTATCGCGCACGCGTGAATATGATGCCGACCTGAACGCGGCGTGGTTGACCGGGGACCCCGAAGGTCTTGCGCAGGCACTGGCCAAGATCGAACGGGTTCAGGGCGGTTGGTTGGAGAGGTTTTTTCTGCCTGGACGGCGGGTTCCCGAACCCTCTTTATTACGCACGCACCCGCAGACGGAAGAACGTATTGCCCACTTGATGGCGCTGAAACCGCAGTTCAAAGACATCGACTATCCGCGGCTGCGAAAGTATAAAAGCCCGGATATCGATGCCATGTTCGGCGCACATGTCAGGCGCGTGCCTCGCTGGCATATGAATGGGCTTTGGTATTAGGGATTGACCAGTGAACATAAGCAGTACCGCAACAATGATAGGCCGGATATCGAATTCAATAACACAAACAAACAGCTCTTTTGGCAGAACCCGCAACTCAACCTGCTCATCTGTATCTGTAAGATGGATTCGTGCTTCAGAGCTGCTCAACTGCTATTTTTATAGTAAGCAAAGCATTTGGACTGGATCATACCGGCAGTCTTGTAGGTGAACTGCGGCAGTCTTCAACGGATCTATATGCCATGTACCCACCACTTAATAGACAGGTTGCAATGAAGCTGCAGGAGATGTCGGACCTGCTGCAACAACAGGGTGCCAATCCTTTCCGCATCAATGCCTACCGGCGGGCAGGCCAGACCCTGCTGGGATTGCAGCGCGACGTTTCCGATATTCTGGAACTGGAGGGGTTAAAAGGGCTGGTGGCCTTGCCCGGGGTGGGGAAGGGAATCGCCACGGCGATCTCGGAGATTGTCACCACTGGTCGCTGGGCTCAGCTGGATCGCCTGCGCGGCAGCCTGGATCCGGTGCATCTTTTCCAGACCGTCCCCGGTATCGGTCCCAATCTGGCCGAGCGTATACACGAATATCTCCATGTTGATACGCTGGAGGCGTTGGAGAGTGCCGCGTATGACGGCCGTCTGAGCCGGGTCAAGGGGATTGGCCTGCGACGCCTTACCGCAGTGCAAGCCTCGCTTGCTGCCATGCTCGGAAGAGCGAGAAGAGAGAGGCATCCGATCCGTGATGGCGGTCCGGAGGTGTCGCTACTGCTCAGGATCGACCGCCTCTACCTGGAGCAAGCGGCCGCCGGCGAACTACCGCTGATCGCGCCCAGACGCCTTAACCCTGAGGGAAGTGCCTGGCTGCCGATACTCCATACCGAGCAGGACGGCTGGCAGTTTACGGCCATGTACTCGAATACCGCCCGCGCCCATCAACTGAAACGCACCCGCGACTGGGTGGTCATCTATTACTACGATGAGCACCACCAGGAGGGACAGGTTACTCTGGTTACCGAGACGCAGGGTCCGCTACTCGGGAGAAGAGTGGTACGGGGGAGGGAGCAGGCGTGCAGTCAATACTATCTGGCGGCATCATCCACGGTGAATCGATAAAACTCGGATTTGAGGTCTCCGAGGCTATGGTATCGCGCAGAGTGGTCTACTCGGGACAACTGCTGCTTGAAGTGTGTAAAATCATCCGCACAGCACGATGGTGCTGTACGGGGTTTGGGTATGGCTGAGATGCGGACATCTACAGACTGGGATCGCAGCCAATTTTTCGGGGTGAGTATGCCGAAGGTGAAGTTGGATTTCGTCGCGCTATCGATGCTGCTGTTTTTCCACCGCCGGAAATGGATTTGAGACGTTGAACTGAGATGTCGCCCAAGCACACGCGAAAGAGTGCGCCAACCTTCAACCCGCTGGGAAAAACCAGAGAGCAGTTGTTCCAGGCATTGAATACCGCTGAAGTCGGGCTAAACCAGGTCGACGTGCCCGCCAGGCAACAGCGATTCGGCATGAACCAGATCAGTTTTCATCGCACCCACTCTCCCTGGTGGATGCTGCTGCAGGAGTTCATCGCACTGTTTCCGTTACTGCTGCTGGGCGCGGCCGGTCTCTCTTTTCTGGCCGATCATCTAAGTCCGGGCGAAGGGTACGATCTTATCGGCGCTGCGCTGCTGGGGGTCGTCACGTTGAACGCAGCGGTCTCGTTCATGCAGAACTACAAGGTCGAGAAACTGATGCTCTCTTTTCTCGATTACATACCCAAAGAGGTGGCGTTGCTGCGGGATGGGAAGCAGCAGCTGGCCGATGCGAAAGAGGTGGTGCCGGGGGACATTCTGTCGGTCCAGGAGGGGGATAAAATCCCTGTGGACGGTGTGCTGCTGCAGGCCAATCAACTGCTGCTGGATGAGTCCATTCTCAGCGGTGAATCGGAACCGTTGAACAAGACCGCGCTCAATGATGGTGTGGTGGAAGCAGACCATCTGGTCAGTTCCGGTGCGACGGTGCTCAAGGGCAGCGCCACCATTCTCACCACACAGACCGGCCGGGCCACCAAGATTGGATCCATCTCAGAACTATCCCAGGATGTCAGTCAGGACCTGACACCGATGCAGAAGGAGTTGACCTACTTTGTGCGGCGCATAACCTGGCTGGCGCTGGGTATCGGGCTGTCGTTTTTTATCATTGGATTCTTTATCGGTAATCCGTTCTGGACCAATCTGATCTTTGCAATCGGCATCATCGTCGCCAACGTGCCGGAAGGACTGCTGCCCACGGTTACCCTGGCGCTGACACAATCTTCGGTGCGAATGGGCAAGCGCAATGCACTGGTAAAACATATTCTTTCCGTGGAGACGCTGGGCTCCACCACTGTGATCTGCACTGACAAGACCGGTACGCTGACGTGCAACAAGCTGCATGTCGAGACCCTCTATCTGGAATTCAATGAGATCAACCTGCACAACCGCACCGATTATGATTCACTGCCGGCGGCGCGCCCGGCCAGCGAGATCATGGCGCTGTGCAACGATGTGATTGCCACCAGCGGTAATTACACTGGACAGGAGGGTTTCCACGGCGATCCAACCGAGGTGGCGCTCGCCGATTTTGTCGATGATCACGGGGGCTATGCCGCCATTCGCGATCAATTCGAGCTGTTGCACAGCCGTCCCTTCGATGCCGATCTTAAATATATGAGCGCCACATACCGCGTCCCCGATGGCACGCTGTATATGACAGTAAAAGGTGCGTCTGACGTGATCATCGACCGCTGTGATCGGGTGCATGGCGAAGCATCGGTTCGCGCACTGACCAGTCAGGAGAAAGAGCAGCTTGCGCAGCAGGCCAGTCACTATGCGGCCCAGGGTTTGCGCGTGCTGGCGCTGGCCTACAACCTGGTGGAAACGCCGGAGGCGCAACCGCAGGCCATGGTATTCGTTGGGCTCGTGGCGATGGTGGATCCACCCAGACCCGAGGTGCCTGCGGCAGTAGCCGCCTGCCATAGCGCCGGAATCCGTATCGTGGTCATGAGCGGCGACAAAGCGGAGACAGTCGCTTACATCGCCCGCAAACTCGATATCGTGCAACATCCCAGAGTGGTAGAGGGAGACCAGGTGGCGGCGATGAACCCTTCCCAGTTGGAGGAGGTGCTGCGCGATGAACAGGTGGTGTTTGCGCGCATTGCCCCAGAGCAGAAACTTACCATCGTAGAGGGGTTCAAGGCGCTGGGGGAGGTGGTGGCGGTGACCGGTGACGGGGTCAACGATGCGCCGGCGCTCAAGCGGGCCGATATCGGTATCGCCATGGGCCAACGGGGTACGGATGTCGCGAAGGAGGCTTCGGATATCATTCTGCTGGATGACAACTTTGCCACTATCGTAAAAGCGGTCGAAGAGGGGCGTGCGGTATACGACAACATCAAGAAATTCATCACCTACATCCTTACCAGCAATATCCCCGAGATCCTGCCCTTCATCGCCTACGTGCTGCTGCCGATTCCGCTGCCGATCACCGTGGTACAGATCCTGGCGATCGACCTGATTACCGATATTCTGCCGGCCATCGGCCTGGGCAACGAACCCCCCGAATCAGACATCATGCAGCGCCCGCCGCGGCAGCGGGGTGAGCGGCTGGTAAGTTACCGTACCTTTATCCGCAGTTACGGCCTGATTGGCCCGGTCGAGGCACTGTTGTCGTTCCTGATATTTTTTTGGATCCTGGACGCTGGAGGCTGGCAGTGGGCCCAGCCGCTGGCCAGTGATACGGTATTGTATGGTCAGGCTACGGGCGCATTTCTGGCGACTATCATTTTCTGTCAGATCGGCAATGTGATGGCCTGCCGTACCAACCGGCAGAGCGCTGTCAGTTATCTGCTGCGATTCAATCCGTGGATCTGGTCCGGGCTTGCAGTCGAGGTGCTGTTCATCCTGATGATCCTGTATATACCACTGTTCCACGGCTTCTTCAGCACAGCCGGACTGCCATTGTGGGTGTGGTGCGGCATCCTGCTGGCGCCCTGGATAATTTTTACCATCGAAGAGCTGCGCAAATTGCTGGTGCGCCGGGGGGTATCCTGGTTGACGGTATAGCGGAATAGCGATAGTTGAGACGAATAGCGAGTTTCGCTGGCAAAGGGTCTAGGGCCTGTTAACACTAATCGAATTGTTACTATTCGATTAGTGTTAACAGGCCCTAGTAAGATTCGGTCGCTGAAGTAGTGTTACTTTGATTGGGGCATTAGTGGCGCAAGGCGGCGCGCCTTGAGTCACTGATCCGCGTAAAGGGCTGAGATCGATGTCTGTGCTGAATGATATTCCCTGAAAGAGTAAAGGGCATGTACAAAGGCGAACGATTCAACAGTATCAGTCACTTGGTCGGTGCCACGCTCGCGCTCGCCGGCGGCGCTGTACTGGTGACGTTTGCAGCGATGGATGGCGATGCCCGCAGGATCGTGAGTTACAGTGTTTACGGATTTACCCTGTTCCTGCTGTATCTCGTCTCCACGCTTTATCACAGCCTGTCCGGCCCGGCCAAACAGGTTTTTCGAGTGCTGGATTACCAGGCCATTTATCTGCTGATCGCGGGGACCTATACTCCGTTCACGCTGGTGGCACTTGAGGGTACCCTCGGCTGGTGGATGTTTGGTGCGATCTGGGTGCTGGCGCTGTTCGGCATTGTGCTGGAAGTAGTGCCGTCCAAGGGACCACGAGTACTGCCGATAATTATCTATCTGTTCATGGGCTGGCTCTGTCTGTTCGCCCTCGATTCGATAATCGCCGCCCTGCCTCCGGAGGGCTTTTAC
>Ga0316201_10004667_pt1 | contig 10390 bp, 11 predicted proteins | sample CS6wburrow_MG_FD_204516 | JGI IMG/M metagenome (GOLD analysis project Ga0316201, IMG submission 204516) | Coastal sediment microbial communities from Delaware Bay, Delaware, United States - CS-6 worm burrow | ecosystem: Environmental > Aquatic > Marine > Coastal > Sediment | place: USA... | reverse complement strand
GTTTGCCCATGGGGGTACACTGTTTCTAGATGAAATTGGCGACATGCCTCTTTTGCTGCAAGTCAAGCTGCTGCGCTTCCTCCAGGAAAAAGTTATCCAGCGGGTTGGCGGCCGCGAGGATATCGAAGTCGATGCCAGGATTGTGGCTGCAACCAACATTGATATAGAGGAGGCAATCAAGAGCGGTGAGTTCAGGGAGGACCTCTATTACCGAATCGGGGTTGTAACGGCCAATTTACCGTTGCTCAAGGACAGGGGTGATGATATCGTTTTGCTCGCCAACCTGTTCATGCGTCGCTACGCGCACGAGTTCAAGCGACGGGTCAAATGCTTCAGCGTTGCAGCTCTCAGGGCTATGAACAGCTACGATTGGCCTGGGAATATCCGCGAGCTGGAGAACCGGGTCAAGCGGGCGGTGATTATGACGGAATCAATGACCATAGAACCCGTAGATCTCGGTTTTACCTCTGAGCCTGAAAGTGAGGAAATTTCGGCTGATGCAGCAGGCCAGGATTTTAATGTCAGCGGCATGAAACTGAAAGACGCGCGCAGCATGGTTGAAAAAAAGCTCGTTACCGAAACCATGGCGGCGGTCGAAGGAAACGTCCTGAAGGCTGCCGAAGCACTTGGCGTGAGTCGGCCGACACTCTACGACCTGATGAAAAAGCATGGTCTTTATGTTGAAGAAGCCGAGCGATGAAGTCGTCAATAGGTAGGTCGCTGATCAAGACAACAGTTGGCACCGACCGTTACTCTTCGGCATCGTTACACCTGACAGTGACAGAATCAACCTTCCAGAAACCGCGGTCCTCGGCACTGCCGGTAGCCTTGGCGGTTCCTTTGAAGGTGACTGAACCAAATGAACTGCTTTTTCTGACCTGATCCTTGATTCTGGCGGTCAAGCCGCTATCGTTGGTCGCAGTGGCGATCACAGACATGTCATAACATTTTGGTCCTGAGCCGATTCGGCCGGAAATACTGATAAGATCCGCTCCGAGCTTGCCAATAGTGGTTGAGATCTTGTAATCGGCCTCGGTAATGATCTGGTCTTCCGGTTGCTCTTCTTTAACAGGCTCTTTCCGGGTTGTATTGTCCTTGCTGGCAGGTTGCTGTAAAGACTTTTCTTCGACAGAGTTAGTTGTCACTGGTTGCTCCTGCTCCTCGTCAACAGAAGCCTCATCCAGTTCAATGCCTGTCTCGTTTATCTTGATCTCCTGGGCATCTTCGGAATAGGGCTTGTCGCTGAAATGCACAGTTCCGTTTTTGTCGACCCATCGATATATCTTTGCCTGGGCGGTCGAAGCGAAAAGTACAAGTAAAACGGCAAGAGCTGTCATCCTCATAGATTAATCCCCCTGCGGATTTTTGCATTCTAAATGATCGGTGTCTTAACTTTCAGTATTCTGTTGTAACCCTTTTGATTATGCATCGTGCCTCAGTAATGGACATGATATCAATTTATTGCTGGTTTGTATAATCAACCTCTGGAGCTAATGCCCTGCGGCGGAGAGACAGGAAATTAATCTTCCCCTGTTCCATATTCTTTAATGTTTGATAGACTGACAATGTTGGGATTTATCAAATTGCTGATCTGCTTTGTCAAGAAAGTCACAAGGAGCCTGGATTGGATTTACACCTGACGGGAAAAGTCGCCCTGGTGGTCGCTTCGAGCAAGGGACTGGGCAGGGCGATCGCCTTGCAATTGGCCGTTGAAGGGTGTGACGTCATGCTCACCAGCCGTGATGCCGGGCAACTGGAAACGGCCCGTCAACAACTGCTGATCGATGCCAAAGGCAGGGTGGAAAGCTGCCCTTGCGACATCACCAGGGCTGATCAGATCGAGGCGCTGGTCGCCGTAACCAGAGAGCGGCTTGGCCCGATTGATATCCTGATCAATAACGCCGGCGGGCCACCCGGTGGCGGCTTCGATCAGGTCGATGATGCGGCATGGCAAACGGCTTTCGAACTGAACCTGCTCAGCTATGTACGGCTGATCCGAAACGTTTTGCCAGACCTCAAGGAAAATGGTGGACGGATTATCAATGTGACATCGGCCTCAATCAAGCAGCCGATCCCCGGACTGATCCTCTCCAATGTGTTCCGCATGGGGATTCTTGGCATGGCAAAAACCCTGGCCGACGAACTGGCCCCGTACAACATCCTGGTCAACACCGTAGCGCCCGGGCGCATCGCCACGGATCGCACCGCCTACCTCGACCTTTTCAACGCCGAGAAGCGGGGGGTCAGCAAGGAGCAGGTGGTTGACGAGGCGCTGCAACGAATCCCCCTGAGACGCTACGGGGATACCGAAGAGTTCGCCAAGGTCGTCTGCTTCCTTGCTTCCGGTGCCAGCTCCTATGTCACGGGCAGCACGATCACGGTGGATGGTGGTATGATCAGAGGGTATTGATTTATTTAAAACGATGACCAGCCTGCTCCTTACGAATTCCTCGGGACAGGCTGACTGCTGGTAAATGAGCACTAAAACACCAAGAAGAGGAGAAAAAAATGATGAAGAGAATCAGGCAGTTCATGTTTGTCGTGGCCGCAGTGACCATGCTGTTCGGCTCCATCACGACCGCCCAGGCGGCAGACGAGCGCAACTATCTGCTTGCCACAGCATCGACCGGTGGAACTTACTACCCGGTTGGCGTAGCTCTGTCGACATTGGTCAAAGTCAAGCTGCAGCCGACACAGAAAATCGGCATGTCGGCAATCAACTCGGCCGGCTCTGGCGAGAACATCAAACTGCTCCGCGAGAATGAAGTCCAGTTTGCCATTCTCCAGGGACTCTACGGTGCTTACGCATGGCAGGGAACAGGGCCGATTGAGGCCGACGGCCCACAGAAAAACCTGCGCGCGGTGACCATGCTCTGGCAGAATGTTGAACACTTTGCCGTCAACAAGAAGTTTGCCAAGACCGGAACCGTCGCCGATATGGTTGCGATGAAAGGGGAAACTATCTCTCTCGGCAAGAAGAACTCCGGAACCCTCGGCTCCAACACGGTTCTGCTCACTAACCTCGGCGCCGATGTTGAGAAGGACTACAACCTGATTTATGTTGGTTACGGTCCCTCGGCTGACGCCATGCAGAATGGACAGTCTGCCGGCATGAGTACCCCGGCCGGTGCGCCGGTCAGTGCTGTCACCAAGGCTATGGCGAACATGGGGAGTGACATTGTCGTCCTTGATTTCACCGATGCACAGATGAAACAGGCAGACGGTGGCATGGAGCTGTGGACCCGCTATGTGATTCCGGCCGAAACCTATCCGAGCCAGACCAAGGACATCAACACGGTCGCCCAGCCCAACTTCCTTGCCGTACGCGCCGATGTTGATGAGGATGCCGTCTACCAGATCACCAAGGCAACTTACGAAAACCTGTCGTTTTTGAACGCCATCCACGGCGCAACCAAGGCGATGGCGATCGAGAAGGCCATAGCCGGACTGCCGATGCCGTTGCATTCCGGCGCAGCCAAGTATTATCAGGAAGTCGGAATTGAAATTCCGGCCCGCCTGCTTGTCAAGTAATCATCTGACCCACGCGGCCACCCCAACCGGGGTGGCCGCAGTCAATCCCGGAGTTTCTGTTGATGAAGACACCCGAAATCGAGCCTGAAGTCCGTCTCGAGCCGACCCGCCTGCTGATCATTCTGGGGGTGGCGGTCTCTTTGCTGCATATCTGGTTCAACGTGGTGTCGGTCCTCTCATCGCTATGGCAGAATTCTCTGCATTTCGCCGGATTTGCCCTGATTGCCTCACTGGTTTATCCACTCCGCAAAAATCCGACCCTGATGTGGCGCCTTCTGGACGTCCTGCTCGGACTGCTCGCTGCAGGCTCAGCCCTCTACCTGATCGCCATGGAAGATGCCATCTATGCGCGCGGTGTTCGCCTTGCCCCGGCAGAATGGGTGGCCGGGATCATCCTGATCCTCTGCACCCTCGAGTTTACACGGCGGGTTGCCGGTTGGTTTATCCCTGTGTTGATCATTACCGCCCTCAGTTATGTCGCCTGGTGGGGAAAGCACATCAGTGGAGTGTTCAAGTTTGCTGGGCTGTCTCTTGAGACGATCCTGTTCCGCAGTGTTTACGGAGATGACGCACTATTCGGCACGATCGCAAGTATTTCATCAACTTACGTCTTTATGTTCATCCTGTTTGGAGCTTTTTTGCTGCGTTCCGGGGCTGGGGAATTCGTCATCGATCTGGCTCGTGCCGTGGCAGGGCGCATGGTTGGTGGGCCGGGCCTTGTTGCCGTCATGGCCTCAGGCCTGATGGGAACCATCTCCGGTTCAGCAGTGGCCAATACAGCTTCGACCGGGGTAATCACCATCCCATTGATGAAACGCGCCGGATTCCCGGCCAAGTTCGCGGCCGGGGTCGAATCGGCAGCGTCCACCGGCGGTCAGTTAATGCCGCCGATCATGGGTGCCGGCGCCTTTGTTATGGCTACCTATACGCAAATTTCCTACAACACCATTGTTCTGGTCAGCATTCTGCCGGCAATCCTTTACTTTGCTACGGTCGGGTTCTTTGTCCGTATCGAGGCCAAGCGCAGTCATGTCACAGCATTGGATAATGAAAAAGTCTCAGCAATCGAGGTATTCAAAAAGGGTGGTATTGTCTTTCTCCTGCCAATATGTGTTCTGATCGGCCTGCTGATCTACGGTTTCACTCCAACCTACGCCGCCGGTATAAGCATCATCGCCGTAATCGCAGCTTCGTGGTTCTCACCGAACAAGATGGGACCGAAGGCGATTATCGAGGCGATGTCTTTAGGCGCCCGGAACATGGTGATGACCGCAATTCTGCTCTGTTCAGTCGGTTTGATCGTCAACGTCATAGCAACTGCCGGCATTGGCAACACATTTTCTTTAATGATCAATGAATGGGCCGGCCACAGCCTGATTATCGCGATCGCCTTGATTGCCCTGGCGTCTCTGGTCCTCGGCATGGGGTTGCCGGTTACAGCAGCCTACATCGTGCTGGGAACACTCTCGGCACCGGCTCTGCACGCTCTGATTGCAGACGGCATTCTGGTCAAGGCCCTGGTCGGCGGCGAAATTCCGGAGGCAGCAAAGACGCTATTCATGCTTGCCGCACCGGACAGCCTTGCTGAGATCGGTAATCCAATGACAACGGCGACAGCTCGGATGATCGTCGATGCGATTCCTGTCGACATGGCGGGCATGGTGCGAGAGGCGGTATTAAGTGAACACACCCTGACATTCTCACTGCTCGCGGCTCATTTGATCGTCTTTTGGCTCAGCCAGGATTCCAACGTCACACCTCCCGTAGCTTTAGCGGCCTTTACCGCTGCTGCAATTGCCGGCACCAAGCCGATGGAGACCGGGTTCCAATCATGGAAATTGGCAAAAGGGCTTTATGTGGTCCCGTTACTCTTTGCCTATACACCCTTCATTGGTGGTTCATTTATTGACGATTTCACGATTTTCTTTTTTGCCCTGTTTGGTCTTTATGCTTTCGCTGCCGGACTCGAGGGGTTCATGGAGGCTCGGCTCGACCTGTTCACAAGATTATTGTCGCTAGGTTGTGCCGTAGCTTTGCTCTGGCCTGCCGTATGGTGGGTGCACATGGTCGGCTTGGCTGTACTCGTCATTCTGTTCGCAAATAGCTTTCGAGCTTCGCGCAAAGCCGATAAACTTGCCACAGAATCGCCGTAGAACAACCTCGACATCTCTGAACAACCTTAACAGAATGTTAGCGCAGGCTAAGTAAAGTTTTGGTAAGTTTAAGATGACCTGCGTGTTGGAGAGAATAGAACTGGGCATTTAAATGCCTGATTAAATTATAAATATTGTAATGTCCCATTTATCAGCACTTAACCTCTAATAACAAGTTAGAGAAGAAACAAGGGCTGATGGCAAACCCATTTTTACAAAGTTTACTAAAATCGCCAAAGATTGGAACTGAGACTGAAATAGTTTTTCAAATCTAGGCTTTTTCTCGGTATATCCTATCTCCAATTTTGCAACCTTGAAAAATTGTTATTTTTGTCCGCGTCAGAAAACTTTACACTTGAGTTCTAAGTTTGAAGAAACTTACACTTAATCTCCGCAACGTATTGATACTTATTGTTTTTTTTTGCTAGGCTTGTATTTTGCATATAAGTTATTAATAATACTTAGTAAAGGATTACTGATTTTAGCCTCATAATTGCTTTTGGGCGCAAGATCGTTTAAAATTTACGTAGTATGAGGAAAATATATGGCCACTGAAAAAGATTTTGATCAACACATAGATGATCCTAGCGGTGAGTCAATGACTGAGGTTGCTGAGAGGTCAGGTCTTTCGCGCCGGAAGTTTACACGCAACGTGTTGGTAGGTAGTGCTGTGCTCTTGACACTGAGCAACCGCAGTGCATGGGGCACAAAGGAACTTATCTGTGCATCCGCCAGTTTGTTGGAATCATATCGCACAGCAAATCCCTCAAGACTTACGGAAGAAGAACTGAACGAAATTTACACATATGACGCATATTACGGCGAACGCAAAGATGAGCCGAGTTATGATCCACAAACCGGTGATATGTGTTACGAAAGAAATACACCGAATCAAAACAGTGAATTGCAAAACAATGTATTGTCTCCTAATAGGTTATGGTTTGATTAAAGTTACTGTTCAATAGAATTAACATGGCAAATCAATGAAAGCCTAATTTGAATAGAGAACTAGGTTAAACTTTGATTTTTTTAGTCTAACTAGTCCCCCTCCTTAAGTTTATTTGAAACCTATTGTTTTTTTTTCTTTGCCTCTTAACCAGGCCCTGTAGGTCAATTCGATGAAATGGCGCGCCTGTTCACAAGGTAGAATTTACGACGCCGGTAACTCTCACATCGTCTATTTTGACCCCGCTAGTGGGAGTACATACATGATCAACGAAGTCGCTGATTGGCTGTTGACCGAGTTGGCAATCAACCCACTTACGACCGAAGAATTGATCAATCGTTTTATGTCCCAAGCTGAGGAGATCAGCGGCGCTGAAGCGAAGACACTTGTGGAAGCTCAGATCAGTGAGCTACAATCTTATGATCTGATTGAAGCTTCCTAAAAGATGCCACGATTTAAAGAAATAACTGACACAGAGGCAAAAGACACTCTGGCAAGAGGCGACCTGCGGCTTATGGTCGGACCCTTTGCATACTGTCTTCAGAGCAACGAAACATTAGTGTTTGACGGCCTGAGAAAGTTATATGGGGACCATCAAATTCTCCCGACCGAAAGCTTTTCTGACTTCCACCTGTCTCTCCGCCCTGCCAACCTGGTTCAAAAATGGCGCAAGAAAATTGATTTCTATTTTGATGGCCAGCGGCCATTCAACCGCATCGAATCCCAGCATGCATATGCGTTTCTCGAGTGGGGCATGAACTGGTGTGTTTCAACCACTGCAAACGAACAACTGAAATTGCACGCTGCAGTACTCGCTAAAAATGGGATCGGCCTTATTTTGCCGGGGTTGCCAGGAGCAGGGAAAAGCACTCTCGCTGCGGCACTTTGTCTGGCTGGGTGGCGTATCCTCTCCGACGAGCATGCCCTAATTCCATTTAGAACTAACAACCTGATCCCCCTATGCCGGCCGATCAGTCTGAAAAATCAATCCATCGAGATTATCAGGAAATTTGACGCAAACGTTGTTTTGGGTCCGGAAACGCACGAGACACACAAAGGCACAGTGGTCCACATGAAAGCTGACCTGGCACCAGGCAGCCATGACCAAAGCTTTATCCCCGCACAGTTGATGATTTTCCCTCGCTACTCACAGGAGGCAAAACTCGTACTGCACAAGAAACCGAAAACAGAGGCGTTTATGTTTGCCGGCCTGCATTCTTTCAATTACAGCCTGTTGTCACAAACAGGTTTTGATACAATGTGCACTCTGATGGATGCGGTAAGCTGTTATGATCTGACATTCTCTGATTTGGACAAAGCTGTACAGGTCATTGAGAAGCTTCTACTCGAGGCAGGCAAATCTTGAATCCACTATTAGTAAAAGTGCTCAATGATCCACATAAATCTACCCAACTAACGCTCAACCAGTGGGAAATCCTCATCCCCCAAGCGCGCGTTGCCTCACTCTTGTCGACACTTTATATCTTACTCGAAGAAAAGGGCCTGCTTGGCAGTATTCCTGATCGCCCGAGGGCGCACTTGTTTTCAGATTGGCTGATTCACAACAGTCAAGTTCAGACGCTGAAATATGAAGTGAAATGGTTAAAGCGGGCGCTCGGCAAAGCTGATGTTAAATTGATACTGCTGAAGGGTGCCGCTTACATTGCGGGCAACCTTCCAGCGGAACGGGGACGTTTAATCGGAGATATTGATCTTCTCGTCCCAGTCGAGAAAATTGAGCTCTGCGAAACTGTTCTCGCTGAATTCGGCTGGAAGCCCGGAGAACAGGAACCTTATGACGAACAATATTATCGGCAGTGGATGCATGAAATCCCACCCCTTAGACACGTTAATCGTGGTTCCATTCTGGACGTGCATCACACTATTATCCCTCCAACAGCAAAGCCGAACCTAGATGCGAAAAAGCTGTTTGCAGACGCACACGAGATCAATCCAGGCATTTGGGTCCTTGCTGCCACCGATATGGTGATTCATAGCGCCGCGCATCTATTCCACGAAGGTGAATTTGATCATGGTTTGCGTGATTTGCTGGACCTGGATCGTCTTCTGCGCCACTTCGGTGAGAAAGAAACTCAATTCTGGGCACAGCTATTGCCTCGCGCAAAAGAGCTCGATCTACAGAGGCCGCTGTATTATGCGCTGCGCTATGTACGGCACTTTTTTCACAACCCGATTCCTCCGTCGGTCCTGGAAATGACAAGTGCTCTCAAACCAGGCTATCTGAAGACACGAATTATGGACTTTTGCTTCTTACGCGCGTTTCTCCCTGATCATCCAAGCTGCTGTATTCGAGGGGTTTCCATTGCTAGATTTTTTTTGTATCTGCGTTCTCATTATCTGCGAATGCCAATACACCTTTTGATACCGCATTTGGTCAGGAAGGCCCGGATGCGTTATTTCAATGATTCGAAACAGGATGAGGGGGAAACGAATAAGGCTCTTAACTGACTGATTTACAAAAAACAAGCAGTAGCCCTATCAGTCTACCCCGAAAGATACCTCAAAAAGCACCCCTTAAGATAATGAATTTCAGAGCATTATTTAAAGTCGAATTTATACTGAAAAATAAAACTTTCTATTTTTTTGGAGGCATTTTTATCACCCTTTGACATTTTAACAAAACCCTTATTAAACATTAAATACAGTATGTTCGTGTGTATTTGTTGTAAATTACATGAACTTTTGCAAGGGGGTTTATCATGTATGAAAACCTTGCGATTCTGGCAATCTTTGTTTTTGTCTACAGCATCGTCTGTGGCGGCCTGAAACGCACCCTGTTCAGCGGCGCTATCATCTTCACCGCCTTCGGTATCTTCTTCGGTCCGCTGGGACTAGACATCCTTGACCTTCAGGTCGACGCCGAATTACTGAAAACCTTGCGAATTCATCAATGACCTGACGGGGGACATGAAGTAGTGGCTATAAACTCAGAGTCAATATGAAACCTGAGATTATTGGTTCGGAAGATAAAGATAAGGCCTGAAACCAATTAAGGTATCAGGCCTTATCTATTTTTTGGTACCGAAGGCCGGAATCGAACCGGCACGCTCAAAGAGCATCGGTTTTTGAGACCGACGTGTCTACCAATTCCACCACTTCGGCAAGGGACTTAATTTATACTGATATGGGATAATAGTGTCAATAAAAACGTTGTTTACGGTGAATAGTAACAATATTTAACACCCATTTGCGTAAAGAGGGTCATGATGTCAAATTTGAAGGGAGGGAGGGCAGCTTTTAATTGGCAGGGAGACGGAAAAGGTGCTGCTGGCTTAGTTGATAACCTTGGCCACCTGGAAGAGGGTGGTCATTGTTATTGACTGTTCCCAGAATATATCGGTAGTCGCAACAAATAGATTGTCACGGCACTACCAATCGCGAGGAGGGTTATCTTAACCCATAAAGGGGTGGTTAAAAGCAACACGGAGACCGAGATAGTGAGCCAAAGTAAGGAAATAGAGAAGATTTTGGAACGCAGTGGGATACCTTGTCCTTCAAGATAACCACGAATCATTGGCCCGAGGTGGGGGTGCTGGAGCAGCCAGGAGTGAAAACGGTCTGAACTGCGGGCAAAACAGGCCGCTGCCAGAAGCAGAAAAGGGACCGTCGGCAGTAATGGCAGGAAGATGCCGATGACCGCGAGCCCGGTACTGACAAGACCGACTGTTATCAGTACATAGCGCAGTATGATGTTGTTCTTTTGAAAGTCTTCTGTCATCACATTCTTTTATTCTTTAGA
>Ga0316201_10004666_pt1 | contig 10392 bp, 11 predicted proteins | sample CS6wburrow_MG_FD_204516 | JGI IMG/M metagenome (GOLD analysis project Ga0316201, IMG submission 204516) | Coastal sediment microbial communities from Delaware Bay, Delaware, United States - CS-6 worm burrow | ecosystem: Environmental > Aquatic > Marine > Coastal > Sediment | place: USA... | reverse complement strand
CGACCACAGCAATTGTTCCGGGCAACGGTTAGGTAAGAACTGAATATGGCGAAAGACACCGGCAGGCTGGACAGGGTGGTTGCCGACGCCCGACGGGCGCGCGAGCAGCGTGAGAGCGGCTATCGAGAACAGGCATTGAAGATGTACCCCTGGGTATGTGGCCGCTGTGCGCGAGAGTTCAACCGGGAAAATCTCCGCGAACTCACGGTGCATCACCGTGACCACAATCACGACAACAATCCACCGGATGGCAGCAATTGGGAGTTGTTGTGCCTTTACTGCCACGACAACGAGCATTCCCGTCAGATGGACAGCGCTCACGGCGATGCCACGGCCGGAAAACGCGCGGCCACCACTACCCACCAGCCCTTTGCCGCGCTTGCGGGGCTTTTTGGCAAGTCGGAAAAGCCGGATTCCTGATGGGTCGACGCGTAGTACGTTCAACGCCCGCTGTTTCCCCGTCGATGCCGGTGTTTCTTCCCACAACAGTGCGGAAGATCCTGAGCTGATGCAAGATCGTCGCCTTTTTGCCCGCTACTCGCTCAGTTCCGCCGTGGAGGTGCGCAGTGGTCAGGGACGGCGCTTTGAGGCCCAGTCTTGGGAGGTTTCATCGGTCGGCATTGGTTTGCAGATGTCCCATGCCACCGTGGTTGGCCTGGCACAGGGGGGGGCGATACTGGCCACCGGCGACCAGTTTGAATTGATCATGGCCGACGCAGCTGATCCTTATTTTGGCGACAGCCTGCGCGTGGATTGCCGGGTCAGCCACGTGCGTCGATTGTCGCAGGAGCAATACGTCGTAGGCGCGAGGTTCGCGGAGCCCAGTCCTGCACAGGAGGCGGATATCGCCGCATTGATGGAGCGTGCGAAACCCAAGGGTGTTCGCTGATCGGGTGCCAGCCGTTCGGCAGCTTGTTCCTGTGTCGGGACGGTCGGCTTCCATCGACTTCGACAACTCAATGGTATTCGAAATGCTGGGGAGGGGATCAATCTGACCGGGGGGAAGGGGGTTTTTCGCGGTAGGCGCGGGCCCTGTTGATTCGCGGCGCGCCCGAGAACACCACGAATTCAGGATTGAATCCGAACTTTTCGGCCAGTGACTCGATCGCGCGGACGTCTTCCGGATGGCTGCGATGGTAGGCGGCCTGCCTCTTACGATCGGCCGAGAGGGTCTGCTCGATATTGGCCGAGGTCAGCCGGACACCGAAATCTGCTGGCGGTTGCGGCACGGATTCACCACCGTCGAGCATCCGTGTCAGAATCATGTCGCCGACGAAAGGCGAGTAATGGGTGGAGTCCAGGTATTCTCGCATCCGCGAATCTCTGGGCACGTCCTTCGTGGTAATGCTGTTGTAACCACTGAAATCCCACAGAGGGAAGCGTTTCTCAGCGCCTTCTTCCTGAATTATCGACACCAGCTCGCGCTTCCACTGCTCGAACAACGGCCATAGGCCAATTGCCCGGATCACCTCCATCTGTCGGGCATGCGGCGGCGAGATGAAGAAGTCGCAATCGATCTCGTGCTGCCGGCACAACTGCACGATGTGGCGGAATTCCCGAAGAGATGAGTTGCCGGTGACGGGATTCTCGAAGGAAAACTCCCGTTCAGTACCGGCCAGATAAACATGCCGTAGATACAGTTCTTCCATGGCATTGAATCGAATGAGTGCACCTTGTTCGGGACTCGTTTTCTGAAGCCGGCTCTGCAATTCGCGGGTATCGATCGGTTTTCCACCGATCGAGAAACGTCGCATGCCGGTTACGGGGTCTATCACCTGGATCGCGGCGCTTGCGTCGGCCTGCAGGGTTTTTACAGTGTCATCGATGGCGCTGCGCGAAAGCGTCGTTGTAACAATGATGTTCCACAGATGACTAGGATTGGGGGCGCCATTGTCCTGCACTGCGAGCACGCTGTCGGTGTAGTCGCTCGCAATGGCGCGGATAGCGTTGAAGGCGAAGAAATCCAGCCCCATCACCACCTTTCTAAGCCGTCCGCTCGTAAGTACGTGCTCCAAAAAGCGCCGGGTCACATAGGTGCTTCCACCGGCCAACGCCAAATTGAAACGCGGGGCAACGTCGCCCCATGAAGGGTGTTGAGGATCGATCGCGAAATCAGCCCGCGAGGTTCCGAGCGCCACCGCCTCGGGCTTCAGGCGCGCAGTGAGGAAGGCTTTGACCAACTTTTCGTGATCCTGCATGACCGGCTTGGTGGTGTTGACGCCCGGCCAGCGGAACAGGTTGTAGATGCCGTATGGGTCGATCACCAGGTTCAGGATGATGACCAGGATGAGTCCGACAAAGCCGACGGTAAATATTTTGAGGTAGGCAGACATGGTCAGAATTGGAAGTACAGAAACTCGCTGGCCTTGGTGAGATTGAGAACGGCAATTATCAATAGCGTCGTGATGAACAAGGCCCACCACACATTGGCTCGGAACGTCCACCAGGGCCGCGGTTGTGCCGAATCCATCTCTTCGCCGGCCCTACCGTCGTCCGGGAGATGGTAGCGCATCCACTGCGGCAGATTTGGTAGTCCCCATACGATCAGGGAGAGCGCGAGGAACCAGCCGAGAATATCGTAAAAACGATCAGCGAAAAGATTCGGCCCAATCATGCTTTCGTGATCGAGGCCAAACATCGTTCTGAGGATAAGGATCGCGGCGTCGAACGATTCGGCGCGGAAGAATACCCAGGCCACCATCACGGCAAGAAACGTCAATGCAATCGACAAACCCCGGCTCAGAGGGTTTCCGCCTGCAGCGAGTTTGCCGCGAGATTTCCAGAAAGCCCTCCAGGCGTGATTCACCATTAGATAAAATCCGTGAAGGCCACCCCAGATGACGAAGGTCCAACCGGCTCCGTGCCACAACCCGCCTAGCAGCATGGTGATGATGAGGTTGCGATAGCGCTTGAGATTGCCGTCACGATTGCCGCCCAGGGGGATATACAGGTAGTCGCGCAGGAACCGGGAAAGTGTGATGTGCCAGCGGGACCAGAAGTCGATGATGCTGGTGGCTTTGTAAGGGGAGGCAAAGTTGATTGGAAGCTTAATTCCAAACATCAGTGCCGCGCCAATGGCCATGTCCGAGTAGGCCGAGAAGTCGAAATACAACTGGAAGCTGTACGCCAATGCGCCGATCCATGCGTCTGCAACGGACAGGGTCGGTTGTGATAACGCCGCATTGAAAAGTGGAGTCGAGAACAACGCTACGTTGTCGGCGATGATGACTTTTTTGAACAACCCGATACTGAAAAAGGCCAAACCTTGTTCGAACAGCCCCGGGTTCCAGCGAAACGTCCTGTCATGGGCAAACTGTGACAGCATCTCGCGGTGGTGGACAATGGGGCCCGCGATCAACTGCGGGAAGAAGGTGACGAAGAGTGCATAGTTGAGGAAGTTGTACTCGCGGGTCTTCTTTTCGAATGAGTCGACCAGGTAGGCGATCTGCTGGAAGGTGAAGAACGAGATCGCCAGGGGCAGGAGAATGTTGCCGGCATCGAACGTCGTATCCCCAACAAGATTGACGGTTTCGAGAAAAAAATTGGCGTACTTGTAATACCCGAGCAGTGCGAGGTTGGCGATGACGCCCACGGCCAGCAGGCCGCGTCTGGGGTGGTCACTCGACACCAGCGACAGACCGACACTGTAATTGAACAGCATGGAGAAGATGATCAGGCTGACGTAGGCCGGGTTCCACCAGGCGTAGTAGAACAAAGATGCGAATACCAGCCAGGAAACCGCCATCCGGTGATGCAGGCGACTGCCAATAAGGTAGTAGCCCATCAGGGTGATCGGGAGAAAAAGGAAAATGAACTCGTGAGAATTGAACAGCATGCCGGTCACGACCCCAGAGCGCCGTGCTCCGCGAAAATTTGAGTGCAAGTGGACGGGTTTTTCGGGCGGGCAGAGAAAAGGGCCCACTGATTCTTCAGCGCATGATTTTATTGTAAACTAAGCGGCTTTGCCACGGCGGTGTGGGAACAGGTGGGGATGTCAATGGTTAGCGGGTTGACGGTGGATTTCAGACACGGGACAAGGGACGCGTTGAGCAGAATATTTGGTGATCTGTTGGGTGCCCTGCTGTGAACGTTGCCCATTCGACATCAGATAGCCCGGCTTCCGGGGCGGAGCTGGCCAAGCCGCGTGGGCTGCCGCGCACCCACTACTTCAGTTTGCTGTGGTTCAAGACCTACGCTGACCTTCGCGCAGAAGCGGCGCGGACCTACCTCAACTTTCTGTGGTGGATCGTTGAGCCAGTGTTGTACATGGCTGTGTTCTACGTGGTTTTTGGAGTGCTGTTCAAACGTGGAGACGGACCCGAATACGTCCCGTTTCTATTGTGCGGCCTGGCCGTCTGGAAGTGGTTTGACAGCACGCTGCGGGCCGGCGCAAATGCGATTCAGATGAATGCAGCCCTGATAGGCCAGGTGTTCGTGCCAAAGGCATTTTTTCCCAGCGTCACCATTGCGCAGAATCTGGTGAAATACGTGGTGGTGCTCGCCATCCTGCTGATTTTCCTGCAGTTTTACGGGCCGGGGGTCAACACAAGCTATCTCGCCCTGCCTTTGGTGGTGTTCGTGCAATTCCTGTTCATCACAGGTTGCACCTTTTTGCTGGCCGCAATCGTCCCTTTCATGCCGGACATCCTGCAGATGGTCAATTACGCGTTGACCTTGTTGCTGTTCCTGTCGGGTATTTTCTATTCTGTAGACACGTTTCCCGACCACTACCAGATCTTTTTCGCACTGAATCCGATGGTGGAGATCATTGAGTCCTATCGTGATGTGCTCTTGTACGAGCGATGGCCGGATTTTGGGGCGCTGGCCCTGGTGGCCGGGGTTTCGCTGTTGATCGGTGGACTTGGTCTTTGGATCATGGCGCGCTTTGAGCGGGTCTACCCGAGGGTAGTACTTTGAGCAGCGCGTTTCCGATCGTCAGGCTGGACAATGTGGGCGTGTGCTTTTCGCAGCGGGCGGGGCTGTTCAAGCGGCGCGAGTTCTGGGCCCTGGAAGATATCTCCCTCAATCTTTTTCAAGGAGAAACGCTCGGGGTAGTGGGCAATAACGGTGCGGGCAAGACTACACTCCTGAAGGTACTGTCCGGGATATTGGAGCCGAGCATCGGCACCTATACCAACCCGGGGTTTCGAGCCTCGATGCTCACGCTTCAATTGGGTTTTCTTCCCAATCTGACCGGGCGCGACAATGCAGTGCTGTCGGGCATGTTTCTCGGGCTGTCGCGCAGGATGGTCCTGGAAAAGCTGGATGCGATCATGGAATTCTCTGAGCTGGGTGATTTCTTCGATCAGCCCGTACGCACTTACTCGGCGGGCATGCGGGCGCGGCTGGGGTTTTCGGTGGCGCTTGAGGCAAGCCCGGACATCCTCTTGATCGATGAGGTCCTTGGGGTGGGCGATGCCGATTTTCGCGCCAAATCCACGGCCGCGCTGAAGTCACTGATCCGCTCTGATCGCACCGTGGTATTGGTGTCACACAATCAAGCGACTGTGCGCGAATTGTGCGACCGCCTGGTGTGGATCGAAAACCGGGTAACCCGCATGGAGGGGCCGGTGGACGAGGTTATGGAGTCCTTCACGGGGGCGAGACCTTGAATGCGGGTCGACTTTGCAGGCTCTCGATCGGGTGGCTTTTGTGAGATTTGATCTGCGGGGAAACGTCCGGGCATTGATCCGGTCCTGCCTCGGTCGTAAGGAGGTCGGTGCTGAGGAAGTGCCTCCGGAAGAGGTGCTGCCGGCGGGCCGGCCGGCCCTGTTTCTACACATCCCCAAGACTGCTGGCACCTCCATTGTCGAGATTGCGGCGCCTTACTACCCGGGCGGATTTGTCAGCCACGGCGACTATCATGGGCACCCGCCCAAAGACTTCGAGCAGATACCCTTCATTTCCGGCCACTTCGGCTATTCGTACGCACAGCCATTGATGCGGGGGCGGGTGTCTTTCACCTTCCTGCGCGAGCCGCGTGAGCGAGTTCTTTCTTATTACTATTTCTGCCGCACCCGCGATCCCGAGGAGTGGCGGGTCTATGCATTGGCTCAGCAACTGACGCTGGAGGGTTTTTTACGCCGGGCGCAGGTGGACGCCCATGTAAAGAGTGCCATCTGGAATGGCCAGGTCTGGCAGCTGGCGCATGGATGGGCCAACCTGGACCAACGCAACATCACCCAGTGGCAGCCTGAGGAACTCTTGGAACTGGCGGTACGCCATCTCGATGAATTTGACCACGTCGGCCTGACGGAGACGTTTGCCAGCGACCGGGACATCATTCTCGACCTGCTCGAAGTCCCTCGGCCGGAGACCGCTGTGGCCGCAAATCGCACCGATGGTCGTCCGATGTTGGGCAATCTCGAAGCGGAGGCGCAGGAACTGTTAACGGAACTGACGGAATTGGATCAGGCACTTTATGATGAGGTGCGCGCCAGGCGCGCTACCTCATAGAGGTTATCGCCAACCGATCTGCTTCCCTTGTCGCGCCTTTTTTCAGAGGGCCAAAGGCTTCATCAGCCAACCGGTCTTGGTAGAGCTTGCTCGAGTGGTTTAGTCAGCGGCGGGCAAGTGTTCGGACCCGTTCCGGTTCGGTTGTTCAATCGAGGTGCCCTTTCCCGGTCCACGACTTGATGATGCCTCTCAATGAGCGTAGGGGTTTCGTCAGTTGCCAAGAGCGGCTATTCATCATTTCGTGTAGTTGGGCTTGATTCGCACTGAGTGCGATCTTGGTCGCGTCAATTTCTTCTTCGAGTTTGTTGGTGTTAATCGCGAGATAGTCTTTCTCGCCTCGGGCTGCCTTTAGTTCAGTTCGGGCTGCCTTTAGTTCAGTTATCGTTTCGTTCAGGATTTCAGCTGTGAGCATGAACAGTTGGTTTTGCTTGGGGACAACCCGAATATCGTAAATTTCCGGTAAATCGATAGAATATAGCTGGCTTGGTTGCATCGTTTTCTTGTCTACCGGAACAATCGCGCCGGTAGACATTGAATGAGCAGAATCGGCTATGTTTCTCGACCGGCTTATTCCGATATAAAGTGTGCTATCACTGACGCCGATCCCTCTCGCATACCCCGGTAAATCTACGGTGTCTATCAGGGTCTTTCCTTTATAAACCCGTAGCTGTTTATCTTCTGAACTGCACAGATAGAGCAGGTCTCCATCCACAGTCAGGGAATGTGGTTGAGACAGTCCATCCAGATACGTTTCTCCAGACCTGACGTCGATAACCTGACCTAACCCGGCAGTGCCTTCCTTGTACTGCCTGTTGGTGTGGAAACGGCCGAAAACTGAGGCCAGAATGCGACCCTCATAGAAGACAACACTGTTCAAATGGGAAGAGTCGTGTTCTCCGGGAAGATCCCAGCTTTCCACCTTTTCCAGGTCCATCGTGAAGCAGATCACGGAATTCTGTTCGGTCGCAGCAATATAGATACGATCTTCGTGGACGTACACGTCGTGAATATCCATCGCATCTTCTGATAGCTGAAGTTTCTTGGGGGTTCCTTCTTTTACCACCCAAAGTTCGCGGCCCCCGTCATCTTGGCACCCGGACAGCAACAGCGGATCCGACCAATAAAGTCCCGTCGCCGGTTGCTCGGAAAGCGTGCGGCAACCCGCAGGCCCGACGAAAATAAGGCCGCCCTCTCCCGGGCAGCTGACCAGGAGAGAATCCTTAAACCTTGGTGAGCCAGAATCACCTGTTGTGGGTGTGCGATTCATGTTCATAATTGTTTAAAATGATTTTCCAGAGTATTTCGTTGAAAAGCGTGGGGTGGAGCGACTTTTTTTCAGAGCAGACTTCTTTGGTCGTCTGTCTTTCAGGTGCTAACCATTGTGTCTGGTCTTGATCTTCGCCTAAAGGTTCGTATCATTATTGCGGCAGATCATATTGGAAGCAGCAAATTCTTCCACGACAGCTTCCTCATGGGCGAGTTCTTCGCGACCACGCTTGTTGATACAAAACCTGGTCCAATGCTGTGATCTCTTCAAGCAACGTCAGTTCGTCCAATGAAAGATCGGAAATCTCCAATCGATTTTCGGTTACGTTGACACGAACGTCATCGCGCGGTTGAGGCATTTTTAGCGCATTTAAAATATGTGCCCTATCTTTTACGAAACTCTCAGTAAATCCAATGTACGAGAACTCTTGAAGATTAGCTGAAGCTCTTTCCACTAATTCTGACGATGGTATGTAATTGATCCTCGTTTTGTTGTCGCCAGGCCCGCAAGCGAGATACCATACTTGTCCATTGAAAACTTGCCATTTCATCGATCTGTCACTTAATAATCCAACCAAAAACTCTTTAAGTTCCATGGAGTTGGCCATACGATATATTTCGTATTCGTCAGGGTCCCTGCTTCTGCAAAAACTATAATAGGACAGTACTCTCTCGATAGGCGAGCGCAAGAACGTAAAAGAATATCGATCACGCATCAGTTGCTTGGCCAAGGTGTAGCCAAAATGGCCAGAGACAAAAGGATAATCCGAGATTTTTTGGATAGACTTGCCGACGTAATCACCATGGCTGCATACGTTCTCTCTGCCATAGTGATTTTCCGCCATTTGGACGATTGATGATCCAGCGGTCTTTTGGATATGCAGAAACAGGGCCGGGACCAAAGTTGGGTTCTTCAATTGCTTGTGAAATGTATGCGTCGGACGAAAAATTGGCCGGCCGATCGCTTGTCAACAAGGCCGCCTCGGGTTATCAAGCTCGACCTGTATTGCGTTCTCGCAAGCTGCGCGATGGTGGTCCCCGCTGTTTTCTGGATTTGCAGAAACGAGACGGGTTTGACCAACCTTTGACCCATGTGTCCGGTATTCGGAGGTTCGGTCTGATTTTGCGGGTTGCGGAATAACATGTGCTCGTTCTTTATCGGCCCCAGTGTGCAACTTGGCATTGTCGCTGAAAAATTATCTGGTTAGAAGCTTCAAGGGCCAATGTCACCTTTGTCGCGGGGTTCAAATAAAGGAGCTAGGCAAGTAGAATGTCGGCGCCGCGCAAATCGGTTTACTCGCGCGTGCAGGGTGGATCACCCGTTGGTTCGGTCGGCGCGTCTTGGCAATTATCGAGCTTGACCGTTGCGCGTGGGGCTTTCAGCAATGGGTGACAGAATGGAAAATGAAGAGCGGCATACTTACGAATACGACGTGGTGCTGGACGGGGATACGGCACCCGCACGCGTTGTGCGCATGGTCGGCAAATCCAAGCAGGTGTTGGAAATCGGCGCCGGCCCCGGCTCGATCACCCGGCACCTGCAGGGAGCGGGGGGCTGCGAAGTCACCGCGCTGGAGTTGGATGCCGATGCCATCAAGATCCTCAAGCCATTCTGTCGCAAGGTGGTTCAAGCCAATCTCAATGAAGCGGACTGGCCTTCGACACTGGCGGGGGAGGGTCCCTTCGACGTGGTGGTTGCGGCCGATGTGCTGGAACATGTTTACGACCCCTGGAAAACGTTCAAGCCCTTCAAGGATTTCCTGAAGGACGATGGCTACATCGTCATTTCCCTGCCTCATGTCGGCCACAATGCCATTATTGCCTGCCTGTTGAACGAAGATTTCGAGTATCGCGACTGGGGTCTGTTGGACCGTACCCATATACGTTTTTTCGGCATTCACAATATCCAGTCCCTGTTCGAGCAGGCCGGACTGAAGATCGTTGACGCGCAGTTCGTTCTGACTCCTCCGGAGGAGTCGGAGTTTGCCGCCTCCTGGCAGAGGCTGACACCGCAGATGCGCAGTCAGCTGGAAGACAATCCGTTCGGCAATGTCTATCAGGTGGTGATCAAGGCTGTTCCCTCGACGGCGCCCGGCGATGCCATCGAACTGGCCTCGCTTGGCGTGGTCAGGCCGGCACGCAGTCTGGATCAGCGCCTGAGGTCAATTGCGCGATCGGTTCTCAGCCCCGGAGCGCGGGCACGCATCCGGCGTATGCTTTCGCGGGTGAGCGGTGGGGTTTCGCAGCAATGACAGAGCCGATGCGTTCGAGGCGCCCCGTTCGGCCGGTGGCGATGTATTTTCCGCAACTGCACGCGATTCCGGAAAATGATGAATGGTGGGGCGAAGGCTTTACCGACTGGGATAACGTGAAGACAGCCACACCTCAGCTGGAGGGTCACCATCAGCCGCGTGTGCCCCTGGGCCAGCGCTACTATGATCAGTCAGAGATCGAGACCCTGCGGTGGCAGATAGATCTTGCCAAAGAGTACGGTATCTATGGTTTCTGCCACTACCATTACTGGTTCGATGGCACTCAGTTGTTGGAAACACCGACCAACCTGGTGCTCGAAAACAAGGAACTGAGTTTTCCTTTCTGCCTTTCCTGGGCAAACGAGACCTGGTCACGGCGCTGGGATGGCCAGGATCGACAGATCCTCATCCAGCAGAG
>Ga0316201_10004665_pt1 | contig 10393 bp, 13 predicted proteins | sample CS6wburrow_MG_FD_204516 | JGI IMG/M metagenome (GOLD analysis project Ga0316201, IMG submission 204516) | Coastal sediment microbial communities from Delaware Bay, Delaware, United States - CS-6 worm burrow | ecosystem: Environmental > Aquatic > Marine > Coastal > Sediment | place: USA... | reverse complement strand
GCGGTAATCTGGCGGGATTCCTACGGGCAGAAACGGATCGCTACAGACCGCAGCTCAGAAAATACGCGGCGATTTACACAGCCTATGCAGGCACTGACGCGCGCTGCGCATTGTATTTTCCGCTGCTGCAGACTTTCGTCGAGGTCGAGGTATAGCGGCAGTGTGGCTGGCTAGAGGCGACCCTCTATGCGCAATTCTTGCTGCCCGCGTTCGTCGGCAGGTCCGAGGTACTGCATTTGCTTTCGCAGAGTCGCCGGTGTTTCGGGTTTCGCAACCACCTGAGCGATAAACTGGTAGCTGCGATCGTCTTTGATCTGCAGGCTGCCGGCCAGATCCAAAACACCATCCGTGTCTTCAACGCTGGCCGCAACGCCGTTGTTCTGCGTGAAAAATTCCGCGCGATATCCTCCAATAGGCTCGCGGCTGAGCGATGGTGCCAGCAGGTTGTTTACCTGCACTGTTCCACTGGCCATGATCGGCAGGCCGTCACGAATGCGAATGCGGTCGAACTGCAGGGTGGCGTCGCCGCGCAAACCACGAACTCGCAGAGTCTTGGCAAGCACCAGCAGCGGGAACGACGCGGTCAGATCGGATACGGTCACCGTGCCGCCGATACCGATACCGACGTTACCTTCGACGAAACCGGAAATGGGAGCGCCTTTGACGCGGTACAGAAATTTGCCTGTGAACAAATGCAAGGGTCGTATCAGCCAGCTGACGTCGCTCAGGTATATGCCATCCATCGCAACGGCATTGGCCCTGCCGCTCCATACTGTTCCATGGATACCGCTTGCAGCGAGTTCGGGCGGGGCTGCCCACTGATAGGCGATACGCGCGGGAAATAAGACAACCAGAGCGAGTACTAGCGTTAGCGCTGCGACAAGCAGCAGGCCGCGTTTGGTGTGGATCAAAGAGCGCGCTCCAGTGTCAACGTCGCATTGACGCGGCCCGGTGCAGATTGGGTCCCCGTTGAGACGCTGCCTGCCTGAACATGCATGGCATGCTGAGCGCTAAGGTCTCCGAGCCACAGCACGAGGTCGTCGAACGCCACGTTTTCGAATTCAACCCGAATGCCGTTGCTGCTTGTCGGCTGGCTTCGCCGACGGAATTGCTCAAGTTGGCGGCTGCGCAGCGTCTGGTCGACGACGATGATCGGTGCTTGTTGACCGGCCTTCACAGCGGAACCGGAGGCTTGACTGCTGCTCTGGGCCAGGCCCTTCAGGGGCTGCAATTCTGCTAACGATCGCTGCCAGTCATCGACACTCGTGACCATGGAGTCGTGGTTCCTGTCCAGCGGGGCCCAGATGAACCCGTACATCAGGGCAACGACGACGATGACGGCGCCGAGGCCAACGAAGAGTTGTTCGCGCGACTCCAGCGATTCGAACCAGTCCTTCATGATCCTGCCTCGCGTATTTGCAGGCGGCTGCTGATTTGGTCGGCGACCTGGTCGGTCGACTGGATCGAGGCCTGAAACACCCCGGACGCACTGACAGATTTCTGTATGTTGTCGAGCGTTGCAACATCCGGCGACGTTATGCGGACATCGATCACGCCCGCCCGGTAGCTGATGGTCTCGATGCTTGCATTCGAATTTTTGGCCATCGCCTCGCTGAGTTGTCGCAAGGAAGGCAGGAATACCTGTGGGCCGGTTGCAGCACCCAGCCCCTGTTTGACAGACCGCACCGCGTTGAGTGGGTCCAACACCTCGCGCGTGTCGCCAGGTCGAATCTGCCGGTATTCCTCCATGAACTGCGCCTGCAGCGCCGCTTCCTCCTGTGTAAGCCGGTACAGGTCTACGCCCTTTGCGAGCAGACCCACTACCATAAGGCCAAGTATCAGCACCGCTGCATTCCGCCACGGGCGAAACTGTGTGCGGTAGTCGGTTTTTACGCCGTATCGGCCTTGCAGCAGGTTGACGCCGTTGCCACTCGCCACTGTGACGGCGAGCCGAGGCAGCGCACCGTCGGGCAGGAGGTTGACGTCGACACTGTGCAATTCGTGCCTGAGAGCGATCCAGTCGTGCGACAGGCGTTCTTCATCGGCGGCTTCACAATAAACAACAAGATGGCCTGATGGCTCAGCGTTGTCCTGTTCTTCGTCGCTGCGGTCAGACAACATCCCTGCGGCAACCAGCATATCGCTGGGTTGCACACCCTGCATCACGAACTCCGAATCCGCGCCATCGTTAAACATGACGCAGTCGCCGTCGATCAAGATACTCATCGTCCCTGGAATGCGCGCAAGACCATAATTCTCAGAGAGCATCCGGTTTGCGGAAATGCCAGCGTCATCGAGGGTCCCTAGCCATTCGTCCATTCTGGCGCGCGCGACCACAGCAACCGGCAGCTTGCCGTTTTCACGGCGTGCGCCCGACGCAAAATGCAATGTATCCACGTCATCGGCCAGGCTTTCTTCAAGCGCAAAGGGCAGTGCAGCACGGAGTCGGGGCCCGCTGCGAATGGGAATATCTGCTGTGGTCGTCAACACCTCGGTGGCTGGCACGAGCACGATAACCGGCCGACCGCGGACATCCCTGGCCGCGTCAGCCAGGGAACCTGAGACCGTTTGTCCGCGGCGCGTACCGCTATCGTCAGCCACGATCCATTCGACCGCTTGGTCTGGCGTATGTCCCAATCGGATGACAAGATACTCGGACACTAGATGGTTCCCAGGCTGCGGCTTATTGGAATTACGTCAGGACTATTTGGGTCCCGATGTAACACAGTGAACAAAGTTATCCGAACCGTATCAATCTGGACGACAGCCTTCAATTGAAAATAACTGGTCGTTTCCGAGATCCACTGTTGCAGTCCCTCGGCGACCAGCGGCGCGAACACCCCGGCATAGTCGACGAAACCGCCGTCCTCGCGCAAAGCAATAAGCCCCTCCGCGTCGGTTTCGCGGAGATTCGGGCCGAGTGATTGCAGCACAGCCAGCGATGCCGTATTCACATTGATCGGCGTTCGCTCCGGCAAGGCCGTCACGTGCGGCAGCAAAATCTCGTAGCTTTCGCGGTCCATGCCGTCGAGGGCTGCGAGCTCTGTGACGTTAGCAATGCGTTGATTGGCCGTGCGGTAGGCCGGTGTTAACGCGGAATAAAGTGGATCCTCGGCTCCGTCGGGAATGCCCTCGGTCTGATCGGCATCGAGCCAGTCGGCCGTTACGCCTGCCAGCCGCGGGTCGAGGCCCAGGGCAGCCAGCAATCGCTCGAACTGTTCGAAGGATGGCTTATCAATTTCACCATTACCATCCAGCAGATTATTGATATTGAATCGGCCCTGCAGGTCCTCGACCTTGCCATAGATTTCGCCCTGGACCGCCTGTGCTTCGATGGGCAGAGCCGGGATCTCCGTGGCCCATATTTCTCCCAGGTGATCGGATGTGCTGCCGCTTGCCGTATCGTCCCCCAGGATGGCGCGCACCCAGCCTTCGGAGCCAATAGCCACCTGGATCGCCTGGTCACGGTAGAGCATTACCATGGTGCGTCTGACGTCGAGTGCGTTATTCCAGGACAATCCTGCCGCCACAGACCCCGCCAACGCCGTGATCAGTAGCGCTGTGATCAGCGCTACGCCACGCACCTGCAGGACGAGCGTCACTGGGATACCTCAACGAGCCTGCTGATCTCGCCTTCGTCAGCCAGGGTCAGGAGGATTTCAACTGCGCGTGGCAAGCCGGTGTTCGGCGCTCCCTGGCCCGACAGTGGCGGCCATTGTTCAGTCCATTCATTCGTCGGCTGCAGGAAACGGAATGTCAGGCTTTCGACATCCTCGAGCATGATCGTCGCCACTGGCGTGTTGTTCACCGTTCGGTCGAGGACATTCCAGTGATAGCGAATCAACTCGCCATCTTCGATTCGGTACGCCGTGCGCTGCATCGTGCTGCGCGGCACGCCCGCCGGGTTCGGCCAACCGCCGTGGGTCAGTTGCAGGGCGAAGTCCGACCCGAAACTGGACTGTAATGCCGGCACCGGCGCGTCGCCCAGTTCAACCCGAACCGGTCGGGGCACGCTTTGCATTAACTCGGTGCTGAGATAGCTAATCGTTCTTTGTATCGCCTGAAGGCGATCCATGCGTTCGTTCAACATGTCGGCATTCGACAGCGTCTGCCCCAGCGACATATAGGCGAGCATCGCCATCACTCCAAAAACGGTGAGTGCGACAAACACCTCAATCAGTGTGAATCCTTTTTGCAGTAACGGCCTCAACTCGTAGCTCCACTCGAACGTAAGCCGCGGTTCCATATCTGGTTGGCCCGGCCGACAGGCATGGGTTCGCCAATGAAGCCCGTCACAGTTCGGATTATGTACTCGCTTCCTGCATGCGATACCGAAACATCGAGGCGGTAAAACCCTTCGATACCTGTTTCGGAAATTACGGCGCGCCATGACCATTGACTATTGGCATAGTCGACTTCACCACTGGTTGAACTGACCTCCGGTGTAACATTTGCAAGACGCAGTTCTGCGATCTTGTTATGTGCTATCCAACCGGCGTAAGTGCGTTCCCGCATTGAGTTCGCGGCATCGATCATCTGATTCATGCTGGCCGCGATGGCGGTTAACGAAAATGCCACGATCGTGAGCGCTACCATGACCTCGACCAGCGTGAATCCGCGTTGTGTTCTGCGAATCATCGCTGCTCAATCGTCCTGATCCGCAAATTCGATGGCACCGAGTACATTGCCGCGCATAACAAGTTGCTGATCGTTGGCTGGGCGTTTGAGGCGTATTTCGAAAGCCGTAGATTCACCGCTGGAAAAAACAAATAGATGCGGTGCGTAGGTTTCGACCGTGAGAGACGTTCCTTCATCGTCCGGGTCCTCGATCAATTTCGGATCGTTCTCGAGAAGAATGAGTTTGTCTTCGACGTAGAGTTCGAGTTCCATGCCCTCAGGTAGTTGCCGCATTCGAAACATGTCATCGCCCTGTACTTCGCTCCATCGGGAGTCAAACGGATCAAACTCCACGAAGCGGTAGGTCGACGCCATCAGCTCCAGCCCGAATTCACGCCCCTGCATAACCGCCTCATCCTGTGCCAGTTCAATCAACGTTGCGAGCCGCTTGCGCTCGGTGTCGAGTTCACGGTCATCACCAATAAGATTCATGGACATCAGCGCGACGCCCGAAATAATCGCGATAATGATCACGACTACAAGGATCTCGATCAGCGTGAATCCGCGCTTTTTTCGAATCGTTAACATCAGGGCAGGGGGCCCTTGCTGGCCCTGGAAAGCTACTCCGGATCCCAGTTGCCAATGTCGGCGTCCAGGCCATCGCCGCCGGGTCGGCCGTCGCGGCCAAGCGTATAAATATCAATTTCGCCGTTGTTGCCCGGATTCAGGTATTGGTAAGGATTTCCCCAGGGGTCTTTCGGCAGGCGATCCAGGTAGCCACCCTGTTTCCAGTTGCGGATACTCGGGTCAGTAGGCTTCGTGGTCAGCGCCTCGATCCCCTGTTCCGTTGTAGGGTAGGCAAAATTGTCGAGACGGTAGAATTTCATCGCGTTCTCGATGTTCGATATCTCGGCTTTGGCCTTGGTGATTTGCGCATCGTCGATTCGACCAATGACGTTCGGTGCGACAATAGCGGCAAGAATGCCGATGATGATCACGACGACCATAATCTCGATCAGTGTAAAACCCTGTTGCCGCCTAATGCGACGCTGTGCTCTGGAATGCTGACTCAATTGTTGTTGCTCCGAAGCGGTCTCGCCAAGCTGCGGCGGGACCACCTGATTGACTCTTAATTAACGTAAACGTCAGTATATCAAACATGGGGTTAGACAAACTCGATCGAAATCCGGAGGCAGCGCCTGGAGCAGGGCGATGGTTGCTGCCGGTCCTCGTCCTCCTTATTGCCGTTTTGCTTGCGCTGGGGGGCGAAATGACGCGGCAATGGCTGCGGTTCGATCGTGTGGAAATAGATGCGGGGGAGCTCTGGCGCCTGGTGACCGGTCATTTCGTGCACCTCGGCTGGCCGCATCTTGCGCTGAATGGCGCGGGGCTGGTCCTCGTCTGGTACCTGGTGGGCGACGCTTTCGACCGGCTTCGGTGGTTTCTGATTGGTGTGTTCACCGTGATCATAATGGACATCGGTCTCTGGATATTCGATCCGATGCTCATGTGGTACGTCGGTTTGTCGGGACTGTTACACGGCATTCTCGCCGCAGGACTCATGGAAAAGCTCGGGAAACCCGACAGGGAGGCCCTCATCCTGATGCTGCTACTGCTCGCCAAACTGGCCTGGGAGCAGTTCAGCGGACCCCTGCCGGGATCCGAGAGTACGGCCGGGGGCACGGTCGTCGTCGATTCACACCTGTTTGGGGCGCTGGGGGGCGTTGTGGCGGCGATTTTGCTCCGGATTAGAGTCCGGCACCCGGCATCTATATAATCCGCGGCACTCGACCGGAGTGGGCGGCGCGGGTATTGACGACCAGGCAATGGAGACGGTTTTGACGATCGCAATGGTATTTCCCGGGCAAGGGTCCCAGTCGCTGGGCATGCAGGCCGATCTGGCAAGCGCGTTTCCGGTCGTGCAGGAGACCTACGCTGAGGCGAGTGAGATTCTGGGCTACGACCTTTGGCAGCTGGTTCAGGAGGGGCCTGCCGAACGATTGGGCGAAACCGTCGTAACCCAGCCGGCGATGCTGGCTGCGGGCACGGCCGCCTATCGGGTCTGGCAGGCCGCAGGCGGCTCACGGCCGGCGCAAATGTCGGGGCACAGCCTGGGGGAGTACACGGCGCTCGTGTGCGCCGGCGCTGTAGGCTTCGCGGATGCGATGCGCGTGGTCAAACGCCGCTCCGAACTCATGCAGGAAGCCGTACCCGTCGGAATCGGTGCGATGGCCGCGGTACTCGGACTCGACGATGAGACCATCGTCTCCCTGTGTGATGAAGCATCGACTATCGGCATTGCCGAGCCCGTGAATTTCAACTCGCCCGGTCAGGTAGTGATCGCCGGACACGCTACGGCGGTCAGCCAGGCCGTTGCCTACGCGAAGGAGCATGGTGCCCGGCGCGCAATCCTGCTCCCGGTCAGCGTGCCATCACATTCATCCCTGATGCGCGAGGCTGGCGTATCGCTTGCCGAGACCCTTGCGGCAACCGACTTTACGGCGCCCGAGATTACCGTCATCAGTGCCGCAACCGCCGAACCTTACTCCGATGCTGCCGACATAAGAAACAGGTTGTCTTTGCAGGTATACAGCCCCGTGCTTTGGGTGCGGACTATCGAGGCGATGATAGCGGGCGGTGCAACGTCAATCATTGAATGTGGACCCGGCAAAGTCCTGGCGGGACTGGTTCGTCGCATCGACAAGAACACGCCGGTCAGCTTTATCGATAATAGTGACAGCCTGCAAAAAGCACTGCAGCGCTGAAAACATTCCCAAGCGAAGGACAATTCATGAGCCAGCTCTTCAGTACGGACGCCCTTGACGGCGAAATCGCTTTGGTCACGGGCGCATCACGCGGTATCGGTGCGGCTATTGCCAGGTCTCTCGGCGCGGCAGGTGCCACGGTAGTCGGCACGGCAACGAGTCAGGGCGGTGCCGAGGGCATTTCAAAAGCGCTGGGCGACAGGGGACGCGGCATCGTCCTCAACGTTGCAGATGAGGAGTCAGTGCAAGCGGCACTGAAGGAGCTGCAGGCCAACGAGGGGAACCCGACGATCCTCGTTAATAATGCGGGTATCACGCGCGACAACCTGCTCATGCGTATGAAGCAGGAGGAATGGGACGAGGTCATTGCCACCAATCTGACCGGTCTGTACCGCATGAGCAAGGCGTGTCTTCGGGGAATGATGAAAGCAAAAAAAGGTCGCATCATAAGCATCGCCTCCGTAATCGCTGTCATGGGTAACGCGGGGCAAGCGAACTACGCTGCGACGAAGTCCGGCATGATTGGCTTTTCGAAATCGTTGGCGCGAGAAATCGGATCCCGCGGTATTACCGTCAACATCGTTGCGCCGGGTTTTATCGACACAGACATGACAAAAGTCCTGTCGGAAGAGCAACGCAGTGCGATGTTGGCGCAGGTGCCGCTTGGTCGACTGGGAGCGGGGGAAGACATAGCCAATGCCGTGCTATTTCTGGCATCGGCGGGTGGCGCCTACATCACCGGGGAGACGTTGCACGTCAACGGCGGCATGGTGATGGACTAGGTATTTCTATTCGGATTGCCGGCCGCGGCCGAATCAGCGTGAATTATCGTTCCGGGCGTGTAGATTGCCGTGAATGATTCACATACAATAGCCCCCCACGACCGGCGCGCTCCTTGAAATATCAAGGACTTACACTTAATTCGGTCGTGTAAACGGACCAATCAGAGCGCCGTAAGAGTGGCCTTATAAGGCCATCCAGACGGAGATACACCGCGGTTTGGGTCCACCGCAAAGGAAAATTGAGTCTTCTTGGGAGAAGCAACCACTATGAGCAGTATTGAAGAACAAGTTAAAGGCATCGTTGCTGAGCAACTCGGGGTTAAAGAAGACGAGGTAACGAACGATGCTTCCTTTGTCGATGATCTTGGCGCGGACTCGCTCGACACCGTTGAGTTGGTAATGGCCCTCGAAGAGGAATTCGAAACAGAAATTCCCGACGAGGACGCGGAGAAGATCACCACAGTCCAGCAGGCAATCGACTTCGTAACCGCTCGCCAAAGCAAGGATTAAGCAATCAGGCGCGGCGTCAATCGTCGCGTCCTTTCTCTTCAGTTCTGAACGGCGCTCCTGTCGTTCAATATCGGACATCTCATTGAGCAAACGACGTGTCGTCATAACCGGTATGGGCATTATTTCGCCGGTCGGCAGTCGTCTGGATGACGCATGGCACAGCGTTTGCGCAGGGATATCCGGTATTTCGCTGGTTGAGGACTTCGATACGAGCGCGTATCCAACCCGCATCGCGGGTCTGGTCAAAGACTTCAACGTCGACGACTACCTTTCTCCGAAAGATCAGCGCAAGAACGATCCGTTTATTCACTACGGCGTGGCCGCAGCGATGAACGCCATTGATGATGCGGGTCTCGAGATCAGCGAAGAAAACGGCCATGAGATCGGCGTCGCCATGGGGTCTGGCATCGGCGGTATCAAGTTCATCGAAGACAATCACAACAAGATGCTGGCAGGCGGTCCGCGCAAGGTCTCGCCGTTTTTCATTCCGGGAAGCATCATCAACATGACGTCCGGGCAGGTCAGCATCCTGCAGCATATTACCGGGCCGAATATTTCGATCGTAACGGCGTGCGCGACATCAACACATTGCATCGGCCTTGCGGCTCGCAGCATCGAGCACGGCGATGCCGAGGTCATGCTCGCCGGCGGCTCAGAATTTGCGACCACGCCGTTGGCGATGGGCGGTTTTTGTTCTGCGCGGGCAATGTCTACGCGCAACGACGATCCGACCCATGCGAGTCGTCCCTTCGATACCGGACGAGATGGCTTTGTATTGAGTAACGGCGCCGGGTGTGTCGTTCTTGAAGAGCTTGAGTACGCGAAAGCGCGCGGCGCGCAGATCTATGCCGAGCTGATTGGTTTTGGCATGAGTGGTGACGCCTATCACATCACGCTGCCGCCGGCCGACGGGGAGGGCGCTCGCAAGTGCATGACCGCCGCGTTGCGCGATGCCGGTATCGACCCGTCCGACGTTGATTATCTGAATGCCCACGGAACATCCACTCCTGCGGGCGACATCGGTGAAACCGTTGGTATCAAACGAGCTTTCGGCGATGCCGCAAAAACACTGACCGTAAGTTCCACCAAGTCAACCACCGGCCATATGCTCGGCGCCGCCGGAGCGGCCGAAGCGATCTTTTGCGCATTGGCCATCAAGAAACAGGTTGTACCTCCTACAACCAACCTGGAAAATCAGGACCCGGAATGCGACCTCGACTATGTCCCGAATGAGGCACGAGACGCGAAAGTTAGAATCGCCGTATCGAATTCCTTCGGTTTCGGCGGCACAAACGGAAGCCTGGTACTTCGCGCACTTGATTGAATCTTTCAGTGCGATTGCCGGTCCTGGCCACCTGCGACAGCTGCATCGCGAACACCCGTCGCGCTATCCGTTCCTGTTACAAAGCACGACAAGCAGTGGCTCGCTGGGTCGCTTCGATATCCTGTTTGCATTTCCAGGACACACCCTCGAACTCGCACAATCGGGCGAACTGCGGGGCCCCGAAGCTCTACCCGGCCTTTCATTACTCGACGCGCTCGATCGGTGGTGGTCGACCGAGCGTACGCCATCCGAGAGGACTGAACTGCCGTTTTGCGGCGGTTGGTTTGTCTATCTCGGCTACGAACTGGCTGGCGAAATCGAACCAGCCCTGCAGCTGCAGCCGGATCCGGTTCTGCCCAAAGCCTTTGCGGTGCGATGTCCCACAGCGCTGGTTT
>Ga0316201_10004664_pt1 | contig 10393 bp, 6 predicted proteins | sample CS6wburrow_MG_FD_204516 | JGI IMG/M metagenome (GOLD analysis project Ga0316201, IMG submission 204516) | Coastal sediment microbial communities from Delaware Bay, Delaware, United States - CS-6 worm burrow | ecosystem: Environmental > Aquatic > Marine > Coastal > Sediment | place: USA: Delaware... | reverse complement strand
TCCAGACCCTTGGCCAGCAAACCACTGGCCAGGTCCTTATCGATGACGGCTTCAACACCGAAGAGCTTTCCGTTGTCATCATAAGCAACCGGAATGCCGCCACCGCCAGCACAGATCACGATTACACCATGGTCCACCAGCATTCGTATTGTCTTGATTTCAATGATTTTTTGCGGTAATGGAGAGGGCACGACCTTGCGAAAGTACTCGCCATCAGCTGCAATTGAATACCCCTTATCCCGTTGCAGCTTTTCAGCCTCCTCCTTGCTGTAGACCGGGCCGACCGGTTTGGTCGGGTTCAGGAAAGCGGGGTCTTTAGGGTCGACCACGATCTGGGTCAGAACCGTAAGAATATGATCCTCGAATGGAATCATGTTACCCAGTTCCTGCTCGATGATATAACCGATCATGCCGATGGTTTTTGCACCCAGCAAATCGAGCGGATAAGGATCAACTTCGGTGTAGGCTGCATCCATCAAGGCAGCCAAACCGACCTGTGGTCCATTGCCATGGGCAATCACCAATTCGTGTTGATCATGAATAGCGGCCAGTCGCGCGGCGGCTATCCGGATGTTCTCACGCTGATTTTCGGCACTTAATTTCTGACCACGTCGTAGCAGGGCATTACCGCCCAGGGCAACAACTACTCTCATCGATCCTTCCTCCGTATTCCAGTTTAATGCTGATATTTCACAGCATTCACTGGCTTCCCAGCGTCGCCACCATGATTGCCTTGATGGAATGAACACGGTTTTCAGCCTGTTCAAACTGAATGGCAGCATCGGACTCAAATACCTCTTCGGTGACCTCCAGGGATTCCATGCCGAATTTCTTGTGGATATCCCGGCCAACCTGGGTTTCGAGGTTGTGAAATGCCGGCAGGCAATGCATGAAACGCACCCCCGCGTTGCCACTCGCCGCCATCAGTTCGGCATTCACCTGGTAAGGTTTGAGTAGCTTGATACGCTCTTCCCAGACCTCGTCGGCTTCACCCATGGATACCCAGACATCGGTATGGATATACTGGACACCCATCACCGCTTCGTGCGGATCCTCGGTCAGCGTCAGCTTGCCATGATTGACCCGCTCAAGCTCACGTGCTTTTTCGAGTAATTCGTCCTCCGGCCACAAATGCCTGGGTGCTGCAATGCGCACATCCATACCCATCAGGCATCCGGCAATCATCAGCGAGTTACCCATATTAGAACGGGCATCGCCCACGTAGGCGTATTTAAAGTCATGCCAGGGCTGGGGGGTGTACTCGCGCATGGTCATCAGGTCAGCGCACATCTGGGTCGGATGAAACTCATCTGTCAGGCCGTTGTAGACCGGCACGCCGGCATACTCGGCGAGTGTCTCGACGATGTCCTGTTCATCACCCCGGTATTCGATAGCATCATACATGCGCCCAAGCACGCGGGCGGTGTCCTTGACGGATTCCTTTTTTCCCAGGTGTGAGCCGGATGGGTCCAGGTAGGTCACGTGGGCGCCCTGGTCATAGGCTGCAACCTCGAAAGCACAACGCGTGCGGGTAGATGCCTTTGCAAAGATCAAGGCAATGTTCTTGCCGCGCAGACGCTGCACCTCGTTGCCGGCATACTTGGCCCGTTTGAGGTCACGTGCCAGATCCAGCAGATAAACCATTTCCCGCTTGGAAAAATCGAGCAATTTTAAAAAGCTGCGACCCTTCAAATTTAATGACATCGTATTTACTCCTTTGAAAAATGCGGTTATTTTGTCCTACGAGGTGTCAATCAGATAGCTTCACGTTCAATCGGACAGGTCATACAGTGACCACCACCACGCCCACGTCCGAGCTCGGAAGCCGAAATGGTGACGACCTCGATGCCCGCCTTGCGCAACAGTGTATTGGTGTAGGTATTCCTGTCGTATCCCACGACCACGCCCGGAGACAGGGCAACCACGTTATTGCCATCATCCCACTGCTCTCTCTCCTGCTGAAAGCGATTTCCACCGGTTTGGACAATTTCCAGTTTCTTGATACCGAGGCAGTCCGCCGCAACGTCGAAAAGGTGGCCTTTTTCAGGTGTGATGTCCAATTCATGTTCCTTGCTACCCGGCCTTACACTAAAGCATCGAATCTCATCACAGACATCCAGGTATGCGGTCGCCTTGTCAACGTCACACAATGAGAAAATGGTATCCAGATGCATGGCGGCACGGGAATGTGGCATCTGGCAGGCAACCACGCGCTCGGCACCACCCTTTGCAAACAGTGCCCGGGCCATCTGGCCAACAGCCTGGTAGGTGGTACGTTCACCCATGCCGACCATTACGCAACCATTACCCACCGGCATGACGTCACCACCTTCGACGAAGGCCAGTTGTTGATCAACCTCCGGGTCACCCCACCAGATTTCAAACTCTCTTTCAGTAAAGAAGGGATGATACTTGTAAATTGCAGTGGTCAGCAGCGTTTCCTGTCTGCGTGCCGGCCAGAACATAGGGTTAAGCGTTACACCCCCATAGATCCAGCAGGTCGTATCACGTGTAAATGTGCAGTTGGGAAGTGGTGCCAGTACAAATCCATCGTCATCGGTATAAGAACCAAATATTCCCTCACTGGTAAATGGCAGTTCACTGCGTGCAATACCACCGATCAGGTGTTTGGCAAGCTGTGCAGAGGGCATTTCATCCAGCCAGGGACGTGCCTCCATTGCCATTAGCACACCGACGAAACCCGGTACCAGGCGGCGGTCCAGTATGAATTTACGGCCCTCGGGGATGTCCAGCACTTCTTTAAGCAGGTCATGCATCTCCAGCACGTTGACACCCCGCTCTCTCATCTTGGAGACAAAGTCATAATGATCCCGTTTTGCCCGCTCTACCCAGATCACATCATCATAGAGAAGGTCTGAACAGTTACTCGGTGTGAGTCGTTCATGCGCCAGCCCGGGGTGACAGACCATCACGGTCTTCAACACACCAACTTCTGAATTTGCACCTAACATTTTTGCCATTCTGTAATTCCTCCAGCTTCCGGGGTTCGCAAAATCGGGGACATAAACTATCAACTTCGGCAGGTCCGTAAGCCAACAAGACCACCACTATCATCACACAGTTGTGAGTGTTGGAACAGTGCGGTGCAAATCACCAAAGATGCATGATGCGGATTCGACATAACATGATCCAGTGGTAAACTGGCTCTACCGTTATTGAGGGCACCACCGTGAAAAAGTTTTATCTGACCCTGACAGGGTTTCTGTTTGTATTGCTCATCGCCTGCTCAAAGCCAGAGCCGCCGCCATTACCGGAAGTAGCACGTCCGGCCAAACTGTTCACGGTTGTTGGCCCCAATGAGATGATGATGCGGTCATTCCCGGGCGAAGTGCAGGCTTCAGAAGAGGCCAACCTGGCGTTTCGCGTGAAAGGCAAGCTTATAGAATTTCCCGCCAACCGTGGTATCCAGGTCAAACAAGGCGACCTGCTTGCAAGGCTTGACCCATCTGATTACCGGGCCATCGTCAACCAGGCCCAGGCACAATACGACCTGGCCGTAGCGCAATTCAAGCGCGCGTCTGAACTCATCGACCGTCAATTGGTATCCCGCGCGGAGTATGACCAGCGTGAGGCCCTGATGAAGGTCAGGAAATCCAACCTCACCCAGGCACGTAACGACCTGGAGTACACACGACTTATTGCCCCTTTTGATGGTGTTGTTGCACGCCGCATGGCCGAGAATTTTGAAAATGTCACCGCTGGCCAGGTGGTGCTGATCCTGCAGACCAAGAAGATGATCGATGTGATCGTTGATATCCCTGAATCCATCGTGGCACGCATTGAGCGAGTGCGTGCCGAGCGCCAAACGAAATCGGTACAAGTGCGTTTTGGATCGACCTCTGGCCATACCTATACAGCCGAATACAAGGAGCATGAAACCGATGCCGATCCTGCGACGCTGACCTTCAAGGTCACGTTTTCACTGCCGGCACCCGATGACCTTAACGTCCTACCCGGCATGAGCGCGACAGTGATCGCCGACCTGTCCGACCTGTTCAGCGAAAAGACGGCCGCAACCCTGGTCCCGATAGAGTCGGTATTCAGTGCCGAGGACCAGCCGCTGGACGCCGATCAACAGCAGGTGTGGGTGGTTGACCCCGAATCAATGCGCACATCGCGCCGGAACGTGACGGTCGGGCAATTGACCGGCCAGAACATCGCCATTCTCGATGGACTCGAACCGGGTGAGCTGATTGTCGCCGCCGGTGTTAACGCGGTGCAGGAAGGCATGTGGGTTCGGCCACTGGAGCGAGAGAGGGGGCTATGATGCTGCCTGCGCAATTCGCGATCGAAAAAAAGGTCATCAGCTGGATGCTCGTATTGATCTTTGGAGTCGGTGGCATGGTTGCATTCTTCTCTCTCGGCCAACTCGAAGACCCGCCATTTACCATCAAGGATGCCAAGATAATCGTCACCTACCCCGGCGCCTCGCCACAGCAGGTAGAGGAAGAGGTCACTTTTCCGGTGGAACAGGCCCTGCAACAACTGGCGGCACTGGACGAAGTCGTATCCACCTCCAGTAACGGTCTATCACAGATCACTGCCTCGATTCAGAATACCTATGGCGGAGCCGAACTGCAGCAGGTATGGGACACCCTGCGCCGCAAGATCAATGATATGAATGTCAAGGGTGAACTGCCACCCGGCACATCCCTGCCATTGATCAATGACGACTTCGGCGATGTGTTCGGCATGATGTTCGCGGTCACCGGGGCAGGTTACAGTTACAGCGAGCTCGAGGACTACGTGGACTACCTGCGCCGCGAGCTGATCCTGGTGCCTGGTGTGGCCAAGATCGATATCAGCGGTACACGTGCCAGGCAGGTTTTCGTGGAAATCTCCCAAAATAAACTGGCGACGCTGGGAATCTCCATGGGGCGTATCTACGACCTGTTACAAACTCAGAATGTGGTATCGAATGCGGGCAGCATACGGGCCGGGTCGGAGTCCATTCGAATCAATCCCACGGGTGAATTTGATGATGTTTCCCAACTGAAACAGTTGCTGATCAGCGAGCCGGGTGCGTCCGAGCTGATATACCTCGGTGATGTTGCCGATGTCTCCCTGGGGTTCGCGGAGGTTCCTTCCAAAATCATGCGTTATGCGGGTAACGAAGCGCTGGTGGTTGGCATCTCGTTCACATCCGGTGTTAACGTGGTCGATATTGGCAGGGCAGTCGATGCGCGTTTACTGCAACTGGAGTATGCCCGACCGGTGGGTGTTGAACTTTACGACCTATACAACCAGCCAAAAGAGGTTGAGTTGTCAGTCGCGGCATTCCTGAAAAACCTGATAGCCGCCGTGTTGATCGTGATCGTGGTTCTGTTGATCTTCATGGGTATCAAGAGCGGCGTACTCATCGGTATTATCCTGTTCCTGACCTGCGCCGGTACTTTCATCCTGATGCTCAACAACCAGATCGAACTGCAACGCATTTCGCTGGGCGCACTGATCATCGCGCTGGGCATGCTGGTGGATAACGCCATCGTGGTCACCGAGGGCGTGCTGATCGGTATGAAACGGGGATTGAGCAAACTTGAGGCAGCCAATGCCATTGTCAGTCAAACCATTTGGCCCCTGCTGGGCGCTACCATTATCGCCGTACTGGCGTTCGCCCCTATTGGATTGTCACCTGATTCTACCGGTGAGTTTGCCGGCTCACTGTTCTGGGTGTTGTTGTTTTCATTAACACTCAGCTGGTTCACAGCAATCACCCTGACCCCGTTTTTCTGCGACCTGTTCTTTAAAGAGGAGATCGCCAAGGGCGATGATGACGGGCAGGACGACCCGTACAAGGGTGTGATCTTTACTATCTACAAGAAACTGCTCGACTTCTGTATGCGCAATCGTGTGGTCACAGTTGTTACGCTGATCATGATGCTGGCAGCTTCGATATGGGGCTTCGGCAAGGTGCAGCAGTCGTTCTTCCCACCGTCGACCACACCGATCTTTATGGTTGATTACTGGCTTCCGCAGGGTACCGACATCCGTGCCACAGACGAGAATATCGTCGAGATCCAGCAAGCACTGAAGGACGATGCACGCATTGAGTTCATACACGCGGTTGTCGGCGGCGGCATGCCACGCTTCATGCTGACCTATACCCCCGAGTCCTCATATGCGAGTTACGCGCAAATCCTGTTCCGCATCAAGGATCCGGAGGACGTGATACCAATGATGAAGGACGTGGACGCTTTCCTGGCAGAGAATCACCCGCAGGCATCCATCAAGTTCCGCCGGCTTGAAATCGGCCCGTCGCCGCCCGCCAAGATCGAAGCACGCTTTATCGGCCCCGACCCCGAGGTGCTGCGGGGACTGGCGGTTCAGACCAAAGAGATTTTCCGTGCAGATCCCAATGCAGTGGGGATTCGGGATGACTGGCGGGAACGCACTAAAATGATACGCCCACAGCTTGATGAAGCATCAGCCAGGCGTTTAGGAATCACCAAACGCGATCTCGACAATGCCCTGCTTGGCAGTTTCTCAGGCATCAGTGTTGGCCTTTATCGCCAGGGCACCAACCTGATCCCGATCGTGGTGCGTCTGCCGGATGAGGAACGCCTCAGTATCGATTCCATCCATGATGTGCAGTTGTGGAGCAACACCTTTAACCGCTATGTCATGATTGACGAGGTGGTCACCGGCTTTCCCACGCTGTGGGAGGACTCGTTGATCCAACGCAAGGACCGTAAACGCACGCTGGCGGTGCTGGCCGACCCCAACGTATTCGGTACCGAGACGGGGGCGGACCTGTTCAAACGACTGCGACCACAGATAGAAGCGCTTGATATTCCGGATGGTTATGAATTGGAATGGGGTGGCGAGTTCGAAACCTCAAATGATGCAAAAAACGCACTTTTTGCCTCGCTGCCAATGGGGTTCCTTGCGATGTTCCTGATCACGGTGTTGTTATTCAATGCGGTACGCGCACCGCTGGTGATCTGGGCCACGGTGCCTCTTGCCATCATCGGTGTGACTGTCGGCCTGCTGGTTTTGAACAAGCCTTTCGGCTTTATGGCCCTGCTGGGCCTGCTGAGCCTGTCGGGCATGTTACTCAAAAACGGCATCGTGTTGCTGGACCAGGTCAATACCGAGCTCAGTGAGGGGACGGAACCCTACAAGGCAGTATTCATGTCCGGTGTCAGCCGTGTACGGCCGGTTTCCATGGCTGCGATTACCACCATCCTGGGCATGGTGCCACTGCTGGCGGATGCGTTTTTCGAGAGCATGGCCGCAGCCATCATGTTCGGGCTTGGCTTCGCAACCGTGTTGACGCTGATTATCGTTCCGGTGCTGTACACGATGTTTCATGGTATTGGCTACCGGCCGTTGAAAGAATTGGGCTAATATACGGCCCGGATTCTTTGTCTTACAACCTTTGTAAATTGATGATCCATCGTCTATATTGCCGAATGAGCGTTTAATTCACCCTGTCAATTTCCAAGAGAGACATTATGAAAAAATTATCTATCGCCCTTGTCACAATGAGTTTGGTATTTACGTCCTTGATCGCCCAGGCATGGGCACCCGATAACAGTGACAAACTGGAACTTTCCGTGGCGCAGGCAATCCTCAATGCCAAGGATAAGGATCCTTCGCTAGAGAAGTGGTTCGATACTGCATACGCCTACGCGGTATTTCCAAGGGTGGGCAAAGGCGGTATGGGTATCGGCGGCGCTCATGGCAAGGGTATTGTGATACGTGGTGATGCCACGGTTGGTAAAACTTCGTTGTCACAGGTCACCGTTGGTTTCCAATTGGGTGGGCAGGTCTATTCCCAGTTCATCATGTTCAGGGACAAGACCGCGTTTGACAATTTTGCCCGTGGTAACTTTGAGATGGGAGCCCAGGTATCTGCGGTTGCCATTACACTCGGCGCATCCGCCGATGCCAATTACGATGGTGGCGTGGCCGTATTTACAATTGCCGAAGGTGGCTTGATGTACGAGGCCAGTATTGGAGGCCAGAAATTTAAATACAAAGCCAAGTAGCCCGTTGTTACACCCTCACCCCGGAGCAATCCGGGGTGACGCCTGCTTACAAACCGTAGGCAAAAGCCAGCACCAGTGTTAATGCCACCCACATCAGCAAAGTCAGTGGGGTCCCTACCCTGACGAAATCTTTGAATTTGTAACCGCCTGCGTTCATCACCAGCAGGTTGGTCTTATACGCCATGGGTGTGACAAAGCTGAGATTGGCACCAAACAGGACCGCAAGCACGAAAGGCTCCAGCGGTAATCCCAGTTCCTGCGCAATACTGATGGCAATGGGTGTACCGATCACCGCCGCTGCATTGTTGGACACGACATTGGTCAGAATGGCCATCAGCAACATCAGGAAGGACAGGACCCAAACCGGGGCGAGCCCGAATGTCAGGTATAAAAACACCTGGGCAAGATACTCTGCACCACCGGTTATCATCAATGCCGATCCCAGGGCCAGGGATGCCACGATGATCAGTATGACCTGTGCGCTGAGTGCGCGACTGGCCTGCTTCCAATTGATGCACCCGGTGCCGATCAACGCCATGCAGCCCAACAGGGCGCTCATTGAAATAGGCATAATGCCAAGAGCGGCAAGTGAAATAATGCCCAACATGATCAACAGTGCAAGCGGTGCCCTGGATGTGTGCGGCAGATCTGCCGTACCATCGAGAACCAACAATTCACCGCCTATCTTTAGCCTGCGTATCACCCCTGATTCACCCTGCACCAGCAAAACATCACTGGCCTGCAGTTCCCGCTGGTCCAACTCGGCCGTACGGGCACTGACAATATCACCACCACAATGGACAGCCAGCAGGTCCAATCCGTAGCGGGCCTTCAAACGTGCATCAGCCACCTTGAGCCCCCTTAAGCGTGAACCGGCGGTTACCACGAGCTCGGCAAGTTTATAATCACCATCGCCCACCGGGTCTGCTGCGTCTGGTCCGGCCAGTAACCTGGCACCCAGGATGGCTTCATACTCCTTCAGCATGTCAACGGTTGCCGAAACCTGTATTTTGTCACCCGCTTTTATCTCAACATCCGGCAAGGGTGAAATAAACAGATGCGCATCCCTCACGATGCGTGTCACATGAATACCAACACCGGCTTTATGGATCAAATGAGAGAGCGACTTTCCGACCAGCGGGTTATTGCGGGGAATCAATAAATAGGCCAGGAATTCACGGTTGGAAACATCAACCATCGGTGGTGTGCGTTCCGGGATCATATGTGGCGCTATCAACCACAGATATAAAATGGCAAAGCTCGCTGCAATGGTCACCGGCAACATGAAATCGAACATTCCAAAACGCGCCATACCCATGTCGGCCGCTACCGAAACCACCAGCAGGTTGGTCGAAGTACCAATGGTGGTACCCATGCCACCAATCAGGGTCGCAAAACCCATGGGTAGCAAGACGCCTGAAGTCTGCCTGTTGCTGCGCACCGCGGCACCGATCAACATCGGCAGCATCAGCACCACGATCGGCGTATTATTCATAAACGCGCTTAATACTGCCCCGACGATCAGTGTCAATAATAATGCGAGTTTCGGTCCCCATCTCCAAAGCCTCGCCAGCCGCCTCGCGACCGGTTCCAGGGCACCGGTACGAACCAGTGCTTCCCCCGCAATCATCAGTGCGCAAACAGCGATCAACGCCTCATGACCAAAACCATAAAAGAATGTCATTGGCTCAATCGGACCACGTGGACCTGAATACGGAAATAGCTCGAAGCCGATCACAAGCGTCACCAGGACCGCAAGGCTGGAAGACTCAAGACGTATTTTCTCACGTGTGAACAGGAACAGGGCCACGCCTGTCATCAATAACATGACCAGTGCGTGTGTATTTGGAATTTGTGGAAAGTCCATACCTGGTGTTTCCTCAAAATTCTTCTGACCCACAAAACCGGGACAGCCATCATGCTCGCACCATGATTATATACCCTGTTTTGTGGACATAATTGTTCACCCCACTACAATGGGGTATGCATCCAAGAAACCTTCTCCACCAGGCCGCTTTGGCCCTATGCCCAGCCACTGTTTTAATCTGCTCTGCATGTGATATGCAGTCAGCAGATCAAGCAGCCGACAACGGGCCACCCGTCAGCATGGTTCGCACGGGCTGGCTGGCATCCAACAAATTAAATGAAGCCAGTGGCATGCAGGCAAGTCATTCTCTCGAGGGTGATTTTTTTGTACATAATGATGAAGGCAGAACAGTGCTCTATGCTGTTGACGAAACCGGTGCTGACCTCGGCCGTATCGCAATCGTGCCAGCCAAGAACAAGGACTGGGAGGACATAACATCAATACCCGTTGATGATGGACGCTGGATCGTCGTTGGCGATATCGGTGACAACCAGGCCAAACGTAAGTCCATCAA
>Ga0316201_10004663_pt1 | contig 10393 bp, 7 predicted proteins | sample CS6wburrow_MG_FD_204516 | JGI IMG/M metagenome (GOLD analysis project Ga0316201, IMG submission 204516) | Coastal sediment microbial communities from Delaware Bay, Delaware, United States - CS-6 worm burrow | ecosystem: Environmental > Aquatic > Marine > Coastal > Sediment | place: USA: Delaware... | reverse complement strand
CGATGTCTGCCATGTTGTTGAGACTGCCGGGGCTCGTAGCGCCTCCATGACGGTCTTCATGCAGGTCGTGCCCATCACCGGCCTCATCGGAATCCTCGTGTGGCTCGGCAGCTTGCATTTCAGGTGCTTCATCTTCACCGAACTCATCGCCAAGATATTGCCCGTATTTCTGTTTCAGGTCCGCCTGTGCCTGGCCGGTTTCATAGGAACGGTCTTTGAATGCCTGGACAGGGAGCTGCGATTCATCTTCAATCAGTTGCTCTGTATCGATAATGATCTGACGCTGGCTTTTGAAAAACTCGGGGATGAAATCGATCGCCAGACCTTCCGCAGCCAGCCCGGTCTGCCGGTCTTCCAGCCACCGCACGATCAAGGTCTCAGAGCGTCCGGTATTCGCTTGTGGAAGCCGGTTATCAGTCGCGATAACGGTGAAATAGACCTCATCGCCCGGTTCCATGCCAAGTGCCTCTAAATCCCATTCCTTTTGATAAAGAAGACCCTTGTCAGTTTCAGTGGATTGATCAAATTGCAATTTTTCATCACGAAACTTGACACCCTCACCGGAGCCCTTGGCGACCGAGGCAAGGATCTCGACGGTCTCTACACCGTAGTCATCTTTCACCAGTGCCTGGCTTGTAAAGCGTGCGGGTCCGGTTTCAGGGATCTCGAGTGCTGAGACTCCCGGTTCGATAACCCTGATGCCGGGGGGGCGATCCAGCTTCACCGTCAGGGAGTAAATCTCACCGGTGGTGCGTTGGTCCCCTTTGTCGATGTTGATGACGCGGTAAAGACCGGTCCTGTCTATTTTGGCACTGGCGTGCAGGCGCCCGTCATTGCCGGGTTCCAAAATGACCTGCCGGTCGTTCGGGAGTTGCAAGGCATACCCATCGCCATTGGCTTCAACGTTTAAATTCCATTTAACCAGGCTGCCTTCGGGGAGTTCAATATCCAGTTGGTCAGTCTCCATTTCCGCAAGCCCGGTGTAGGCGGGCGGTTCAATACCTATGGCAATACCGGTGATCCCGCTTACGCCACCAGCGGTGCCGAGTGTTATGGGTGCCATTAAACTCGCCGGCAAAATACGGCTTGCCAGTGAACCCAACCGATCTGTAAGCAGCATCAACAGTAAACAGCTTAAGAAGATGAGCACTGCCGGCCGGTAGCTTATCGGAGCTTGCCAGCGCTCCACCTGCGCCAGGTTTTTCTCGTAAACAGCAATAGCCCGGCCACGCTGCAGCATTTGCAGGCTACCCAATTCGGCTGCATTCCGAACAAGCAGTTGGGCGCTTTCTTCGAAACCCGGGAACCGTCGATTGAGATGTTGTAAAAAGTTCTCAACGTTCACACTACGCCATTTCGAGCTGAGCCATAACTGGGCGAAGTAGACTATGCACAGGGCAACAACCTGTTGCAGCAACGCCGTCAACGGAGTACCAAGCCAATGCCCGATCAGCACCAGCACCGCAATAGCGGCAAGGGTGTAAAGTAAACGTTGCCATAACAATCTGCGCCGCCACCCGCGCAGGTGGTCTTGAATTTCGGCACGAACCTCAGAGGCCACTTTTCCGCGCTGCTCAGTACTTTTCACGTGGTTTCCTTTCACTCAGCCAGCGTTCAGTTATCCAAAGAAAAACCAGCAGGATAGTCAGGAGCCACTGTAGTGATCTACGCGGCAGGGGTATGTCTCCTTTGGAAATGGCGTGCCTCGTTTGAAGATTTGCGGGATCGATCCTGGCATCCGGAAAGCGTTGCGATTCCCGACCTGGATCTGACATCAGTTGTAACAACAACTCGGGGAATTCGGGCTGTAAAGCGAGAGAGTTCCACTGCGGGTTAAAACGACTGTTGAACCGTACTATTCGTGCATAACCGAAGTGAGATTCGTGTAAAAGTGGACTGTCATCTTCTGTACTAAGTAAAACCCTTTCGTCTTCGTCTACTTTATGGCGGGCAAAGCGTTCCAGCCTGAAGGTGGTGAATGGATAAAAAGGAAAACTGACAAACTGGCTGGCTGATTCTGAAACACCGTCACCGGTATCGGTCAAAATAACCGTTGGTCTTTTGATTTCGGCAATTTTCGCTGGATCCAGCACTTCGTTTCCAAGGCGAATGAGCCAATCGGTATTCCCCGGTAATTCAACGGACCGGTTCGCAGCCACGCTTTCCCAGAGCAGTCCCGGCAGACGGTGTTCTTTCAATGTGGACAGTACGGCGCTAAGCAGTGCGGCATCAGCAGCGCGATCCGGCTCAAAGACAATCACTGCCCGGATTGACCCGTGGTCAACCACAGGAGCATGCTGAGGATGCGATATGCGCCAATCAACATCATGGGGCAGGGCAGGCTTATGTGACCCGAATTGCAATATGTGATCGGTGGCATATACCGTCACTTTGCCATTGTGGTGCACGAGGCTGAGCCGTTCCGACAACAACGACCAGATCTTGCCGGAGTCTTCGACGTCTGCCAAAGGCTGTTTTCCGCTGGTTTTTAGAAGTTCCAGGTCCGCTTGCGGGAATCCCGGTTGCAGCAGAAATACCCGGCTGCCTTGTGTCTGTTCCGCGTCGCTCAAAACAGTATTGATGGCTTCAGAGTCGGAGGTTTTTAACCAGTTGGAGGTCAGGTAGATAGTGGGTGCGTCACTGCTATTGAGCCCCGCCGTTGCGAGACCGCCCAGGATCAGTGCCGCCAGTGTAAAAATCCCAAACCTCAGCAGCAGTAATAACCACCGGGTCAGTTTCACCTCGGTAACCTGTAGTCTGCGAGCCTGTCTGATCAGGTCAATATGGCCGATACGGACCAGGCGTCCTCGGCTTCGACTGAATAAATGAATCAACAACGGGATACCGAGCGCCAGTAAAGCCCACCATGCTGCTGGTGTAACGACCGACAGACCGGATAACATCCCTGGCATATCAGTGTCGGATTTTCTGCCGGCTGGTCAGAAAATCGTACAGGGCCTGATCCATCGGTTGATCGATATTGATGTTGTAAAGGCTGACCTGTTGCCGTTGCAGTTGCCGCTCCAGTTCCTGCTGATGAGCAGCCAGTGCTTCCATCCAGGTTTCACGTGCGGCGGCCGCAGATACCAGTACCTGTTCCCCGCTTTCCAGGTCTTCAAAGCGGATTGCTCCCTTGTAGGGAAAACGCAGCTCGTCGGTGGTTTGTAAGTGCATGGCAACGACTTCGGTTCGGCCTGCCGAGACCTGGGTGATAAATTCATCCAATTCATTAGATTTCTGGTAAAAGTCACTGATAATAAATATTAATCCGGTTTTCTGTAGCCGCTGGATTGCCGATTTTATCAGTACGGGGTCCGGAAAGCTGTCACCGCTCCTAATGGTTGAGAGCTGCCTCAGTAAGCGGTGCCAATGGCGCTCACCGCTGGCCGGCGGCAGCAGGTGGTGTTGATCTCCTGACAGGGACAGCATACCAACGTGGTCGCCCTGTAGCTGTCCGATATAGGACAGTGTTGCCAGCAAATGACGGGCATATTCAAACTTGCTCCATGTACCGGGCTTGCCCTCACTCGCCTGGTTCATCGAGGCGCTTGCATCGAGAACAAACCACATGGCAATCTCACTTTCGCGTTCGGCCTCCCGGACGAAATAGCGGTCGGATCGTGCGAACAGCTTCCAGTCAATTCGACTTAGCGGGTCGCCTGGCTCGTAAGCCCGATATTGACTGAACTCAATACCGATGCCGCGCTGATGACTTTGTTGCAGACCATGCAGAAAACCATCTGCGACAGTTTTTGCGATCAGGGGCAGGTCCTTGACACGCGCCAATGTACGGGGATCGATGAACCGTTCCATAGCGGCTAATCAAGCGGACTGGCAGGTTGCGATACAGAATTAAACAACTCGTCAATGACATCCTCGGTTGTAATACCAGTGGCTTCAGCCTGGAAATTGAGCAGGATACGGTGACGCAAGACCGCGTTGGCTACCTGGCGGATATCTTCAATGGTGACGGCAAAATGACCGTTCATCAGCGCCCGTGCCTTGGCGCACAACACAAGGGCCTGGCCGGCACGCGGACCTGAACCCCAGCGTACGTATTCCTTTACCATTCTATTTTCACCAGTGCCCGGTCTGCTGGCCCGCACAATACGGGCAATATAGGTCAATAAGACGGCGGATATTTCTACTTCGCGAACCAGCGATTGCAATGCGATCATATCAGTGGCGTTGAGCACCGTATTGAGTTGCACAACGCGGTTGCCAGTGGTGCGGCTAAGTATTTCGACCTCTTCAGCTTCGGATGGATAGGGTACGCGTATGAACATCAGGAACCGGTCGAGTTGTGCTTCGGGTAGCGGGTAGGTTCCTGCCTGTTCCACCGGGTTTTGTGTGGCGAGCACGAAAAATGGCTGCGGCAGGGTATGCACTTCACCGGCATAACTCACACGCCGCTCCTGCATTGCTTCAAGCAGGGCCGCCTGGGTTTTTGGGGGGGTGCGATTGATTTCATCTGCCAGCAGAATGTTGGTGAATACCGGCCCTTTCTGGAATTTGAAAAAACGCTTACCACTGATATGATCCTCTTCGAGAATCTCGGTGCCGATGATATCGCTGGGCATCAGGTCAGGCGTGAACTGAACCCGGCGAAAATCCAGATCCAGGCTTTGTGCCAGCGTGCTGACCATCAGCGTTTTTGCCAAACCGGGAACACCTTCCAGAAGACAATGACCACCTGCCAGAACGCTGATGAGAAGTTCATCCACGATTTGTGTCTGGCCAACGATCAACTTGGCAATTTCAGCCGATACCAGGGGTAGTTTTGCCAGCTTATCCTTGATTTCCTGTGTTTGTACCAACGGGTCTTTTGTTTCTGTTTCCTGCATGAGAATAATCCGGTCCTAGGCCGTCATGGAATAAATTACAATATTGACCGCGAAGCGGGTGTTATCCACCCGCATAAATCGTTTGTTCCTGAAATCATAGTCCCATTCGCAACCGAGGTCCTTGTTGGAGTACAGCACGCCTATACGGCCATTGATCTCGATGGCCTTGAGATATTTGTGAACCAGGTCATCACCCCAGCCGTTCAGTTCCTGGGTAGTATTGGGTGGGCCGTCAAACTCAAAAAAAGATCTGTAGATGAGATGATCATTGGGCAGTGTTTGCAGGGTGTCCGGTCCGAAAATATCCGCCATCTGCTGCTCGAAACTGCGGGCAAAAACGCCATCGATGTCGTGGTTGCAATCATCGACAAATACAAAACCGCCGTTGTTGACGTAGCGAGTGAAATTTTCACGCTCGGCGTGACTGAACTGTACCAGCCTTCGCCCGGCCAGGTAACAGAATGGCATACTCAGCATCGCGGGGTCGGCCAGTGCGATGACCTGTTCGGTCGTGTTCACACGCAAAGTGGTGTATTCGATCAGTGAATTGAGCAGATTGGCAGGCATCCGCTCATCGACATCCCAATCACCGGACTCGTAACTCAGGCGGGTGAAGACAAAGTCATATTCGTCCTCAGTTGCACTTTTTACAGGCAAAGAGAGGATAGCGGTACCCAGACCGGCCCCCAGACACGTCAGGGTGCTTAGAAAGAGACGTCGACGCATCAACGAAGGGTGGGGCATGCGCACCCACCTTGTAAAACTGACAACATAACCAGGAAGGCGGACGAGTCCTTCCGCCCCTTGGTTCTATTACAAAAACAGGCGGACACAAGTGCCCACCTTACACCGCATCAGACAGACTGCTAAAGGTGAAGTCACGTATTTTCATTGGCGGAATCATGCTGCCATTGATACGAACGGGTTTACCCAGAGCTTCTATGTTGTTCAACATGACAATCGGACTCTCGTTGAAACGAAAGTTTTTGATCGGGTATTTGATCTCGCCGTTTTCAATATAAAACGTGCCATCACGGGTGAGCCCGGTGTAGAGCAGGGTTTGCGGATCCAGTTGCCGGATGTACCAAAGCCGGGTGACCAGCACACCACGCCTGGTATCCCTGATCATGTCTTCGAGCGACTGGGTGCCGCCTTCCATGATCAACTGTTGATTGCCACCAAAAATTCCCTGGCCGGTGTAGGCGGTCGGGTAGTATCTGGTACCGGTTTTTTCGGCCCAGTATCGCGTATTGGGCATGGCGGTTATGACACCCTTGTCAATCCATTTGGTCGTGCCCACAGGGTGACCGTCACCGGTAAATGGAGCGGTTGGGCAGTCGGGGTTGGCAGGGTCGCTGTAAATGGTGACACGCTCATCAAACATCTTATCGCCGAGACGATTGGTGGGAGCGCCTTCCGCCGGTTCTGTGCCTTCTTCAGGCTTTTTGCTGAGAAAACTCCGGCCCTCGTCCGCGGCACGCTGATTCATGCTGCCAAACATGTTGGCAAGCAGTTGTACCGTGGCTGCCGGTTCCATGATGACCGTGTATTTACCCGGTTCCATTTCCTTGGCATCCTTTGAGCCTATGGCCTTACTGATCGCCACGTTGGAAGCCTCTTTTGTGTCCATTCTGCCGGTGTCATTGTAGTCGCGTGAAACCCAACCGGAACCTGTTCCATCCTCGGTACGGATGGTCGCGGTGAAATTCACATTGGTCGAGGTGTGGTATGCAAACATACCCGCCTTGTTCATCATCGCGCTGAAGGACGCTGCGTCATTCAGGTAGCCTGAAGCGACCAGCTTGTTCTTGCGTGAAGGCACAATGCTCGCTTCCGCCGCCGCCGCCCGTTGATCCGGTGTCGTTGATGCAGTTGAGTCAAACCAGGCATTCACCTTGCTGTATTCGGCAGGGCCCAGGTTGGGCATATGCTCGGGATTCTCTGGTGACAGCCGTGCCAGTTCCTCGGAACGTCTTACGACTTTTTCAAGCGAGGCATCATCAAACTCATTGATGGTTGCGGTGCCGGTGCGTTTGCCGTAACAGGACCGGACAGCCAGCGTTACGTCGCTGACTTCACCAGCGGTCGAGACCGTGTTGCGTGCATAACGGATGTTGCCGGTATTGGAGCCGTCCAGGTTGCATTCGCATTCGTCCGCCTTGGATAAAGCAATAACCTTGCTCAACAATTCCCTGGCTTTGGTTTCTGTAAAAATTGCCATTTGTAAACCTCTTGAATTCTGTTATTTGATCAGCGATCAACCAACCTTGCGGGCCGTGTTGATCACATTGATGTTATTGAACCGTGTTGTCGGGCAGCCGTGTGATACGGCGCTGACCTGTGATGGCTGACCCTTGCCGTCGAAGAAGGATCCACCCAGGCGGTAATCGGATTTACCTGCAAGCTTGGTACAACTGTTCCAGAATTCCTGTGTGTTGGACTGGTAGGCCACGTCTTCGATCTGCTCGGTGATCTTGCCGTCCTTGATTTCATAGAACAACTGCCCGCCAAACTGGAAGTTATAACGTTGCTGATCGATTGAGAAAGACCCCCGGCCAACGATGTAAATACCGTTTTCGACGTCCTTGATAACATCGTCTGCCGACAGGTCCTGCTCATTTGGACGCAGGGAGACATTGGGCATACGCTGGAACTGGACATCTGCCCAGCTCTGAGAATAACAGCAACCATGGGATTCATTCTGGTCGATGATGTGTACCTGGTCACGAATCGCCTGGTAGTTGACCAGGATACCATCCTTGACCAGGTCCCATTCCCTGGTTTTGACACCCTCGTCGTCATAACCGACATAACCAAGTGAATGTTTCTGGGTCTTGTCGGCAACCAGGTTGACGATATCAGAGCCATAATTAAAGGTGCCACTGCGCCATTTATCCAGCGTGGCAAAACTGGTGCCGGCGTAATTGGCTTCATAACCAAGCACACGATCAAGTTCGAGTGGATGCCCGACAGACTCGTGGATGGTCAGCATCAGGTGATGTGGATCGAGTACCAGGTCGTATTTCCCGGGCTCTACTGACCTTGCCTTGAGTTTGGCTTGTAATTGCATGCCGGCATCCCTGGCATCTTTGACCATGTCATAGGAATAGCGATAACCGATATTGGCACCCTGGACCTGGATTTGCTCTGCAGGGTCACCGTCGAGGTATTCAAAACCCATTCCGACCGGGTTTCCGAGACCCGTGCGCTGTTTGAAACCAGTCGGGCCAACGGCAGTAGCGAAGAACGGTGCCCAAAGACGGTGTACATCCTGGTCAATGTAAGAACCATCGGTTGAGGCAAAGTACTTTTGTTCATTAACCAGAAATAGTACGGATGTGATGTAATTCGCGCCGTTATCCATGGCAGCATTGTTTACCTCCATCAACAGGTCAACTTTATCCTTGATGGGGATTTCCATGGCGTTCTTGACGATAGGTGTCCTCCATGAAACCTCACCGACACCGGTGACCGGTGCAAGTTGTACCGGATCCGTCTGAAATTTGGAATTGGCCTTTGCAACTGCAACGGCCTTTTCAGCAGCTTTTGCAATACTGTCAGGTGACATGTCGGAGGTGGCGGCAAAACCCCAGGTTCCATTGGCGATTACCCGCACGCCGATGCCAGCAGATTCTGTGTTGACCACGTTGTCAACGCGTTTCTCCTGGGCAGTGATGAACTGGTTAAGATAACGGCCGATGCGGACGTCGGCGTAAGTTGCACCCGCGGATTTCGCTGCGTTCAGGGCGGTATCAGCCATTTTTTTCTTAAATGCAACTTCCATTGGGTTTGCCGTTAATTCAGCAGCTGAAATATAACTGCCGGGCAGGGCGATCATCAGTCCGCCCATGCCAATACCCGTGAGTTCAATAAATTTCCGTCTGTCCATTCATCCTGCCTCTATCTGCTTTATGTAGAAATTTCGCATGTCTTTTGCCAATGGCTGGAAACCGCTCAGACCTATTGGCGGGAAAGCACTGTAACATTATTTTGTCATTTAACTCGAACCCCGCAGGATATAGACCTTGTTTGCTGATCAACAGTGGAATTAGTCACGGAAGTATCCGTAGCGGCAAAAATAGTGATTTTGACATATCGGTCAAACACGGTATTTAATGCGTGATCATATGTCCACTGGTGCTGACCTGTAACAAGCGAGATGACTGTTTAATGAGTTTTAACCGGAAACACGAAGATAGCAGCACCAGTGTATGAAAAATGTACCTGTGCAGGTTTTGCGCTTGATGGTGGCTTATGCGCTTATGATGGCCTGGTTCAGCACTGCTTTCAGGACTCAGTTGAAGTATCAGTCATAAATTGCCTGGTTTTATGACTACAATGTAAAGGTGAACTGCATGACCGCAAATTATGATCTGTTGGGTGATCGCTCGGGCGATCCGGCGGAATTATGAGCAACGCCTTCCTCAGTTTCGAAGATCAGCCGGGCAAATTGATCGTCAATGTGAAGGGGCACTGGATATTTGATGAAGTTTCGGCATTGGAAGTCGCAACTGCAAAGGTTTTACCGGAAGCAGGGCAGGTTGTTACCTTCCAGTGCGCGGGTCTGGATTCAATAGATATAGCGGGTGCATGGGTTCTCTATGACCGCACGGAACAATTATCCCAATTGGGAATAAAATCCGAGTTTGCCGGTTTCAAAGCCGCTCATTTCAAGTTTTTGCAGAACATCATCGATGCGGCAGCGATCCGCGAATATGAAGAGCCGGTCAAAGATCCTGTGCCCTCGAGGCATATGCAAGTGGCTGTCGAAAACCTGGGAAAGTCCACTGCATCCCTTATTGAAGATCTTGGTGCGATTGCGAGGTCGATCCTCGATGGTGTGCGAAAACCCTCCCTGATCATAGTGGGTGAAACCATCAAGCAGGTTTACTTTACCGGTGTTCAGGCCATTCCGGTCGTGGTGGTGATCACCTTCCTGATCGGCATTGTCACCGCCCACCAGGCCGCGGGACAGTTGGAAAAGTTCGGTGCTTCGGTGATGGTCGTCGACCTGGTTAGTATCTCGATTACCCGCGAACTGGGTGTGTTACTGGCGGCGATCATGGTGGCGGGTCGTTCAGGCAGCGCCTTTGCTGCCGCTTTGGGCGTTATGAAACTTAATGAGGAAGTGGATGCGATGCGGGTGCTGGGGCTCAACCCAAACCAGATGTTGGTGATCCCGCGTATACTCGGACTGGTGATCGCCTTGCCCATCCTGACTATTTTTGCGGATATTGCCGGTCTCGCGGGTGGTGCATTGATCGCCGTGGGGTCAATGGGCATCAGCGGCCTGCAATTTGTTGAGCGTGTGGCTTACAGCACCGACCTGACCAATTTTTATATCGGTCTGAGTAAAGCGCCGGTGTTTGCGCTTTTAATCGCGGTCGTGGGTACCTTGCGTGGTTTGCAGGTGCAATCATCGGCCGAAGAACTGGGGCTCAAGACCACCATGGCGGTGGTGCAGTCGATTTTCATGATCATTGTCGCCGATGCCCTGTTTGCAACCCTGTTCACACGTATGGGGATCTGATGGAAACGGTTATTTCAGT
>Ga0316201_10004662_pt1 | contig 10394 bp, 11 predicted proteins | sample CS6wburrow_MG_FD_204516 | JGI IMG/M metagenome (GOLD analysis project Ga0316201, IMG submission 204516) | Coastal sediment microbial communities from Delaware Bay, Delaware, United States - CS-6 worm burrow | ecosystem: Environmental > Aquatic > Marine > Coastal > Sediment | place: USA... | reverse complement strand
TTGTCAAAAGCCTTTAGGGTGTTATCATAACCTTGGTCCGAATTCCATACTTTGCTCACAACAAAAATATCTTCCCTTGGTACATCACTTTCCTTAATGCCAGCTCCTACACCTTTTTCATTGTTATAAATAGAGGCGGTATCTATATGACGATATCCAGCCTCTAATGACCATTTTATTGCGTTTATTACTTCTTTTCCATCTTCAGAAAGGTAAACCCCTAAACCAAAATAGGGCATTTTAACTCCATTGTGCAAGGTAAATGTGCCCTTAATATCCGTTATTGAACTCATATTATTTATATTATAGCCGGTATATCCATTCTTCAGGGTTTAATCTTGTAGCATCTTTGTAGAGATAAAATTTTAACTGCGTTAGACCATTATACCGATTAGTATATATTTTTCCTAATTCTTCTTTTAAACTTACCTTATCACCCTTTTTTACATACAAATTGGATAGGTTGTAATAGGTGCTTATGAAGTTTCCATGCTTAATCTGAACACCTTTATTGCCCCCTGGTACCGCCAAGATACCAATGACTTCCCCTTCAAAAACAGCACGTGCAGTAGCCCCTTCATCAGTCGCAATAATTACACCATTGCTCTGATGTTTAATTCCAGGGTATACTGCATCTTTGTAGACACCAAAGCCTTGTTGCTTAATCCCTTTTTCAACAGGCCAGATAAGTTTTCCCTTGTTTGCAGAAAAGTTATTTGCGATCAATGTCGCTTCCGGTGTTAAAACAAACTTATTTGATGATCCCTTTTTCCCAGCCTTTTTATTCGAAGCTGCTATGGCACTTCTTATTAGTCGTTCAATTTGTTGTTCAATTTTTCGTGCTTCCTGCTTTTTCTTCTTAATTGCAGAAGCATATTTACTTTCATTTTGCCTTATGGACTTTAAGAGTTCTTTTTGAGCTTTTATCTCAATTAGCAATTCACCCTTGGCCTTTAAATTCTCTGCTAACAAAACCTCCTTTTCCTTTCTTTGGTTAGTTAAGTCATTATTTAATTGAGTAAGTTCCTCTGTTTTCCTGACGATATCTTCTCCCTGTTCTTTCCTAAACTGGGTATATTGCTTCATATATTGTAATCTTTTAAACGCCTGATAAAAGTTTTCTGAGGATAAGAGAAACATCAGCCTGCTTTGCTGGGACCTGTTTTGATATGATTTTTGGATCATTTTGGCATATTCTTCTTTCAAAGCCTCCAAATCTTCCCTAAGCTTAGATATATTTCGAATATTTGCATTTATTTGCCTGCTAAGAAGGTTAGCTTGTTGATTTGTAATACGGATCAATTCCTGTCTAACATTAATCTTCTGATCCAGGACTTCCATTTGATCGAGAACAGTACCCTTTTGTTTTTTCTCAGCAAATAATAGGCTGTTTATGTCCTCAATTTCTTTAAGCAGCTGCTCTCTCCTGGTCTCTAATGCCTTTTGTTCATTGGTTTGCCCATATGTATTTGAACCCAGTACTGCTAAAACAATAAATAGTATATATGCAGAATATTGCTTTGGAATTCTCATTTTACTTCAAAACTATTTCTTCGAATCCTTTTGGTATTCTATAGGGAAAATTCAATGTTCTATTAAACTCAATATTCCTAAATTGTATGTCAATATTGGTAGTTTGATTATTGTCAATTGCTATAATCTGAATTTCTTCAGGTAAGATTTGCCTATTTTTTTCCTGGTACGATTTATAATAAATCTCTAAAAGTCTACTATTCCATGGCTGAGATAATTGCTGTGTGGCAATTTTAAAATTCTTTGGTTCAATTAAAAATAGTGTTTTGAACAGGTCCCCCATATTCTTAGGCTTAAGTTCATAGTAGGCGTCTGTAGCAAGGGATATATATTTCTCTGCCCTCAAATCAAATAATGCCTCCCCCAGTAATAGATTCTGTATTTTGTTGAAATCTAATTCAGTTCCCAATAACTTGCTCAAATAAGCAAAGTCTCCGTCAAAATACTCATTCTGAAGTTTATTGTAAAAAGTAACTCTTTGAGGGGTGATTAACGCCTTTACAACGCCCAAAGGAGCGCTCATCCAAATTGCCTTATCCTTTTCAACTCTCAGGCTTACATTAAAACTTTGAACGGCTCCACCATCATTATATGCCACTTTCATCCTACCGCTTATGGTTCTGAATTCTAATTGGTTTTTATAATGATTTTTGATTATAGCCTTGGTGCTAAGTCTTTCATCTACTTTACCTGTAGCAGCTAACTTACTTGTTTTGCAAGAGAAAAAAAGCATTGCCGATAAGGCAATAATGATCCATCTATTCCATCTATAGGTATTGCATTTCATTAGGTCAGGAGCCAGATTTGATTTTACTAAGATACATATTTGCCTTTGATGAGTTCCCTAAAAATGTATAAGCATTGGCCAATTCCTTATATATATTATTCCCCAGTTCGTTGTCTTCAATAAGAAAATCGAGTGCAGTTTCCAATTCCTTTATAGCTTCTTTTTGTTTTCCACTTCTATTAAGGCCCATCCCCTTGGCGAAATAAAAATAGGGTTGAGACGGAAACTCTTCCAGTGCTTCTTCCGCTTTAATAACTAAAAAAGAATAATCCTTATTGCGTATTATTTCGTCAATTTCTTTCTTATATCTCAAAAGGGGAGTCAAATCCGTATTTTGCTCGGAAGGCGCTTGCTTAACAGGATCAACTATTTTCACACGATCTAAAGAATCTTTGATCTTTAGTGAAAGAGATTTTTTAAAGGAAGAGTCTTTCATACCTTTTAGAATATTTAAAGACTCCTGAAATTTCTTTTTTTGAAAATAAATGACCGCAAGATTTTCTACTAGTTTATCATTATCAAACGCAATTTCATCCTTAATTGTCTCAATAGATCTCCCTTGTTTGTCCATTATCTCCACTAAGACATTTAAATACCAGTAGTTCTCTGGTCTGGCCTTTAAGGCCTCTATACCGTACTGTTGGGCTATTATGGATTGCTTATTCGCTAAATAAGAATTAGCTAGTTCAAAGTCAACCACATTGCTTGTACTATCCAACCTTTTACATTCAAGAAAGAGGTTAATAGCTTTGTCGTAGTTTTCTATCCCCTTTTGCTTTAATGCTTCAAAAAACGCTTCTTGAAATTCGTCTGTATAATCCTCTAAATATACTTCCGCGCTTTCTTCCTCCTGGGCATAGTTCAACTGCGAGAAAATAACAATTCCCAAAAAACAAATGACATATTTAAACCTAAAGTTCATATAATCAGACTACATTAATCCTAACCACAAGATTATTCCTATTTTGTTCCGGTACTCCCAAAACCACCTTCTCCTCTGGTAGTTTCAGTTAAGCTTTCCGATTCAATCCATTCAGCTCTTTCATGAGAGGAGATCACTAATTGTGCAATACGCTCACCGTTGACGATGGTAAATTCTTCATTGGATAAATTAACAAGAATCACGCCAATTTCTCCTCTGTAATCTGCATCCACCGTACCAGGGGCATTAAGCACTGTTATTCCTTTCTTAGCCGCTAAACCGCTTCTAGGTCTTACCTGTGCTTCATACCCAACGGGAATTTCCACAAATAGCCCTGTTTTAATAACAGCTCTTTCTAATGGTTGTAAGGTAATTGATTCGGATATATTAGCTCGGAGATCCATCCCGGCAGAAGCTGGGGTTTCATATTCCGGTATTGAATGATCTGATTTATTGATGATTTTTACTTTCATTTTATGCGCTATCATTTTTGACCTTTAATCCCTGCTAAAAATATTCTTTTGAGTGTTTCGCTTTCCATTTTATAAAGAATGATTAAAAATACTAAAAGCAAAGCACTGCCAATTATCAAATTTCTGTTAAATACATAAAAGGAAAGGATGGCTAATAGGATTGAGAATCCAAGATAAAAAGTTATTTTCCTAAAGTTATAAGGAATAGGGTAGTATTTTCTGCCAAAAAAATATGAGATGAGCATCATGCTTCCATAGGCCGCCAGAGTAGCATATGCAGAAGCATAATATCCCCATTCGGGAATAAAGAAATAATTTATGCCGATTGTAATTAACGCCCCAACTATGGAAATATAGGCCCCAAACTTTGTCCTGTCCGTGACTTTATACCAAACTGAAAGATTGTGGTAAATTCCGAGGCAAAAGCTAGCTAAAACTATCACCGGCACTATTGGCATAGCCTCCCAATATGCCTCGTCTCTAATAAAAATGACTTTTAAGACATCTGCAAATACTACAACTGCCAATAATATTACGCTTCCCAATACAACAAAATAATTGGTGATCTGGGCATAAGCGCGTTGCGGATTTTCCGAAGAGGAGTGGCTAAAGAAAAAGGGTTCTATCCCAAGGCGAAATGCAGTAGCAAAAAGTGTCATGAAAAGTGCCAGTTTGTAACATGCAGAATATTTGCCCATTTCACTTTTGGCTATATCTTGTGGTAATAAATCAGCAAGTAGTATTCTATCAAAAACTTCATTTATTGTAAAGGCTATTCCAGCAATCATTACCGGTATGCCATACTTAATCATCTTAAGCCATAAAGCCTTGTCAAAAGAATAGGTTCTTTTAAGATACAGGCCGCCCATCATTATCAGAGTAAGAGCGCTAGCGATCAAATTTGATATAAAAATATATGATATTTGAAAATCTGTAATATATATGGCATTTAATAAACTTTCCGGATTCGCGTCAGCAAGGCCGGGCAGTAAAAGCAGGAAAAATATATTCAACCCCAGATTTACAGCAACATTCACCGTTTTAACCATGGCGTAGCGTATGGGTCTTTCATTTGCACGCAACCATGCAAAAGGAATAATTGCAAGTGCATCTAAGGCAAGAATAAAAATTACATACCTAATATAGCGGTGTTCAATATTCAACAATTCAGTCAGTTGATATTGAAACAGCAATGCGAAGAGTGTAAATAAGACAGTACTAACCGTTAAAGAAATTAATGAGGTGGCAACTACTTTATTTTTGTCATCTTCCCCATTGAAGAATCTGAAAAAACCAGTTTCCATACCGTAAGCCAGGAACACGTTAAAGATTGCAAACCAGGAAAAAATCAATGTAACCTCTCCATATGATCCCGGGGGCATAACCTTTGTGTAAATAGGGACCAAAATAAAGGACAGCATACGAGGTAAAACAGTAGCTAAACCATAAATGAATGTTTGCTTAAAAAGTTTTTTAAATAAACTCAAAGGCTTAAGATTTGGGCTTAAAATTAGGTATTTAAACCCATGGAACAAAGTCTGTTATTTTATGTTCACTTGTATATAAGCGAAGGTTTTGTTTTTATCCTTGTAATTTTAAAATAGGATATTTTGCTTTTTTGAGGATCTCCAGCGCTATTTTTATAACTAATTACCGCTTCATCCTTTTTCAATTCAAATGGAAAATCTTTATTTTTTTTACTAATGGATCCCGGAGGTTGATTTCCTACTTCCTTTTTAGGATCTGAATGCATTATAATGTCTGGTTTTTCAGCCTCATCAGCATCCCTATGATTGCAGATAATGCGCAGGTTATCTCCTTGTTCTTCCAGTTCTGCTTTCAATACATGGCCCCTGAAATAGACTTCTAAAAATTCAATTTCACTACCATCTTCCAGATCAACCGGGAATTGCAAAATAAAACCGGTTCCGCTTTCTTCCCTGCCTCCTGCATATTGTTGATATGATGGATTATTTATGCTGAAAGGTGGTGCTAAGGCAAATTTCTTTTGGGAAGAGCATCCGTAAAGACTAAAAATAGTAACTATTAGTATTGATGCATTTTTCATAATTCTCTTCTATTTATGCTTTCGTAAAGATATAAAACCAAATCTGGTGCCAAAAAAGTCAGCCAAGCTAAAATGAAATTTTTACCCCATAAAAAATCCCGCTTTATGCGGGACTTTATTGTATTTCCTATTAGGAGAAATTTAATTATTTAATGCCTCCGCTCCACCAACTATTTCAAGAATCTCATTGGTAATCGCAGCCTGGCGTGCCTGATTATATGTTAGTTTTAGCTGATCCCTCAATTCCGTAGCATTATCAGTAGCCTTATGCATAGCAGTCATCCTGGCGCCATGCTCACTTGCAAATGAGTCCCTTATTGCTTTAAATAATTGCGTTTTTAACGACTTAGGAATAAGTTGTTCAACAATAGTTGTTTTTGCCGGTTCAAATATATAGTCTGCAGATGTATTTGTACTCTGCTCCATTGGTACAATTGGCAGAAATTGTTCTGTAGTCACTATTTGCGTAGCTGCATTTTTGAATTTATTATATACCACTTCAATTTTGTCATAGGACCCGTCAGTATATAATTGCATTATTTCTTCTGCTATTTCTGCCGCATTATTAAAAGTAAGTGCGTCATAGATTTGACTATGGTCAGAAACAACATTGTGTCTTTTCCCAATAAGGTCGTGCCCCTTCTTTCCTATCGTAATGAAATCTACTTGCTTTCCATCGTAATGGTCTTTCTGCATTGACAGGCAGTGTTTAATTATATTGGAATTAAAAGCACCACAAAGTCCTCTGTTGGAAGTAATTGCTACAATAAGAACATTATTAACTTCTCTTTTATCGGTAAATTTACTCCCTGTTTCTCCATCTATACTTCCGCTGAAATTTTGCAACAATTCCGAAAGCTTGTTGGCATAAGGACGCATTGCAGTAATGGCATCCTGTGCTTTTTTAAGCTTGGCAGCAGATACCATTTTCATGGCACTTGTAATCTGCATGGTAGAGGATACCGATACTATTCTATTTCGTATTTCCTTTAAATTTGCCATCTTTTAAATTGTGAATTCAGAGATTAGCCTTGATATTTCCCAGCCAGATCTTGACATACAGCGGTTAAGGTATCCATGACTTCATCCGTTAATTTACCTGCTTTCAAAGTGTCTAGTACGTCTCTGTGCTTAGCATTTAAAAATTCTAAAAAGTCCTTTTCAAACTCCTTTACCTTATTTACCGGAACATCTTTTAATAAATTTTTGGATCCCGCATAAATAATAGCAATCTGATCTTCAACTGTAAATGGGTCTGCCTGCGCCTGCTTTAAAATTTCCACATTGCGTCTCCCCTTTTCAATTACATTCAACGTAGCGGCATCCAGGTCAGATCCAAATTTGGAAAAAGCCTCTAACTCCCGGAATTGCGCCTGATCTAGTTTTAATGTCCCCGCTACTTTCTTCATCGACTTAATCTGAGCATTACCTCCAACACGAGATACTGATATCCCCACATTAATAGCCGGGCGTACGCCTTGATTAAATAAATCCTGTTCAAGAAATATTTGCCCATCTGTAATCGAAATAACGTTGGTAGGAATATAAGCCGATACATCACCCGCCTGAGTTTCGATAATTGGCAAGGCTGTTAAAGATCCGCCTCCCTTTACCATGGGTTTTAAAACCTCCGGTAAATCATTCATGTTCTGTGCAATAGAATCAACATCTATTACTTTGGCTGCGCGCTCTAATAACCTTGAATGCAAATAGAAAACATCACCCGGATAAGCTTCACGTCCCGGGGGCCTTCTTAACAAAAGAGATACTTCACGATAGGCCACAGCCTGTTTAGATAGATCATCATAAATAATTAATGCCGGACGACCTGTATCTCTAAAATATTCTCCAATAGCTGCACCAGCGAAAGGTGCATAAACCTGCATTGGCGCAGGTTCAGAAGCATTGGCTGCAACAATGGTTGTATATGCTAATGCGCCCTTATCTTCCAATGTTTTTGCAATTGCGGCAACAGTTGAGGCTTTTTGCCCAATGGCCACATAAATACAGTAGACAGGTTCTCCTGCGTCATAAAATTCTTTCTGATTTATTATTGTATCTATACAAACCGTTGTTTTACCTGTCTGACGGTCACCAATAACCAATTCTCGTTGTCCCCTCCCGACCGGTATCATTGCATCTACAGCTTTAACACCTGTTTGTAATGGTTCATATACTGGTTGGCGGAAAATTACCCCGGGCGCTTTGCGCTCTAAGGGCATTTCATAAAGTTCACCAGAAATGGCTCCCTTTCCGTCAATCGGTTGGCCAAGAGTATTTACAACACGACCTACAATACCTTCTCCTACATTAATTGAAGCAATTCGCTGAGTCCGTTTTACAGTAGCGCCTTCTTTAATGTCTCTTGATGGTGCCAGCAATACTACTCCAACATTATCTTCTTCAAGATTCAGAACAATACCTTCCAAACCACCTTCAAATTCAACTAATTCACCATATTCAGCATTGGAAAGGCCATAAACCCTGGCTATTCCATCACCTACTTGTAATACGGTTCCTATCTCATCTAATGAAGCCTTAGCTTCAAATCCAGATAATTGTTTTTTTAAAATTGCAGATACTTCTGCGGCTTTTACTCCTGCCATTTTTTTAAGATCTAAGATGATTAAAAGGAAATTACTCCTTCTACATTCGTAATTTCTATTTAAATACTATTTGTAAATTCTCTTTTTAGATTATTCAATTTATTGGAAATACTTGCATTGTATTGCAAATCTCCAATACGCAATATAAACCCTCCTATTATGCTTTCATCAATTTGATTTTCCAGAGTAATTTTATTACTCGTGATTTTCTCAACTTGTGTAAGAATCTTCTTTTCCAAAGACCCGGTTAAAGGAACCGCTGTGGTAACCATAGCCACATTTTCTCCCTTTAAATCCTCATTGAGTGCTATGTATTTGGCAGCTACATCTGATAATAGGTCGATCCTTTTTTTGGAAACAAGTAATGCAAAGAGTTCTTTTGTGATCTTGTTGAAATTCTTAAAAATTGCAAGTAAGACCTGCTTCTTCGATGAACCTTCAAGAATAGGGCTTACGATCATTTCCTTTAATTCATCGCTATCAGAGATAGTTTGAACTATTGACCGCATATCACTTTCAATTGCATTAGTAACTTTTTGTTCTACTGCAAGATTTAAAGTCGCTTTAGCGTAACGTAAGGCTGCTCTTGATTCGTTCATTTATTTAATTCAGTTTAATATCACCCAGCATGTCATCTACCAATTTTAACTGCTTTTCTTTATTGGACAGCTGCTCTTTGATTACTTTTTCAGCAATTGCAACTGAGAGTTCAGCTACCTGGTTTTTTATGTCTGCTACCGCAGCTTTTTTCTCACTTTCAATTGTAGCTTTTGCTTGCTTTATTAATTTATCCCCTTCAGCCTGTGCAAGCTCTTTTGCGTCCGTAACAATTTTGTCTTTTATTTCTCTTGCTTCTTTTAAAAGGATTTCGCGTTCTGCTCGTGCTTCCTTTAATAATTTCTCATTATCTGCAGTTACATTCTGCATTTCTTTTTTGGCTTCTTCAGCTGCAGCCAATGCATCTTTAATTCCTTCTTCCCGGTCATTTATTGCATTCAGGATTGGTTTCCATGCATATTTCCACAATAAAAAAACCAATGCCAGAAACAACAACGTTTGCCAAAAGAACAAGCCTAACGAAAAATCTTCTATTAATTTCTCCATACTATTAAATCTTTATTGTTCAATCTTTACATTAAACCAATGGTAGTAACCAACCGTTACTACCATTGGTTATTTTTTTAGTTTTCTGCAGTTGCAAATAGTGCAGCAAAACCAATACCTTCAATAAGCGCCGCAACAATAAGCATCGCTGTTTGAATTTTTCCGTAAGCTTCAGGTTGACGTGCAATCGCTTCCATAGCCTGGCCACCGATTCTTCCGATACCCACTCCTACACCGATTACAATTAATCCTGCTCCTACAATTCTTGGAATTGTCATAGTATATATAATTAAAAATTAAACATTCAAATTAATGTGCTTCCGCATGCTCGTGCTCCTCAGAAGCAAAACCAAAATATAATGCGGACAGCATTGTAAAAATATAAGCCTGTAATAAGGCTACCAATATTTCTATTAAAGAAATGGCAAAAGCAAGTCCAAATGACAACGAACTTCCAATCCAATTTTTAAATAAAAACATTAGTCCAATTAAACTCATAATCACAATATGTCCTGCCTGCATGTTTGCATACAGACGGATTAATAATGAAAATGGTTTTATAAATATTCCTAAAACTTCAATAGGAATTAATATTACATAAAGAGGAATTTTAGCATACCATGGCATAGAGTTCCCTAGCGGATCAAATAAATGTTTCCAATAGGTTTTTGTCCCGGTAAAATTGGTAATCAAAAAAGTCAGAATTGCCAGTGCTGTTGTTATTGCAATATTACCTGTTACATTGACTCCCAATGGTGTTAACCCAAACATATTTAGGAACCATATAAAAAAGAACATTGTAAGCAGAAAAGGCATGTATTTCTGATACTTTTTTTCTCCTATTGTGGCGATTGCAATATCGTCTCTTATGTATATTATTACCGGTTCAAAAAATCGTCCA
>Ga0316201_10004661_pt1 | contig 10397 bp, 8 predicted proteins | sample CS6wburrow_MG_FD_204516 | JGI IMG/M metagenome (GOLD analysis project Ga0316201, IMG submission 204516) | Coastal sediment microbial communities from Delaware Bay, Delaware, United States - CS-6 worm burrow | ecosystem: Environmental > Aquatic > Marine > Coastal > Sediment | place: USA: Delaware... | reverse complement strand
CATCATTGAGATAAGCCTCCCATGCCTCATTAAATGGTTTTTGCGCACCTCCCTTATCTGTAGGTAAAGAATAAATGTTTACAGGATGGGGGATGATTAAAGTACTCGAGTTGTTATTATAAGTACTAAACCTCTTGATAATGAATAAGAAGCCATTAACTATTTTACTCATCGTTCTGGGAATATTGTTGACGCTCTTCTCACCATTGATAATGGGTGTCCTCGCAATACCGACCTGGATCTATTTGGTATTGAAAATCCGGAAAAATGATACCCTGATATTTCAGGACAAGGTAGAACCAGCATTAGCTGAAAGGCTCCTGAAAAAAATGAAAGCATTCCTGATTGTTGCCGGATGCGTATTCCTTGTTTTCATTGTTGGGGCTTTTATGCACAGAGATTCGCATGGCCTGATGGAGTTTGAAGGAACTCCCGTCTTCATCATCACACTTGCTTCTTTGTGGTTTTTTATCTTTTCAACGGCAGGCAGCCTTTTTCTCTTTCTCAAAGGACAACAAAAGATAGCCTAACTAGCACAAGGGGATGCGATCAGATTGCCCGTATTCAAGTGGAGAGGATTATTGAAATAGTTAGGAAATTCGCACTGCTTCAAGCTCCGTCATTTCAATGATCACTTTGATGGTATGTGTGATGCCTTTTTTTATGGCATTGTCTATTTCCATTTCAGATCATTCTGTTTTTGCATGATCCAGTGCCTGTGTCCTATTCTTTTTTGCAATCCTAAAGTTTCCTCAATCCTTATTCAATAATCCAGGGGTATGCTTTCTTAAACCCCTTTTTCCAGGTCATGTGCCAATGACCTTCGCCTTCTTCTATATCCAGTTTTATATTTCCTTCTGGTACGCCATAATTTACCAGGATTTCTTTCATTTTTTCGATACTCTTCACCGTGGGTGTTTCCAGCTGGCCAGCATCGAAATAGATTTTTTGGTCAAATACTTGAGGATTCTTTTCATGGAGTGTAAAGACAATCTCATTTACCCAGAATGAAGGTGAGAAAACGATTGCACCACCAAACACGGTTGGATACTCCATAAGCATATAATAAGACATCAATCCACCTAATGAGGCACCAGCAATGATGGTAGATTTTGGGTCTTTTTTTGTTCGGTAACGTGCATCTATCCAGGGAACAACGTGTTCTACAATCCATTTAGCGTGTTGATCTCCACTGACTATTTTATCTGAATACCATCGTGTGGATGGGAACGGCTTGTATTCTTTCAATCGATCTTCGGAACTATTCATTCCGACTATGATGGATTGCGCTTGATTCAGCATCCCCAGGCTATCCAATACTTCATCGATTTGCCATTCTGTGCCTTCCTGGATCTTTTGGTCGAATAGGGATTGACCATCGAGGAAGTAAATGACGGAGTACCGCTGTGTGTCCTTACCATAGTTTGCAGGTAAATAAATCGCAAGCGTTCTTTTTTCATCGAGATAATCAATCTCAATCGTATCAGCCAGGATTTGCACATTTTGAGATGCGGTAGATTCAAGGGATTCAACCCATTGCCGATGTTTTTTTTCTGCTATTTGATTGCTAATTTTCTGATACAGAAAATAAGCGCCTGCAATCAAAATGACAGATACGAGGAGGATAGATTTTTTGGTTTTCAATTTCATCAATTGTTTATTTAGTTTATTCGAAATTGTTACTTCTGGTTTGCCAACTAGTGTTTTGTAGCGTATTTGTTTGTTTCATTGTTCTTGTGAATTGAAAGACTTTGATTGGCGCATTTTGTTCCTGATAAATTGCAATACCAGTCGCACACCAATTGCCATAAAAGCAGCTAGACCATTAAACAGCATGTCATTCGGATCAAACACTCGACCGGGCAAAAATATTTGGATACATTCATCCAGCACACCAATGATAAGTGTGATCAGGAAAGCAAGTAAGGCAGGATTCATGGAATTCTTTTTTGTGTGCTCTCTTTCCAAAAGTGCCATATGTATGAAAATAGCCAAAACACTATATTCCATGAGGTGGCTACGCTCCGCGAGTCCCAACCTGAGAAAGACCATGAGGTAAATAGCAGCAAAACCAAACCAAATGGCAATTTCTATCTTACCTGGTTTCAACTTAAGGCCGTGCATTACCATGGTTACCCCGACGAGCAACATCACAATTATAAAGATGACAGCCTGGACATTTTGATCACTGAATATGTCTATGATAGGACGTCCAATGAAAAGCGTCGATAAAATGCCAATCAATACGATGAACGTATAAAACCAAAGTCGTTTCTCCCTTGATGAAGTGAATAGATGCATGAATTTTGGTTTCTCAATCGTTCATCACAAAATGAATCTGCCTTAAAGTAATGATTATTCTCAGGTTCTCCGTTAAATCAATGCATCGCAATGCCTGGAACGTTTTATAGTTATATCAACAAACGGCGATTCACTTTTCTTGTCTAAACTCATTCCTTTCGATTTCTATGCAATTCCATTTTGATACGTGCCCGAATTATTTGATTTTCGTCAAATGAAATGGATACGTTGGTTTTTTCCTGGCTTTATCGTTCTGCTGTTAAATGCTACAGGATGCAAGCAGGATACACAGCAATCTGATACTTCTGAAAGTGTTTCTTTTTATCCTACTTCAAAACCCTGTACCAGGTGGTGGTGGTTTGCAACGGAAATTAAAAAGCCGGATGTCAAACACCAACTCGACTGGGCCAAAGAAAATAATTTCGGCGGTGTAGAAATTGCATGGGTTTACCCATTGTACAGATACCAGCGGATGTATGCCCGAAGCTACAACCGTCATTATCCCAAAGATACGACTGCTCAAAAATGGCTGAGTCCTGAATGGTCCGATGTTGTGGCTTATACCAAAGCGTATGCTGATTCGATCGGCCTGGCGTGTGATTTCACTTTTGGAAGTGCATGGCCGGTAGCTGGGAGCAATATTGGAAAAGAACACAGGAGCCAAATCTATGGGGATACATCCTTTCGGCAGTTACTCACTTTTGCATGGACATGGCCTGATACGCAATTGGTGATCAATCACCTGGATAGTAACGCCTTTTATACATTCGCTGAACCAGTTGGAGAGGCCCTTGAAGCTGCTCTGAAAGGATCAAAATCTGCATTTTTTACAGATTCCTGGGAGATCAAGCTAAATGCAACGAATAAGATCTGGACTAAAGGATTTAGTGAGACATTCCAGCAAAAATTTGGATATGACCTGGTCCCATACATGGATGTTGGGCTTGACTCCTTCCCGGACGTGCGGTATGATTATATGCTGCTTCTGGATGAATACGTAACAAATGGTTTTTATAAACCCTATGTAAAAAAATGTAAAGAGCTTGGGGCGTGGTCCCGGGTTCAATGCCTGGCTTCACCCACGGATGTGATGACTACTTATTCCCTGGTAGACATCCCGGAAACTGAGTCGATGCTCAATAATCCCATCTATTCAAGGATTGTGAGCTCGTCTGCCTGCCTGGCTTCAAAAAGACTTGTTTCCAGCGAGACATTTACCTGCATGTATGGATTTCCTGCTACCTACCTGCGCGAGGAACAAACAGCTGATTTGAAAATGGTAGCTGATGCGATGTTTGCCCAGGGAGTGAATCATCATTTTTACCATGGCATGCCATACAACCCTATTGGCTCAGATACGATTGATTTTTTTGCTACAACTTATTTTGGACCGGGTGGGAGTTTGTCCGAAGAACTTCCTGCATTCAATGCATATATAGAAAAAGTGTCAGGGTTGATGCAAAAAGGAAAGACATACAGTGATGTGGCCATTTATGTGCCCTATGAGGATGGTGTTATGAAGGGTGCCTATCCACCTGAGCGACAACGTGTGTGGGTGTGGGGAGAATACGAGTTGCGTTATGTTTCTCCGCCACAAGAGACTGAAGGTTACCATCCTTTATGGATCAACCGGCATTTTCTGGAGCAGGCTAAATGGAAAAATGAGAAACTGGTTGTGGGCGATGCTCAATTTTCAGTGTTATACATTGATGTTGAATACATGGATGCCAGGGCCCTCAAAAGAGTTTTGGAACTAGCAAAAGGCGGAATGCCCATCTGTCTAAAGAGAAAGCCGAAAGAACCGGGAAAAGTAAAATCAGGTGAGTATGAATCAATGCTGAAAGAGCTATTGACCTTACAAAACGTTTCAGAAAATTTCCAGAAAGTAGCAGACCATCCTCCACTCATTCAGGGAGATTCGATCCCGGACTATTGGTGTCGGGTGAAGGATGATGGTACCCATTATTTATTTTTGGCACAATTCCATGCAAAGAACCTGAAATATCCTGTTTACTCAGGCCAGTCACTGATGAAAAGATCAGACTTTCGGGAACTAACATTCAACATTCATGGGAACACAATTAAAAAGAATATTGAATTTAGACCTTATCAATCTCTGATGCTAAAGATTACTGCTAAAGGAGAAGTGGAATTCATAGACATAAACTTTATCCCGAAACAGCCTGTAGTTCGCCCACGAGAGGAGCAGAGAATGTATTTCTAACTATTGCATGATTACTTATGTATATTGAAAAAAATAAATACTGTTTACATTTTATGCGGAAGTTATGCTTCATTTGCCTCGTATGTATTTTTCAAACCATCCTTTTTGCCCAGGATTATAATATCATTGATTTTGGAGCGATACCGGATGGGAAAACGCTTTCCACAGCCCAGATACAATCAGCGATCGAAGCTGCCCATGAAAACGGAGGAGGCCGGGTGATTGTTCCTGCGGGTTACTTTCTCTCAGGCAGTATTATTATGAAATCTGGAGTTGAATTGCATTTACAAAAAGCAGCAGTTTTACTTGGAAGCACAAATCCAGATCATTATATCAAACTCAACCGGTGGAAAGCGCTAGTCATGGCAGATGACCAAAATAATATTGCCATAACCGGTGTTGGAGAAATTGACGGGCAGGGTCGCCAGTTGGCTTTACATATCGATAGCTTGTTTTATGCTGGCATAATCGATAGTGCTGACTATAACTTCGTAGAGATGAGACCGAAGTATTATTTGCGGCCTCAACTCATCGAGTTTGTGCAATGTAAAAATATTCAGGTGAGAAATGTGACACTCAAAAATGCAGCTTGCTGGGTACAGACGCACCATGAATGCGAAAACATCATTATTGATAGCGTTCGAACAGAAAGTGATGCTTACTGGAACAATGATGGGATCGATATTCAAGACTGCAAAAATGTACGTATTACGAATTGTTATGTCAATTCTGCAGATGATGGAATTTGCTTAAAGTCACACTCATCAGATTATTCTTGCGACAGTATTTACATTGCAAATTGTACCGTGCGTTCAAGCGCAAGTGCCATCAAGTTTGGCACACGATCTCATGGTGGTTTTAAAAATGTTGTAATTGAAAATATTAAGGTGTATGATACCTTTAGATCTGCAATAGCTATCGAGTGTGTCGATGGCGGTGCCCTGGATAACGTGTTGATTCATAATATCCATGCTGAAAATACTGGCAATGCCATTTTCATTCGATTAGGTAAAAGACATACAAAGACTCCCGGCACATTAAAAAATGTGACCATTAAGAACATCAAGGTGCAAGTGCCCCTGGAGCGACCTGACTACGCATACGAAGTACGTGGACCAGCCCTCCCTTTTTTCCATAACACATTTCCGTCCTCCATAACCGGCATTCCCGGACATCCTGTAGAAAATGTCACTCTTGAAAATATTGATATAGTGTACCCGGGAAGAGGTAATACTGGATTGGCTCACATGCCCGTTTCAAGGTTGAATCGGGTTCCGGAGCAGGAGGCAGCATATCCAGAGTTTTCTATGTTTGGAGAACTACCATCCTGGGGATTTTATATCAGGCATATGGATGGGCTTACAATGAAGAATATTAAGCTCAGTATCGAAGCGCCAGATTACAGACCTGCTATTGTTTTTGACGATGTTCGAAACCTGAGCATTCAGTCAATAATCATTCAAGGAGATACAAAGCAGAAGCATTTTGTGCTCCACAATACGGTAAATGCCAAAATTGCCAATATGAAAGCGGTATTGAAAAAGTAACCATCCATGTCATGAGAGTACTCCATATTTTCATTATGTTCCTCATTGTCATGTCAGGTGGATGTAATCAACAACAGGCGAGCACATCACAGCTTGGCGAAAAAGATGATATCAAGCAGCCTGATAGTGTTCCATTAGATTCAATTGTTTTACCCGTTGCAGAACTTTCAGAAATGGCTGGAAAAGGAGCTTTGCTTTTGACAAGGGTTGAATCTTTCGAGGCATTGAAAAAAATCATTCGGATTGAATATTTGAACAGTCCCACAGAAGCAAATCCGAATCCAACAGGGAAACCCGGGGTCCGCTTGACGCACTCAAGTGATGGCAGGGAAATAACTAGCTTGTTGACAACTGGCGTCAGTGAAGGAGATTTTCTGGCGGCCCAGGATAGCGGGATATTTGCCCGAGTGCAACTCGTTCTGCGATCTCCATATAGTGTATGGCATAGAAAAGATTTACGGCGTGCGTTTGCATTATCAAGGAAAAGAGGAGCTATTTTTGGAGTAGGAGATCCAGCTTTTTATGACCTTGCTGAAACGATGTCCATCCATATAACTGATTATGACAAGGCCAAAATGACTCCCAAAGATCTCGGTGAAAAGGGCTATATCAATACCTTCAACCATTTTATTGCCCAATCTATGGTGACCTCTATCTTTTCAGAAAGACTTGCAGATTTGATTGCCGATGCACACGAACGCTATAATATGCCTGAGTTAATTTTAGGAGAGTTTACAACAGAACAACTGGCTGATCTGGAAACTGGCCCAACGGACAATTACCTGGATATCATAAATAATGAATGGGGTCAGGAATTTGGTAAAGTGCTAAGAGAAAAATATAACATCACCAGGAAAACATATTGGACCACTGAATTACTTGAAAATTACCTGAATGATATCCAGGTTTATTTTAGTTGCGCTTTTCAAATTGCATTCGAGCCATTTCGAGCAACAGACGAATTGGTCATCAGATTTTCAAATAAAATAAATACTGTGATGGATGATGTGCCAATCGTCAGATGACCGCCCACGGATGTAGTTTGTTTTATATGCCTATTCAATTTTAACAATGGAATAATTGGCCTGGCCGGATAAATCTTCTTCGATCTTGTATTGTTTTTGAATTTCCTTCGACCCATTTACATTCCAGTCTTCAAGCATGATCAGCCAGTTTTTTTCTTTAACACCAGTTTTTCTGAATTGCGCACCGGTCAAGTCTGCATCTTTCAATATTGCTTCACAAATATTGGCAGTTCTTAAATCCGCATTCATCAAATTTGCACCACTAAACTCCACCTTTCTTAAATCAGCCCCAAAAAGCACTGCCTCTGTTAGGTCAGCCTCATTGAAGAACGCTCCGCTCAAACAGGAATACCGCAGAAAGGCTTTTGAAAGATGAGCATTTCTGAACTTTGCATTTTGAAGATGAGCTCCCTCCATATCTGCTCCTATCATGATTGTCTCATTAAGATTTGCCCACCTCAAATTTGCTCTGTTCATTTTAGCTGCGCTCAGATCAGCGCTATTTAAATTTGCTCCCCAGAAAACTGCACCCCTCAAATCCGCTTGTCTAAATTTTGCTCCACTCAGATCAGCACCTTTTAAATTCGCACTCATCAAATCTATTCCGTTTAAATTGGCTCCTTTCAAATCTGCCTTATTCAGATCAGCTCTTGAAAAAGGCGTTTTTAGCATGATTTTTTTGAAAGAATTTGAATCAATTTGCAATCGCACAAGTGCTAACAATAGTTGACCTCTTTCCTGACTTAATTTTTCCTCTGATAGACTGTCGTTTTCCACGTAATTGAATGGATCAGGTAAAAAGGAATGACTTAAGTCTGCAATTCTTGAGATCGTATGATCACTCAAAGTACGTTCGGAGCTTTGGCTCAACTCATCTTCAATGTGATTTATCAAATTTCCCATGATAAACATCAGGCCCTTGATTCTTATTGACTCTTTCAATTGAACTTGATGTTCATCTTGTGTTTGCTGATACCGCTTTTGTGCCTCGACCTGTTCATTTTGCTTTATCATGGTATAACTTCCCGCAGACCCTATTAAGACGATAAGAGCAGTTATGAGTAGCCCAATATAGGTCTGAGTTTTTGTGGCTGAAAGTAATTTTCGGCGTTTAATAAATACACCGGTAAGCGCTATCGAGACAAGAACCAGGCAAGCAATAAAGCCAAGAAAAAATGAGGCACCATGCACAATAGGAGGCATGCAAAGAAACGCTAAAGTCCCAATAATGAGTAAGCAGAAAACAATAGCTAAAAGAAAGTTCCTGTTTTCTTTCATGGGGAAAAGTTAACGATTTCGAGACGAGGATAAAAATTGAGTTTTGCACACCCGCTTCTCGCCCCGGAAAACTGCTGGCTCTTCAGAGTTATGCTTTCCAGAATCCCTTAGAATATCAGATTGAAAACGATGAGATGAATAATCCAGGCGGCCAGAATCAGCACATAAGGTTGAAATCCCTTGCCTTTTTTTCTGTCAAGAAATATCAACCCGATGAGTATCAAAAATATTAAACCGTATTGCACATGTTGGGTAACCTTTTCCGATAGCTCCAGAATAAATGGTCCAATTCGTCCGATCGTAGGTCCCAGAAACACAATTGCAGTTCCAATCATGTATCGCATATGTTTGGATGATTGTTTCCTGTGATAAATTGCTAACGCATAACAAAGAGTTAACATTAGGCTATCAGCTAAAGGAAAAAACAAAACAATTGGATGATCTGAGTTGATTATTCGGATCATCTGTGGAATAAATGACAGGATGAGAAGCGGAAAGATGATGTAAGAAAATTTACCAATTCTTTTATGCAGATCATTTTTTCTTTTTGTGATTAAAATCGGCTGGACAATGAGCAAGATTATCCAAATGGAAGCAATTATCGCATGCAAATGAATAAAGGGTGTTATATTCTTTTCAAAAGTTGGAAATTGATTGAAATAGGTTTTGAAAAAAGCCAAAACCGTCACTGGGATGAGTAGAATAAAGAAATACCCTAAGTTTTTATACGCTTTTTCCATTGTATTTACGCTTCAATTTTATGCCAGGAGGTTGTGGGCTTTTAACAAAGGTCTGTTAGACAGGTTGTATTTGGAGTTTGTATGAATTTGAGTCAGATTTTTGATCTATCAGTTTTAAAGTTACTTTTAAAATGTTGATACATAAACTTTTATTTTGATTATCTGATGTTACCTTTCACTACCCATACATGGGTTGTCCGTATTTCAGGGCATGGAGTGATCATTGTGTCGAACAAACCGGGATATTGTATGACTAGAAATAAGATCGGTAAATGGACCTCTACTTCTTTGGTTCTTGGCAATATGATCGGCTCTGGCATTTTTCTACTGCCTGCGGCATTATCAGCATATGGTGGGATTAGCATTTTCGGATGGATAGTTTCTTCGATCGGTGCCCTTTTGCTTGCTAAGGTATTTGCTTCTTTAAGCACTTTGATACCAAAAAGCGGCGGACCTTACACCTATACGCAGGCAGGGTTTGGTAACTTCGCCGGTTTTTTAGTCGCATGGGGTTATTGGATCTCCATTTTGTGCACAAATGCGGCCATAACTGTTGCGATGCTGGGGTACCTTGAAGTTTTCTTTCCTATCCTGGGAGAATCCCCTGTTGTAGCAGTATTCTTCGGGGTTTCAATGATTTGGCTATTGACATGGGTGAATAACCGGGGCGTCAGGAATGCGGGATACGTCCAGTTGGTCACAACCATTTTAAAGATTATCCCTTTGATCGTCGTATCTATAGCCGGTCTGTTTTTTCTTCACCCGGATCATTTTACACCCTTCAACCTCAGTGGTGATACTACCCTTAACGCGATTGTTCAAACCACAACTTTGACGCTTTTCGCGTTCCTTGGTATAGAATGCGCTACTATTCCTGCAGAGAATGTGGATAATCCAAAAACAACAATTCCACGTGCTACCTGGATCGGGACCATAATAGCGATTGCCGTTTATGTGCTGGGTTCTATTTCAGTGATGGGCGTCATGACTCCGGATACTTTGCAACAATCAAGTGCTCCTTTTGCTGATGCGGCGTTTTTGCTGTGGGGGACTCCGGGGCGATACCTGGTCGCGATTGGTGCAGTGGTTTCTACTTTTGGTGCGTTGAATGGGTGGATTCTGATGCAAGGACAAATCCCAATGGCTGCCGCGCGCGACGGTGTATTCCCACGGATATTTTCAGGTAAAAATAAAAGAGAAGTACCGACAGTTGGGATCATCATATCCAGTATTTTAGTCTCCTTGTTACTCATTACAAATTATACGAAGGGGTTGAATAAGG
>Ga0316201_10004660_pt1 | contig 10399 bp, 9 predicted proteins | sample CS6wburrow_MG_FD_204516 | JGI IMG/M metagenome (GOLD analysis project Ga0316201, IMG submission 204516) | Coastal sediment microbial communities from Delaware Bay, Delaware, United States - CS-6 worm burrow | ecosystem: Environmental > Aquatic > Marine > Coastal > Sediment | place: USA: Delaware... | reverse complement strand
CGCGTAAAGCCCATATGCAGATTTACCAACACAACCTGACAATCCTTGGCAACATGGTCCGTGGCAATGCCGACTATGACGCCGCAGCAGCGCAGGCAGCCGCCGACAATATGGTTATTCTTACCACGTTGAACCAATCCACATATTGGATTCCCGGCACCACCAATGCCGAACTTGGCGACGAGACCCGCACTCTGCCTGCAATTTTCGAATCTGGCTCGACCGCCCGCGAAATCGGGGGGCAGCTTGCTGCTGCGACGGTCGCACTTGCAGCCGTTGCAAGCGACGGCGTTGAGGCCATCGGCCCGGCACTTGGACCTGTCGGCGCAAGCTGTACGGCATGTCATCGACCCTACCGCATCTCACGCAACTAAAGACGTGATAACGTCTGGGGTGCGTGTTCGCGCGGGCCTCACAGCCAGTTAGGGTGACGACCATGAGACGTCTTTTGATCATCACCGCCTTTGGCGCAATTGCGACGCTGGCGGGCGGCCTATGGGTCACGCGGCCTCTTACTGTGGAAGCGGACACGGTTTCGGCCATAGAAGGCAACGCAGCCGCTGGTGAAATGGTGTTTGCACTTGGCTCATGTGCCTCGTGCCACACCTCACCGGATGGCGACAAAGCTGTTCTGGCTGGGGGGCGTGAATTCACCACAGATTTTGGAACCTTTGTCGCCCCGAACATCTCGCCAGATATGCTAAATGGCATCGGCAATTGGTCACAGGTCGATTTCTTCAACGCTTTGCGCCAAGGCACGTCGCCAGACGGAAAACACTATTTCCCGGCGTTTCCTTACGCATCCTATGCGCGGATGACCGACACTGATGTCGCAAACCTATGGGCCTACATCGCCACATTGCCCAGCTCGGATCAGCCGAGCCAATCGCATCGCCTGACTTTCCCCTTCAACATGCGTGCCGGAGTTGGTGTCTGGAAAGCACTCTATTTCCGCACAGCCTTTGTTCAACCCGCCGGAGACACCGAACGCGGCCGCTACCTCGCCGAAGCGATCGGCCATTGCGCCGAATGCCATACACCGCGCACAGCGCTGGGCGGACTGCAAAACAACCGCTGGATGGCAGGCGCCCCGGACCCAAGCGGCAAAGGTAAAACCCCGGGACTTTCGCCCGCACAACTGAAATGGTCAGCGGATGACATCGCCTATTATCTGGAAACCGGACTCACCCCAGATTTTGACAGCGCAGGCGGTGGTATGGCTGCCGTGATCGAAGGCACATCAAAACTGCCGCCGGAAGACCGCGCCGCAATTGCCGCCTACATCAAAGCCTTACCTGCCACCGAATAATCGGCAGTTCGGCAGGCTCAGACAGCCCCAAGTTTCCTAAGGCGCGCTTCGCGCAGCCGCGCAAAATCGTCGCCCGCATGATAGGAAGACCGCGTCAAAGGTGTCGCTGAAACCATCAAGAAGCCCTTGCCGTACGCTGCCGTCTCAAAGGCCGCGAACTCTTCTGGGGTCACAAAGCGATCAACCGCATGGTGCTTTGGTGTCGGCTGCAAGTACTGGCCTATCGTCAGAAAATCGATGTCTGCGGCGCGCATATCATCCATCACGGCATGAACCGCCTTCTTGTCCTCGCCTAAACCAAGCATGATCCCCGATTTGGTGAACATCGTCGGATCGATCTCCTTCACCCGCTGCAAAAGCCGCAAGGAATGGAAATACCGCGCGCCCGGACGCACCTCGGTGTAAAGTCCCGGTACTGTCTCAAGGTTATGGTTGAACACATCCGGCTTGGCGGCCACGACCACTTCCAAAACCGACGGATCACAACGGATAAAATCAGGCGTCAAAATCTCAATCGTCGTAGAGGGGCTTTGGCGACGGATCGCTCGGATGGTCTGCGCGAAATGTTCCGCACCACCGTCTTCCACGTCATCGCGGTCGACGGACGTCACCACCACGTGGTTCAGCCCCAACTTCTTCACTGCGTCCGCCACGCGCCCCGGCTCGAAGACGTCCAAATCCTCAGGCGGCTTGCCCGTCGCGATGTTGCAGAACGTGCAAGCCCGCGTGCAAACATCGCCCATGATCATCATCGTCGCGTGACCTTGGCTCCAGCACTCACCGACGTTCGGGCAGCCAGCTTCTTCGCACACCGTCACCAGCTTATGCTCGCGCATAATATCGCGGGTCTTCTTATAACCCTCGCTGACCGGAGCCTTCACACGGATCCAATCAGGCTTTTTGGGCTGAGCATTGTCCGGACGGCGCTGTTTCTCAGGATGGCGCAGCGCGGGAATTTTAAGGTCTTTTTTGGTCATCACAGTTCCTCTTGCCCCCCGAAGTAAACCTCTCACGCCGCGAAGTCCAACAATCGAAAGGTCGCACATGGCGGCTATGCACCAGATGCAACCAATCTGTTGGGCGTCCGTTCAGAATCGCGTACTTTGTCAATTAGCGGATACCAATTTCCCGACCCCGAGTCATAATGCTTTTTCAGCCTGAACAAAGCGATACGCAGCACGATCTTGCCCGACCGCGCCGACAATCCCATTCGCCTTTCTGTGGACTCGATCCCCTCATGGAAACAGCAAAGCCGCAAAACCACATCACCAAGGCCGGGAGCAAGATCGCTTAGCGCCTCTGCAATACGTTTTCGCGCCGCTTCAGACCCACCGCCTCTACCGGACGACACGCAATCGCTGTGTCCGCCCGCCGTCAGAGACCTGTCCCAATTCTGCGCCACCCGCGGCCCCAACTGAGCCAGCTGAAAGTCCTCCCGCGACCGTTCGCCTGCGGCCTCAAGATCGCTGGACAAAAATGGCTCCCTTGTTTTGTAGCGCCGCCGCGCCAAAGATAAAACGAGCTTTCAGTCGCGTTATACCGCACGCGCCGCCGGGTTCCGTGACCATCCCAGTCGGTACGCGTCGCAAGCTCACCGTGCTGCGCGGCAAAGGGGTTGGCCTCTTCGCTCATACCGGCGCGCAAAGCCTCCTCTTCGGCCAGAAAACGCTTCAACGCGTGGCGGCCGGTGGTACTGATACGGTATCGCTTGATCCTCCCGTCGCTGTGCAGTGTGACCCAGTCTTTCAACGCCAATGCCTCAGCTAAAGGGGCTCGATCACCGCAGTGTGCAGCGTCTCGCCACCGGCGCTCTCGCGCAAGACCAACGCTTCCTCCATATCCTCGGTTAATACCAGAAAAGCCCCCGGCTAATTCATCCGCCGTAAAACCCGAGGCGCCTCGGCGCGAATCCCGGCGTGATCAGGCATCACCACATCTTGAGTATTCAGAGCAAGGGCCATCGTTTCTTCGTACTCGACATCATTATGGGCTGCATTTTCATCTCCTTGCGCCAGGCCCAAACGGCTCAAGGCAAGGTGCATAAGAAAGTCATAACGGCGTAACTGCCGCAGAATAGTCGACGCATAACACCCCGCCTCCCGCGCAAGCGACCGCGCCGGCTGCCCTTGCTCAGTATGCGCGAGATATCGGCAGACCTCTTGCGGCACCCATTCGGGAACGCGAGGGGTCGATGCTTTCGCTGTCATACTTTGCAACTGGCAATCTCCTTTACGTCGGACTCGATACTATGAGCCGCCAATTCAATGGCACTCATTTACCTTAACTGTAAGCAACCTTTGGTTGCGAAAATTTCCGAGCAGCGAACAACTCCGACAGTCAGCAGATTGATCCGGCAATTCTAAGCAACTGTAAATTCGCGCGAACGCATATTTTAGTCGCCAAACGACACATGCTAAAGTTGCGCTAAGGCCATAAGATTATTAATCAAAGGAATCATAAAATGGCCGATCCTCTGGCGCATATTGTAACGCTTCGCCGCCCCCTGCATGCTGATCCGCGCCAGCCGCCACGGACTTGCCAACTACAGCCGAGAGCGTAGGCTGGCACACGTCCTTAGAAAGCCAGAAAAAGGACCGGATGGAGTATTGACTGATCTGATGCACACCGAAGCCGAAATTGAGGCCACACACGAACGGCGACGTGGCCTATTCGGTCGCACGTCATCTTGAAGTGTTGATCGCGTTGATCGGCGAGGCACGCCTTATGAAAGCGCGCCCCCGAAATCCGGAAGGCGCGTATGCCTTTCTTTAACCAAAGGCATCGGGCTCGGACGCTTTCTTGTTGGCCACATAGGCCACAAGCGCCTCACGCGTCACCGGATCCAGCGGCGGCGCCTGATAATCGCGCAAAAGCTTCTCAACCCGCGCCCCGGCCAATGTAACCGTGTCACGCTCGCCCTCTTCGGCCCAGGTCTCATAAGGTTTGTAGTCCAGCAAATCCGTCCGCCAGAAAGCGTCCTTAAAGTTCGCTTGCGTGTGCGCACAACCTAGGTAATGCCCTCCCGGCCCGACTTCGCGGATCGCATCCATCGCCTGCCCGTTCTCCGACACGTCAATGCCACGCGCCAGATGATGCAGAGTGCCAAGCTGATCGGCGTCCATTACAAACTTCTCCAAGCTGGCGACAAGCCCGCCCTCAAGCCAACCGGCCGCGTGCAGCATGAAGTTCACACCGGCCAAAAGCCCGACATTCAGCGAATTTGCAGTTTCATATCCTGCCTGCGCATCCGGCAGTTTCGATCCACAAAACGAACCGGCCGAGCGATAGGGAAGCCCAAGGCGCCGCACGATCTGCCCCACACCATACGTGATATGCGCCGCTTCAGGAGTACCAAAAGTCGGAGCGCCCGAGTTCATATCAATCGACGTCACAAACGCCCCTGCAATCACCGGAGCGCCGGGGCGCACCAATTGGCTATAGGCAACGCCCGCCAAAATCTCGGCCGTCACTTGCGTCAACGTTCCCGCCACACTGACGGGTGCCATCGCGCCGCCCACGATAAACGGCGAAATGATCGTCGCCTGATTATTCTTCGCATAAATCTCCAACGCGCCCATCATGGTCGAATCAAATGTCAGCGGAGAGTTGATATTGATCAGTGACGTCATCACCGTGTTCTCGGCCACGAAGTCTTTGCCAAACAGGATCTGACACATCTCTACCGAATCTTGCGCTCGTGACGGCTCGGTCACTGACCCCATGAACGGCTTGTCAGACAACGTCATATGCGCCAGCAACATATCCAGATGCCGCTTGTTCACCGCAACATCAGTCGGTTCACACACTGTGCCACCGGAATGGTGCATCCACTTCGACATATAGGCCAGCTTCACGAATTTCTCGAAATCTTCCATCGTCGCATAGCGCCGCCCACCCATGGCATCGCGGACAAACGGCGGACCATAAACCGGCGCCAGAACCATACTGCCGCCACCGATTTCAACGCTTCGCTCAGGATTGCGGGCGTGCTGGATGTATGAAGACGGCGCCGTCTTGCACAGCTTGCGCGCCAAGCCTTTGGGCAGTCGAACCCGCTCGCCCTCAACATCTGCGCCCGCATCCTTCCAGCGCTTCAGAGCGGCCGGATTATCAACAAAAGCAACACCGATCTCTTCCAGAACGGTTTCTGCATTCGCCTCAATAATCGCCAGGGCTTCTTCGTTCAGAACTTCATAGTTCGGAATATTGCGCTCGATATACTTCGCAACCTCAATGCGCACCGCTGTTCGTTCAGCCCGCCTAGCCGCACCACCGCCACCCCGTGCCCGCCGCCGCTCACCAACTTCAGCCATAATCCACGCTCCGAGAAAAAGTGATTTTCCAGACGATACACCAGCGCCCCCCGCGCTACGGCCAAATAGCGGCTTCTGCCAAGCGAAAACGACATGAGCCCCTGATCTTGAAGAAAAACGTGCTCGCGCACTCACGCCACCCGGTCCAAACCCCCAAACCACCTTGCACATAACGCGCCCCGCGCCTAATCAGCGATCATGACAGATCAAGCCCACGACCGCCTTCTCATCATCGACTTCGGCAGCCAGGTGACGCAGCTTATTGCCCGCCGCCTGCGCGAACTTAACGTCTATTGCGAAATCCACCCATTTCAGACTGTGACTGATGAATTCCTTGCAGGCTTCGAGCCCAAGGCCGTGATACTTTCGGGTGGCCCGGCAAGCGTCGTGCACGATGGCTCTCCGCGTCCACCTGCAAGCGTTTTCGAACGCGGCGTGCCGGTGCTCGGCATCTGCTATGGCCAGCAAGTCATGATGCAAATGCTCGGCGGTCGCGTTGAAGGTGGCAAAATCTCCGGCGGCGGCGGCACCGCAGAATTCGGCCGCGCCTACGTGACGCCGGAAAACCAATCCCCGCTTCTTGAGGGCTGGTTTGACGATGGACGCGAGCAAGTCTGGATGAGCCACGGCGACCACGTGGCCGAAATTGCGCCGGGTTTTGAGGTCTTCGGCACCTCCCCAAACGCCCCATTCGCCATCACGGCAGACCCCAATCGCAACTTTTTCGCGGTGCAATTCCACCCCGAGGTACACCACACACCTAAGGGCGCTAAACTCTACGAAAACTTCGTGCGGCTTGCAGGCTTCGGCGGCGACTGGACCATGGGTGCTTACCGTGAAGAAGCAATCCGAAAAATCCGCGAGCAAGTCGGCGACAAAAAGGTGATCTGCGGTCTGTCGGGCGGCGTCGATTCGTCCGTCGCCGCGGTCCTCATCCATGAAGCCATTGGCGACCAGCTGACGTGCGTATTCGTTGACCACGGCCTGTTGCGCGAAAATGAAGCCGACGAAGTCGTCAAGATGTTCCGAGACAACTACAACATCCCGCTGATCCACGCAGACGAAAGCGAATTGTTCCTTGGCGAGCTTGATGGCCAGTCCGACCCTGAAACCAAGCGCAAAATCATCGGCCGGCTTTTCATCGAGGTCTTCCAGAAATACGCCAACGACATCGACGGCGCTGAATTCCTCGCCCAGGGCACGCTTTATCCGGATGTGATCGAAAGCGTCAGCTTCTCCGGCGGCCCCTCGGTCACGATCAAAAGCCACCACAACGTCGGCGGTCTCCCTGAGAAAATGGGCCTGAAACTTGTCGAGCCTTTGCGCGAGTTGTTCAAAGACGAAGTGCGCGCCCTTGGCCGTGAACTGGGATTGCCCCCAAGCTTCATTGGCCGCCACCCCTTTCCTGGCCCCGGCCTTGCTATCCGCTGCCCTGGAGAGATCACCCGCGAAAAACTCAAGATCCTGCGCCAAGCTGATGTCGTCTACATCGACCAGATCCGCAAACACGGGCTGTATGATGAAATCTGGCAGGCCTTCGCGGCAATTCTGCCGGTTCGCACCGTCGGTGTCATGGGCGACGGACGCACCTATGACTACGCCTGCGCCCTGCGCGCCGTCACATCTGTCGACGGGATGACGGCCGATTATTACCCCTTCACCCACGACTTCATTGGTGAAACCGTCACCCGGATCATCAACGAAGTGCAGGGCATCAACCGGGTATTTTATGACGTAACTTCCAAGCCCCCAGGCACGATCGAGATGGAATAAAACACAATCAAAACTCTGGTTGTGGGCAACAATTCCTAGATAATCTCCATATTAAGAGCGTTTTCGCCACGATATTGAGCCACTTTGACCTGAATTCTGCCCGAAGGTTGGGCGATAAGGTCTCAATGAGTTAACACTTCCCAAATGGCGCGGGAGCGGCCATTATTTGGGTGAAAACAAACAGGTATTTCTATGAAATTCATTCGCTGGATATTCGCGATCACCATTCTTTCGGGTTGGATCGCACTCATCGGCACCGGACTTTACGTCGCGATGTACGAAGCTAAAATCGATCTTCCCGAGGCCGAGGCCATCGTGGTCGTCTCTGGAAACGCTGGCAAGAATGGTGGCATGCTTGGTGAGACCGAAGCCCGCCTGAACCGTGCCGTCGCTCTTTACAACGAAGGCCTCGCACCCCGCTTGATCCTATCGGGCGGCTCAAAGTCGGACGCCGAAACCGTGGCCGACGCCATGAAAGCCGCCGCAATCGCAGGCGGCGTGCCGGAAAACGCGATCACCGTCGAAGGTGCCTCGCATTCAACCCTGCAGAACGCTATCTTCGCCGCCGACATCGAAGACCTCAGCAAAGCGGCACCTATCCTTCTGGTCACGCATCGCTACCACCTGCCGCGCGCGAACGCCTCGTTCCGCTGGGCCGGGTTCAGCGATATTACAAACGTCGCCGCTGACCCCGACGGGGGATTTCAAATCACACCGGGCCTATTGTGGGAAAGCGTAAAGTGGCCTCTTAACGTCCTGCGCGCTGGCGCTGCAAGTGCTGCGCAAGCCGGTAACGTGCCGCGCGAAGACTACATCCAATACCTCGAATGAGCGAAGGGTCGCGGCCTTTACTGGCCGCGGCCTGGATGACGGGGGCAATCGTTAGCTTTTCGTCCATGGCCGTCGCCGGGCGCGCCCTTAACCACGAGCTCGATACCTTCGAGATGATGATGTACCGGTCGCTGATCGGGCTCGCCATCGTGCTTGCCATCGGCTTTTCCACTGGCAAAATCCGCGAAGTGCGTCGTGACCGTCTTGGCCTGCACCTGATCCGCAACCTCTCTCACTTCGCCGGCCAGAACTTATGGCTCTACGCACTCGGGATGATCTCGCTGGCGCAGTTGTTCGCGCTCGAATTCACATCGCCGATCTGGATCATGATCCTTGCGACCTTCCTTCTGGGTGAGCGTCTCACCAAACCCCGCCTCATCGCGGTCGCGCTTGGATTTGCAGGCGCGCTTCTTGTGGCACGCCCCGGCACAGGCGGCGACCCCGCGGGCCTAACGATAGCCGCACTCGCTGCTGTCGGATTTGCCGGCTCAATCGTCTGCACTAAGCTGCTGACGCGCACCGAAACGATCCTTGGCATCCTTTTCTGGCTAACCGCAATGCAAGCCGTTTTCGGCATCATCGCCGCCGGGTATGACGCCGACATCGCCTGGCCCTCAGCGTCTAGCTGGCCTTGGGTCGTCATGATTGCGGTCGCGGGGCTTCTAGCCCACACGTGCCTGACCAATGCGCTCGCCATTGCACCGGCCACAGTCGTCACACCGATGGATTTCATCCGCCTGCCCGTCATCGCAATTGTCGGCATGGCGTTTTACGGCGAAGTACTCGACCCGCTCGTTTTTGTCGGAGCGGCCCTGATATTCGGCGGCAATTACCTCAACATCTGGGTCGAATCGCGAAAACCCCGCGCTGTGTAACGGTTTTGTGACGCACGTGCCCCACGAGACTTTGTGACGTGGCGTCCTAATTGACCCCTAAGAGGCGACTTCCTAAACGTCGCCTTCACGACCAACGTGAGTGACTGGGGGGGACTGCTGCAAAGTCACAGGCGGCCTACGCTACGTGGAAATCGGCGACACCGACACGACGGCTGGCGCAAGCTTCACAGACAATTCGGCCATCGCTGGGGGCATCCGCGTGGGCTATTATTTCTAACACCACCAATCACTCACGTTCAAAGAGCCCCGCCTTCGTGCGGGGGGGCTTGGGCGAGCAAGCCACGCCTTCAGAAAATCCCGCCAGCCCTGATTGACCCCTCCCACCCCCGCGCCTATCGACGTCTCTAGGCCAAGGAACGAGGACGCCATGCTCTATAAAAGTGCCGCCGATTGGCGAAACGCCCCCGAAAAGCGCATCATGCTTTTCGGCATGTCCGGCCTTGGCAAAACCCATATCTCAAACCTCTTACGCGAGGGCAAAGGCTGGTTCCATTACTCGGTCGATTATCGCATCGGCACCCGCTACATGGGCGAACACATCGCTGATAACTTCAAACGTGAGGCGATGAAGGTGCCGCTTTTGGCGGAGCTTCTGAAATCCGACAGCGTCTACATCCAATCCAACATCACGTTCGATAACCTTGCGCCGCTTTCAACCTACCTTGGCAAACCGGGAGACCCCGCAAAAGGCGGCCTGCTCTTCGCCGAATACCTGCACCGCCAAGATCTCCATCGCGCAGCAGAAGCCGCCGCCTTGCTGGATACCGCACACTTCGTTGAACGCGCGCAAAACCTTTATGGCTATGAGAATTTCATCTGCGACACATCAGGCTCGATCTGCGAAATCGTAGATCCCGCAGACAAAATCGATCCCGTCTTGTCGGCGCTTGCCGACAATGTGTTGATGGTCTGGATCGAAGGATCTGACGCCCACACCCAGGAACTCGTCCAACGCTTTGACCGCGCGCCCAAGCCAATGTGCTACAACGCAGACTTTCTCACCAAAGCCTGGGCCGACTACTCCGCTGAAACCAGCCAACCTGAAGACAAAGTCGACCCCGACGCCTTCGTACGCTGGACATACGCGCGCGCGCTCGCCCACCGCCAGCCACGCTACCGCGCCATGGCCGACAACTGGGGCATTACGGTGCAAGCCGATGACATTGCCCGCGTTGAAACCGAAGCCGACATGATCGACCTCATCGCCAAGGCACTTCCCTAACGCTTCACCCTTTCAAAAATACCTCGTTGTGAGGCCCCGACCGGGGTCGACGAGC
>Ga0316201_10004659_pt1 | contig 10400 bp, 10 predicted proteins | sample CS6wburrow_MG_FD_204516 | JGI IMG/M metagenome (GOLD analysis project Ga0316201, IMG submission 204516) | Coastal sediment microbial communities from Delaware Bay, Delaware, United States - CS-6 worm burrow | ecosystem: Environmental > Aquatic > Marine > Coastal > Sediment | place: USA... | reverse complement strand
CTATCTAGAGTTGGCGCAAACTTTGCACAAGCGTTATTATGTTGGTCATGTCCGGCTTGCTGGCTTCGCCAGCTATTATAATAGTATGCTGCTTGATGACTCCGTTGACTTGACGGGGTTAAAGCAGGATGACATCGCGTTATGGTACGCATTAAATACAGTCCGGCGAGTCGGCGGAACTGTGTGGCCTAATGTCGTTGATCCCGGTATTGAATGTTTACCGGAACCGGCCAATCCGGACAGTGTTCTACGTATGCATTTACGGTTACCAGGCTGCGGCCTAGTTGCTGTTGTGCCCAAGTGCTTGCGAGACCCTCAAGGCGGCAATTATTGCGCCTTGATGGCCATTGACTTATTTGATTTGGTAAAATAACTGCCGCCATGAATATATTTACTTTTACAGCCGCAATATTGACAGTCGCCTGTCTAATATTTGTGGCTTTTATTTATAAAAAAGCGCCGGCTAGCCATCATCGACGGTGGTTAATCCTGAATGCCTTGGCTGTCTCGATGTGGGTAGGTTCCAATGTCATGGCTGATACGGCATCCACTGAATTCAGTTTGGTGTTTTGGACCGGATTGGCTTTTTCGACCGGGACGTTCACCATCGCTTTCTACTTAGTTTTTGTTGAGTCATATCTGAACAAGAGCCCGGTCAGCCCTCTCAAGCTGATCCTGTTTATCTTGCCGGCCGTTTTGGTAACTCTAGGTTCATGGTCTTCATATTCAATTGTCGGGGTGAATTTTCCGCCAGATGCGCCAGCTGAAATTGTACCGGGCATATTGTATCCACTGGTGTCTTTGTATATTTTTTTGGCGGTGATTTACGTCAACGTAAGAATGGTTCGAGTTCGCTCCAAGGTTTCATCGCAGGAGCAGCTGCGCATTAAGTATATGATGCTTGGATTTGCCCTGATGTATTTCGGCGGCATTTTCTTCGGGTTTTTCTTGCCGGCTTTTGGTGAGTATCGTTTCTATAATCTGGGACCGCAGTTCTCCATCTTCCTTATCGGCCTTACTACTTACGCCATCATCAGACACAGGCTTCTCGATATTCGCGTCGTCATCCAGAAGAGTTTGGTGTATTTTTCTCTGCTGTCGATATTGGCTGCCGCATACATATTGCTGCTGCTGCTGATTCAGGTATTTTATCGACACCTTCCGGTCGAGTCATTTTTTGCGGCATCATTGCTGACTACCTTGTTAGCGATATTTTCGTTGGTTCCGTTAAAACGATTGTTTGAACGGCTGACCGATAAATTGTTCTTTCGTAATTATTGCGGCTACAAGGAAGCTATCGACTGCCTGACTGAGGTGTTGAATCGACATGTGGATATGGATGAGTTAATTAGGGAAAATTCAGATAAAATTCAGGAAATTTTTAAGGTCGAATGGGTAAAATTCCATTTGCCGGTTGATAATATTATCGACCGTTTGGAGAATGGGGACAATCAAGAGCAGCAGGAAATTGAATGCGATATTTTTGACGGTGCTGCTTCATGTCCCGAAAAGATGCCGTCGCAACTAACGGCCTATGCCGAGCAAATGTGTCGGCAGTGCAATGATTTGGGAAGCCAGCAGGCATCGTTCATGGTGAGTGGGGCGGCGATGCTGGTGCCGATAGTGTATGAGGATCGGTTGATCGGCATCCTGGCACTCGGTCCAAAAAAATCTGGCGAACCTTTTTATTCCCGGGACGAGAGTGTGTTGGTGGTGTACGCTCGGCAGTGCGCTGTGGCGGTCGTCAAGGCTGCGCTGTATGAAAATGTTAAAGATCGTTCTCAGCACCTGGAGGTTGAGGTGGAGAAGCGCACGGCAGAACTGGAGCAGTCATATCGTGAGCGGGCTCAAATGATGATTGATATCGCTCATAATCTGCAGACACCGATGACGGTTCTGAAAAGTCAGCTGGAGAGGGTTGAGGCTGGTGAAGAGGGCAGCGATCAGATCAAGATCTTGTCAAAATCAATCGATAAGATATCAGAGTTTATCCGCCGCCTGCTTAAATACGCCACCTTATCGGATCGCACCAAGGAGGTTGAGAAAACGTCAGTCGATATCTCTCAGTTGCTGCTTGATATCGAATCGTATTTCAAGGTTTTAACGGCGGAACAAGATATTGAGTTGAAAACTGTAATTACTCCAGGGGTCAAGGTCTTCGGTAATGCGCGGCAATTGGAGGAATTGGTGCTTAATATTCTGAGCAATGCAGTCAAGTTTATCGGCCGGGGCAAACTGATTACGATAGAACTTACCAGTCAGGGCGAGAAAGCGGTGTTAAAAGTTGTCGACACTGGTCGCGGGATTCCAAAAGAGGATATCGATAAACTATTTTCGAGGTTTTATCGCTCGAAGGGCTCTAACGATCTAGCTGGCAGCGGTTTGGGATTGGCTATCTGCAAACGCATCGTTAGTTTGCACGACGGAGATATCAGCATTGAAAGTGAGCTCGGTCGAGGGACCAAAGTCACGATTAATCTTCCGATTCAAAAATAGAAATATTTACTTAGACATAAGCATGAGAATTCTAATCATTGAGGACGAAAAGGAAATTGCCGATCATTTGCAGGCAAGTTTGAGTGCCCAGCGATATGCTGTCGATTGCGCCGGGGATGGTGAACAGGGTTTGTATCTGGCTAAAGTCAATCACTACGATCTGTTTATTGTCGACAACATGTTGCCGAAGGGGAGTGGTATCGAAGTCTGCCGGGAATTGCGGCGCAGCGGCATTTATGCGCCGATTTTGATGCTGTCTGTCTTGAGTGAGGCACAGACAAAAGCCGAGCTGCTAAATGCCGGCGCCGACGACTACATGACCAAACCCTTTTCTTTTGATGAGTTGCAGGCGCGAGTTCGGGCTTTACTGCGCCGTACGCCGGAGATTAAAAGTGAGACCTATGAGATTGATGATTTGAAGATGGATTCGGCTAAGCATCTTGTAATGCGGGGTGACGTCAAGATTCGCCTGACGCCAAAGGAATTTTCGTTGCTGGAGTATCTGCTGCAAAATCGTGGAAATGTGGTTTCGCGGGGCATGCTTCTGGAACATGTTTGGGATATGAACGCCGACCCATTTACCAACACTATTGAATCGCACATTATGAGCTTGCGTCGAAAAATCGACATAAAAGGCAAAAATATATTGATACACACTGTCCACGGGCTGGGCTACAAGATAGATACTGACAAATAACACAATGCGGGCCAACTGGCCCGCATTTATCTTTTCTTTATGTGTGATTTGCTTTAATGAATCTGCTATCTGCAAATACTATTTTGGATTGAGAAGCATTTCGCGTCATATCGCATAGGGCTCAGGATAAAATCAGCTTTCTTGAGCGTTATATTGCTGCTGTTGCCTACGTTGACGCGGGATGCTTCGTGATTCTAAATGATCAATTATGGACAATAAGAATATTGCCGAAAGCAAAGGCAGGCGTAAGAAAGTTGTTTTGGTTGAGGATGAGCAGTTGCACGCAAAAACTCTTACGTTCGCAATTAGCAATAAGTTTAACTGCGATGTATTTGTCGCTGGCAATGGGCATGAGGGTTATACGTTAATTTGTGATAAATTGCCGGACGTAGTTATTTTGGACATCATGATGCCGATTTTAAACGGCTACAGTCTGTTGGAGATGATAAAAACAATGGAAGAGACACGGAATATTCCGGTCGTCATTCTGACCAATCTCGATAAACAACACGAGATAAAGAGAGGTACGTCATTGGGGGCTAGTGAGTATCTGATTAAGCACAAGCGAAGTTTGCAGGAGGTTTTGGAAGTAATTGGTCGATACGTATAGCGTATTTTTTCAAGGGTGCGGATACGAATTGGCCCATGATCAACTTCGTTGGTTTTTAGAAGAAATAGCGGAGTACCGTCGCATGATAGATGCTGATGATTAGGCGATGGCGTTGGCCGACCTTGAGTCCGTTCGGGATAAAGATGTGACCGATGACCTGACCGAGGAGGAATGGGCGTCAGCATAGTTCTCTGCCCAACCCCCAGCAATTTGCTGGGGGTTTAAAATTGGCTAAAATCGATATCGGTTCATATCAACTGACTGACTAAATCCCGGTAGTGCTGTAGTTGGCTAAAAACCCCATATTTTAGCGGTATTTATGCCTGTGGAACGACTAGGTTGACCGCAAATTCTGCCTGTTCTATACTCTACAAGCTAATTCAAGTTGTTTATCACCACTATGGACGAAGAGATGAACACCATGCCGGCCGAGGAGGCTGTTGAGGCTCCTGCGGAGGAGACCACTGAGGCTCCTGCTGAGGAAGCTGCGGAGGCCCCGGCTGAGGAAAGCGCTGAGTAATTAGCGTTTCCATTTTGCAAAAAGGAAAACCGTCGATTAAGTTTTTAATCGACGGTTTTGCTTATCTGCCGGGCTGTGGAGGTGTTGAGCTTGGAGGTGTTGAGATGGTGAGCTGTGGAGAAGATATTATTTGAATATCCCTCTCCAGCACTCCAGCACTCCAGCACTCTAGCACTTAGCTGATGAGCTTGGAGATGTTGAGATGTTGAGCTGTTGAGGTGTTGAGCTTGGGGTTGTGGAGTTGTGAAGTTGTGGAGGTGTGAAGAGGTTTATAAGAAATCTACTTTTATCTTCTCCACACCTCCATCACTCCATAACTCCATCACTCCATCACTTAATACATATCTATTACAATAAACCCGCCCAAGATGGGCGGGTTTGGTCTTAGCTAGATTTTGATTCCCGTGTCTTCGGATAGGCGGATCGCTTCGGCGACCGATTGCCCGAAGCTGTTTTCGATGCCGCGCTTCCAGAACTCCGGATCGCGTGGGTCCAGGCCGAATGGCTTCAGCAGGGTGGTGGCATCTTTGGTGCCGCCGGCGCGCAGAAGATCCAGGTACATTGGCTCGAAATCAGCGCCGAACTGCTCCCGTACCGCGAACAGCGATTGGGTAAACAGCTCACCGGTCGCGTAGGCATATACGTAGAACGGACGGTGGAAGTGGCCGACATAGCACCAGAGTCGGTCGGCGTGATCGTAAGTGAACACTTCACCGGGCTGGCCGTACAGTCGATACGTTTGGTCGAGCCAAATTTGATTCATCTCTTCGGCCGACAGTCGCCGTCCGGCGCCATGCACTTGCCGCTCGAACTCGGAGAAACTGATTTGGCGAACGACCGTATTGGCGAAGTCATCGGCCTTGGAGTGCAGTAGGGCCAGGGCCGAGCGTTGGTCGCCTTTCTTCAGTAGGTCGTCCATCAGGTATCGGAACGTGACCATTTCGCCGAAGATGCTAGCCGTTTCCGCATAGACCATCGGTGCATTCATCATCAAAGTGCCTTGCACCTGGCCGGCCAGCAAGCCGTGCACGCCGTGGCCCAGCTCGTGAGCCAGGGTCATCACGTCGCGGGTCGAACCCTGATAGTTCATGAAAGTATAGGCGGCCGGCTCATCTCCGGGCAGGCACCAAGACATGTTGAACGCGCCGCTGCGCTTGCCCGACGTGGCCGGGGCATCAACGCGGTTTTGGGCGAAGGTCTCACGCACCAGGTCGGCCAGTGTCGGACTGAAGGCCTCGAAAGCGTCCAGGACGATTTGCTGCGCTTCGGCGAACGGCACGACTGTCTTGTCTTTGAAGGGCAGGTCGGCATTGCGGTCACTCCAGGCCAGTTTTTCGAGGCCCAGATGGGCGGCCTTGAGTTGGTAATGCTGTTTCATCAGCGGGGCGGCCACTTCGGCAGTGGCCGCATGCAAAGCCTCTACGACTTCATCGGCCATCTTGTTGCGTAGGTTGCGCTCGCTCATCGGATGCGCATAATCGCGCTCACTGTCCTCTAGAGCCTTGGCCCGTACCACATTGTTCAGCGTTTCAGCCGACAGCTTAACGAACGGACCGCTAAAGGTCTGATCGATGGCAGCCAGGATGGCCGCTCTGTCCTGCGGTGACTCGCTGTTGGTCATCAGGTGCAGGGCTTCGGTCAGCGTCACCGTTTTGTCCGGCAGATCAACCCGCAGGTCGGCTTCGGCTTCGTCAAAAAACGTAGCCCATGAGTTCGGACCGAATGGCTGACGTTTGGTCAGCGCCTCTTCTACCTCTTCGGTCAGCTGATGATCTCTGAAAAGCTGCACTTTTTCGATGTACGGCCGATGTTTACGCACCGTTTCATCCGTTTCGGCCTGACGGTCCACATCTTCAGTTGGCAGTTTGGCCAGCTCTAACTCAAAGAAAGTTAGGTGCTGACCGGCGACAAAAGATATTTTTTCGTCGACCGCCAGCATCTTGCTCTTGACCGGCTGGTCAGTGGTGTCGAGCGAATTCAACAACATTAGGTAGACGGCCGGCTTGGAGCCGATGTTGGTCAGCTCGATATATGAGCGCAAGGCGTCGCCGAGTCGCTCGTTCAGTTGGCCGCGGTATTTTGACCGAAATTGTTCGGCCAGCCGCTCGAAGCGCTCTAAATCCGCTTCGATTTGTGGGTCATCATGACCCTGATAGAGTTGCGTCAGGTCCCAGTGAACCTGATCCGCACCGGTTTCTTGGCCACCCTTACTGTCCTCCGAGTTGTTGGGGGTGTTTTGTGACAAAGAACACGAGTCATCAGTTAACCAAAAGTGTCGCATAGAGGCAAACATTTAATCGGACGTTGCCACCGCCGGTCAGACGGTGTAACATGCCCACGATTACTGATACCTACTTTAGCATCCCGTCGGTCTGGCGGGAACAGTCTATGAAAAGAGTATTTGCCGGGTTGGTGCTTTTGGCCTGCCTGATTGGCATGGATATGATGGTCGGGCACCGAACCCTGTCGGGGGAGTCGGTGGCCGCCTTTGATTTTGAGCAAAAGATGATGATCGGTTTGCTGCTGCCGTTGAGTGGTGAGCGAGCGGACGAGGGGCGGTCGGCCAAACGCGGCTTCGAAATGGCGGCTGAAGGTTTGCGGTCTTGGGGGACAGCTACATTCATGGTCGATTCACGTTGTGATCCGGCTTACGCGAAGCGAGCCGTGGAAAGCCTGATCGAAGCGGGCTCCGAGGTGGTGGTCGGGGCGTTGTGCCCGTCAGTCGCTCGGTTGGCGGAAGAGAATTTGGCCGCTCAGGGCATCGCCTTGGTTTCGCTCGATACCGGCGAGGTTCGGACGGCTTGGCGAGCCGATGCCTACACGGAAGAAAAGGCCGGCGCCTTGGCCGACTATTTTGTGACTTGGCATCAGGACGACTACGGCGCCGAGCCGGATCACCTGTCAGCCTTGGCTTTTGACGTTTTGACCGCTGTGGCCATGGAACTGCGCGACAACGCCGGTGACGATCAGGAATTATTGGAGCATTTTCGGGTGATGGAGCATTACGGCGTATCCGGAGTGGTCAGATTTCGGTTAGCTGAATAGAGATACCGAGTCTAACAGTCGATCAATTATAAAACCGCGTTCCGATAACGCGGTTTTTTGGTGGCAAGTTTTCAGGACAGGCCCAGAAAGTTGCCTTTAGCTTGTGAGGGCCTTAATCTCTTTGTTCGACAGCTCGCGCCATTGACCGGATTTCATTCGGCCCAGTTCCAGGGTATGCAGGCGGGTGCGGTGTAGGTGCTTAACGTCCAGCCCGACCGCGTCGCACATGCGGCGGATTTGGCGGTTGCGGCCCTGGCGCAAAACAATTCGCATCCGGTTGGTGCCGACGCGGCGCACCGGGGTGGGGGGAGTCAGGCCGTCCGGCAGCTGAACGCCCTGGCGCAGCTGCTTGATGTGTTCATCGGTGATGGTGTTCACCGTATGAACCTCATATTCCTTTTCGTGTTCGTAGCGCGGGTGCATCAGTCGGTTGGCCAGCTCACCGTCGTTGGTGAGCAGCAGCAGGCCCGAAGACTCGACGTCCAACCGGCCGACCGGGAAGATTCTTTCGGACAGGCCGACGAAATCAATCACGTTATCCGGCTTGCTGTGGTCGGCCGTGCACATGATGCCGATTGGCTTGTTCAGCAGGATGTAGATTTTTTTGTCCGGCTGGTCGAGCGGCAGGCCATCGACCTCGATGTCGTCTTGCTCCGAAACCTGATCGCCGACCTGGGCGGCCGCGCCGTTAACCAAAACTCGACCGGCTTCAATCAGCCGATCCGCTTCACGCCGCGAGCAAACGCCGTGGCGAGCCAAGAATTTGTTTAGTCGTTCTGTCATATCTGCGCATAATACATCATTTATCGTCACCGGTCAACCGGCCTGTCGCCGGAAAACGGTTTAACTGCAATTATTTGACAGGCCATTTCAGTGTGATAAGAGCTATAGGCCAATAAGAGGTGGCACCCTTGACAAAAAGGCTAAAATATGATAGATTTCACAGTTATCTGGCTAAGGTAACAATTATAATTTTAGCTTAAATAAGCAAAAATTTCCTCTATGGACTTCAACAGTCCCAAAAATAAGATTGCAGTTTTGACCCTAGCGGCTTTGATTGTGTTAGTTTCAGCGGATAGAGCGCTTGGTGCGCCTGAAAATGGCCGAATTTCGGTCATTTCCGCCGCCCAAGCGGCCGTGGTATATGCTCCGGGTACGGCCGAACCGGTCGAACCCAAGCAGGTAAAGACCTTCGAAACCGTACAGGGAAAATTGTTGGATGTCTGCCAGTCACGTGGTTATGACGAGGATTGCGCCCGCACCATGCTGGGCATGCTCTGGAAGGAATCACTCAATGACGCGCAGGCTATCGGTGACGGTGGTCAGGCCCGCGGTTACTTCCAGATTTGGTATCGTTTGCACAACATTTCGATTGATTGTGCCGAAGACCTGGAATGTTCGGCTAACTGGACCCTGGATTACCTGGAGTCCAACGGCTATCCGCACGACAAGGTCTGGGCCGTCCAATGCCATAATGGCTGCAATATCTGGAACGGCTACTGGCAATCGGCACTCCGTTGGGGAGATCGAAAATGGAACACTCCGTTGTTCATCGATCAACCCAATAGCGCCTTGGCCAGCAACTAGTCGCTTTAGTCACAAAAGAAGTCCTCGCGACTTCTTTTGTGTTATAATGGATGCGGCTAATGGCGGTGGTCATCAGTCAGTTCAACTTATCTATAGTATATGCCTATGAGAATTATCATTAATTGGTTCCTGGCTGCGGCCATTGTTTTGGTGGTCGCGTATGTTCTTCCCGGAGTGACGGTTGCCAGCCTGTGGGTGGCTCTAGTCACGGCTCTGATGCTCGGATTGATTAACGCCATCCTGCGGCCGCTTCTGCTGATTCTGACTTTGCCGGTCAATATTCTGACGCTTGGCTTGCTGACCTTTGTGCTCGATGCTCTGCTGGTATTGTTGGCCGCTCGCCTCGTGGAAGGCTTCAGCGTGTCTTCTTTCTGGTGGGCATTGCTGTTTGCGTTGGTTCTTTCCCTGGTTAACTCACTAGTGAAATCCGCTGGCCGGGAATAGCGGCCACCAAAAATATGTTAGACAATCATGCCTATAACCTGATGTCGCAAATCGTCGAGGATCATCGCTCTCTCTGGCGAATGCGTGACATGTACGAGAATGACTCCGGCGAATGCAGCGAATGCCGACAGCAGTGGCAGGAGCTGGCCGATCGTCGTGAGTCCGAATTGAACACACTGGTGGAGCAGCTGAAGAAGCACCTAGTGCAATAGGTCGAATCAAAAAGAATCCGTTGAAGCGGATTCTTTTTTTTGGTGTCGATTACAGTCCGACCGTCGCCGCGACGACTGGTTCGTCATATAGCAGCAACGGTTCGCCCATCGGATGCAGGCTTAAGGCGCGGTCCGAACAGGTGACGATCGAATTCCATTGGTAGCCATAGCCCAGGAAGACCTCTTCGCTCGGAATGCGGCGGCGCAGTCCGTCGGAAATCACGAACACTGCCGGGTCGTCCGGTGATTTGGCTAGGGTACCGTCCGGAAATATGACCGGCGTGCCCTGTTCGTATTCTGTGATTTCAGTCGGATCAACCTGAATGATCGATCGGTCGCCAAAACGCGTCTCTAGAATGGCCCGGTCCCAAATGGCTCGTCTGATGCCCGACTCCACATACCAAACTCCGCCGGTCGAATTGTCTTGAATCAGCTGTCCGAGCGGGTAGGCGTTTTCGACGGTGATGGGCTCGCCGAGTTCGTAGTCTTCGATGTCGGTCAGCAATACATCTTCGACCTCTTCGGGGTTAAATCCGATCGAGCGGAACACTTCGTCCGAAGCAATCGGTCGGCGTAGTTCGCCGAACAGCAGGTAGGTGTCGCCATTCTCGTCGCGTACCAGCGCCAAATCCGGGAATGACAGTGGCTTGCCGGGGTTGGTTTCCTCGAGCGCCCGGAAGGCGTACTGGTCCATAGCTACCGGCGCCCGGTTGCCGAAACGCGATTCCAGCACCGACTGGTTTTCGATCGCTCGGAACATGCCGTTTTGAATGACTGCGTAGGCGCCGT
>Ga0316201_10004658_pt1 | contig 10402 bp, 9 predicted proteins | sample CS6wburrow_MG_FD_204516 | JGI IMG/M metagenome (GOLD analysis project Ga0316201, IMG submission 204516) | Coastal sediment microbial communities from Delaware Bay, Delaware, United States - CS-6 worm burrow | ecosystem: Environmental > Aquatic > Marine > Coastal > Sediment | place: USA: Delaware... | reverse complement strand
TTGCTTTAAAAGCTGGTTTTTTATATTTCAACTCCACCCGGGTCAGCGCCAATGATGTGGATTTTCCAATTGATGTTATCTACTATGAAAAAGACAGCTTCCGGATTATCGAACGGCGGTTTAAAAAAGATGAACTTCAGGAGGTATCTAAGCTCTGGCAGGACCAACTCAGCAAGGCAGTGAATGGTCTGCCCGAAGACTGGATGGACAAGCTTTTCGAAGGGGAATCAGAAGAACAATAAAGATGGTGACCATTCGAATCCTTCATAAAACCAGGTACACCTTTGCCTCAGAGGTCTTCCTTGAACCCCATGTACTGAGACTTAAAGCAAAATCTAACAGCCATATTCGCTTAACTTCATTCAGGACAGATATTTCTCCTGCACCAGCAGGGAGTTCTGAAAACATGGATGTTGAAAATAATTACAACCAGCATTGCTGGTTTGAGGATCTGCATGGTGAATTACTCATAGTAAGTGAATCCATTCTTGAGCTGGATGAATTCAATCCTTTCCAATTCCTCATTCATCCCAGTGAATATAATCAGCTGCCTTTTCAGTATAAGGAAATTGATTCCAGGTTACTGGAACCATCGCTTTACTCCGGATCCGATCTCTCATCCATGTCGCTGTATGTTGACAGAATTAAGAAAAAATCTGCCCGGAAAACCCTGCCATTCGTCACAGATCTATTAATGCAAATCCATTCTGACTTTTCTGTAGAATCCAGAGAAACAGGCAGCCCGCTTGAACCACATGAGACTTTCATATCAAAAAAAGGATCCTGCAGAGATTTGTCCTGGATGCTTGTTCACATCCTGAGGCAGTCTGGAATCGCCTCCAGATTTGTTAGCGGCTATTTTTTTCTCTCGCCGGAAGACTCCAATTATGAACTTCATGCATGGGTGGAAGCTTTCATACCGGGGGCCGGATGGATCGGATTAGATCCGAGTCATGGTATAATGGCCGGCAGCAGGCATATACCTCTTGCCAGCAGTGCCTTTTTTGAAAATACCATGCCGCTTACCGGAACTTCAAGGGGGAATTCAGTTGGTCGCTTAAGTACCCAATTAATCATGGAGGAGATCGGCTCGGCATAAGCACGAATGCATTGAATTGATTTTCGCCTGCATACGCCGCCATTGTGCCCTGGGGAAGATTATCGGGGAGTCAACTAGATCCTCACTCCAATCACCAGTATATCATCCGTTTGAGAATTACTTCCCATCCAGTTGCACAGGGTCTTATTCATAATCTCTTTCTGCTCGGGCATGGGGAGGTCTTGTATTTCCAGAAGAAGGTTTTTGAATCCTTTACTCATATAACGTTTATTATTCTTACCTCCCTTCTGGTCGATAAATCCATCTGAAAATATATAAAATGCATCACCCTGTTTGAGGCTTATATCATGATTTGTAAATGCTCTGTCCTTTCCCTGATAGTATCCCAGTGGCATACGGTCGGCCTTAAATTCTGTCAATTCAGTTTCTCCATTATTATCCCGGATAAGATATAAGGGATTATTTGCACCTGAAAATTGCATTACACTATTTTTCATATCCAGCACACACAAAGCCATATCAATGCCATCTTTTGTTTCATCACGTCCACCACGTTGCCTAAGAGAATATTTGATCTGTCTTCTTAGTTCATTTAGCACCTGGTTGGCCTGGGTGATCTCTCTTCTTTGCACTATTTCAGTTAAATAACTGATCCCCAGCATACTCATAAAGGCACCCGGTACCCCATGTCCGGTGCAATCGGCTGCCACCAGGATCACGTATTGGTTCACCTGTTTGATCCAGTAAAAATCACCACTTACAATGTCCCTGGGTTTGTAAAGGATAAAAACCTCGTTAATAAGCTCATTGATGTAGGTTTCAGGAGGCAGCATGGCAGATTGTATCCTCTCTGCATAAGAAATGCTGTCCGTTAGCGCCATGTTGTGTGCATTTATGGCCTCATTCAGGACTGTCAGCTCTTCATTTGCTTCTTTGATCTGCTCATTCTGCTCCACGATCTTTTTGTTGTCCCGCTTTTTCTGGATAAAGGCATAGATAACGATTGTGATGATTAAAATAACTGCAAGAAACCCTGCTCCCAAGGCATTTCTATAGGTTTTTTGCTGTTTGATTGTTGCATCTTTTGCTATTAATTGTGACTCCTGCAATTCTATCTGCTGCTCTTTCTTCTCCGTTTCATATTTGGCTTCTATGTCCAGGATGGCATTGGTTTTCTCCTCCCGGAACATGCTGTCTTTCGTAGCCATAAAGAGCACTGCATACTCCATTGCTTTCTTATGATTATCCTGATTCTGGTAAGCATACATTAAGGCTTCTGCAGCAGCATTCTCAATACTGTAGGATTTCATTTCTCTGGCAAGCTCCAGAGCTTTGTTACCATGATCAATGGCCCTGTTCGAGTAAAAGATTCTTTTCGGATCAGACAATTCAGCAGCAAAAGCAAGTCTGCTATTTAGGTTTGATACATTGACATAGGCAGCAGCCAGTCCCTCTTTATATCCCATCTCCTGAAACAGTTCAATTGAATAGAGGGAATACTCCACCGCTTTTTCTATCTGACCCAGGTTCCTGTATATCTCACTCATATTGCCATAGCAGATGGATATGCCCTGCGTATTGTTAATCTCTTTATGAATTTCAAGTGCTATTTCGTGGTATTCAAGGGATTTTTCAAAATCTCCCTGGTTAAAAGAATTTATACCCAGATTCACATTACAGATGGCGATACCATAGGTATAGCCCAGTTCTGTGTAAAGTGCCAGCGCTTTTTCGAAAACTTCATTGGATTTTTCGATGGAACCCTGGGATAAATGCACACTGCCAATGTTATTGTAGGTCCTGGCCATTTGCCTTTTCTGACCAAGCTCCTCAGCAATTTCAAGGGCCCTGTAGAAATAATCTATGGCTTCTGCATAGTTACCTTTAAGTTTGTATACATAACCTATATTGTTGTAGCAGGTTGCGGTCTTGTCTTTATCACCAATTTCTTCCAGCATGGTTCGGGCATCTGCAAGATAAACCAGTGCCGAGTCGTATTCTCCTTTTATCTGATATACCGTACCAATGGCTCTTAAACATTCTGCCTCCGAAATTGAGTCTTCAATTTCTAAAGCTATCTCCAGTGCTATGTGATAGTAAAGAGATGCCGTATCGGGCTGTGATCTATAGTAGAAATCGCCAAGTTCAGACAGGATTCTTATCTGGGTAGTATCCTGTTTCGTCGGATCAATCAACCGTATGAGCGAATCAACATCAGATGGATCCTGAGCTGAAGCTATGATACAAATAAGCAGGCTTGAAGTAATTGAAGTGATCAGCTTTCTGAATAACCTATTGAATGAATTCTTCATGAGGTAGTACATTATAAGCCAAGATTTTATATTGACTCATAAGTTACAAATTTGACCTTGCAATAGCTAATATGAGTATTAGATTAACGGGGAGTAAACTGCCTGGCGAAGTTTACCAGGTAAAGTTGTTCTGAAGCACGGGTAAAAGCCGTATACAGCCAGCGCAGGTAATCCAGGGACAACATTTCATCGGTAAAATAGCCCTGATCCAGGAAAACCGATTTCCATTGTCCCCCCTGGGCCTTGTGACAGGTGATTGCATAGGCAAATTTCACTTGTAAAGCGTTGTAATAGGGGTCCGTAGATATCTTATCGGCAACCTTTCTTTTGCTGGGCTCATCCGGATAATCCTCAGCCACAGAAAGGTATAGCGTCTTCTGCTGCTCATAGTTCAGGGACGGGGCCTCCAGGTCGATCACATCCAGAAGTACCTTGACTTCCAACTCCATATCCTGGTAGTCGGGAAGAGTAATCAGGAGATTGGCGAACTTATGTCCATGTACCTCCTCGGTGGCAAGCACCTTCTCCACCTGGATAATATCTCCATTGGCAATGAAATCGATTCGATTCTCCTCATCCTTCCAGAAATAGTTGTTTTTCACCACCATCAGGAGATCCCCGGGAGAGACCTGCTCTTCACGCCACAGTATCTGGCTCCGGATACCTGCATTAAATTTATTGGCCCGTTTATTGGAGCGGGTCACCACGATGGTATCGGATGTCCCGTAACGGTCATAGCTTCTGGAGATGGCTTCCAGCAGGTCTGCACCACCAACCAGGTTAACATCTGCAAACGAATCGAAATCGAAGGGCGGGTACTCAGCCAGTCGGTCCGTAATCAGCTTGCGGATGGAGGTAGCATTGTACAGAATGCCGGAATCTATGGCCTGCCGAACTACATCAGTCAGCTCAATTTCCCTGATCCTGTATCCGAATCCCTCCAGGCGCTTCCGGTCCAGGGCCGGACTAATATCCAGTCCAACCGGGGGTAGCTGAGCAGTATCCCCAACAAGGACCAGGCTGCATTGCGATCCGGCCTCCACATAATCCACCAGGTCACGCAGCAAATCCCCTGAACCAAAAAAGCTGTCCGGAGAGCGGTCTCCGATCATAGAAGCCTCATCCACGATGAAACAGGTATTCTTATGCAGGTTGCGATCCAGTACAAACTCACTCAATCCATCCCTCCCGCTCTTCTGCCGGTATATCTTCTTATGAATGGTCCAGGCGGGAAAACCTGAATAAGCGGTCAGGACTTTGGCTGCCCGGCCTGTTGGCGCAAGCAATACACTCTTCTGCTTTAATTCGCTCAGGGTTCTTACCAGGCTTTTTACCAGGGTGGTTTTTCCCGTACCCGCGTAGCCCTTGACCAGCATAATCTCGGCTGAATCTTCCGCTGCCAGAAATCCCCCCAGCTCACTAATCAGATCTTCCTGGCCCAAAGTGGGTTGAAACTCAAGATTTTCTAACAGTCTTTCACTTATGAATTTTCTCAGCATCGCATTCAAATATTGCACAATTAAAAATATTTAATTTATTTTTTTTGCTAAATTTGTGCGCAAACGCTAAAAGAATACCCCATGAGAAGAGTAATCCAGATTCTGTTCGTATTAATAATCATTGTGTTAGGGTATCTGATTGTTGAAAGCATCATGGAGCCTATCCGGTTTAACCAGGAAGTGGAGACAAGGGAGCAGGCAACCATCGACAGGCTGATTGACATCAGGGAAGCTCAGAAAGCTTATAAAGATGTCTACAAGAAGTACACCGGGAGCTTTGATACTTTGATTGCCTTCATTGATACGGCCTCATTTACCGTGATAAAGGCGGATGGGGATATTCCTGAGGAGTGGCTGGACGAACTGGGATTCGAGAAGGCAAGGGAGAAGGCCCTGGAGGAGGGAGTAATTTCCCGTGAACCCATTCAGGTTCCTGTACTGGATTCACTGTTTCATAAGGGATTTGCTTCAGACTCTTTGCGCTACGTTCCTTATTGTGATGGAATCACATTCACCATGACATCCGGTGAACTGCTGACCAGTTCGAATCTCACGGTGCAGGTGGTTGAAGCCTATACGCTTTATGACGACCTGCTTAATGGAATGGACAAACAGCTCGTTGTAAATTATAAAGATGAGCGGATGAAGATCGTCGGATTTGAAGGCGTGAAATTCGGATCCATGGAAGAAGGAACCCTCACAGGCAATTGGGAATAGGCCCTGGCACTGATGCAGGCAGAAAGTGTAATAGCGAATAGTATTACGCAAGATATTCGGCTAAAAGGCCATCAATCCATCCGGTTTATTCCGGGTGGATTTTCTGTTTTAATCTCCGATGCCAGTTATACCCCGGTGTATCTGAAAGATTACACGTTAGAACCTGAGACTGCTGTAGCAGAAATTGCTGCTGAATGCAGCCGTATACTGGAAGAAGAGGAACTCTTCACCTTTGAAGGAGAAACAATTCTGATCACAGATTCCATGGCTGTCACCCTGCTCCCCAGGCAGTTTTTCAATCGGGAAAGGAAGCAGGAAATCCTGGATAAGGTCTGTTCCCTGGATGATTCGGACCAGGTAATGGATCGCCATATTAAAAACAGGAACTCATTCCTGGTTTATGCGGTTCCGGAAAAGATAATGGAACTGGGGCATCGCTTTAGCGCGGAGGCGAAGATTCTGCATACCTCCGAATGCCTTATTTCCCTCTCTGACCAGGTCAAAGCAAGCGATCACCAGCGAGGATTTGTCCTGGCTGAAGTCCAGTCCCGCTCCCTGGATATACTGGTGATTGCTGAAGACAGGATCCAGCTGTTGAACCGTTATTCCCTGAATGACACTTCAGATTTTATCTATCACATTCTGAATACCATGCGACAACTTGACCTGGATCTTGAAACCATCCCGGTCTACCTTTCAGGCATAATTCATGAAGGGCACGACCTCAGTCAGCTTCTCGGAAAATATATCAGGAATGTGCTTTTCACTCCTTACTACCTGGAACACCTAAGCAAGGAAGAGATCCAGCGTTTTATGATCCTTTCAGAAGGCAGCAAGTGCGCATAATCAGCGGCCTATACAGGGGAAAGCGTATTCATCCCCCGGGAAATTTCAAAGCCCGGCCCACCACCGATTTCGCAAAGGAGAACCTGTTTAATATCCTGATACACCGGTATGATCTGGAAGAGATGGATGTGCTTGACCTGTTTTCGGGAACTGGCAGCATCTCCTACGAATTTGCCTCCAGGGGGGCGCGTTCTGTGCTGGCCCTTGAAATGGCTCCGCAGCACTTCAGATTTATTCAGGAAACCTGCAGGGCCATGAAAATGGATCAGGTAAGCGTGATCCGGGCCGATGCTTTCAAGTACCTGAAGAAACCGGTCCAGTCCTTCGACATCATTTTTGCAGATCCCCCCTATGACCACCCCGGACTGGCAGAGCTGCCAGACCTGGTGTTAGGCAGCGAGATACTGAATAAGGAGGGGCTTTTCATTCTGGAACACCCTGGCAGCTATTCCTTTTCAGCTCATGCCCGTTTTCAGCAGCATCGCAAATACGGGGGGGTCAATTTCACCATATTCTCCTGACGGGGCCCCTGTATCATTCCCTGCAAACTGTATGGATTTTACAATAAAAAAGTTTAATTTCGGTAACTGCGATTTTTGCACAACAAAGCAGAGTTATGGGAAAGGAGTCGAATAATTATTCAAAGGCAGAACTGGAGGAATTATGCCTGAAGCAGAATATTATCATTGAAAGGCAGGATCCTTTTAATGAAACCAAAATATACCTCCCGAACATCGAAAAGATCAATAAGATGATCCGCGAGTTTGATTTTCTGGTGGATGGATCTTCCAGAGGAAAATCGGTGAATGAGATCAGCAAGATCGAAAGATTTCTGTTCGAAAACGAAGATAATGTCGATAAAAAGAGCCAGTTTCTGGCAACCTATTACTCCAATGCTTCCATGTATATTGAAAAACACAGAAGCCTGCTGGAAGACAAACGGTCAGAAAACTGGAAATACCTGTTTGTAAGCTATTTCAAACTGGAGGATATCTATAAGTATTTTAACAAGAAAACAAGTGCATCCACTTTTTTTAAAGAGTACTCCATCTACAATGAGATGGTTGACCTCACTTACTACGTAAAGTTGATGGAGTATCTCAGGGCACAGGTGGAACTTGAGATCCCGGTCGAGGATGATAAGGATATGCCCGGGAAGATTGATGAGGTAAACCTGAAACTGGCAATTCTGCACGAAATGGGTTTTATTGACAGACTCAAGGAGCTCATACCACAAAACACCATGCCCAACATGGCCAAGTTCCTCACCATTCTGTGCAATGAAGATCCGGCAACCTGGAGAGAAATTTTGAATAAACTTAAGAATTTGAATCTTCAGAACGACAAGGACCTGCTTACTGAGCTAAACCTGAATAAAGCGCATGAAATTATGACGGTGTTTGGTATTGAAATCGAAAAGGATTAATATTGTTATATGGAAAATATCAGTATCGAACCTACAAAAAAATCCCTCGAAGTAGAATGTTCACCCGGCTACTTTAAACTTTCAGGGAATTCCATCCTTTCCGATCCCCGGAAGTTTTTTCAACCCATCGTGGAATGGGTGGAAGAATATATTAAGAATCCGGTGGATAAGACCACGGTGGACCTTAAATTGGAATACGTAGATACCGCTTCCGTCCAGAGCGTGTTTGATATTATGAGGATGTTTAAGCCGCTGCAGGACAAAGAAAAAGAGGTGGCTGTTAATTTTTATTTTGAATTTGATGATCCGGAACTTCTGGAGCTGGGTGAAATTATGGAGGGTCGCCTGGGGATCAAATTCAATTTTATCGAGTACCAGTAATGCCCCTCCACCTATTCCTGGAGTGGAAACTCCTCACCCGATTTTAAAGCTGTTTCACTATGAGTAATTCCCTTAACCGGCGTGCATTTCTTGGCACCACCGGAGCTTTTGTAGCTGGAAGCCTGATGGCCAGCCCCCTTGCCAGCAGTGCGCTGTCCAAGGGAAAAAAAATCAGAACGGTCCTGGTAGGAACCGGAGTACGCGGAACCTCCTTCTGGGGGAAAACCCTGGTGCAGGATTTTCCCGATATCGTGGAGTTTGTCGGGCTATGCGATATTAATCCCGGGCGGCTGGAATATGCGCGAGAGTATATGGGGGTATCCTGTCCCACTTTTGGCAATTTTGAAAAGATGATCCTGGAGACCAAACCCGACCTGGTCATCGTGACCACCATGGACTCCACCCATCACGAATTTATTATCCAGGGGCTCGATATGGGCTGCGATGTGCTCACCGAAAAACCTCTGACCACGGATGAACACAAGTGCCAGGCCATTCTGGATGCAGAACGCCGCTCCAATAACAAACTGATTGTAGGCTTTAACTACCGTTGGAGCCCCTACCCGACCAAGATCAAAGAAATGCTGCAATCCGGAGCTATTGGAAAAGTAACATCTGTCGATTTTCACTGGTACCTGAATACCTATCACGGGGCCTCTTATTTCCGCAGGTGGCATGGATTAAGGCAGTCGGGAGGGACCCTCTGGGTTCATAAGGCCACCCACCATTTCGACCTGCTGAACTGGTTGCTTGACAGCGATCCGGAAGAGGTCTTCGCCTATGGCGATCTGGAGCACTATGGCTCCAATGGTCCCTTCAGGGGCGACAAGTGCCGTAGCTGTTCTTTTAAATCCGAATGTAAATTTTACTGGGACATTACCCAGGACAAGCGTTCGATGGATCTTTATGTCAAGAATGAACAGTATGACGGCTACATCCGCGACAACTGCCTGTTCCGGCCGGAGATCAATATCTACGACAAGATGTCAGCCCAGATCAAATACCGCGACAACACCTATGTGAACTACTCTCTGACCACCTATTCCCCTTACGAAGGGTGGAAAATAGCCTTTAACGGAACGAAGGGCCGCATCGATGCCTGGCTGGATATTCCATTTATGAACAGCGAGAATATCAGTCAGTCCGATAAACACGAACTGGAGATGTCGCAGGAGGATGAAATGCTCCACCGGGACCCGGTAATCCTGCATAAACTGTGGGAAGATTATCAGGTATACAACGTGGACTATTCGAAAACGGGACACGGTGGTGGAGACAAATTGCTTCACCAGCAGATTTTTGAAACTCCGGGGAAAAAGGATCCGTACGACCGCCCGGCCGGTGTCCGGGACGGAGCCATGTCCATACTTATCGGGATAGCCGCCCGTAAAAGTATCGAATCGGGCCACCCGGTCCGGATCGCCGAACTGACTGACCTGGAACCCAGGGAGCGAAGAATATGAGATTAGAATCCGGACAGAAATGAAATTTCCGCGCTTATAAACCAACTAACCATTGATCATGATTAACAGACGAAACTTTTTACAGGCTGGTGCCCTGGCTGCAGCAGGAACTGCTCTGGCAGGATGTACAACAGGTGAAGCATCCAATCCGGATGAAGCGCCGAACAAAAAAATCCGGCATAATCCCATAGGGGTATCCACCTATTCCTTCTGGCAGTTTAACAAGCCCAAAGGTGAGCCGCCTCTGGAGGAGATCATCGACCATGCAGCTGCCATGGGTTTTGACGGGGTGGAGCTTCTGCTGGTGCAGATGGCTTCGGAAGAGAGAGCATACCTGAATATGCTGAAAAAAAGAGCCTTTCACAGCGGGCTCGATTTGATGGGATTTTCCACCCACCAGGGCTATGTGTATCCGGAAGCAGAAAAACGACAGGAGAATATTGACCTGACCATTCACCAGATTGAACTGGCTTACCAGCTGGGTATTCCAACTATGCGGATCAATACCGGCCGTTGGGGAACCAGCAGGGACTTTGACCACCTGATGGAAAACCGGGGCATTGAGCCAAGCCTGGAAGGCTATACCGACGAGGACGGGTTCAAATGGGTGATTGATTCCCTGGAAAAAGTCATCCCCACTGCAGAGAAATGCGGCGTGGTACTGGGACTGGAAAATCACTGGGGCCTGGGACGCCTGC
>Ga0316201_10004657_pt1 | contig 10402 bp, 7 predicted proteins | sample CS6wburrow_MG_FD_204516 | JGI IMG/M metagenome (GOLD analysis project Ga0316201, IMG submission 204516) | Coastal sediment microbial communities from Delaware Bay, Delaware, United States - CS-6 worm burrow | ecosystem: Environmental > Aquatic > Marine > Coastal > Sediment | place: USA: Delaware... | reverse complement strand
TGTTAGTATGAAGCTAAGAGCCGACAAAAAAGGCGATAAGTATATTCTTAACGGCAACAAAATGTGGATAACGAATGGCCCAGACGCCCATACGTTTATCATTTATGCGAAAACAGATACTTCAGCCGGCTCTAAAGGCATAACCGCCTTTATTGTTGAAAAAGACACTCCTGGCTTTAGTCAGGCCCAAAAACTCGATAAGTTAGGTATGCGCTCATCAAACACCTGCGAACTTGTATTTCAAGACGCCGAAGTCCCAGAAGAGAACATTTTAGGGCATGTAGGTGGCGGAGTACGAGTACTAATGAGTGGCTTAGACTACGAAAGACTTGTTTTGTCTGGTGGCCCGTTGGGAATAATGCAGGCAACTATGGATGCGGTAGTTCCCTATATTCATGATCGTAAACAATTTGGTCAATCCATTGGAGAATTCCAACTAGTCCAAGGTAAAGTGGCTGACATGTACACTCAAATGAACGCTGCTCGCGCATACGTTTATACAGTCGCTCGTTCCTGTGACAGAGGCGAAACCACACGTAAAGATGCCGCCGGTGCAATACTATATTCCGCCGAATTAGCCACTAAAATGGCGCTCGACTCTATTCAGCTATTAGGTGGCAACGGATACATAAACGAGTATCCAACGGGACGCCTGTTGCGAGATGCTAAGCTATACGAAATTGGTGCTGGCACCTCGGAAATACGCCGTATGTTGATTGGCAGAGAATTGTTTAACGAATCTAAATAACGGGGACACCTAGTGCCAATTATTCAATCTAAAATAAACACGAAAGCCGACGAATTTATTATCAACCAAGCGCATATGCTTACTCAGGTAAACGATTTGAAAGCAACCGTTGCTAATATTATGTTAGGCGGTGGCCAAGCGTCTCGAGAGCGGCATTTAGCTAGAGACAAATTGTTACCCAGAGAAAGAATAGAAGCCTTAATTGATAAGAACTCTAGCTTCTTAGAAATTGCTCAACTTGCTGCTTGGGAAGTCTATGACGATTATGTGCCTTGTGCAGGTGTGATTGCAGGCATAGGCAAAGTAAATGGTGTTGAATGCATGATAGTAGCAAACGACGCCACTGTTAAAGGGGGTACATATTATCCACTGACGGTTAAAAAACATCTTCGCGCACAAACTATTGCGTTAGAAAACAATTTACCCTGTATTTATCTAGTAGACTCTGGTGGCGCTAACCTTCCTCGTCAAGATGAAGTGTTTCCTGATCGCGAGCATTTTGGAAGAATATTTTTCAATCAAGCTAGAATGTCAGCTCAGAATATTCCACAAATTGCAGTGGTAATGGGTTCTTGTACCGCAGGAGGAGCGTATGTGCCGGCTATGGCAGACGAATCTATAATAGTACGTGAACAGGGCACCATATTTTTAGGCGGCCCTCCTCTGGTAAAAGCCGCTACAGGCGAAATTGTAACTGCAGAAGAGTTAGGCGGTGGCGATGTTCATTGTAGGACCTCTGGCGTAGTTGATCATCTTGCCAATAATGACCAACATGCTCTTGCAATTGCAAGAGACGCAGTAGCAAGGCTAAATAGAGATACGCCAAATTACTTAGGTAAGAAAGCAAGTGTACTCCCACGTTATGCTAGTGATGAAATCTACGGCATAATTCCGAAAGATACAAAACAGACTTACGACGTTCGTGAAGTAATAGCGAGGATCGTAGACGATAGCGACTTTCATGAGTTTAAATCCTTGTATGGCACAACACTTGTTTGTGGTTTTGCTCGTATTGAAGGGTTTGAAGTAGGCATTTTAGGTAACAATGGCATTTTGTTCGGCGAAAGTGCACAAAAAGGGGCACATTTCATAGAACTATGCTGCCAACGTCGAATACCTTTATTATTTTTGCAAAACATTACAGGATTCATGGTAGGTAAGCAGTATGAAGCTAGTGGTATTGCCAAACACGGCGCGAAAATGGTAACAGCTGTGGCCTGTGCACAGGTGCCTAAGTTAACCGTATTAATAGGCGGAAGCTTTGGTGCTGGTAATTACGGCATGTGCGGCCGTGCATACGACCCAAGGTTTTTATTTATGTGGCCGAATGCAAGAATTTCAGTAATGGGTGGCGAACAAGCGGCTGGCGTTTTGGCTCAAGTTAAGGAAGGTCAAGCGCAACGTACTGGTGAAACCTTAAGTAAAGATGAAATAGACGCCATCAAAAAGCCTGTTATAGCCACATACGAACGTCAAGGTCATCCTTACTATGCATCTGCAAGGCTATGGGATGATGGTGTTATAGATCCAGCAGATACTCGCAAGGTTTTAGGTTTGGCACTTTCTGTAGCTAACAATAAGCCTGTTGCCGAGACTAAATTTGGCATTTTTAGAATGTAAGCTATACATTCAAGTTTTTCATTAGCAATTTTTGAGCACTTTCGGATGCTTAACAGCAGAATAAATGGTCCATACGAACCAGTGAGAATATTAGCATGAGTCATGTAGAATTAAGTATTGAAAACGCAGTAGCAAAAGTTACGCTTAACCGCCCTGATGTGCATAACGCCTTCAATGAAGAGGTTATTAGTAGTTTAATAGAATGTTTTGAAACTGTCGAGAATGACGACAATATTCGCGTAATGGTACTGCAGGCGTCAGGTAAATCCTTCAGTGCTGGCGCCGATTTAAATTGGATGCAAAAAATGGCCAGTTACAGCGAAACTGAAAATTTGGCCGATGCACAACAGCTCGCATTAATGCTGTCTAAACTCTACCATTTGTCGAAACCAACAATTGCGAAAGTTCAAGGAAGCGCGTTTGGTGGTGCCGTGGGTTTGGTAGCTTGTTGTGATATTGCCATTGCCAGTTTAATGAGTAAATTTTGCTTGAGTGAAGTAAAACTGGGTCTAATTCCAGCTACTATTTCACCTTATGTGGTGCAAGCCGTTGGACCAAGAATGGCTAAACGTTTATTCATGACAGCAGAGGTTATTTCAGCCAGACGAGCAAGGAGAATTGGACTAGTTGATGAAACTGTTAGTGAAAATGAGTTAAATAGTGCAGTAGAGAGCATCATTTCTGGTTTGTTAAAAAATGGCCCGCAGGCCGTTTCCATGGCGAAAGCCTTAGTGGATAAAGTAGCATTCAAACCAATTGATGACGCGTTAATACAATATACATGTAAACAGATTGCCAGCGTTAGGGTCTCAGAAGAAGGTCAAGAAGGATTAACTGCCTTTTTAGAAAAGCGTAAAGCTTATTGGATTAATACTCATGATTAATAAAATACTAATTGCTAACCGCGGCGAAATTGCCTGTAGAGTTATTCGAAGTGCTAAGAAACTAGGTATTAATACAGTTGCCGTATATTCGCAGGTAGATTCTCAAGCGCAACATGTAAAAATGGCTGATCAAGCTGTTTGCCTAGGTGAAGCTATTGCTTCAAAAAGTTATCTCAATGGGGATTTAATCATCCTCAAAGCGAAAGAGTTAGGTGTTGACGCAATTCATCCCGGTTACGGTTTTTTGTCGGAGAACGCCGATTTTGCCGACAAATGTGAGTTAAATAATATTATTTTCATTGGGCCTAAAACAGCGGCTATACGAGCCATGGGTTCGAAGTCTGCGGCAAAAACCATTATGGATGCTGCACATGTGCCTTTGGTGCCTGGTTATCATGGCGATATTCAAGATGAAAGTTTTTTGCTTGAGCAAGCAAACAAAATGGGTTATCCCGTATTATTAAAAGCTGCCGCCGGTGGTGGGGGTAAAGGCATGCGTCAAGTTTGGGCTGAAAAAGATTTTTATGAAGCCTTACAAGCAGCCAAACGCGAAGCCATGAATAGTTTTGGCGACAACATCATGCTGATCGAGAAATATTTAACAGAGCCTAGGCACGTAGAGATCCAAGTGTTTTGTGACAATCATGGAAACGGTGTGTATTTGTTTGAACGTGATTGTTCAGTTCAGCGCAGACATCAAAAAATAATCGAAGAAGCCCCTGCTCCTGGTATTTCGCAAGAAATTCGTCAGCAAATGGGTGAAGCTGCTTTAAAAGCAGCTTTCGCAATCGATTATACAGGCGCAGGTACAGTTGAATTTCTGCTGGATAGCGATGGCGCATTCTACTTCATGGAAATGAACACTCGTTTACAGGTAGAGCATCCAGTAACTGAATTTGTGACGGGTGAAGATTTGGTCGAATGGCAAATTGCCGTGGCAAATAATCAAGTATTACCCAAAACACAATCAGAACTAATCCTTAAAGGGCATTCATTCGAGGCGCGGATTTATGCTGAAGATCCAGACAACGAATTTTTGCCGTCAACAGGCTTGATTGAAAAACTAATAGAACCAATTAAAAACAGTCAGGTACGCATAGATTCAGGCGTAGTTACCGGAGATAATGTTTCTATTTATTATGACCCAATGATTGCTAAATTAGTAGTTTGGGCAGATACCCGTGATCAAGCACTCGCTCTTTTACTTCAAAGTCTTAAACAATATATGATTTGTGGAGTTACTACAAACATACCTTATTTGATTAAAGTTGCGAATAGCGAGCCCTTTAAAAAAGCACAATTAACGACTGACTTTATTGAACGTCATGCAGAAATTATTAAAGCAAAGATTGATGATGGGCAAAACCTGAGTAATACCCAAATTGTAGCGATAACAGCATTATTAAGTGCTAATAAATGCGCTAAAACAATCAACAATGGGCAAGTAGATTACGCGGGTTTTAGACTAAACCATTTTCCTCAACAAAATTTTGCCTTCGTTGTAGATGGGCAACAGCATCAAATTGTGCAACATCAGATAGCTACAGATGCTTGGCTTGTGAATATTGATGACAAAAACATTGCCTATAAAGCAACTAAGAACGACACATTACTTAAAGTAAATGCTGACGAATTTGTCGCTAACTACCCCTATTTTGAAAATCAAGATTTTGCGTGGTTGTTAGACAATACAGGTCTTATTAAAATTACTAAAATTAAAGCCGACATGGGTACGCAAGCTGATGAACATCATGCAGGAGATATTCTCGCTCCTATGAATGGCACTATAGTTACGATGAAAGTTAAAAAAGATCAGGCTGTTGAGAAAGGTGATTTATTAGTAGTCGTTGAAGCTATGAAAATGGAGCATAGTTTACGCGCCCCATTTGCAGGCATTGTTGTTGATTGCTTTGGAAATACTGGCGATTTAGTTGATGGTGGTAGCGTATTAGTTTCATTAACGCCCAAGCTTATAGATAAAGACAATTAGCCTAATCGCAGGTTATTTGATTACATTGAGGAATGTATTGCATGCAGGTAAACTTTCCATTAACAGCAAACATTGTGGAAGTAGGTCCAAGGGATGGATTGCAAAATGAAAAGCAAGCGCTTAGCGTTGAAGATAAGATCAATTTGGTCAATGCATTAAGCCAAACGGGCTTGCGCCACATAGAAGCAGGCAGTTTTGTTTCCCCTAAATGGGTGCCACAAATGGCAAGCTCAGACCAAGTTTTAGCGCAAATAGAGCGTATAGATGGTGTTGTATATAGCGCCCTAACCCCAAATCTCAAGGGATACGAGGGTGCAAAAGAGGCTAAAGCTGATACCGTGGCTATTTTTGCCAGTGCGTCTACTAGTTTTTCACTCAAGAATATAAACTGCGATATATCCACTAGTATTGAACGTTTTTCTGCTGTTGTTGAACAAGCTAAAATAGATAATATTCCTGTAAGAGGCTATGTTTCGTGTGTATTAGGTTGCCCTTACGAAGGTGAGGTGTCACCACAAGCCGTACTCGATGTTTCTAAAGCCCTACTCGAACTTGGGTGCTATGAAGTTTCCTTAGGAGACACAATAGGCGTAGGAACCGCGCTTAAAACAAAGAATCTTTTAGATTTGCTACTTTCTCAAATTCCAGCTAACAAACTTGCCCTTCATTGCCATGATACTTATGGTCAAGCGCTGAGCAATATATTAATTGGATTACAACAAGGCATAAACACTTTCGATACTTCCGTAGGCGGCCTCGGCGGATGCCCTTATGCAGCAGGTGCATCTGGCAACTTAGCCACCGAAGATTTAGTATATATGTTAAACAATATGCAAATAGACACTGGCATTGATTTAAACAAGCTAGTGTTAGTAGGTGACAGTATTAGCCGCACTTTACATCGTACAAATCAGTCAAAAGCCGGGCAAGCTATTATAGCGAAAACTACAGGTAATTAGTTGTCACAAGTATTGCGTATTTCAAATAAACGCAATACTTAGTCTAAAGTATATAATAATCATATATATCTTAGATGAAATTTCCTTGGCATTTTATTATTGCTCTAAAAGTATAGATACTTTAAGATAAAAGTACGTTAATAAAAGGTTAATAAAATAAAACCATGGAAAAACCCAATAATCGTTATATAAGTAATCTAACTCGAGACACATATGCACTAGTACTCGCAGGTGGTAGAGGTTCAAGACTTCATGAATTAACCATGTGGCGGGCTAAACCAGCATTATATTTTGGTGGGAAATTCAGGATTATTGACTTTCCATTATCTAATTGTATTAATTCGGGTATTCGCAATATTGGTGTGCTCACTCAATATAAATCACACTCCCTTATTCGACATCTAACGAGAGGTTGGGGACACTTTAAAAAAGAATTAGGGGAATCGGTAGAAGTATTACCTGCCTCGCAACGTTTCTCTGAAGACTGGTATCAAGGTACTGCCGATGCTGTTTACCAAAATATCGATATAATAAGAGACGAACTACCTAAATACGTTATGATTCTGTCGGGCGACCATATCTATAAAATGGATTATGGCCCTATGTTGGCTCAACATGTAGAATCGGGCGCTAGAATGACGGTAAGTTGTATGTCGGTACCCATTGAACAAGCTCGTAATGCATTTGGTGTTATTGCCGTTGACGAAAACAACCAAGTAACAGGATTTATTGAAAAACCAAGTGAACCCGCTCCACTATTAGATGATCCATCTTCATGTTTAGCATCTATGGGTAACTACGTGTTTGATACTGATTTTTTGTTCGAACAACTCGAACTAGACGCAAAAAATGAAAATTCAGACCATGATTTTGGCAAAGATATCATCCCTAATATTATTGATAATCACAGAGTTTGTTCGTTTGATTTCATAAAAAGTGCAAAAAATGACTCCTATTGGCGAGATGTAGGAACCATTGACAGTTTTTGGGAAGCGAATATGGAACTTATCGCTCCTGTGCCAGAATTAAATATGTATGATAAAACTTGGCCAATATGGACTTATCAAGAGCAACTGCCCCCAGCAAAATTTGTATGGGAACATGATGAACGTCGTGGAGAAGCACTCAACTCAATAGTGTCGGGTGGTTGTATTATTTCGGGTGCATCCGTTAAGAGCACTGTCTGTTTTTCAAACATTAAGGTATTGTCTAATTCTACCGTTGTAGAGTCGGTAATATTGCCAGAATCTGAAGTTGGTCGAAATTGTGTCATTAAGAAATGCATTATAGACCGAGGTGCTCATATTCCAGATAACACTGAAATTGGAGTAAATCATGATGACGACCGCAAGCGTGGGTTCCGAGTGTCTGAAAAAGGCGTAGTTGTGGTAACAAGAGAAATGCTAGAAGCACTTTAATCGATACTAACTAAGTCTGGTCGGCTGCAAACAGCTATGTTTGTGATAAAATTTTAGTGATTAAGCCGGCTACTTCAACTGGATATTCTAAGGGAAACATATGTTTCCCTTTTTCATACTCAATATGGTGAATACTAGGGTTAGCCTTTAAAAACGGCTTTCGTAATACTGGTACACACACATCAGTATATTTTCCAGTAATCAAGGTTGTCGGGACATTCAATTTACCAGCGTAAGTTGGTAAATTATGTGGGATTGTCCTAAATATATTAGCTTCTGTTTCTACATCAAACGAAAGATGCATATGTTCATCTTTTTCTTCCATTACCGCTTCAATGTAGTCTTGAATACAATCAGGATCAAAATCTTTAAACAACTTTTTGTTTGTAAAGTAAGCCCGCAAATCTTGTTCCCTATGCCATTTTCTCTTTCTAACTCGTGTTATGCCTGCGGGTGTAATTTTATCTATTAGTTTGTGGTTTTTAGCAAACCTGAATATATATCGGGCTAAGCCAGTAATTAAAGGTGGATCGAGCATAATAAGAGATGAAAATAAATCAGGACGCTTACAAACACACATGTAACTAACAAGGGCACCAAATGAGTGACCCATTGCCACTACTTTTTCGTTACCACTTCTATTTTCTTCTACAAAATCTATCATTTCTCGGATTGGGTTTTCCCAATTATCATTTAAAGGATAATTTGAATTGTGTGCATACTTTTCAAGTGCTATCACACTGTATTCGTTAGGAAGATGCGCGAATAACTTCTTGTAACTAGCCGACGGAAAACCGTTGGCGTGGGCGAAATTTATTAGTTTTGGTGATTTATTACTTGGCAATGGATGCACTAATGGTAATTCCTTTAAGTGATAATTGACATTTTCTTTATACAGATCCTCAGTATTTTAATATATTAATCTAAACTACGACATGGCAATACGCGGCACTAATGTATTAACTTGGTCTCCCCGCCTGATACGCTTTAGATTCATCTGCTTGTAACTAAATCTATCCAATTTACAGACCTTGACATCACTCTTAAACTTCTTATAACTTAACCTAACTTCAGCTAACTTTACCTAACTTCATCTAACTTTAGCTAACTTTGCGTAATTTTATGATTTGAATTAAGCCGACAAATTAAGATGTACTTCCCGGCATTTAAGCGCATTTAAGCGCATTTAAGCGCTTTTAAGTGCATTTAAGCGCGTTTTAGTTGAAGATAACGCTCACATTGTAGAAATTGCATTTTTCAAATTGACATCGTTAAATCCTATTTAATCATACTGTATACCTAAATATAGAGTTGAAAACGTTTATGCAGATGCTTGACGTTTTTCTGCCTCAGCCCAATCAGCTGTAATTTTTTTAGACGACCAATAAAACGTCAAAATAGACAAAACATAAGGAATAACTAGCAAGGCTAAAGAAAATCTAAGCGCTTCTGCGCCACCCATAGATTCGGTAAAATGATTACTTAGTAAGCCAATAATTGTGGGTCCGCCACCCAATGCGATAATATTTAACACAAAGAAGAACAATGCAGTAGACATAGCTCTTGCATTTACCGGTGCTAGGGTTTGCGCTATCGCAAAGCATGGGCCTAAATACATGCCGCTGGTAAACAATAATACTGTTAATAAGCCGATAGAAAGCCAAGCATTACCTACGTATATTGATGCGACAAAACAAGGAACTCCAATAAGCATTGCATAGGTAGGTAAAAGTGCATAAGCTCTGCGGTCTTTTTTACCCCATTTGTCGGCAATAACACCGCCTAACCATACACCTAGCGCATATGCTGTACCATTGATTATACCAAAGGATATAAGTAAGGTTTGAATGCTAATATCGGCGTGGATACGAACATAAAAATCGATGATCCAAGTAGAAATAGCATAATTTCCAAATGAGCCAAATGAAATCCCTAAACACATACCCCACCACGTTGGTATTTTCAACAATGTTTTAAGGGCATTACCTAAGCCCATGCTTGAAGTTGATCCGCTTGGCGCGACAGTTCTTTTTGGTTCCTTAACGGTGAATTTCATCAAAAGTGCTAAAATAGCGCCTGGCACACCAACCGCAATCATGACAATGCGCCAATCTGTTTCACCACCTCTAATGAAAAACGCCGCGGCGAAATAAGCAGCCATAATGCCAAAAGGAATGCCAAGAGAGTAAATACCTAAGGCTTTGGCGCGTTCAGTAGGATCGTAGAGGTCGGAAATCATAGAGTGAGAAGGAGGACTGCCGCCAGCCTCTCCTATTCCAACGCCTATCCTTGCTAGTGCAAGCTGAGTAAAGTTTGTGGCGTATCCTGACACAGCCGTAAAACCACTCCAAAGTGTTAATGAAATAGCCACAATATTAACGCGACTATAACGGTCGGCTAACCAGGCTATCGGAATACCAACTATGGTGTAAAGTAGTGCAAATGCAAACCCCTTTAACAAGCCAAGTTGAGCATCATCTAGACCTAAATCAGCTTTTATGAAAGGAGAGAGAATTCCAATAATTTGACGATCAATAAAATTAAAGGCATATACTAAAGTTAAAATGAGTAACACATAACGTCTATAAGCTGCAGACGGTTTATCCTGATCTATCACTTCATTAGTTGAATTCACTATGCTTCCTTAAAACTACACTTTTCGTTAATGTGTCTTAATTAGAATTCAATTACCACTTTATGTAAACTATTTGTTAACATTTATTAAATTGATGCCCAACAAGACTTATATATCTTGATAAAGAAACAATATTCATAAACAATAC
>Ga0316201_10004656_pt1 | contig 10403 bp, 11 predicted proteins | sample CS6wburrow_MG_FD_204516 | JGI IMG/M metagenome (GOLD analysis project Ga0316201, IMG submission 204516) | Coastal sediment microbial communities from Delaware Bay, Delaware, United States - CS-6 worm burrow | ecosystem: Environmental > Aquatic > Marine > Coastal > Sediment | place: USA... | reverse complement strand
GTCCAGCAGCAGCGTCGCGGCGGCTGCAGGCTTGCTCCCGGTACGCAATACATTCGTCGCCCCGATATTACCGGAGCCTATGTCCCGGAGATTTCCAAGACCGAACACCCTGGCGATCAGAATGCCGAAAGGAATCGAGCCGCTCAAATAGCCCAGGCCGAAGCAAAGTGAAATCACGCCGAGCCATTGCGGGTTCATTCCAAAGACTGAATCCATTCGCTACGCGCTCCCGTATTTGATGGATATTGCCTGTCGCAAGACGGTGTCCTGCAGGCGATGGTGCCTGTCAGTGTTCAGACAGTTTATACACACTGTGGCCGCCGACAATGGTTTCCGTGACACGACCCTCAAACGCACGGGTTTCGAAAGTCGTATTGCGTGACGCTGATTTGAGCAGATCTGCCTCAACAACCCAGGGAGCCGTCATATCGACTATAGCCAAATCAGCGTTGCCGCCCTGTTCCAGCCGTCCACCCTGGATGTTGAGCAGCCGGGCCGGTGCATTGGTCATTGCCTCGATCAGGCGTTCAAGTGGCAACTGATCGGAATGAACAAGCGACAATCCTGCTGACAGCAAGGTTTCCAGGCCGATTGCACCGAAGGCTGCTTCCGAAAAAGGGACTCTTTTGGTATCGGCATCCTGCGGGTCATGGCTTGAAACAATCACGTCTATGGTTCCGTCGGCAACGCCTGCGACAAGCGCCTTGCGGTCTTCTTCGCGCCTTAATGGCGGGGACAGTTTGAAGAATGTACGATAAGCGCCGATGTCATGCTCGTTCAGGGTCAGGTGATTGATCGAAACGCCGCACGACACCGGCAGGCTCCGGTCCTTGGCATGACGAATAACGTCAAGCGATGCCGCACAGGAGATCTGAGCTGCATGGTAGGGAGCACCTGTCATCTCGACCAGCCGGATATCACGTTCAAGGGCAATCAATTCGGCTGCCGGCGGAATGCCGGGCAGGCCCAGTCTCGTCGCTGACTCACCCGAATGCATGACACCGCCGGCCAGATCAGAGTCTTCAACATGCTGTACCAGCAGCAGGTTGAAATTGCCGGCATATTTCATGGCGCGGCTTAACACTTTGGAGTTACGCACCGAGTGCACGGCATCGGTAACAGCAACTGCACCGGCTTCCTTGAGCAGGCCGAACTCGGTCATTTTCTCGCCGTTCAGGTCCTGGGTTATAGCCGCCATCGGATGCACCCTGACGTCGGCAGTGTCCTGAGCCCGGCGCAGGACAAAGTCGATGATGGATGCATCATCCATAACCGGTTGTGTGTTCGGCTGAATAACGATTGAGGTGACACCGCCGGCTGCAGCAGCCCGTGAGGCGGATTGCAACGTCTCGCGGTGTTCTGATCCCGGCTCACCGGTAAACACCCGCATGTCAACCAGTCCGGGCACCAGCAGTGCGCCTTTAACATCGCTCGTGTTGGTGCCCTCCGGCAAACTGGCCCGGGTGACCGCAGCACCCATCCATTTGATGACGCCGTCTTCAATCAGGACACCACCGGTCTGATCCAGTTTTCCGGCCGGATCAAACAACCTGGCATTTACATAGGCACGGCGCTCGGAGGTGGTAGACGCGGTCCTGGCCATCACGCACCTGCCTTGTTTGAGGTATCCAGGTTTCGCGACAGAGCATCGAGTACTGCCATGCGCGTCGCCACACCCATTTCTACCTGCTCGCGAATGACCGACTGAACCCCGTCGGCCACAATGGAGTCTATTTCCACGCCACGGTTCATGGGTCCCGGGTGCATCACTAGTGCGCCCTTGTTGGCAATCGCAAGTTTCTCCTGATCAAGGCCGAAGAACCGGTAATACTCACGAGCGGACGGAATGAAGCTGCCGTTCATCCGCTCAAGCTGCAACCGCAACATCATCACGACATCCGCGCCTTTCAGACCTTCGCGCATGTCAGTAAAAATTTCTGTTCCGAGATTTTCCGCGCCTGACGGCAATAGCGTCGGCGGGGCGATCAACCTCAGGCGAACATTCATCTTTGACAGCAATGCGATATTGGACCGCGCCACACGCGAGTGGGCAACATCGCCGCAAATGGCGACGGTCAGCCCTTCAAGCCGTTTCAGATGACGCCGGATAGTGAGCGCATCCAGAAGTGCCTGGGTCGGGTGTTCATGCTGGCCGTCACCTGCATTGATAACCGCGCAGGAAACCTTCTGAGCCAACAGTTCAACAGCGCCTGATGACTGGTGGCGCACAATAAGCAGATGAGGGCGCATGGCATTGAGCGTCATCGCCGTGTCCAGCACGGTTTCGCCCTTGGCAAGCGATGAGGCGCTGACCGCCATGTTCAGAACATCGGCCCCCAAACGCTTGCCCGCCAGTTCGAATGAACTTTGCGTGCGGGTCGAGTTTTCAAAGAACAGGTTTATCTGGGTGAGGCCCTTGAGAACCTTGGCGTGCTTGCTGCCCTTGCGGGTGTCGTCCGCGTACCTGTCGGCAAGGTCCAGCAGCGCGCTAATCTCGCTTGGCGAAATATCTGCAATGCTGAGCAGGTTGTTGCTCTTGATGAAGGGACGGGGTGCTGAGGATGTCTTGGCCATTAAAAGCGTGTCTATAGGCGCGCTTGGGGGCAAGTGCAAGCAGGAATGGTGCAAGTTGGTTAGCGTGTGCACAGCTTATACCAATGGAAGCGATCAGCCCGGGACCTAACCCAACCACTGCAGATGACGCGCCAGCCAGATCACCAGTGGAACAGAGCCGAAAGACAGCACCGTCTGGACGGTTGCCGTGGCCGCATACAATTCAGCATCACCACCCATGGTGCGGGCCAGAACATAGCCATTCATCGCGGTCGGAACCGCGGCACAGATCATGGCAGCCTCAAACGCCTCGCCCCTGAGACCGGTTAGCCAGGCCAGCAGCACGACGAGGATTGGCGTCAGAGCCAGCCTCAAGATCACTCCGGTCCACACCAGAAGGCTTGGATTCAGGGCCGCCTTGATGCGCAACCCGGCTCCCACAGTCAGCAGACCGGCACCAAGTGCTGCGCTGCCAAGCAGGTCAAGCGTGGTCTGTGCCGGCTCCCACAGGCCCAGTCCGGAGAAGTTGATGGCCAACCCGATCATTGCGCCCCAGATGATGGGATTTCGAATGACAATCCGGGCAATATTGCTGAGGCTGGGTGTCTGACCTTTGCCAAACGCCGCCAGCACGACAATGTTCACGATGTTTATGGGCGGTACAAGCAGGGCCATGATGATAGCGACATACGCGGCACCGGTTTCACCGTACAATTTCAGGACGATGGCCAGGGCGATAAACCCATGGAACCGGGAGCTTGCCTGAAAGACCGAGGTGAATTCCGCATTGGTCATGGCGTTTCTGGACTGCAGCACCGGCTTGAGCACAAACAGGATTGTCCACATTATGCCGGTTGCCGCCAAAACGGTGATACTCAGCGAGCCGATCGGCAGATCTCTAAGATCAACTGTCGCCAGCGTGAAACAAAGGATGGCCGGAAAGAACAGCCAGAAACAGATCAGTTCGACGCCTTTCCAGTCCTCCATCGCCACGATCCCGGTGCGCCGGATGACATTGCCTACGACCACAAGGATGAAAATCGGCAGGATACTGTAGAAAACGTCCATGAGTGTCAGGCCTCTGGCGCACAAGGTGCCGCGCCGGCCAGCCGGTCCAGAGCACCCTGAAGAATCCAGGCTGCCGCCAGTTTGTCCACCAGTTCGGCCCGTCTTGCGCGCGATCTGTCGGCTTCGATCAGCATCCGTTCGACAGCGGCGGTAGACAATCGTTCGTCCCACAATGCAATTGGTATGTCGGTAAGTTTTGCAAGGTTTCTGGCAAAGGCGTGGGTGGCCTGAACCCGGGGACCGTGAGAGCCGTCCATGTTGACAGGCAAACCCAGCACAAACCCGGCTATTTTTTCCTGCGCCGCAATTTCCAGAAGCTGAGCGGCATCCGCCTTGAACTTGGTTCGCTTGATCGTCAGGCGTGGAGACGCGATGGTTCTGAGCCTGTCTGAAACAGCCACTCCGATTGTCTTGCTGCCCAGATCCAGTCCGATAAGGCTCGCCGGACCGCTTAAAACGTCGCGCAGTTCATCAGGGCTGGACAGAATGCTTGTCATTTTGTCTGCTTAAGGCTTGTAACGGGCAGGTGCAAACTCTTCAACGCGCATCTGCCATGCGAAAAGGGGAACACACATGAAAATCACCTGGTTTGGGCATTCGGCTTTCAGGGTTGAATTCGATAACACGGTCATCCTGATCGATCCGTTCCTGTCCGGGTCGCCAACCTTTGAGGGCAGTGTTGAAAATGCCACGTCCGGATGCACCCATGTGATTCTCACCCACGGCCATGATGACCACATTGGCGACACCGTCGATATCTGCAAGGCAACCGGCGCAACATTGATTGCGGTCTATGAGCTGGCCGTTCATCTTCACAATCAGGGCGTTGAAAACTTCGACCCCACCAATACCGGTGGCGCGGTCTACCACGCCGACTTCATGTGCACTTTTGTAAGGGCCGATCATTCCTCATCATCGGATGGTGTATACTTGGGCAATCCGTGCGGGATCATCATCCGGCCGAACAATTCCGAAAAACCGCTTTATCATATGGGCGATACCGACATCTTCGGAGACATGGGGTTGATCGCCCGCATTCATGAACCGGTTACGGGCATCGTACCCATCGGCGACAGGTTCACCATGAACCCGGTAACGGCGGCTATGGCGTGCAGAAACTTTTTTGACTTCGAGACAATTATTCCCTGCCACTACGGTACATTCCCGCTGCTGGTGCCGGATGCCGATCCTTTTCTGATGGCAATGGGTGAAGATGCCGGGAAGGTCAAGGTGCCGTTCATCGGACAAACCCTGAATATCTGAATCGCACGTCCTTCACCGCCATCAGGCATTGCAGCCGCAAGGTGTCGATGGTATCACGCGTGGCAATTCCGCCATCGAATTGGAGAATAGCAGATCATGTCTGTCGATCAGGCAACAGTGCGCCGCATTGCCCGGCTTGCCCGCATCAGGATTTCCGACAACGAAGTCCCGAAACTGGAAGGCGAGTTGAACCACATCCTCAACTGGGTCGAGATGCTCGGCGAAGTCGATACCGAGAATGTCGAACCGATGACGTCTGTTGTTGACAGCACCATGCGGCTTCGAAACGACGAAGTGACTGATGGCGGATACCCGGACCGGGTGACGGGCAACGCAGCCGCAAGTGATGACAATTTCTTCATGGTCCCCAAGGTTGTCGAGTAAACACCAGCTTCCGACAGCCGAATTCACCAAGTGCCAGATTTTTTGATTTCCGGAAAACAGATGTCCGATCTTTTGAAACTAACAATTGCCCAGGCCCGCGATGCGTTGAGCACGGGACAATTCAAGGCCAGCGAACTGACAGAAGCCTATATCGGCGCCATTGAAGCGGCACGGTCGCTGAACGCCTATATTGTCGAGACACCTGACAAGGCCCGCGCCATGGCGGCCGCAAGCGATGACCGGATCGCCAGAGGTGAAGCCGGTCCGCTTGAGGGCATTCCCCTGGGCATCAAGGATCTGTTTGCCACCGAGGGCGTCCACACCCAGGCCTGCAGCCACATACTGGATCAGTTCAAGCCGGCATACGAGTCAACCGTTACCGCAAACCTGTGGGCGGATGGCGCCGTCATGCTGGGCAAACTTAACATGGATGAGTTCGCCATGGGGTCATCCAACGAAACTTCGTATTACGGACCTGTGAAAAACCCCTGGCGAGCGGAAGGCTCCAATGCTGACCTCGTCCCTGGTGGATCATCCGGTGGTTCGGCTTCTGCAGTCGCGGCACACATTTGCGCAGGTGCAACCGCAACCGATACCGGCGGTTCCATCCGTCAGCCTGCCGCTTTCACCGGTACTGTCGGCATCAAGCCGACTTATGGACGGGTTTCGCGCTGGGGCATAGTGGCATTTGCATCCTCGCTCGATCAGGCAGGCCCCATTGCACGCGATGTACGAGATGCGGCTATCCTTCTGAAGTCGATTGCAAGTGTCGATCCGAAGGATACGACATCCGTAGATATCGAGGTTCCTGATTATGAAGCCGTCATCGGCAAGTCGATAAAAGGAATGAAAATCGGTATTCCGGCTGAGTATCGCATGGACGGTATGCCGGATGACATTGAAGCCCTTTGGCAAAAGGGTATTGACTGGCTGCGGGACGCCGGCGCTGAAGTCGTCGACATTTCCCTGCCACATACAAGGTATGCGCTGCCGGCATAGTATATCGTTGCGCCGGCCGAAGCGTCGTCAAACCTGGCTCGTTACGACGGTGTGCGATATGGCCTGCGCGTTCCCGGTGACGACATAGTCTCAATGTATGAGAACACCCGCGCTGAAGGATTTGGCGCTGAAGTTCGCCGCCGCATCATGATTGGTACCTACGTGTTATCGGCAGGGTACTACGATGCCTATTACGTCAAGGCGCAAAAGGTCCGCACGTTGATCAAGCGTGATTTCGAAACGTCATTTGCAGACGGGGTGGATGCAATCCTGACCCCTGCGACCCCGTCGGCGGCATTTGGCATCGCGGATCAGGACATGAGTTCCGACCCGCTTAAGATGTATCTGAATGATATTTTCACCGTCACCGTGAACATGGCGGGACTGCCCGGTATTGCCGTTCCTGCCGGCCTGGACGCAAAGGGACTGCCGCTGGGCCTGCAGTTGATCGGAAGACCGTTCGATGAAGCGACCCTGTTCCAGATCGGCAAGGTGCTTGAAGATCAGGCCGGACGGTTTGAAGCCGAAAACTGGTGGTCATGAAAAAACCGGATATGGTGAATTGTACCTGACGTAACGTTTCCCTATATTATTTGTCAGAATCGCTTGGGGCGCAATTTGAACGGCAGGACTGTCAAAGGTATGAATGCAAGAATTTTGAAGCTGTTCGCAATGACCGTCATTGCGGCAGGGATAGTGATATTTGCGCCGCAAGGCGGCCTGTTTTCCTCTAAAGCGATGGCTGCATCGTGCAATTCACTGGCCAAGGAGTTTAAACAAAAAGGCAAACCCCGGTTCCTGCGCGTGGTCAACCGTAACCGGTCACTTGCAAATTACTACAATTCGACATTGCGGCGGCTGCAGTCTGATGATGCGCCAACGCGGGCCGAAATGAAAAAGGCCTACAGGGTAACCTCCAAAAGCTGTTCATCCGGAAAATGCCGCTCTGACGCCAAATCAATCTATAATGCATCTTTGAAACTTCATGCCTATAACCGCCGGTGGGCCAGATCAGGTTGCTCTGGAACTCTGAGTTAAGACTGGTACGCAATGTCAGGTAACATGAACCAAAGGCCATTCCTGTTGCTCATCATGAAGATTATGCGGGTGATGTTGTGGTGTTGTATTGCCAGCCTTCTGCTTGTCGGCGGTGGCATCTGGTACAGCGTTACGAAAGTCCAGGCCAGAGCTTATGAGCAATTTACAAATGCCGACATCGGACTATTTTCGTTCATTGCCGGTCTGATTGTGATCAGTGGTCTGCTGTTGGTGGGTGTCCATCGAATGATCCGGCGGCACGCCTGACCTTGATAATCTGCCTATTTGCAGATTGCCTTCAGGGCTCTCCATTCCGTAGCGCTCAGGATGGCCGGTTCGGTTCCACCGGCACGGGGTTTAAGGCGGGCGATACGATCATCCGTGCCCGGGTGCGTTGAAAACAGATCGGTGAACGGTTCGATGCGCTTTCGAAGTGAGATGCTGTCATCTTGTTTTTTTGCCGTGTCGATTCCCGACTTCTTTTTCAACAATCTTGTGAAGAAACTTTGCAGGCCTTTCGGATCCACCTTGGCTTTTTCCATGACCTCAATGGCATAGGCATCGGCTTCCGCCTCCGCTGCACGGCTGTATTGAAGCACCGCCAGAACACCGGCAATGTTGCCAATGCCTTCTGCACCCTGTCCGGCCGTAAACAGCGACAATAACATCTGCAATCCATAAACTCTGACAATGGCGGCTTCCGGGTGGCGCAGCGCAACATGACCAAGTTCGTGCGCCAGAACGCCGGCCACTTCATCGGCGCTGCCGGCGTTTTCAATAAGGCCTGCGCTAAACACCATACGCCCGCCTGGCAGCGCAAAAGCATTGACCAGTTTTTTACTGCCGCTCTGACGAATATCAAACACCCGCAGAGAAAAAACCGGCGGATCCCCGGCACCGGACACTATGCGTCGCGCAATCTTATTGAGGGCGTCTTGTCCCGCCGGTGCGTCGCAGCGCTTGGACGACTTTATGACCGATTTTTCCAACCCATCAGCGAATGAATTGACAACATCATCCGGAATGAAGCGGGCCAGCGCCTGCGGAGCAACTGCCAGCGTGGCATACCCGGCAACCCCTATGCCAAGGACTACAGCGACTGAAATCCCCACGCCCTTCCAGAAGCGGCGCTTGTGACCGCTGAGAATGGATGGCGCTGCTGCAATCACCGCATCCGCTGCGCTGCCTTCAGGCAGTGTAAGCCGGCTACCGTGATCACCGTGCAGCTTTAACCTCAATGCCTGTCCCGGTTTGCCGCCGAATACCATTTCGACATCGTTCAGCGGCCAGTGAACATCTGGTGCGCCGTTCTGGCCAATCACCAGTGCGTCACGCTCCACCCGGACATGGACAAGCCGGGCCATGGCAGACGCGCCATCAAAAAACTCGGCATTATGCGGCGTCGTGGTCATGGTCTAAAATGCGTCCAGGTCGAGGGCGTCAATAAGGCCTTCGCCACGCTTGTCGAACTGGGCTTTGGACTGCTGAACCGACGCAAAGTCTATTGCACCGTTTACACTCAGTCTTTCGACGAAGTAACGCATGACCCGCTGTTCCACGAATGGTTGGGCAATACCCAATGTAAAAATGATCAAAGCCATATTGCCCAGCCACAATGTAATCAGGCTCCACGCCGTTGCATTAAATTCAAAGGATGCTCCGGAAAACCTGGTGTACTGGGCGAAAACATTCAACTCTCGGGCGGTGTAGAAGGACCAGATGGTTGAGCGGATCGCAACATAAAGCAGATACGCGACAATCAGGCCGGCAAATATGCTCAAAACCACACCGGATTCGCTGCCGCTGGATGCAGCGTTTCGGTTGCTGATCGCATCAAGTGCCTTCTGCAGTCCGTCGAACGCCCCTGAGTAAAACAGCGCAATCGCCACACCGACAATCACAAGATACGCAAATACCGTGCCGAACCAGCACAAGGCATATCGTGCGTACAAGGGGCCCGAACGGCCGCTGAAGCTGAAGGGCATGTTGCCGAAGCGCATGTCGTTGGTGATGTGTTCCGCCAGTATCAGGTTCATTGCCGGTGTAGACCAGCCCAGGGTCATCGGACCGAGCAGGAGCGAGCCAAAATATTTGCCGCTGTAGGATAGGCCAGACCCCGGCAGCGCCCCGCGGATGCCGCGCCAGACGGTTCTCGACAGCCGGTACCGACGGGCCCGGTAAATTGCAAACCCGTAAAGTGTGACCAGCGCCAGGCCGATGAACAGCTGGAAGGCCACCAAAGCAGCACTTTCGGGTCCGAAGTAAGCAGCCAGCCCTGTAGCAATCAGTGCCAGTGGCAGAAACACAACGGCCATGATGATGACAAAACCGAAAAACAGTTCCTTGCCGGTTCCGGTATATTCAACCGGTTCTCCATTTACCTGCACGCTGGACCAGATATGGCGGCGGACCCTGGTTTTTGCCCAGAACCGGTAAAACGACAATGTGATCAGGTTCAGCAGGAAGTTTGTAATGGCGATCACACCCAGTCCCTGTTGGGTGACGTACTCGATTCGCACCGGCTCAGCGCCTGATGGTGAAAATCCAGCCGATTGGTTTCCAAACAGTGTCGGGGGCATTTGGGATGAGTCCTTTTCGGTCTGAAAGCCGCTCAAATCGTGAAGAATCAGCGCCAGCCTAGCCTAATTCGAGTTACCGGCAACCGCCAAATCGCATGCAAAACAGGTGTTGTAAATATGTCACACTTTTCAGAAATCTGCACCGGCGGCAACTTCCTGCCTTAATCGCGCTCAAATGAGGATTATAAGAAGTTGGTACCCGCTAAGGTAGCAATAACCGAAAACCATGTAGTGAATAGATGCTGCGCACTTACGGGCAAATTGGAAACTAACAGGTACGCCAGGGGCTAAACAAACAAGATGGACGTAACATCAACAAGTAAGGACAAGTTGCCGAACAGGCACTTAACGGAAGGCCCGCAATGCGCGCCGCACCGGTCTTACTGTGGTTCCAGGGGTGGGATGGCTCAGCAGACCAATAATGGCTTCGGCCTGACAAAAAGTCGTATTGCTGCCGGCTTGATGCTGGTGGCAGGCGTGGCTGTATTGTCGTCCGGACAGACATGGGCGCAAGCGCAA
>Ga0316201_10004655_pt1 | contig 10406 bp, 7 predicted proteins | sample CS6wburrow_MG_FD_204516 | JGI IMG/M metagenome (GOLD analysis project Ga0316201, IMG submission 204516) | Coastal sediment microbial communities from Delaware Bay, Delaware, United States - CS-6 worm burrow | ecosystem: Environmental > Aquatic > Marine > Coastal > Sediment | place: USA: Delaware... | reverse complement strand
GGCTCATCGAGCACCAGGATGTTTGACGGCTTTGAAAAAAGTTTTGCCAGTAACAGTCGATTACGTTCTCCGCCAGATAACATGCTCACTGGTGAGCGCGCACGCTCGGGGGCGAACAGGAAATCCTGCAGGTAGCCGATCACATGCTTCCTGCTGCCATTGATCTCGACAAACTCCCTGCCCTGCGACAGGTTATCGATGACACTCGCCTGGTCATCGAGCTGCGCACGGAACTGGTCGAAGTAGGCGACTTCCTGCTTTGTTCCGGTTTGAATCTTGCCGCTGGACGGTTCCAGCTCGCCAAGCAACAGTCGTAACAGGGTCGTTTTACCGACACCATTTGGACCCAGGATAGCGATCTTGTCACCACGCAGGATGGTGGTGTTCAGGTTCTTGATCAGTGGCTTGCCTTCGTAATCGAAGCTGACGTTCTCGGCTTCAGCGACCAGCTTGCCGGAACGATCCGCCTTTGCTGTTGCCATCGATACCGCACCCACCTGCTGGCGTCTCTCGCTACGCTCGTTGCGCATCTTCTGCAATGCACGCACCCTGCCCTCGTTTCGGGTACGGCGTGCTTTTATGCCCTGTCGAATCCAGACCTCTTCCTGTGCAAGTTTCTTGTCAAACTGCGCGTTGGCCACTTCTTCTGCATGCAATGCTTCCGCTTTACGCCTTAAGTACGTATCGTAGTCACCCGGATAGCTGGTCAGGCTGCCACGATCGAGCTCAACAATACGTGTCGCGATGTTACGCATAAACGAGCGATCATGCGTGATGAACATCAACGCTCCCTTGTAATTCAGCAGCTGCTCTTCGAGCCACTGGATCGCGTTCAGATCGAGATGGTTGGTCGGCTCATCGAGCAGCAGGATATCAGGCTTGATCACCAGCGCCTTGGCCAGCAGAACCCGTCGTTTCATACCGCCAGAAAGTAAAGTGAAATCCATATCACCATCCAGCTGCATACGGCTCAACACTTCCTCTACCTGCTGATTGAGCTGCCAGGCATCATGGATATCCACCTGGTTCTGTGCACGCTCCAATTCAGCCGTGGTCTGATCGTTGTGGTCTAATGTAAAATTATGCAGTGCGTGGTGGTAATCCCGCAGGTATTTGGCATTCTCACCCAGCCCCATGGCGACCACATCAAATATCATGCCACTGAGATCACCCCTGGGCTCCTGATCGAGTACTGCCAGCTTAAGGTTCTGCTTGTATTCAAGATCACCGCTTTCTGCTTTAACTTCTCCGGATATCACTTTTAACAAAGTCGATTTACCGGTGCCATTGCGACCGAGCAGGCAAAGTCGTTCACCGGCATCGATGGACATATTGATATTTTCCAGGATGGCTGGACCGCCAAAACTGACCTGTATATTGCGTAAACGTATTAAAGACATGCGGCGAATTTTACATTAAATATAAATATGCGTTCTTCTAGAGTCAGTTTGAAATGATAAAAATTTGTTCTGTCCTGACACCGCCATCCCTGGCTCCTTGTGACATATGACCGCCATGGATGGTGGAAATGCAGATATTGCATCGCTACATGGATATAACTTAGTAGAGCAACGCAGGAGCTGTTGCCAAGGAGCAAATCTGTCCGCCCTTCCATGGGATCGTCACACCGCCATCCCTGGCTCCTTGTGACATACCGCCCTTCCATGGGATCGTCACACCGCCATCCCTGGCTCCTTGTGACATACCGCCCTTCCATGGGCATAAAAAAACCGGTGCAAAGCACCGGTTAAGAGATGAGAGAGTCTTACTCATTGGAGAGTGGCAAAACACTAGCCCTATTCAATGCTTCGCCAAGACCAACATATTCATTTCGATAACCACTTAATCGACTGAATACGCTAATGACATTGCACCATTCGTGCCAAGAAAATAGCCGGCCTGGAAAGTTCCTGTAATTTTCGCAGACAGGGTATTAACCGCATGATAAATCTGTATATTTTTTAATAGATATTTCTATACAAATTAAACCGGCTGCTGCTGAATTATTTATTATTTGGGTATATGTAACAAATCCTGACATTAAAAAAACCGACAAATCTTCAATGATTTCCACATATATCTATATATATCAGTATATTAGAAAAATAAGAAGAAATAAGATGAGACGTATTTTCTATTAAATATTCCGACAACGCATCAAGCATCATAATCCAGAACTGGCGCCAGCCAGCGCTCTACCACAGCGATGTCATCACCTTTACGCTGAGCGTAATCCGCCACCTGATCTTTTTGAATCTTTCCCGTACCGAAGTATTTAGCATCCGGATGTGAAAAATAGAATCCGGAAACAGCCGCTGTTGGCAGCATGGCAAAACTCTCAGTGATAGTGATGCCTGCATTTTTATCCGGCTCGATCAATGACCACAGTGTTGCTTTCTCCGTGTGATCAGGACAGGCGGGATAACCCGGCGCCGGACGGATACCCCGGTACGCTTCCTTGATCAGATCATCATTACCGAGCTCTTCATCAGCAGCATAAGCCCAGAACTCTTTTCGCACACGTTCATGCATACGTTCCGCAAATGCTTCTGCCAGCCGGTCAGCCAGCGCTTTCAACAGGATACTGTTGTAATCATCATGATCGGCTTCAAATCGCTGGACATGTTCATCGATGCCAATACCCGTGGTTACCGCAAACGCGCCGACATAATCATGCTTACCAGAATGTTTAGGTGCAACGTAATCTGAGATACATTGGTTAGGACGGTCCGAAGGTTTGGCCATCTGCTGGCGCAGATGATGCAACACGGTTTTAACCTCAGTACGCTCATCATCCGTGTACAGCTCGATGTCATCGCCGACACTGTTCGCCGGGAAGAAACCGATCACTGCACGTGCCTGCAACCATTTTTCATCAACGATTTTTTTCAGCATTTCCTGCGCGTCTTCAAACAGGCGGCTGGCCTCTTCACCGATGATGTCATCGTTTAATATTTTCGGATACTTGCCAGCCAGCTCCCAGGCATGGAAGAACGGCGTCCAGTCGATATAATGGCTTAGCTCTTCCAGTGAATAATCCTCAAACACTTTAATGCCTAAAAATGCAGGCACCGGTGGCGTGTAATTCTCCCAGTCGCCTTTATATGCATTATCTCTTGCCTGTTGCAGGGTGAATGTTTTTCTGCTCGCCGTACGTTTGCTGCGCTGTTCACGCATAAGCTCATATTCGTCTTTTATATTCTGGATATAAACTTTTTTACGATCATCACTCAACAACTCACCGGCAACACCCACAGCACGAGACGCATCAGGAACGTAAACAACAGCATTGGAATATTTCGGATCGATCTTTACCGCGGTATGAATACGCGAGGTGGTGGCACCGCCGATCATCAGTGGAATATTTAATTCCAGCCGCTGCATCTCTGAGGCCATGTGCACCATCTCATCAAGTGACGGCGTAATCAGACCGGAGAGGCCGATGATATCGACATGATGTTTTTTCGCTTCCGCCAGGATAGTCTCTGCTGGCACCATCACACCCAGATCGATCACTTCATAGTTATTACACTGCAGCACAACACCAACGATATTCTTACCGATATCATGCACATCACCTTTGACGGTCGCCATCAGTATCTTGCCGTTGGTCTGGATCTCACCTTCTTTTTCTGCTTCCAGGTAGGGCATCAGGTAAGCCACCGCTTTCTTCATCACGCGCGCAGACTTTACCACCTGCGGCAAAAACATCTTGCCGGCACCGAACAGGTCACCGACGATGTTCATGCCATCCATCAACGGGCCTTCGATGACATGCAACGGTATATCTGCCTGCTGCCTGGCCTCTTCGGTATCTTCATCGATAAAGTCAGTGATACCTTTTACCAGTGCATGCGCCAGTCGTTCTTTGACCGGTTTTTCCCGCCATGCCAGGTCCTGTTTGCTTTCAGCCGCTTTACCATCACCCACGTATTGCGGTGCGATCTCCAGTAGCCGATCCGTCGCCTCGGCATCTTTATTTTGAATAACGTCTTCTACAGCTGCACGCAGTTCTTCAGGCAGGTCATCGTATACCGCCAGCTGGCCGGCATTGACGATACCCATATCCATACCTGCCTTGATGGCGTGGTACAAAAATACTGAATGGATCGCCTCGCGCACCGGGTTGTTACCACGAAAAGAGAAGGACACGTTAGAAACGCCACCGGAGACCATGGCATATGGCAGGGTCTGTTTGATTGTGCGCGTGGCCTCGATGAAGTCGACCGCGTAGTTATTGTGCTCTTCAATACCTGTAGCGACCGCGAAGATATTCGGATCGAAGATGATATCTTCCGGCGGAAAACCTACTGTCTCGGTCAAAATCTTGTACGAACGCGTGCAGATGTCTACCTTGCGCTCATAGGTATCGGCCTGGCCATCTTCATCGAAAGCCATCACGATGACGGCAGCACCGTACTGCCTGACCAGCCTGGCATACTTGATAAAACTTTCTTCACCCTCTTTCAGTGAGATTGAATTAACTACCGATTTACCCTGCACGCACTGCAGGCCGGCTTCGATGATGTCCCATTTGGAGGAATCGATCATCACTGGTACCCGGGAGATATCCGGCTCAGCCGCGATCAGGTTCAAGAACTTGACCATCACCTCTTTAGATTCCAGCATGCCTTCATCCATATTGATATCGATGATCTGCGCGCCATTTTCAACCTGCTGTGCGGCAACCGATAACGCCTGTTCATAACTCTCTTCTTTGATCAGGCGTTTGAACATGGCAGAACCGGTGACATTGGTTCGCTCACCGACATTGACGAATAAAGAGTCCTCGCCGATATTGAAAGGCTCTAGACCGGAAAGGCGACACTCTACAGGGATTTCCGGAATAACACGCGGTTGTTTATCGGCTACGATATCAGCAAAGGCACGGATATGATCTGGCGTGGTGCCACAACAACCCCCGACGATATTGAGAAAACCGCTATCTGCCCACTCACCGATAGCCGTCGCCATATCTTCGGCACCCAGGTCATAACCACCCATCTCATTCGGCAGACCGGCATTGGGGTGTGCCGAAACATAAGCTTCAGATATGCGCGACATCTCGTGCACGTACTGGCGAAGATCATCCGGCCCCAGGGCACAGTTCAGACCGATCGAGATAGGATCTGCGTGACGCAAGGAATTATAGAAGGCTTCCGTGAGCTGACCGGTCAGGGTACGGCCTGACTGATCAGTGATGGTGCCAGATATCATGATCGGTAATTCGATCCCATCTTCCGCAAACACCTGTTTGACCGCAAAGATCGCCGCCTTGGCATTCAGGGTGTCGAAGATGGTTTCGATCAGAATAATATCGGCGCCGCCTTTGATCAGGCCACGCGTCGACTCTGCGTAGGCTGCTGCCAGCTCGTGAAAGGTTATATTACGAAAGCTTGGGTCATTCACATCCGGCGAGATAGAACAGGTACGATTGGTCGGGCCCAGTACACCGGCAACATATCGCGGCCTGTCATCCGTACTAAAACTGTCGGCGGCCTGTCGTGCCAGCGTCGTAGCAGCGACATTGATCTCATAGCTGAGGTCCTGCATATCGTAATCAGCCATCGCCACGCGTGTCGCATTGAACGTATTGGTCTCGATGATATCAGCGCCCGCATCCAGGTATTGCTCATGGATGCCTTGAATGATCTCAGGCTGAGTGATCGCCAGTAGATCGTTATTACCTTTCAGATCACTGGGCCAGTCGGCAAAACGTTCCCCCCGGTATGCCGCCTCATCCAGTTTGTGGCGCTGTATCATGGTGCCGGTGGCGCCATCGAGTAACAGGATGCGCTGTTTTAGCGTTTCGTGGAGATGCTGGATACGTTGTTTGCGGTTCATTGCCATAACTTACTATGCTGTATAAAAAAAGGGCTGGATAAAAAATAGCCGGGGATTGTACCATTTTACTCAGCTTCTGCGCATTCTTAAGCGAATACTCACTTTATCTGTAATACTACAATCATGGCATAGATTCCGCTAATTCACAGGTATCTGCACCTCTTGGGGCGGGTTGCAATCGGCAATTTCTATAAGCAAACACCGGTGTTTCAGACTAAAATTGAAACCATGAACTCGCGTCACCTACAGCTCTATATCACGACGGAATCACCCTGCAGTTATTTCGATGACCGGCTGAGCCGCAACCTGGTACCGGACCCTGATCTGCGACTCAACATGCCGATCTATAGCCAGCTCATCCAGCATGGTTTTCGTCGCAGCGGCAGTTACTGTTACCGCCCACACTGCAATCATTGCCAGTCCTGCATCGCCTGTCGTATACCGGTTGATACATTTACCCCCAACCGCTCGCAAAAACGCTGCCTGCAGATGAACCGGGAGCTGAAGCTGAGCGCCGTACCCGCTGATTTCAGTGCCGAATATTTTGAACTGTACCGCCGTTACCTGAACTCCAGGCACACCGACGGCTCGATGGCAGACCCCGCTGAAGAGGATTTCAGACAGTTCCTCTACACCGGATGGAGCGATACACAGTTTATCGAGCACCGCCTCGATGACAGGCTAGTGGCGGTCGCCGTTACCGATATCGTCAGTGATGGCATCTCCGCGGTGTACAGTTTCTTTGATCCCGAGATGATAAAGCACAGCCTGGGGACATACTGCGTGCTGAAGCAGGTAGATTATGCAAAACAGCTGGGGCTGAAATATGTTTACCTCGGTTACTGGATCGAGAACCATCCCAAGATGCAGTACAAGGTCAACTTTAGACCGTTACAGATATACCATGATGAACAATGGCAAATGCATAAAAATGTCGAGAAGCGGTGATTGCGAGCGAAGCGCGGCAATCTCATGTAGACGACTCGAACACTAAAAGAGATGGACGCGATCTGCTCACAATGACGTAAAACCTTATTTAACCTCGTTTTTTACACGCAGATGTTGTGATACCATGAAACAATGAGCATTCAAGATAACATCACACAAAAACTTAACGATGCCTTTTCGCCCGAACACCTTGAAGTTGTTAATGAGAGCTTCATGCATAATGTTCCGGAAGGCTCTGAATCACATTTTAAAGTAACCATCGTCTGCGATGATTTCAAGGACAAGATGCTGGTCGCACGCCACCGATTAGTCAACAAAGTACTGGCTGATGAACTGCAGAAGGACCGCTCGGAAGGCGGCATCCACGCACTGGCACTGCACACCATGACCATGGAAGAATGGTTTGAAAAAGGCAAAGCACCTGACTCGCCAGAATGTCTCGGAGGCGGGAAAAGTTAACCGTTGTAAGCTATAACTATAAGACTGATACAGACAGCCAACAGACGGGGACGATCATGATAGATATACCACCAATCATATTAAACTTTGTATACGTCATGCTCGGCGGTATCTTAACGCTGTTCTTCATGAAGATCAGTTGCACCATGTTTAACAAGATGGTCAATTTTAATATCAGTGATGAACTCGGCAAAGGTAATATCGCCGTCGGTTTAATGGTGATGGGCATCTTCATCGGCCTTGGCATCTCACTTGGCCTGGTCATTGGCCTCGGACTCAGCTAAGCCCTGATAACGACAATGCGCCTGTTTACTGCCTCATTCACAGCTTTGCTGATATGCATCTTAAGCTATGAAATGGCATACTCGAGAACTTTCATTGACCACCCGGTGCACTCGGGTAAATGGACCGACCAGTACGACCGACATTTCAAAAAATACAGTAAGCGTTATTTTGGACCGCTGTTCGACTGGCACTGGTTCAAGGCACAGGCAATCGCTGAATCAGCACTATCACATGACGCCGAAAGTCATGTCGGTGCACGCGGCCTGATGCAGATAATGCCTGCCACTTTCGATGAGATATCAAAAAAGAATCCACAATTCAGCAAACTCGAATCGCCAAAATGGAACATCGCTGCCGGCATCTATTACAATCGCACACTATATAGAAAATTTAAAAAGACGCCAGAACAGGACAAACTGTATATGACCTTTGCCAGTTATAACGCCGGTTATGGTCGAATCTTAAATGCAGCAAAACGTGTGGGCAGTGAAGAAAAAAAATGGGAAGAAATAAAACCGCATCTGCCGTCAGAAACCCGTGGCTATGTCGCCCGCATCAGAAGGTTGATGGGTGAATCCTAGGCCACGAGCAATATCGACTCGACCAGTTAGTCGACACATTCAATACAACGCGTAGTCGTCGGCTCGGCGGCCAGCCGTTGGGCAGAGATCTCTTCTCCGCAGACAAAACAGACACCATACTCACCGGACTCGAGACGACGTAACGCGCCATCGATCTTCACCATCTTATGCTGTCGCCGCCTGGCAGATTCCAGCGCCATCTGCTGTGCCTGCATCGCATCCATACGTGTCAAGCGACCGACCCGGGTCTGATCCAGCTCAACCGTACTACTGCTTGCTTCGTATTCTTTTTCCTGTGCTTGCAGTTCCTGCTTCAGCTGAACCAGCTGCTGCCTGATCTGTTCGACAGCAAGGTCATCCATAAAAATGTTCGCCATTAAAATAGTTGAGAATTCTACCGCCAGATACGGCGCTAGTTGGATGCCGCTTCACCGGCAGAGATATCTTCCAGCAAGGGGTTATAAACCCAGACGGTCTGATTGATCTCTTCATCGCCAAGCACCACGACCTGGCTCCATAGCTCCTGCTTGTTCAGCTCCAGGACCACCTCGCCTTTTAATAAAACCGCCATTATCCTGCTCTCTGTCGACGGCCCTTTTCTCGCGTTGAGTTTTTTAGCTTTAACCTGCCGCTGTATACCAAACAGGGATTCATGATCATTGATGATCGAATACAGGCGATTGCTGATGGTCTCATCGTTTCTCAGCATCATCGATTTTAATATCGCGATAGCATCTTCGTGACCATCGATCGCCGCCACCAGGTAATTATCTATGGCCGCATCAGAATCTTTGCTGACTTCACCATCACCCAGGCTGTATAACATACCGATAGAAAAACTGGCATCGCTATGCCCCTGTTCAGCAGCTTTCTGCCACCACTCCAGGGCCAGGCTGTCATTGACTCTCAGACCGTAGCCGTTCATATACATCCAGCCGATATTATATTGCGCATCAGCATCACCATTTTCTGCCAGTGGTCTCATGATACAGTAAGCTTCGGCAAAATCACCTGTGCGCATGGCTGTAACGGCATCATCCAGATCACTGGCAACAACATTATTAAAGGCTGCAGCCAGGCATATGAGCAGGTATCCTTTAATTGAAGCTTTATAGGTCATTCGCTGGTTTTTTTAATCTTAGTAGTCGTATGATCAGTATAACAATTAAAAAACTGTGCCAGAACAGATCAAAGATGTCGATAGCCTTACTCAGCTCTCCCTGCACCAGCATGCGTGATTTCTCTAACAGGTGAGGTTCTGGCGAAAAAGGAGCAAAAGCCATCACAAGGGTGATTATCACTAAAGGCCCCAATGGGATACGATCAATATACTTTAACATTATCACTCCTCGTCAAAATAGTTCTGTAAAAACTCATCGAAGCTAATACTGTCTGCAGATTCTATCTGATGCTGTTTTTCAATCGATTCTTTTGCCGCATCTTCAAAAAACTTTATCTTGCTCTCGGACAAAGCATGAGTCTTGTAGTAGAGGTAATGATGTTTCGACATGCGTTGCGCATAGTGGAAAAAGCCTTCGTTATTCTCTCTCATCTCTGCCAGCATCCTGGCTGATGGCGTCAGATCAGGGTCGAACACGCTGGCGATCTGAGACTTGACACTGGAAAAATAGTTCTCGCAATAATTCGCCCGGTCGAGCAGACTTGCCACTGGTTTCATCCTGTTACACAGCTCACTCGCCCAGTCCTGCAGGCTGATCTTCTCATCACCGCGACGTAGATCCAGGCCAGGTTCTCTGCCATTATGTGCGACCAGCACGAGGTTTTCATCGATGGCAGCGATCTCACTTTCGCTCAGTACAGGGCTTTCTTGCAGCAGGCAGAACAACATCAGTATTTCGAAAAAATGCAACTGCTCCGAGTTGATACCATGCGGATCAAAGGCATTGACATCGACCGAACGCAACTCGACATAGGCCACACCTCTTTTCTTCAATGCTACAGATGGTTTTTCATTACCCTGCAAGATCTGTTTTGGCCTTACCGTACTGTAATATTCATTTTCGATCTGCAGGATATTGGCATTGAGCTGCAGGTACTCGCCATCCACCTTAACACCGATCTCCTGGTAACCCGAAAAAGGCGTATTGATAGCGCATTGTAGACTTTCGGCATAGGCTTCGAGTGAATCATAACAGGCCTTTATCCCTGCCAGTTCTTCCTTGTTGTTCTGATAACCTATATCACCCAGTCGTAGCGATGTCGCATATGGCTCGTAATAAGTATTCTCGTTAAACTCCTGCAACATGGTTCGCTTACCATTCAGGAATG
>Ga0316201_10004654_pt1 | contig 10407 bp, 9 predicted proteins | sample CS6wburrow_MG_FD_204516 | JGI IMG/M metagenome (GOLD analysis project Ga0316201, IMG submission 204516) | Coastal sediment microbial communities from Delaware Bay, Delaware, United States - CS-6 worm burrow | ecosystem: Environmental > Aquatic > Marine > Coastal > Sediment | place: USA: Delaware... | reverse complement strand
GCAGAAATTACAATACGATGTTAAAGGCATATAAAACGAATGCTACGGAAGTGTTGAAAAATATCAAGGCACGGCAGAGCCTGGATTCTATTCAAAGATCCTGACGAGTAATTCCTTAAGCAGATCTCCCTGCGGAACATTTGCCGCACCTACACCTTTACTCTTCATATCGATCTCTCGTATAGAGCTTATGATCCCACTTACTTTTTTCATGGGATAATTCCGTGCTGCCAGCTCGTAATCTTTTAGAAAATACGGATTAACCCCAAGTTCGCGAGCGGCATGGGCAGGATTCTTGAGCGCGTGGTACTTCAACAGCTTGGAGAAGAAGCTATACAACAGCGCAATGGTCATTACAATAGGGTGATTCTTGGGATTCTGACCAAAATACTGAACGATTGTAAAGGCTTTTGTCTTATTGTATTCGCCTATAGCACTTTGCAATTCGAAATTATTGAAATCTTTACTTATCCCTATATTCTCCTCGACCACTTGAGGTGTTATTTGGGAACCCTCTGGCAGAATCAATTGAAGTTTTTGCAGTTCGTTATTCACTTTACCCAGGTCGTTCCCAAGAAATTCCGTGAGCATTTGAGCAGCCTTGGGTGTTATCGTATATCCCTTTCCGGCTAAAACCCGCCTGATCCAATCGGGTACCTGGTTCTCGTACAGTTTTTTACTCTCGAAAAGTACTCCCTGTTTCTGAATGGCTTTCGACAATTTCTTACGTGCATCCAGTTTTTTGTATTTGTAACATATCACCAATACGGTAGTAGGTTGAGGATTTTCAACGTAGGATAAAAGGTTTTCGATGGTGCGCGAAAGATCCTGGGCTTCCTTTACGATCACCACCTGCCGTTCGGACATCATCGGATAACGCTTGGCATTACTCACGATGTCTTCGATACTCACATCTCTTCCGTACAGCACGATCTGGTTAAAACTCCGCTCCTCCTCCGTAAGTACGGTCTCTTCAATATAATCGCTGATCCCGTCTATATAATAGGGTTCCTCCCCCATCAAAAAATAGATGGGAGCTATCCTACCCTGCTGAATATCGGTAATGATCTGTTTTGTCTTCTCTAAAGGCACGTTTCAGATTATGAGTAAAGGAATCTCTTGTTCGGGGTTTCAGGTTGATTCTCGATCAAGCCTCTTGAATCCTGGTTTAGAATCTAAGAAGTCTTTGCTACCTTTACCCCATGCAGCAACTCAACTTCCCGGGCTTCACATTTCGTTTCAAAAATAGGGAAAACAAACCGTTGATCTTTGACGAGGTGCGAAAAAAATTTGTCGTCCTCACCCCGGAGGAATGGGTGCGGCAAAACTGTGTGAAATTCCTACTTCAGGAATTGAAATATCCGCATTCCCTCATCAATGTTGAAAAACAGATCAAGGTGCACCGAACATCAAAACGTTACGACATCGTGGTATTCAATCCGGACGGCAGTATTCACATAGTCGTAGAGTGCAAAGCACCTTCCATAGAGATCGGCCAGGATACCTTCGATCAGATTGCCCGGTACAATTTTTCATTGAATGCATCCTACCTCATGGTCTCCAACGGTTTGAACCACTATTACTGTACCCTGGACTATGAAGAGAAACGCTACCACTTTCTAAAGGAATTACCGCCCTATGTTTCGAAATAATGCCTTTACTTTGTGTCTATGACAATAGCCGTGGTCATACTGAATTGGAACGGACGATCCTTACTGGAAACCTATTTACCTTCAGTGGTAAAGTTTTCTTCGGAAGCAACCGTGTATTTGGCCGACAACGCTTCCACGGACGATTCGGTAGCATTTGTACGATCCAACTTCCCATCGGTTAAAATCATTCAGAATAAAACCAACGGGGGCTATGCAAAGGGGTATAACGATGCCCTGAAGACACTGGATGAAGACCTTTTTGTTTTACTGAACAACGATGTGGAGGTTACCCAAAACTGGCTGCAACCCATAGTAAGGGAATTCGAGCAGGACAAAACAATGGTCGCTGCTCAACCGAAGATACTGGACGCCACGAACAGGGATAGATTCGAATATGCCGGGGCCGCGGGTGGATATATTGATTCGCTCGGTTACCCCTATTGTCGTGGACGTATCTTTGATTCCTTAGAAAAGGACGAAGGCCAATACGATGACAATTGCGAGATTTTCTGGGCAACGGGAGCCTGTCTTTTTATCAGACGCACGGCATTCCGCGAAGTTGGAGGTTTCGATGAGGACTTCTTTGCTCACCAGGAGGAGATCGATCTGTGCTGGCGTCTAAAAACCCTAGGAGGAAAGATCATGTACCTGGGAGCATCCAGGGTGTATCACCTTGGTGGTGGGACCTTGGCTTCAGCCAAACCACAAAAGACCTTTTACAATTTCAGGAACACCTTATTATTACTTCTGAAAAACGTGAAAGGAACGCGAGTTTTCGCTTTGATATTTTTTCGGATGCTTCTGGACGGCCTGGCCGGAATGCGGTTCTTGCTAAAGGTTGAATTTGTTCATATTTGGGCAATCATCAGAGCACACTTGAGCTTTTACACTCTTTTCGGGAAGTTTCTTAAAAAGCGGAAAAAACACAGGGCAACCATTAAATATTCAGAAATTAAATCATTGGTTTGGAAGTACTTTATTCTAAAAAAACGTACCTTTAAAGAACTCTGAGAATTTATACTTAAATTATTGTTAAGTGCACATTTAGAACCCACTTAATTACTAATTTTGATTAACTAATTTAAACAATCTTAACATGAAAAAACTGCTAATATTTGCCTTCGGAGCGATGCTCGTTTTAGGATCGTGTGTATCCAAAAAACAGTATGCCGAACTGGAAGCAAAGCAAAAACAGACACAGGACTTATTGAATACTGCCACCGTTAAATTGAACAGTTGTTTAACCGATAAGGCGGCGGCCGTGGCAAGAGTCCAGTCGTTAGAAGAGCGAATTGCAGATTTGCGAAAAACCAATCAGGATCTTATTCAGAGCTCGAAAGATCTGACTATGTTGACTCAACAAGGTGCTACAAACCTTGAAAAATCATTAGAGAGCCTTAGAGAAAAAGACCTTAAGATCACCAGACTTCAGGATGCCCTTAACAAAAAGGACAGTGTAACCCTTGCACTGGTAACCAGCCTGAAAAAGGAAGTTGGACTTGATGATCCGGATATCGAGATCAATGTTGAAAAGGGAGTGGTTTTCATTTCACTTTCGGACAAGGTTCTTTTCAAAACAGGGTCGTATAACTTATCTTCAAGAGCAAATGAGATTCTTGGCAAAGTAGCTACTGTTATCAACAGTAAGCCTGACTTTGAAGCTATGGTTGAAGGACATACGGACAACGTACCATACAAAAGTGGAGTGCTACTGGACAACTGGGATCTCAGTGTGAAACGTTCAACCGCTGTAGTTAGAAAACTTCAGGAACTTGGTGTTAAACCTGAACAGCTGATCGCTGCAGGACGAGGAGAACATATTCCACTCGTGGATAACGATACTGCTGAGAATCGGGCTACCAACAGACGAACCAAGATACTGGTATTGCCGAAGATCGATCAGTTCTACACTATGATAGAAGAAGAACTTGAGACTTTATCCGAAGAAGGAAACTAAAGTCGGAAACACAATATTACTAACCCGGACCTAACGTCCGGGTTTTTTTATTTCAAAGGTGTTAATGTGCTACATGAAAATAATAGTTTTTTAGTGTAACACAATTGAGTGAAATTCGTCTACTAGGAAACGACTTCCCCACCTAGCCAATAGAAGAATTTATGCAACCACATTATCAGTTTACCGACGAGGAATTCGAGAAACAATTTAAATTCGGATTATTACACCCGAGCTATTTTTCGCATGAGGCCCACCTGCGCCTGGCATGGATCCATATCACCAAATACGGACTTGAAAATGCAATTGAAAATATAACCTCCCAGCTGAAGGCATATACCGAGGTCCACGACATACGCACCAAGTATAATGAAACCGTAACCGTGGCTTCTGTTCGCGCTGTATTTCATTTCATTCTCACTTCGGAGGCTACCGACTTCAGGGAGTTCATAAAAGAAAATCCCAGGTTGATCTTCGATTTCAAACAACTACTGGGTTACCACTACGCCTTCAATATTTTTGATTCGGAAGAAGCTAAAAATCAATATTTGGAGCCGGATCTGCTTTCTTTCGATTAAGGACTAAAACTCCAAACTCCCCTTTCCTTCTCGCACCAGCAGGGGCTCATCTCCTGTGAGATCGATCACGGTTGAAGGAATGTTTCCGCCGTAGCCACCGTCAACAACCACATCCACACGATTCGCCCATTTCTCATAAATGAGTTCCGGGTCTGTGGTATACTCGATCACCTCATCTTCGTCCTTGATGGACATGGAAAGAATAGGGTTTCCCAATTCCGATACCAGCGCCCTGGCTATATTATTGTCGGGAACACGAATCCCGACCTCTTTTTTCTTTTTGAAGATGGAAGGCAGCTTATTGTTCCCCGGAAGAATGAAAGTATAAGGACCGGGGAATGCTCGTTTCAACATTTTGAATGTGGCATTGTCGATCTGACGAACAAAATCGGATAAACTGCTAAGGTCCTCACAGATAAAGGAAAAATTAGCTTTTTCAAGTTTCACGCCCTTGATCCGCGCCAGTCGCTCCATGGCTTTAGTATGCGTTATATCACATCCAAGGGCATATACAGTATCACTTGGGTAGATCACAAGGCCACCGGAGCGAACAATGTCCACTACCCTTTTTATGTCCTTAGGATTGGGGTTCTCTTCGTATATGCGGATAAATTCAGCCATAAAAGAAAGTTACGAAATATTCGGCAATTCTTATGTGAACCTTTGGAGTATTAAGTATCCAGCACATTTAATTTTGCAAAACGCAGCAACAGTTTCTTGAGCCCCCCGTTTTCGAACAGGATCTCGGCCTTGGTATCGGCCCCTGCCCCTTCGATCTTTAAAATTTTACCCTTTCCAAAGCGGACGTGTTCCACCATAGTTCCTTCGGAAAGATTAGCTTCTGCCGGATCGAAGTTCTTATCGCTACTACTTTTTACCGGCTTCAATCGTCTCAGTTTCCGAAGCTGTTCTTCCGTGGGTCCCTTAGGTGGTGTTCCAGAAACAGGTTTCCGCATTCGAAGTTTGCTCTTATCCACTTCCCCGAAGATATCCGTATCGATAAGCGGTTTAAACCTATTCTCGGTCTTGGGGGTTAAGTATTCGAGGAACTGCTCTTCGATCTCCTCTATGAACCTACTGGGCTCGGCATCTATGAGTTTACCCCATCGGTACCTGCTTTGCGTATAGGTAAGATAGGCCTGCTTCTCTGCCCTGGTAAGGGCCACGTAGAACAATCGCCGCTCTTCTTCCAGTTCGGCCCTGGTATTCATACTCATGGCTGAAGGAAAAAGATCCTCTTCCAGGCCAACTATATATACGTATGGAAACTCCAGTCCTTTTGCCAGGTGGACCGTCATTAGGGCTACTCGATTATCGTCACCCTTTTCCATATCCAAATCGGTTGCCAGGGCAACATCTTCCATAAACTCGGCAAGGGAGCCGGTAGTATCGGCTAGTTCTTTCTGTTCTTCAACAAAATCCCTGATACCATTGAGGAGTTCTTCGATGTTCTCGATCCGGGCAATGCCTTCAGGGGTCCCGTCTTTCTTTAATTCCTGAACGAGCCCGGTCTTCTTTGTTACGTGTTCGGCGATCTGGAAAGCGTCGTAGTTCTGGTTGAGCACCTGAAAACTCTCGATCATCGTTACGAAATTTTGTAGCTTTCCCTGGGTGCCTTTGTTGATCTTCAGGTCGATCTTGTCGATATTCTTCATCACCTCGAACATGGACCGGTCGTAGTGACTGGCTGCAACGATAAGGCGGTCTACGGTGGTTTGTCCTATACCCCGGGCCGGGTAATTGATCACGCGTTTCAGCGCTTCTTCATCCTTCGGATTGAGTACCAAGCGAAGATAGGCCAGCACATCCTTGATTTCCTTTCTTTGGTAGAAACTCAGCCCACCATAGATTCGGTATGGAATGTCCTTTTTCCGAAGTGCATCTTCTATGGCACGTGATTGGGCATTGGTTCGATATAGAACTGCAAAAGCATCGTACATCAGTTGACTGCTCATCGCATTCTCGAAGATGGAACCAGCTACAAAACGACCTTCGTCGCCGTCTGTCATTGTCCGGTTCACCTTAATCTTATTCCCCTCGTCATTGGCTGTCCAGACCACCTTTTCCAGGCGCTGTTTGTTCTTTTCGATTATACTGTTCGCCGCATTTACGATATTCTTGGTGGAGCGATAATTTTGTTCGAGTCGGTAGACCTTCACATCGTCATAATCCCTTTGGAAATTCAGGATATTGTTGATGTTTGCACCCCTAAAAGCATAAATACTCTGGGCGTCGTCTCCAACTACACAGATATTCTGAAATCGGTCACTCAGGGCTTTGACAATCAGGTACTGGCTGTGGTTGGTATCCTGGTACTCATCGACCAGTATGTATCGAAAACGATTCTGGTATTTGGACAGTACATCGGGAAATCGATTGAGGAGTTCATTTGTCTTCAGAAGAAGATCATCAAAATCCATCGCCCCCGCCTTGAAACACTTGTCGACATAAGCGTGATAGATATCTCCCATTCTCGGCTGTTTCGCCATGGCATCGGCTTCCTGCAATTCGGGATTACTGAAATACGCCTTAACAGTGATGAGGCTATTCTTATAGGAAGAGATGCGGGAGTACACCTGCTTGTACTTGTAAATATCCTTATCCAGCTGCATTTCCTTGATGATACTCCGAATCACACTTTGGGAATCCTGGGTGTCGTAGATGGTAAAATTAGAAGGGTAGCCCAGCTTATCTGCCTCAAACCGAAGGATCTTCGCAAAGATGCTGTGAAAAGTACCCATCCAAAGGTTCTTGGCCTCACTATTACCAACGATCTGGGCGATACGCCTTTTCATTTCACGAGCTGCTTTATTGGTGAATGTCAACGCCAGTATATTGAAAGGATCCACTTCCTGTGACATTAAGTACGCAATTCGGTAGGTAAGCACTCTCGTCTTCCCGGAGCCAGCTCCGGCAATAACGATCATGGCCCCGTCTTTCTGCAGGACCGGGGCTAATTGTGCGTCGTTAAGCTGTTCTAAAAATGCTTGCAAGCTGTGGAGATTCTGAGCTCGAAAATACTGAATTTAGAGTGAAAAAACACGCCCTATTTCAGAATTTATAAACATTTCGAGCTGGTTTTTGTTTTGACTAAAATCCGTTATCTTTAGCTGAATTTTTTACCCTATGAAACAGTTATTTATCTTAGTTACCGCCTTTGTCCTGGCTACTTCAGCACAGGCGCAAATGGAGAAATCCATCGTCAGTGATATAGAAAGCATCGAACAGCAGGTCATCGACTGGAGACGCTATTTTCATGAAAACCCGGAACTATCCAACCGGGAATTCAATACCGCCAAGAAGATCGAAGCGCATCTTCGCTCACTCGGTATGGAGGTTGAAACCGGTATCGCCAAAACGGGTGTAGTAGGCATCCTTAAAGGCGACCAACCCGGAAAAGTGGTAGGCTTACGCGCAGATATCGACGGACTTCCGGTAACCGAGCGCAACGATCTTCCTTTCAAGAGTGAAGTAAAGACAACCTTTCTCGATAAAGAAACCGGGGTAATGCATGCTTGCGGCCACGATACTCATATCGCCATATTAATGGGAGTGGCCGAAGTACTATCGAAGAACAAGGACAAGATTAAAGGTACTATTAAATTCATCTTTCAACCAGCAGAAGAAGGGCCTCCGCCCGGTGAGGAAGGTGGTGCAAAACTCATGATCAAGGAAGGCGTCCTTAAGAATCCCGATGTTGATGCCATTTTCGGCCTGCATATCAATTCGGCCACACCGGTAGGGACCATCAAGTACAAAAGCGGTGGTACTATGGCAGCCGTAGAGCGATTTGTGGTGAATGTTCAGGGAAAACAAACACATGGATCGGCTCCCTGGACAGGCGTAGACCCTATCCTGATCTCAGCAAAGATAATCGACGGATTTCAAACCATCATCAGCCGGGAATCACCCCTGGTAGATGAAGCGGCGGTAATAACCGTTGGAAAGATCACAAGCGGCGTTCGCTTTAACATCATTCCCGAAAGTGCCGAACTTATCGGAACCGTGAGGACCCTGGATCCAAAGATGCGAGAGCTCATCATGCGTCGCATGGATGAAATGGCCAGGGATATAGCCAAGGCCTATGGAGGCGAAGCTACCATTGAATGGCAGAACAATACCGTAGTAACCTACAACGATCCGGACTTAACTGCGCAAATGCTGCCTACCTTACAGCAGGTAGCAGGTGAGGAAAACGTAAAAACCATGAAAGCGACCACAGGAGGTGAGGACTTCTCTTATTTCCAGGAGATCGTTCCGGGATTCTATTTTTTCCTGGGAGGTATGACGCCGGGGAACGATACACCCTTTCCACACCATACTCCTGATTTTAAGATCGATGAAGCAGGATTATTACTGGGCGTGAAAGCCATGACACAATTATCTTTAGACTATCTAAACGCTCAGTAAATGGAAGCATTCCTCGAGGTATTGATCTCGGTACCGTGGTGGGCAGGGTTGCTTATTGTGCTTGCCCTGATCGCCATCAGGGATGTGTTTTTCAATAAGAAGCACACTATTCAGCATAATTTCCCAATAGTGGGACACATACGTTATATGCTGGAGAGCATAGGTCCGGAATTAAGGCAATACATAGTAGCGAACAATCGTGAGGAACTTCCATTTAACCGCATAGAGCGCGGTTGGATCTATGCTTCGGCTAAGAACCAGAACAATTACGAAGGCTTCGGTAGTGACCGTGATTTCTACAAGCCGAATTACATCTTCATCAATAACGCCCTTCTTCCTTACAAACTCCCTGAAGATCACCCAAACAGGAATGACCCTTATTTTGTTCCCTGTGCAAAGGTTATGGGAGAAGGCAGGCGTAGGCGTCCATACAGACCGGCATCGGTGATCAATGTTTCTGCCATGAGTTTCGGTTCACTTTCGGCCAGGGCCATTGAGTCCCTCAATCGGGGATGTAGGATGGCCCATGCATATCACAATACCGGGGAGGGTGGATTATCACCCTATCACTGTACTGGTGGAGATATTATTTTTCACTTCGGAACAGGCTACTTCGGGGTTCGGGATTCCGAAGGAAACTTCAGTATGGAAAAAATGAAAGAATTGGTAAAGAACAATCCCCAGGTTCGTGCCATTGAGGTAAAATTATCCCAGGGGGCAAAACCGGGTAAGGGTGGAGTACTTCCGGGATCTAAGATCACTTCGGAAATCGCAAAGATCCGGGGAGTTGAAAAGGGTAAAGATGTCCTCTCCCCTCCTACGCACAGCGCTTTTGATGGCATAGACGGGCTTATTAAGTTCATTGAAGACATCGCGGAAGCTACCGGGCTGCCGGTGGGTATTAAATCGGCCGTTGGGAAGCTCGACAGCTGGGTTGAATTAGCTTCCAGGATGAAGAAAACAGGCAAGGGTCCGGATTTTATTACGATCGACGGTGGTGAGGGAGGAACCGGTGCCGCCCCCCCAAGCTTTGCCGATCATGTGGCCTTACCTTGGGTATTTGGATTTAGCGACATATATAAGATCTTTCAGAAATACGAACTCTGCGAAAAAGTGGTTTTTATCGGAAGTGGGAAGCTTGGTTTCCCGGCCAAAGCGGCCATGGCCTTTGCTATGGGGGCCGACTGTATAAATGTGGCACGCGAAGCTATGATGGCAATAGGTTGCATACAAGCCCAGATCTGTCACAACAATCGCTGCCCCAGTGGAGTGGCCACTCAAAGCAAGTGGCGCCAGAACGGGATCAATATAAAAGACAAGGCAAAACGCACTCACTATTACTTCAAGAACTTCAGAAAGGAACTGCTCGAGATCACGCATTCTTGCGGTTACGAGCACCCCTCACAAATCACTATGGACGATGTGGAATTCAGCCTGGGTGATAGAAACCTACTGAAAACACTGGCCGATTCCTTTTCCTATCACAAAACTAAGACTGGCTTTACCAGCGTTGAAGATTGCATGAATTGCAAATACCTGGGTGGAAATTATCAGGCAAAAGAGGAAAAAAACGAAGTGCGAAGGGCAATGGAAAAAAACGAAGTGCGTTATTAAGACTTAAACACCGATCAAAATGGAAGAACTTACTCAAATCATTAGCTATGTAGCCTACTTATTACCTGCCATAGTGGTTGGTATCATCGCTTATTATTTTTTCAAGGGCCATACCGCGAACGAAGAAGGAAGAAGGCGCTACTTAATTCAGAAAGAAGCACAGAATAAAGTATTGCCCATGCGTTTGCAGGCGTACGAG
>Ga0316201_10004653_pt1 | contig 10409 bp, 12 predicted proteins | sample CS6wburrow_MG_FD_204516 | JGI IMG/M metagenome (GOLD analysis project Ga0316201, IMG submission 204516) | Coastal sediment microbial communities from Delaware Bay, Delaware, United States - CS-6 worm burrow | ecosystem: Environmental > Aquatic > Marine > Coastal > Sediment | place: USA... | reverse complement strand
AATAGTTCCTATAATGGTATCATTTTTAATAACATGATAGGTAAGCACTTCGCTTTTATCCTTCGTAAAGGCTAATGAACTAATTACAGCGATACCTAATAAAAAAGCTTTTACTCTTGACGCTATTTTCTTTACCTCAATTTTACTTTTAGAAAGCGAAGTATTCAATTTAAATCTTTTAACTAGGTAGAATATTAGAACTGGTATCATGACTTATAGTTTTAGATTACTTTTCTAATCGTAAAATTATAAGACTGGTACGGTATCAATATCCGAAAAGGTCTAATATGGAAAAATCAGGATGTCCAACGATAATCTCGGACTAAAATGGCTTAAAATTGAGACCTGAAACTGGTTGGTGTTTCTGATGTAAATTTTTTAAATGCCGAATAAAAAGTTGATTTAGAATTAAAACCACATTCAAGCCCAATAGCTACTATGGTATAAGCACTAAACTCGTTCTTGGAAAGAAATTTTTTTGCTTGTTCTACCCTTAGAGAATTAATAAAATCTGAAAAGTTAAAATCACTATATGTATTAATGAGTTTTGAAAAATGACTTTTACTCATACCTAATTCCGAAGTTATGGTTTCCATACTCAATAAAGGATCTAAGTAGAGTTTGTTTTTTACAATGTGTTTTTTTATGTTTTCAAATTCTATTTGATGCTTCTCATTAATAAAGTCATCTTTTTTCTGAAATGTATGGTTTTGATTGTCAGATGAAATCAATACTTTGTCATTAATTATTGTGCTTCTTAAATAAATACGATCTTTTACTACGGTGTACTTGTAAAAACCCTGATAACCTATCCAGTATAATAATATTGACGAACTAAATCTTAATAAAATATAGGCATCTTCATTTCCAGTAACAGACTTAATAATTACGGCTATAGCCCAAAAAAGAATCACAAAACATCCAAGTCGAACAAACCATTTAATCCAATTCAAATCATCATAAGCCATAATAAATTCTAATAACTTATGCCTTCTAAATACAATTAGTATGGTGTTTACAAACAAGAAAACGCTATAAATCAGATTAAAAATATCTTCGCCTGTAGTGTATTTATAAATAATAGAAATATCTCTGTTTGGAACCTCATGATAAACATAGGATATTAAGCAAACACGGATAATTATTTCAAAAACAAAGATTATTAAAGAGAGTTTTATGAAATCGTTGACCCTTTTTTCAATTTGTAAAAAATGTGTCGTAAAGGCATAAAACATTGGCAATACCAATAGATACCAAGGAATTAAAAGATTTTTGAGGAAAAATAAATCTGATGAAAACCCATTATCAATTAGCCATCGCTGTAAATTATTTAATGAAATAAATAATACAATTAAATTTAAAAAGACAATAACCTTATCAAATTTTTTCTTAAAAAAAAGCGTTACCAGATTGAAACCAAAGCCCTGAATAATTCCAGCAATTAATAAAAAGTTGATAATAGAAACTATATCCATCTAAACTTTATAAGTATTGTTTAATTAACTGCTTCCACAATTCAGTATAGACTGAATACGCATCTCAAGTAAATTTTCAAGCTTATGCTAAGATAACAAAAAAGACGAAATTATTTATCTGGGATTTTAACAAAAATGTCTGCAGCAAACAATCACAGGACATTATATAGCAACCTATTGAAGATCAAATTTTGTTGCTATTACAAAAAGAAGCTAATCAAGCGACATTCAAACCAGATACATGTTTAAGGCTATTGTTTATTGAGTAATCCTGTCCAGATTGTTTATGACTCTTTTTAACTAATACCAAATTCATGTATTGATCCAATAAATTATCGAAGAAATTTTTAGATAATGTTTGATTCGTTTTCATGACATATTTACTTTAATCGTTTACTATACAAACTTACTTTGTGATAATTGATAATCGTTTGACTAAAATGATGATAATTTGATTTATTTTTCTTAAATTTCACAAAGTCTTCCAGAAACCTGCTTGTAAATTCTCAAATAATGCAAGAGCAATTTATACAGTATTTAAAGACAAAATCACAAAATAATACCTCATTTGTAGATGAAATTGCTGACATTTTAGATGTAGGTTACGACGCAGCCTACCGCCGTATAAATTCTAAAACAAGTTTAACACTTGAAGAGGGTGTTAAACTTGCCAAACATTATAAAATATCCTTAAATAATTTATTTGAAGTAGGCAACCAAAATTCCATTCTTACTGAATTATCGCCACCAATACACAACATAGAAGGTTTAGAACTTTATTTTAAACAATCGCTCAATAACGTTTTACCATTAACAAAATTAAAAAGCGCATCTATTGTGTATTCAGCTAAAGATGTGCCTCTTTTTCATACACTTAAAGACTCGTATTTATCAAGATATAAAATTTATGTATGGCTAAAAGACGTTGACTTGAGTATGACAACCGATAAAATTTCATTTGATGACTTTATTCAAACCATTCCTGAGACTTTGTTGGAGAGTGCCTTTAAACTAGGTGAAGTTTACAAAGACATTAACATTACTGAAATTTGGAACAACACAACCATTAATGGTACTTTACAACAAGTCTTGTATTATTTTGAATCTGGAGCGTTATCAAAAGAACTTGCTTTATTGATTTGCAAAGATATTGAAGAAGTTATTTATCATGTTGAAGAACAAGCTATTCAACAATGTTTAATAGGCTCAAAAAACAAAGCCAATTATAACTTATATGTGAATGACATTCATACCATGAGCAATACCATTATGGTAATAACACCATATCAAAAAGTGTTCTTTACACCATTTACAGTAATCAGTTATTTTAAAATAGATCACCAACCTACCTGTGAACTCATGTATGAATTTTTTGAAAAGCAAATGAGCAGTTCTAAATTATTGGTGAATGCAGGAGAAAAAGACCGGTCTCTGTTTTTCAAACGCATACATCAAAAAATTAGTAAACTTAGAGATATTATTAAAACTAGTAAATCGTTTGATTTTGAGTAAAAACACAATCAAACGTTAAACCCTGTTAAAAGCTTGCTTTTCTCCTCATTTTCATTATATTACTAGTTATGATACAGGAAGACAAAGTAAAATACACAGACATTTTAGAAAATTCCATTACTTATTTAGAAAACCATGGTTTTGAAAACATTAAAGCCGATACAGAAGGTTATGAGACCCCAAAATCTTATATTAAAGCTGGAAGTACTATTAGTATTACCCCAGACATTGTTGCCGTTAAGGAAGGTAGAAAGCATTATTTCGATTTAAGCCTTAAATCTGAAAAACCCAAACTATTAAAATCTAAATGGCTATTTTTAAATACTTTAAGCAAATTAAAATCGTCCAGATTTAGACTTATTACTGTTCGAGGACATTATGCCTTTACCCAAGAAATGTTAGAAGCCATAAATCTTACTAACAAAACGCTGATTAAGATTTGATGCTGATTTTTCAGAACGAGACGCCGCATTAAGGATAGGATTGAAAAGCTTTTGGCGAGCGGACGCTTCGAGCCAAAACTTGTAAAGAATAGCCCGACTTTTTGTATATCTGGAACATTGTGAAACAACTTGAATTACAAATACAAAAAGAAATGCCATTAAAATATTTATATATAAAACACTAATTTAGAGTGACTTTATTGCAATTTTTGAGTCACATAAATAGAATACAAAAAAATAAATTGCAAATTTTTGTAACATAAACTGTTATTTGTACGTATAACCACTGAATAACAATATTCATTTTAAAACTTAGAGAGAACTTTAGATGAGACAACTTAAAATTACCAAGCAGGTTACCAACAGAGAAACCGCATCGTTAGACAAATATCTACAAGAAATTGGAAAAGTTGACTTAATTACCGCAGACGAAGAAGTAGAATTAGCACAACGTATTAAAGCCGGCGACCAAGCTGCTTTAGAAAAGTTGACCAAGGCTAATTTACGTTTCGTTGTATCGGTAGCTAAGCAATATCAAAACCAAGGTTTAACATTACCCGATTTAATTAATGAAGGTAATTTAGGTTTAATTAAAGCGGCACAACGTTTTGATGAAACTCGTGGTTTTAAATTTATATCGTACGCCGTTTGGTGGATTCGTCAGTCTATTTTACAGGCATTAGCTGAACAATCGCGTATTGTACGTTTACCTTTAAACAAAATTGGTTCTATTAATAAGATTAATAAAACGTTTGCTTTTCTTGAGCAAAGTCATGAGCGTCCACCAAGTGCCGAAGAAATTGCAAAAGAATTAGATATGACTATTAACGATGTTAAGGAGTCTATGAAAAATTCTGGCCGTCACGTAAGTATGGATGCGCCTTTAGTAGAAGGTGAAGATTCTAACTTATATGATGTACTAAATAGTGGAGAATCGCCAAACCCAGACAGAGAGTTATTGCATGAATCGTTACGTACAGAAATTGAACGTGCTTTAGAAACATTAACGCCTCGTGAGGCAGATGTTATTCGTTTATATTTCGGTTTAGGAAATCAGCACCCAATGACTTTAGAAGAAATTGGAGAAACGTTTGATTTAACTCGTGAGCGTGTGCGTCAAATTAAAGAAAAAGCTATTAGAAGGTTAAAACATACTTCTAGAAGTAAAATATTAAAAACATATTTAGGTTAGTAAACCATTTACAACTAAATTACAGCAACAAACAGTTACACATAACTGTTCGTTTTTTGATTGATGAAAGAACCCTCGGCTGATTACCGGGGGTTCATTTTTTTATATTCTAAATATAATATTACAATTAAATACAACCGAAAAATATTTAAACAATAATTATTATTTACTTTTGCACACCCAATCAAAGGGTATACATTATTTTATAAATTTATCTCAAAATGCTAAAAACCATCTGCTATATTAGCGATTCAAGAATAAACAACTCTTTAAACGATTTTAACAACCTTATTCTTACTGCGAAATCTAATAATGCAAAAAACAATATAACAGGTATTTTAGTTTATAAAAACAATAATTTTTTACAAGTATTTGAAGGTAATACACACACAGTCGATGATATTTTTAGTAAAATTCGTATAGACGACAGGCATCATAATATTTTTAAAATAATTGACACCACTATAGAAGAACGAATTTTTGAAGAATACAATTTTGGCTTTACTGTAGTGAGTGACCGCAGTGCATTAAAAAACTTATCGGACTATTTAACATGGCTAAGAAATGCCGATAATATGATTGCTAACGAAATTGCAACCATGGTTGAAAACTTTATTAATCAATAATTACAAAAGTAAATCTAAAAAGTTATTTTTGGCAAAACCAATACCTTAAATTTATAATGAAATCCAAACTAATTGCACCATCAATACTTGCAGCCGATTTTGCAAATTTACAACGAGACATTGAAATGGTGAATCAAAGTGATGCCGATTGGTTTCATATAGATATTATGGACGGAGTTTTTGTTCCTAATATTTCATTTGGGATGCCGGTTCTTGCCGCCATTACTAAGCATACTAAAAAGATTGTAGATGTTCATTTAATGATTGTTGATCCTGATAGATATATAAAAACATTTGCCGATTTAGGAAGCGATATTTTGACGGTTCATTATGAAGCTTGTCCTCATTTACAAAGAACCTTACAAGCAATAAAGGCTGAAGGAATGAAAGCTGGCGTGTCGTTAAACCCACACACCAATGTAAGCCTTCTGGAAGATACCATTAACGACATTGATTTAGTGCTTATTATGAGCGTAAACCCTGGTTTTGGTGGTCAGAGTTTTATTGAGAACACATACAATAAAGTAAAACAACTTAAAGAATTAATTGCCCGAAAAGGAGCTTCAACGCTTATTGAAATTGATGGAGGTGTAACGAGTAAAAATGCTAAAGCTCTTGCTGATGCTGGTGCCGATGTATTAGTTGCTGGTAGTTTTGTTTTTAAAAGTAAGAACCAATTTGAAACTATTAAAGAGCTAAGAATTATTGCAAATTCTTAATATTGTTTTATAAAATAGTTTAACAAATCGGTAGTGGTTACAATTCCTATTAATGTGCCACCGTCTACAACTGGTAAAGCATGAAACTCACGTTTTGCCAATATTTCGGCAGCCTCTTTTACGGTAGTATTACTTGATACACTGGTTACATTTTTTGTCATTACCTGATCTATTGTAAACATATCAAAAACCACAGAATCTATATTATGCTCATCATCTGAAACTTCAGAATAACTAATTCTAAGCAAATCAGAATAGCTTAGCATACCTATTACTATTTCTGCATTTACTACAGGAATATGTCTAATATTATGGCGTTTGAAAAGCATTTCGGCACGCTCTAAATTATCTTCCAGAGTAAGTGCAATTACATTTTTACTCATTATACCAGAAATGGGCGAAGTCTTAATCATCTTCAATAATTTAATAACAATATAAAAATCAGTATAACAAACCGCTTAGAAACTCATAAATAATTAATTGGTACTGGGAATAAACTAAATTAAAACTAAAATTGCTTTAAAAGATATATAATTAGATCTGTGGTTGTAACTATACCAACAAGTTTGTTATTATCTACAACTGGTAAAGCATGAAATTCTTTGGTAGCTAAAATCTCAGCTACCTCTTTTATTGAATTTGAAGAAGAAACAGTAATAATATTTTTTTTCATTACTTGTTTAATAGTAAACATATTATATACTAAAGCATCTGCATCTTCATCAACATTATCTGTAACATCTGCAAAACTAAGTCGTAATAAATCGGTAAAACTAAGCATGCCTACAACAACATCCCCAGATACAACTGGAATATGCCTTATGTGATGTTTTTTAAAAAGTTTTTCTGCTTTTTCTAAACTATCCTGCTTTTTTAATGTAACAACAGGCGAAGTCATTATCATCGAGATCGGTGCTTTTCTTATCATGTCATTATTGTTTTAATTTAGCTTTCACTAAAATTATAAAACAATAAGTTTAAAAAGTATGATAAAAGTCATAGCTAATATCCCGCTACAGAAAAATTCAACATTTGTTTTACTTTACTATAAACAACGGGAAACTGATTTTTAAAGGTTTGGGGCGTTTCAATAAAATTTTCGATGACTACTGCCAAAAACTCAAATTGATTGGTAAAAGCATATCTTCGGAAATAATCAGATTCCAATAATCTTTTTCTCAATGATTCATCTGTACCTAATAATTCTGATAGTTCTTTGAATGAATCACTAAATATTGTAGAACTAACATCTCGCTCTTTTATACTATTAATATGAATAGCGTGCGTAAACTCGTGTATACCTAAATTGATGTTATCTCTTTCATCGATAAAACCTTTTTTAAAATCTTGCCAAGAAATGGCTAAAGCTGACAACTTAGGGTTGAACTCCCCTTTATGATATCTTTGGTTCGTGTTCGAATAGAATTCTTTAGGATAAACCACGATTTTTGAAATTAATCCTATGTAAAAATCTCGAAAACCAAATGTTAGCATGACCGCAGTTGCCGATATTAAAACTCTAACCTCATCAGTAATTAAAAGTCCGTCTCTCCCAATAAAATCTTTGTCTTTAATAAAAGATGCTACACGATGTTCAAAATACCGCTTTTCTTTAGTAGTCAGTTTATTATAAAATGAAAATTGCTGCTTCAAAACTAATTTTCGATTATCGCTTAAAGACCTTAAATAATAATAGAAATGATGATATAGTGGTTTCTTATACTTTAAAACATAAGCCATTTCAATCATTTTAAAGCAATAGTACAATATGATATAACCAAGAACAGCAAATAGAATACCCAAAAGCATATTACTACTTACATTGTAATCTTCAGTAATTATTGTGATTAGCATTATATAAAAACGTTTGTTGTTAAAATTAATTACATATTAACAGTTTAAAAATACAAAACCGGAACACAAAATCATTCAAGTTGAATTTTATATTTAAATTATTGACGGGAGCTTCTTTTGATAGGATTATATTAACCATAGCATATGCTTTGAAAACAATAAGACTTCGCTAACAAATTCAAGTAAGCTTGATTAAAGGGATTATATATCCCAAAGCATTCCGCTTTGAAAACAAAAAGACTTCGCTAACAAATTCAAGTAAACTTGATTTGACGCAAAGTCTTTTTGTTTATTCGTGACCGCGAAGGGATTCGAACCCCCAACCATCAGAGCCGAAATCTGATATTCTATCCAATTGAACTACGCAGCCGTTTTAATTATTATTGCAATTTATCTTTTAAAAATTCTCTTCCACTTCCTGATTTAAAATATTTTTCTCTTAATATTGATTCTTCTCGTGTTGCAAATGATTCAAAATATACTAAACTCCACGGAACATAGCCTTTAATTGATTTAGTATTTCCACTATTATGCTCAATCAAACGTTTATTCATATCATCGGTATGACCTTTATAGAGTCTTCCATCTACATCACTGTTTAAAATATAGGCGAAATATTGATTCATGTACACCGAAATCTGATATTCCCTGCCTGCTGGCAAACAGGTATCCAATTGAACTACGCAGCCGTTTTAATTATTATTGTAATTTATCTTTTACTATATTCGAAATGGTTTTACCATCTGCTTTTCCTGCTAATTCTTGACTTACAATCCCCATAACTTTCCCCATATCCTTCATGCCTTCTGCACCAACCTTATTAATTGTATCAATAACAATCTTTGTGATAGCTTCTTCACTTAACGCTTCCGGTAAAAACTGATTTATTATTTCTGCTTCAGCTAATTCTGGTGTAGCTAAATCTTCTCGACCTTGTTCCATATAAATTGTAGCACTGTCTTTTCTTTGTTTTACCTGTTTTTGGAGTATTTTAAGCTCTTGCTCTTCTGTTAACTCTTCTTTCGCTCCAGTTTCTGTTTGTGCTAATAAAATGGCAGATTTTACCGCTCGCAAGGCTGTTAACGCGGTTTGATCTTTAGCTTTCATTGCCTCTTTTAGGGCCGTCATGATGTTTTGTTGTAAACTCATTGTGATTTTTGATTTGAATGCGAAGATATAAAAAAGAAAGCAGTGTTTAATATGCTATTCCTTGTAAAATTGAAACAATAGTAAATTAAAAACCCGAAAAGCTGAGGGAAACTTTTCGGGTTCATAACTAAGTTAGGTCAGTATATTTTAATCTACATTATCATGTAAAAATGAATTGTTACTACGTATTTGAATATCATCATTATCATCCATTCCTACACTTGATCTAGACATGTCTGTCTCTGAAGAATGCTTTGCTTCATCTAAATTAATACCCTGACGTTTGTATGCAGGCACTTTTTCTATATCATCAATCTTCGCGTTGTTGAATTTATAGTTAAAGTCTTTCATTTTGCGTCTGCGCTCTTCTGCACGTTCTTTAAGCATCTCTGAAATAGGACTATTTAATGGGTCAATCTCTTCTTCTTTTATATTTTCTGATACTGTCGCTTTTAATACTTTCTTCTCGAAAACTATTTCTTGATCAAATTCTTCAATTAATTCTGCCGTTTCTTTTTGCTTCTTGTTCATAGAAGACTCAACTTCAATATAATCTTCTAAGGTATAACGAATATCACCTGCCTTATTAGTTTCGTTCACAGGTATTAGTTCAACATAATCATTTACAGTAATTTTCTTGGCTCTTTCATCCATTTCAAATGACGAAAAATCATCTTCCTTTTCTAGTTTAGAATTTGATGAAAGCGGCAAATCAAACGTTAAAGTAATTTGCTGTTCTTCTTCAATATAATCCGATACCACTTCTATATCTGATATATCTTTGTCTGCCATAGACATTCTTGTAACTGGTTTAATAATAAAGTCATCATCTTCCTTAACTTTCGCTTTTACTTCTTCATAAACAACCTTCATGTTTCTAATTAATTCTGATGCAGGTATTAAATCAATATTAGCAACTGGCTTAGAAATCTTTTCATTTAAAACACTAAATTCATTTCTGAAAAAATCTTGCTCATCATTTTCTATATCTAAAGTATGTTTTACAATAGGAGTTTCTTTCTTTTCTTTTAACTCTATTATTGGTGCAATAATAACGGGTTCTTTTTCTTTTGGAGATAAATCTAAATCTTCGCTAATAAGTGAATGCACAACCTTTTTTGTTTCTGTATTAGAAATTTCATCTTGTTGTTCAATGTTAAAACCAGTGGCAATAATTGTAACAGCGATAGATTCTTCTAATGTTTCATCTTCGCCCACACCCATAATAATATTCGCTCCATGACCTGCTTCATTTTGAATATGGTCATTTATTTCACCTATTTCATCAATTGTAATTTCGTGAGATCCTGAAACAATTAGCAGCAATACATTTTTAGCTCCAGTGATTTTATTATCATTTAATAAAGGTGAATCTAACGCCTTTGTAATAGCATCTTTAGCTCGATTTTCACCAGAGGCAAGTGCCGATCCCATAATAG
>Ga0316201_10004652_pt1 | contig 10409 bp, 10 predicted proteins | sample CS6wburrow_MG_FD_204516 | JGI IMG/M metagenome (GOLD analysis project Ga0316201, IMG submission 204516) | Coastal sediment microbial communities from Delaware Bay, Delaware, United States - CS-6 worm burrow | ecosystem: Environmental > Aquatic > Marine > Coastal > Sediment | place: USA... | reverse complement strand
GACAATTCTATTTCTGTACCTAAGTCACTCAAGGCTAAAATACTATAAAAATACGAGGCGGATGACCAGTCTGATTCCACCACCAAGGTGGCTGGTTCCAGATCTTGCCTAATAGGTTCAATTCTGATGGTGTTGTCTTCAAAACTAGTCTCAACACCTATCTGGTTCAATAATTCCAATGTCATGTTGATATAGGGCACTGAGGCAATCTCACCATTTAAAGTGATCTTTAACCCATTTCTTAATCTCGTAGCGATCAAGATCAATGCTGAGATATACTGACTACTAACATTCGCTTCAAGAGACACTTCAGAAGAGGTCAACACTTTACCGATTATTCTCAAAGGTGGAAATCCATCGTTTTCCAGAAACCTAATATCAGCTCCTAAAGACCGTAAGGCATTCACCAATATCTTGATTGGTCTTTCTTTCATCCGCTTTGACCCGGTAATAACAGTTTCTCTTCCCTCTTGAATCGCAAAATAAGCTGTTAAAAACCGCATGGCGGTCCCCGCATGATGTATATCGATTATTCTTTCAGACGAACTCAACGCCTTGATCATCAATTGTGAATCGTCTGAATTGGACACATTCTCAATAGATATTTCAGGAAACAGCGCCTTGAGCAATAACAGTCTATTGGATTCGCTTTTAGAACCCGTTATGGCTATTGATGATCGCTTCTTAATTAGGGATTTTTCAAGTCGAAGATTCATAGAAAAATATTCCCGCTCATACGGGATTACAAAGTTATTTTAATTTTTTGTTTTTATGATGCCTATCATGGTCTCGTTTTGCCTTGATGTCCAGTTTTTTATTGAATGCTTTTTCGAGATCGACCCCAGTTTGATTTGCCAGGCAAAGTACCACGAACATAACGTCTGCCAGTTCCTCTCCCAGATCCTTGTCTTTATCACTATCCTTTTCGCTTTGTTCACCGTAACGTCTGGCGATTATTCGGGCCACTTCACCAACTTCTTCAGTAAGTTGCGCCATATTGGTGAGTTCATTGAAATAGCGAACGCCATGTTCCTTGATCCAATCATCTACTGCTTTTTGTGCGTTGTGTATGTTCATTTCCTTTTCTTTAATAGCGCCAAAGTTATTAAAACAATTACACAAGGTACCGCTATGTATTTCAATTCGGTGATGATAATTTGCAATCCCCATTCTGAGAAAAACTCCTTGATTCCTATTGGTGATACTTTTATAGGCCTCCAAGGCAAGAAATAACGTAGGTTATCAAAAGGAATGAAGAATCCAACGCCTTTGCCACCTGTTGTCATAGCATCCAAAATCCCATGAGAAACTGTTGAAAAAAACAACACCAAAAAATAAATCAACTTGTCTTTTTTACCAAACCATAATGACAAAATCCCTGACCAGATGACGGCAAATAAAATGGAATGTGAAAAACCTCTATGGCCCATAGGATGCTCATAGGGAATGCCGAATTTAAAGGCAATTACGTCTGCATCAGGTATTATGGAAGAGAAAATTGCCAACAGAATCAGGACACGAATACTCTTTTTATCAAGGACATTTGCCAACGTATAGGCGACCAACCCATGAGCGAATATTGATGCCATTATTCCTTTTGTTTCGTATCTATGACAATAGTGACTGGTCCATCATTCAATAGCTCAACTTTCATATCTGCGCCGAATTCTCCTGTGCCGACTTTCTTGCCCAGTGTTTTTTCAAATTGCTTGACGAATGCTTCGTACAACGGAATAGCTACCTGGGGTTTTGCAGCTTTAATATAGCTTGGTCGGTTTCCCTTTTTGGTATTGGCGTGTAAGGTGAATTGAGAAACGATGATGGCATCACCATCAATATCCAATAGCGACTTGTTCATGACATCATTTTCATCACCGAAGATGCGTAAATTCGCGATTTTATTACTAAGCCAGTTAATGTCTTCCGATGTATCTTCGTTGACAATTCCTAAAAGAATCAATACCCCATTATCTATTGAAGCAACTTTCTCACTCTCAATAGTAACACTCGCATGGCTAACACGCTGAATGACTGCTTTCATTCCTCATTAAAATTAGTAGTTCTGTAAACATCGTCTTCGCCTTCGAGAATCTGGACATAACTTCTGTACCGCGATGCAAATATTTCATCTTTTTCCAAAGCTGCTTTTACAGCGCAATGTGGCTCCTTTAAGTGAAGACAATTATTGAACTTACATTCCTGCTTCAAGGCAAAAAATTCTGGAAAATATCCCCCTATTTCTTCTTTTTCCATATCAACAACACCAAAGCCCTTGATTCCAGGCGTGTCAATGATCTTGGCATCAAACCCCAAATCGAACATTTCTGCGAATGTCGTGGTATGCTGGCCTTGCATATGCTGTTCGCTGATCTCTTCCGTTTTCAAATTCAAATCTGGTTCGATAGCATTGACCAGTGTCGATTTACCCACACCTGAGTGCCCGGCAAACATGCTTACCTTACCTTCCATCAATTTCTTCACTTTATCGACATTCTTTCCTGTCTTTGCTGAAATACCAATGCATTCGTAACCTATACTTCTATATAAATGTGCTAAGAATTTTACTTCCATTAAGGTGTCATCATCGTAAGTATCGATCTTATTGAACAACAAAATAGCCTTTATGGCATAAGCCTCTGCTGTTACCAAGAATCGGTCAATGAAAATGGTAAAGGTTGGAGGGTTATTCATGGTTACCAGCAAAAAAACCTGATCGATGTTGGATGCAATGATATGTGTTTGTTTAGAGAGGTTCACCGACTTTCTCACAATATAATTAACCCTGTCATGAATGTGATGAATAACACCAGTCTGTTCGTCGTTATAGGTTTCTAGCTTGAAATCAACTTTATCTCCCACAGCGATAGGGCTCGTACTCTTAATACCCTTTATCCTGAATTTACCTTTAATACGACAATCATAGAACACGCCATCCTCTGCCTTAACGGTATACCAACTTCCTGTAGATTTATAAACGGTTCCTGTCATTGAAAGAATTTGTCAGTGTAATTGCAAAAATATCAAATATAAACTTAGAAAAAGCTTTATATTCGTGACATAAATTCTAAAACACTAATCAATGAAAAAGTTATTATTAACTGCTATTATCTTAACAGTTGCAACTTTGAGCATAACTGCTCAAACGAAACTTTATGTTCATCCTGATGCAGACACTTATGTGGCAAATACCAAAACAATTGCCATTCTGCCATTGAATGTACAAGTTAAACTAAGACCAAAAGAGCTAAAGGATTTTACTCCAGAACAGATTATAGATATGGGTAAGAATGAGTCTTTAGATATCCAAAAGGCCATGTATACTTGGTTTTTAACAAGAAAGAAAAGGGGTTCGTTGCTTGTGGATGTACAAAATCCAACACGAACAAACGCAATGCTTAAAAAAGCTGGTATTGATATTCATGATTACGCTGATAAATTACCAAGTGAGTTAGGAGAAATTCTTGGTGCTGAAACTATTATTACAGGTTCTTATGAAACTTCGAAACCAATGTCGAATGGCGCAGCTATTGGACTTGCTGTATTAACTGGTGGAATGTTTGCGACAAATGCAGCTACTATGAACATGGATTTTACGAGTACTACTGATGACGAACTAGTTGTCAATTATTTAAAGAAAGTAAAAGGGTCACTTGGAAGTAATGCGGAGGACTTGATAAATGTCCTTATGAGAAAAGTATCACGGAGAATACCGTATACCAAATAATATAAATAAAATTAAAAAGAAGCCTCGCAATGCGAGGCTTTTTTTTATTCGTTAATTATTTTCTCCTGATGGTTTATGGATTCTTGGTGTATTGCCTTGAACATTTTTAATATAAACTCTTCACTTAATCCTTTCTCTTCACCTTCTAGCACCATCTTACCAAGTATTTCGTTCCAGCGCTTACTTTGTAATACCGCAACATTCTTTTGCTTTTTAAGCTTTCCGATGCCATCAGAGACAACCATTCTTTTTCCCATCAAATCAATGATCTGATTATCTACCACATCTATCTGGGCTCTTAAATTATTGAGTTCCCTGTTATAATCAGCTTCGGGATCCGATACTTTACGAATTCTCAGATCCTGCATTATCTGTACCAATGCCTTAGGTGTAACCTGCTGTGCAGCATCACTCCATGCATTGTCAGGATCCGTATGGGTCTCTATCATCAAACCGTCAAAATTAAGATCCAAGGCGACTTGGGAAATATCAAAGATCATATCCCTTTTACCAGTAATATGCGAAGGATCATTTATCAATGGTAAATCTGGGAATTTCGTTTGTAACTCAATGGCCATTTGCCATTTTGGCTTGTTTCTATACTTGGTCTTATCGTATGTTGAGAATCCTCTATGGATCACTCCTAAATTCTTGATATTAGCTGTGTATAGTCTTTCAATCGCTCCGAGCCATAGTGCGAGATCTGGGTTCACTGGATTCTTGACCAAGACGACTTTATCGGTCCCTTTTAAGGCATCTGCAATCTCTTGAACGATAAAAGGGCTTACTGTCGAACGTGCACCGATCCATAAAAGATCAATATCATGTTCCAATGCCAACTCTACATGAGCTCTATTGGCAACCTCTGTTGCTGTTTTAAGACCTGTTTCTTCCTTTACTTTTTGCAACCATTTCAATCCCAAAGATCCTACTCCCTCAAAATTGCCTGGTCGTGTTCTTGGTTTCCAGATACCTGCTCGATAATAATTGACGTCTGTGTCTTTAAGCTCGTGAGCAATTTTTAAAACTTGTTCTTCTGTCTCTGCACTACATGGTCCTGCAATCACCAAAGGGTGTTCCAAATTCATATCATCTAACCATGTTCTTAATTCTTTCTTGTTCTCCATAATTCAATTTTATACTATTCCTTTCAATATCTGTTTAATGTGATTTGTGTTTTCCATTACTGTATAGATCGCTTGATAATCGTCATCATCTAAGTAGCTCTTGAATTCTTCGAGATTAGCAATATATTCCTCAAGTGTTTCTATGATATTTTCCTTATTTTGTTTAAATATCGGGGTCCACATAGCTGGAGAGCTCTTTGCTAAACGGACTGTACTCTCAAATCCACTCCCAGCCATGTCAAAAATATCTCGTTCATTTTTTTCTTTTTCAATCACTGTCTTACCTAACATGAATGAACTGATATGCGATAAATGTGAAACATAGGCAATATGTTTATCGTGTGCTTTTGGGTTCATATATCGTATTCGCATGCCCATATCGGTAAAAAGTTGCAATGCATTTTCTTGAAGTTTAAAGGCCGTCTTCTCAACTTCGCAAATAATGTTGGTCTTGCCTCTAAACAAATCATGAACAGCTGCGCTAGGCCCGGAGAATTCTGTACCTGAAATAGGATGCGTGGCCAAGAGGTTTCTACGGTTCTTATGACCACTCGTTAGATGACAAATAGCCTCTTTAGTGGACCCCACTTCAATCACTAGTGTTGTTTCCCCAACGGTATCCAAGACTTGATTGATGATCTCTAATGCAGCATCTACTGGTACCGCAACAATGACAAGGTCTGCATCATTAATATCAGATATGGCCGATTTCAGGTCTATGATTCCTAGATCCACAGCCTCATCAAGATGTGACCGATTTGCATCAATGCCGTATAGAGTCACATCAGGATACACCTTCCTTAAGTCCAAAGCCATGCTTCCGCCAATTAATCCTATTCCAATGACATATATCTTCTGCATATCCATTTTATTTAAATCGCTCGATAGCCTCCTCGATCTTTTCGGCAGGAACACATAGTGAAAATCTTATGTATCCTTCTCCTTGGCTTCCAAAAATACTTCCAGGGGTTATAAAAACACCTTTTGTGTCTAGAATGTCGTCTATAAATGCTTCTGATTTCATTTCAGTATTAGGTAATTTGGCCCAAACAAAAAGTCCTGAGGCCTGCTTGTCGTAGGTACAATCAAGTAAATCAGCCAGTTGCCAGATTAATTGACGTCTTTCTTCATATACGCTCGACAGACTAGAAAACCACATGTCTCCTGAATTCAGCGCTTGAATTGCGCCTTTCTGCAATCCGTAGAACATACCAGAATCCATATTACTTTTCACTTTTATAATGTGATCTATATACGTTTGGTCACCACAAACCATACCGACTCGCCATCCTGCCATATTAAAGGACTTACTTAGGGAATTTAGTTCTAGTCCTATTTTCTTGGCTCCAGCGACATTCAAGAAACTTATCGGTGAATCATTCAGTATAAAGCTATAAGGATTGTCATTAACAATCAAGATATTATGCTTAATTGCAAACGAAACAATTCCTTCAAAATCGTTTTTGGTGGCTTTTGCACCTGTCGGCATATGCGGATAATTGATCCACATGATCTTTACTTTACTAAGATCTCGTTCTTCCAGTTTCTCTAAATCGGGTAACCAATCATTTTCTTCAGATAAATCATAAGGAATTGGTTTGGCTCCGATCAATTTTGTGACAGACTCATAAGTTGGGTAACCCGGGTTCGGAATCAAAACCTCATCCCTCGGATTCACAAACGCAAGCGAAATGTGCATGATGCCTTCCTTACTTCCCATTAAAGGAAGGATTTCAGAATTAGGGTTCAGTCCCACATAAAAATGATCCCTATAAAAATTTGCGATGGCTTGACGTAATTCTGGCAACCCTTGGTAACTTTGATATTGATGCGCCTTTTCATCGTGTACCCTTAAAGTGAGTTCGTTAATGGCCTGCGAGGGCGGCCTAAGATCAGGGCTACCTATACCAAGGTTTATTATGGGTACGCCTTTTGCAATGCGCTTGTTCACGTCTCTCAACTTTTTTGAGAAATAATACTCTTCAACGGATTTCAATCTTTTTGCAGGCTCGATCATACTCTTCCATTTCTATATTCACCTAATACTCTAAAATCTTCAGCCATGATCTCTATTATGGATTTCGCCTTGAGGTATCGATCATATTCTTCAAAAGTCACATCTACAAAAAATGCATATTTCCATAATGTATTTAACTTCGGCAAGGATTGAATTTTCGTAAGGTTCAATTTGCAATCGCTCATGACATTCAATATCGCCGCCAAACTTCCTCGTTTATGATCTAATTCAAATTTAATGGAAGCCTTATTTATTTCAGAAGGATCCAGTACTGAATTAGATGTTTTTACTATCATGAATCGCGTCTCATTATGCTTCATGGTCTGAATTCGTTCAGCGATTATATTCAGCTCATAAATCTTAGCTGCCGTCTTACTAGCAACAGCAGCTATTCCTTTTAATTGGCCGAGCTGTATGCGTTTAGCAACATCGGCAGTATCCTTGTCTTCTACAAGTTTAATATGGGGGTACTTCTTGAAAAACTCTTTACACTGCAGCAACGCCATGGGGTGGGAATGGACTTCATTGATATCATTAATGGATTGACCCTGCAATGCCATCAAATTATGCTGAACATCCAAATAATGCTCTCCAATTATATGGAGGTGGTGTTGATCTATTAACGCATAATTGGGTATGATCGATCCTGCAATGGAATTCTCAATGGCCATAATCGCTAAATCACTGTCTTTATTCAATAAACTACTTACAAGTTGGTCAAAGGTCAAACATTCATTCACATAAATATCATCAGTAAAATACTCCTGTGATACCGTATGATGAAACGACCCTTTGATCCCTTGTATAGCTACTCTTTTTTCCATATAAAAAAAGCCCCGATGTTTTTATCGAGACTTTATATATTTTATGTTTTATCATTTACAAACACAAAGTCTCATTTCTCCCAAAATAGAAAAAATAAAACCAAACGTTATCAATGAAATTCCTTTTCATGTGTTCCAATAAGAGTGCTAATGTAATTAATAATTCGAGAAATCAAAATTGTATCACAGCGTTTTTCACATTCTGTAGATATTTTTAATGAATTAACTAAAAATCCCTCATGAATTATAATATGTTTATTTTTGAATCAAAGTTTTGATCATGTCAATAATAGTTGAAGGAATCTCTAAAGTCTATGACCAGCAAAAGGCGTTGAACAACATCTCTTTTAGCATAGATAAAGGTGAAATAGTCGGGTTTTTAGGGCCTAATGGTGCTGGTAAGTCAACCATGATGAAAATCTTGACCACCTACTTAAAAGCCTCTGATGGACAAGCTTATGTAAACGGACACGATATAAACACAAATCCATTGGATGTGCAGACAAGTGTAGGTTACTTGCCTGAGCATAATCCATTATATCTGGAGATGTATGTCAAAGAATATCTTCAATTCAATGCATCCATCCATAACATAAACAAGGAAAGAGTCCAAGAGGTAATAGACATGACAGGCTTACAACCTGAAGCCCACAAAAGAATAAGTCAACTATCAAAGGGTTATAGACAAAGAGTTGGATTAGCCAATGCCTTGCTTCACGACCCAGAAGTCTTGATTCTTGATGAACCAACTACTGGTCTGGACCCTAACCAATTAATGGATATTAGGAAATTGATAAGACATGTTGGGAAAGAAAAAACAGTCTTGTTATCCACCCATATCATGCAGGAAGTTGAAGCCATTTGTGATCGTGTGATCATTATTAACAAAGGTGAAATCGTCGCGGATAAATCATTGAAGGAATTAAAATCCAACCAAGAACAGGTAATCGAAGTTGAGTTCGACTACCGTGTAGAAGATGTGGCATTAAAAAACCTGAATCATGTTAAATCGGTAAACAATATTAAAGACTTATTATATGAAATCACTTTTTCTGTTGAAAAGGACATGCGTCCTGACGTATTTGATTTTGCACATGATAACGGTTTGAAAATACTCAAGTTGAACCAGAAAAACGCTAGTCTCGAAAGTCTTTTCAGGGAATTAACAATAGTTTAGGGCCTATTTCCCGAATCAAAATAAGTCTGAAGCTCTTGATCAATAGCGTATTTTATCAATGTATTGCTAATAATTGGCTCTACTCCCACTTTTTTGGTTAAATTGTAATTCCCTTTCTATAAAAACTTTCACTACTTCAAGTTTTTAAAATACTAGTCTGAAACAATAACTACAACTAATGAAAAAAATCACATTATTAATGATAATGTCGTTCAGTGCTACCTATGTTTTTGCCCAGGTATTGAATGAACCAGCTAATTGGCCTAATACAAATTGGGTCGTGAGCGGCACATATAATGCTGCAGGTTTATTGAATGACCCAACGCTTAGCGATGCCTTTAGCTTTGATGACGACGGTGCTGGCAGCACTTCTGATGACGATATAGCAGCAGAATCGCAAATTATAGACCTAACACCAGCTTTTAACGCCAGTGAAACGCTCTTACTATTCTCCGGAGTCTATAATCACAGGGATATAGGTGGTACTTTAGACCTTGAATATTGGGATGCAGACACTTCCATATGGACATCTATTTTCGATTTTACAGGTAATGGTACTGGATCTGATTATGAAAATTGCACCAATATGCAGGCTTATGAAGCAGGATTGGATATTGGTAGTTTCTCATCTACACAATTAAGCGGTTTTAAATATCGATTTGCCTACGATGATGCAGATGGCTGGCAATGGGGATTTTGTTTTCAGCAACCATTATTAATTTCAACAATGGCCACGCCACCTAATTGTGACTCCGTTTTGACTAACCCAATAAATGGTGCAACAGATGTAAATGAAAACGAAGTGCTTACTTGGAGTGCGGCCACAAATTTCCCGATAGGTTATAAAATCACCATGGGAAGCACCTCTGGAGGTACAGATGTCGCCAATAATATTGATGTTGGTAATACGCTAACATTGGATCCAGGCACACTCGCTTTTGCCACCACCTATTACGTTACGATCACACCATACGGTTCTTCTGGTGATGCCACTGGATGTGTTGAAGAAAGTTTTACCACCAGAGATGACCCGAATGTGATAATAGATTGTGATGCAGGGCCTGTAAACACTACGTATTGTTACATCAGTAACGATACTATGCAATTTAATTTTACTAGTTCTAGCGGCTTTCCCTTAAACATACAATTCAATGCTGGACAAGTTGAGAATAATTTTGATGAGGTCATAATCCTGGATTCAGATGGCATAACGGACCTTAATGCGGCCACACCTTATGGCAATGGCGGCGACCTTTCAGGGTTAATGTACACATCAACCGGTGACAACCTCACCGTCATTATTCAATCAGATGGCTCTATTAGCTGTCAGTCAAGTGGTTATATACAATGGGATTTTGATGTTTGGTGCCAGACATGTACACCTCAATCCGTTGATTTTGCAATCAACGGGCAATGCGAACCTACAGGAGAATTTACGGTAGATGTTGATATCACTGATCTGGGATCGGCAACATCTATAACTGTATCTGATGACCAAGGTAGTGATGAACAGGTGACTACAGAAACTGGAATATTAACC
>Ga0316201_10004651_pt1 | contig 10409 bp, 10 predicted proteins | sample CS6wburrow_MG_FD_204516 | JGI IMG/M metagenome (GOLD analysis project Ga0316201, IMG submission 204516) | Coastal sediment microbial communities from Delaware Bay, Delaware, United States - CS-6 worm burrow | ecosystem: Environmental > Aquatic > Marine > Coastal > Sediment | place: USA... | reverse complement strand
GGCCATGGAATCGATGAAACTCGAGAACAACCTGCGCCATGCCCTGTCGCGCGACGAGTTTCACCTGCAGTATCAACCGATCGTCGACCTGAGCTCCGGCAGGACAGTCGCGGTCGAGGCGCTGCTGCGCTGGACCAGTGCGGAGATGGGCAACGTCCCGCCGGACAAGTTCGTCCCGATCGCCGAGGAGACCGGCGTCATTCACGAGATCGGTGAATGGGTATTGATGGAGGCCTGCAAAAAGGTCGGCGCACTGCGGCGTGACCTGGACTTTCGCCTCGCGGTGAACCTGTCGTCCAAACAATTCAGCCGCCCCGGCCGCCTGCTCGACTGCGTGCTGATGGCACTGCGCAACTCCGGCCTGATGCCCAGCCAGCTGGAGCTCGAATTCACCGAGTCGATCCTGATCGACGACCGGCCGGAGATCGGCGAATTCATCAATCAGCTGGACCGTATCGGCGTGCGCCTGTCGATCGACGACTTCGGCACCGGCTATTCGGCACTGAATTATCTGCAGCGCTTCCCGTTCGACATCCTGAAGATCGACCGCAGCTTCACCAACCAGGTGCCCGACAATGAGGCCAGTGCCTCGCTGATCCGCGCCATCATCGCGATGGCTCATGCGCTTGGCCTGGAAGTCATCGCCGAAGGTATCGAGGAGCGCAAACAGACGGGGTTCCTGCTGGTTCATCACTGCGAGTTCGGCCAGGGCTATCTGTACAGCAAACCCCTGTCGATCAACGACCTGCGCGAGTACCTCGCCGCCGAACAGGCCATGATTGCCTGAGCACCGCAGACCTTGCGGTAGTGGTCGCCGAACGCCAATCGTGCTGTCATTGGCACCACGCAAGCCACCGGAAACGCAGCATGCCGCGCGACAGCCTCGACGACCTCAACGCCCGACTGCTTGCGTTCGCCAGGGAACGCGACTGGGAACAGTTTCATTCGCCGAAGAATCTCAGCATGGCGCTTGCCGGCGAGGCCGGCGAGCTGCTCGAGCACTTTCAATGGCTTTCCGAACAACAGAGCGGGTCTCTGCAGGCCGACAGGAAAGATGCCGTCGCGCTCGAGATGGCAGACATCCTGATCTACCTGATCCGCCTTGCCGAACGCATGGATATCGATCTGATCGATGCCACCTACCGAAAACTGGCAATCAACCAGGGACGCTATCCGAAGGACCGCGTTCGTGGCGACGCGCGGCGGGCCGATGAATACGACTAGGCTGCGTGATTCCAGCCGCATCCTGGTATAGCGCCGACGCGCGGCAGCGCCGCGAATTTGTTAACGTGCCGGGCAAAACACCCCAAATGACTGGGTTGCCGGTTTTTTTCATGGCTTTCTGCGGTTGCTCGTGGTGGTTGTGCGAATCCACCGATGGCACGGTCTGAACGACAGCACCTACAGGAGCAGATTGATGCAGAAACCAAAATCCGGCGACACGGTTCGCGTTCACTACACCGGTACCCTCGAAGACGGCAGCCAGTTCGACTCGTCGCGTGACAAAGAGCCCATGGAGTTCGCCATGGGCCAGGGGCAGCTGATTGCCGGCTTCGAAAAGGCGGTCGCCGACCTCGGTGTCGGCGAGTCGTGCACGATCACGCTACCCCCCGAAGAGGGCTACGGCGACGTCAATCCGGACATGGTCCAGGATGTGCCGCGCAAACTGATGCCCGAAGGCGTTGAACTGGCCGCCGGCATGGTGCTTCAGGGTCAGGCCGACGACGGCCGCGTCGACAACTTCACCGTTGTCGCTTTCGATGAAGAAACAGTCAAACTGGACGCCAATCACCCACTGGCCGGCAAGCAGCTGACCTTCGATATCGAGCTGATCGAGATCGTCTGAAGGGGGTTACGGCCCCGCCTTGCCGGGCCGGCGTCCGGCAAGGCCGCAAAGCCGTGTGCCGGCCCAACTGACGATCCGGTTGCGCCGGCGCCGACGCAACGGGTCACGAGCATGATTGCCGCATGCGCCGCGAGGCCCGCTGAGCCGGAGGCACACCGTTACCGGTTCGCCCTCATTGCCAATACCGGCGACAGATCGCGGCGCGAGAAAATGCGATCCCCGCTGAAAGGAGCGTGCGATGCATATCCCCAGGCAGTTCGTCCAGTCCGATATCGCGGTCATGCACGCGCTGATCCGCACATACCCCCTCGGCACGCTGATCACGCGGGCATCCGATGGGGTCAGCGTCAATCACCTGCCGATGCACCTGTCAGCCGACACACGGCCGTTTGGCCTGCTGTCCGGGCACGTGCCGCGCGTCAACCCGGTGTGGCGTCAGGCCGCCGACGCGCTTGACGCAACCGTTGTGTTTCAGGGCCCGCAGGCCTACATCACGCCGTCCTGGTATGCATCGAAAAAACAGCACGGCAAAGTCGTGCCGACGTGGAACTACACGGCGGTGCATGCGCATGGCCGCCTGCGTTTAATCAACGATGCACGATGGCTGAGGATGCACAATGACACCGTGCGACTGGAGATCGTGATGAAGTCACAAACAGTGCCTGGCGCTACCCGGCGATCGACCGGGACCACGCCCGGTTCAGAGACGACGGCTGCGGCGGGCATCAACCCCGTCCGGAGCGGGAGTCGGGCAGATGGCGGACGCGCGCCAGGCTGACACCGCGGCCTACACACCAACCCTGACGGACAGCAATCATGCCGATAGATGCAAAGACAGACGAACAGATCCAGGCGTGTTTCGATGTCATGGTCCAGCTGCGACCGCACCTGGTTCGTGAGACCTTTGTGTCGACCGTGCGCGCGATGCAGTCCTCGGGCTATCGACTCGCGTACACCGAGGCGGCCGGTCGTGTAGTCGCCGTAGCGGGCTATCGCATCCAGACCAACCTCGCCGTCGGGCGGCATCTCTATATCGACGACCTGGTCACGACGGGCGGGCAGCGCTCACAGGGTGCCGGCTCCGAGCTGATCGCGTGGCTGCAGGACCAGGCCCGGTCGCGTGGTTGCACCTGTGTCGAACTCGACTCGGGCCCGCAACGCGGCCGTGCCCACAAGTTCTACTTTACCCACGGCTTCACGATCGCGTACTACCATTTCCACAAGGGTCTGGATACCGGTGCCTGAGTCTGCAGGGCGGCCTGCCGGCCCGTTATCAGTCGGATGTATCGGCCACGCGCCGGGCGGTCTGGACACCACGGTCGCGTGACCGGCCCCGGTGCCGCGGTCGCGGTCGCGGCCAGGACCTGATGGGCCACGGCGGTGAGCGGCCGGCAGAACATCCGGGCTACGGGCGTTGCAGACACCACCGGGACTACCGAGGCCAATCATGTTCATCAGCGTGTTGGAACTGTTCAAGATCGGTATCGGACCGTCCAGTTCGCACACCGTGGGCCCGATGGTCGCGGCAGGTGACTTTCTTGCACGCATGCGCGACTACCTGTCCACCGAGCCTTCCGGCCGCGAGGCAGATGCGAAGCCGTACGTGCGCTGTCGACTCAAGGGCTCTCTCGCCTACACCGGCAAGGGTCACGCTACCGACCACGCCATCGTGCTGGGCCTGCACGGCTATGCGCCGCAGGACTTTGCCGGGCGCAACCTCGACAGACTGGTCGCGGATCTGTGGGACACCGCCGACCTGGCGATCGATGCGGTTCATCAGATTCGCTTCTCACCCGCTGAGCACATCGTGTTCGATCGCAGCGAGCCGCTGCCCGAACACCCCAACGGCATGATTTTCCAGCTGTGTGACGTATCCGACCGGGTATTGCTCAGCGAGACGTATTTCTCGATCGGCGGCGGATTCATCAGCACGCTGGATGAGATCGGACAGATCGTCGCGCCGCTACGATCCGCATCGACCACATCGGTACCCTACCCGTTCGACTCGGCCACCTCGATGCTGCGGATGGCCGCCGACAGCAAGCTGTCGATCGCGGACATGAAACAGGCAAACGAGCGGGCCCGGATGTCGCAGCAGGCGCTGGACGACGGCCTGCACGCGATCTGGACCGCCATGCGCAGCAGCATCGAACAGGGCCTGCAGGCAAAGGGCACGCTGCCGGGCGGGCTCAATCTTCCGCGTCGCGCCAGAGGGCTGTACGAGAAACTGATCGCCGCCCCGGACAAGGCCAGCCTGGACGACTGGCTGTGCGCATACGCGATCGCCGTCAACGAGGAGAACGCTGCCGGACACCTGGTGGTCACCGCGCCGACCAACGGCGCTGCCGGCGTGATCCCCGCGGTGCTGTACTGCCTGCTCGAGCACGAGAAAGGCACGTTCGAACAGGTCAGGGACTTTCTGCTCACGGCCAGTGCGATCGGCGGGATCATCAAACACCGCAGTTCGATCTCGGGTGCCGAAGTGGGCTGCCAGGGCGAGGTCGGGTCGGCCGCGTCGATGGCCGCGGCAGGTCTTTGCGCGGCCCGCGGCGGCACACCGGCACAGATCGAAAACGCGGCCGAGATTGCGTTGGAACATCACCTGGGAATGACCTGCGACCCGGTCAACGGACTCGTCCAGGTACCGTGCATCGAGCGAAACGCCTTCGGCGCGATCAAGGCACACGCCGCCACGTCGCTTGCGATGCTGGGCAGCGGCAAGCACTTCATGCCGCTGGACAACTGTATTGCGGCGATGAAGCAGACCGGGCTGGAGATGTCGCACAAGTACAAGGAGACGGCGCTCGGCGGGCTCGCGGTCAGCCTGACCGAGTGTTGATCCGGCGTTCCTCGTCATCGCAGGATGATCCGGCGGCGGGCCGGCGCGGGCATGCCTTGGGGGCCCGTGCAAACCCAAGCGCCCGGCGTTACCCTCGACGGACCATGGAGATACTCCGTACCGAACTGGTCGAGGCACAGAAGGCCCGCACCGACTTCATCCGCTGGAAACTGCTGTTCGTCGGCACGCTGGGCGCGATCGGACTCGGCCTGACGACGTCGAAGGCCGTGCCCAACGCCGAACTGGTGCTGTGTTGCATCCCGTTCGTGTGCGCCTATGTCGATACCATGTGCCTGCACTTCTCATTGCGCGTCGTCATCATCGGCGAGTTTCTGCGCCGCAACGACGATGTCGATGCGCAGTTGTCACGCTACGAGTCATTCGTCGATCTGACCCGCACCATGCACGCCAGCGACGGCGCACCACAGATCGACGCCTTTGCGTTGCAGAACATGCTGATCCCCGGGTCGACGCTGGTGATCAATATCGCCCTGCTCGGCCTGGCGGTGATGTTCGGCCTGCAACAGGACTCGCCGCACAACGGCATGCTGATCGGCCTGACGGCGGCGCTGGGCATTGGGGCGTCGATGTGGATCGAACATGCCTATCAGCGGCGCAAGAATGCCATCCGCGATGTCGGCGGCCAGAACGCCGAGTGAAGGTTCCGGCCATGCGCGCGCCGCGGACAGACGACCTCCAGGCCCCGGCGACGGAACGAACATCACGGCGACCTGCTGTCGGTCAGGCTATGATCAGGCAGATGGAATCCCGGGACTCGACCAGACGATGAAGGACCACTGTCCGAACTGCGGCCACAAATTCGGCCTGACCGGCGCCCCGTTCGCGCTGCCGCCCGGACAACGCAAACCCGCCTACTACTGTCCCGCGTGCGGCAGTCAGCTCAAACGTATCGATTCGACCGTCGAGCGGGTTGCGGCGTATCTGGGTTACGGGGCACTACTGGGCGTCTGTGCCGTGGCATTGTGGAACCTGATCGGCGAGCCGGGCGACACTGACCGGTCCTGGATGATAATTCTGTATGTGTCGGCCATTGCCGGGATCGGCATCCACCTGGTCTACGGCTTTGTCCGGCAACACTATGTCGCCGACACGGGCGACGGCGAAACGGCCGCCGACATGGAACCGGGCGAGTCGCGCGATCCTGCCGACTGACTGCGTGCCGAATCCTGCGGCCCAGACCCAGCTCGTGAGCGGTCTGCCCGACCGACCCGCATACGGGTCAGCAATCGCGGCTATGGTGGCGAGGGCCCTTCCAGCCTGATGGCGAGGCGCCTTGACAGGCGCCGCAGACGCGACCACAGGCGCCTGCCCTGCGGTTCGGCACAGGCCAGCGGCGCGGGCACTGCGCCGAGCTGACCACCCACCAACAGGGCATCCGGCACCCGGCTGCGAATCGACTGCGCCACCCGTCCGGTCAGCCCCGGTTCGGCGGCCACGCTCACCCACAGCACGTTGATCGAGTAATTGATGTCAGCGAACGCGACCTGCCCGTCGTAGGATTCGCACACCTCGCGGATCAGCTCGGCAACCCGTTTCCGCACGGCTTCCGGGCGCTTCTTCAAACCGGGAATCAGCATCATGAAATCGGCCAGACTGCGGCCGTCATCGGCATGCGTCGGCGCAATCCGCCACAGCGGGACCGCCGGGTCGACGCGGCGTCCACCCGGCAGCAGCGCTTTATCGGGAGGCGAAGTGGTCATGAGTGACTATTCTAGGTCAGATACAAACCGGCCGGGCGACGCTGCGAGCTGGACCTCACCTGCCACCACCTCAACTGTCGCGTCCGCTGCAGACGTCCAACCGCTCGCACCCGGGCGCCTGGGAACCCCCGGACCTGCGGTGTGAAGCACTGAGACGGCCGTTGCTCCGCGCGCTTCAGCCCGGCCCCGGGCCTTTGCGATCGCCGACCCGGCCTGGCCGGTATATCGGCAGTCTTCTAAAGACCGCGCTGAATCGGCCGAATTAAAGGCGGTACAACAAGCTGTTTTCGACGTATCGCTTTCAAGGGGAGCCAATGGAACAAAGCGACATGGCACATATTGATCAAACTCTGCTCGCAAAACTGCCTTTCGGCCTGCTGACGTTCGACCCCGACGGGCGTGTCAGTTCGCTGAACGAGACCATGCAGGCGCTGCTCGGCATGCGGGCCGACGACCTGCTGGGACGCCAGCTGGCGCAGCTGCCCGAATCGGCGCAGCGGCTGCTGGGCAGTGAACCACACGTCTATCACGACCTCGCCAATCACCGCTGGCTCAGTCGCGAGACCCATCACGGCAGCGACGGTGAACGACTCCTGCTGCTGGTCGACGTGACCGAGCAGGAGCGCATGGCCGAGGACAACGCGCGTCTGCGCCAGCAGGTCGAGGACCTGAAACTCACCGACGAGTTGACCGGCATGCCCAACCAGCGCGCGATCGCGCAGGCGCTCGATCTGCACGTCTCGCGCAGCCGCCGCTACCAGAATCCGCTGAGCATCGTGCTGGTCTCGGTCGATCTGCGGCAGCTGGCCAGCGTACGGCCGTTGTCGACCGACCCGACCATGCTGGCCGTGTCACGCTTCCTGCGCGACCGGCTGCGCTGGGTCGACCAGATCGGACGCTGGGACGATGACCTGTTCCTGCTGGTGCTGCCTGAGACCACCGAAGAACACGCGCGCGGCCTGCTCGACAAGATCAGCACCGAACAGGACAGCATGCAGCTGCCCGAGCCGCACGACGATCTGCGTCCGCAACTGAACTTCGGCCTGGCCTGTTGGAGCAAGGGTGACGACATGCGCACCCTGCTGCGCGCGGCCACCAACAACCTGCGGGGAGACGGCGGCGCCTGAACAGCGACCGCAGGGCAATGAATGAAGCGGCAGTCGACGATGAAACAGGTCTGGGCCGCAAGGCACTCAACCGCATCGTCGGCCGCTTCCACGTCCTGCGCGACCGGCGCCTGACCCGCATACGCGCCACCCTCACGCACGAACAACGCAGCTTCTTCGACCTGCTGCCGCTGCTGTGGCACGTCAACCACCCGACCCTGCCCGGATTCGTCTCGTCGGACACGCCGGCCGGGGTGATCGGTTTCCGCCCCAGTCGCGAGCAGCTGCTGCTCGCGCGCCGCTACGTACGCGGATTCAAGGAAGACATGCGAATCCATCGCGAAACGCCGATCCACGGCCTGTACCTGATGGGCAGTATGGGCAGCCTCGGCCAGACCGCCGGCAGTGACATGGACTTCTGGCTGTGCCACAGCGGCGACCTCAACGCATCGGGCATCGACGCGCTGCGACGCAAGGCCGAGAAGCTCGAAGAACGCGCCACCCAGATCGGCCTGCACGCGCACTTCTTCCTGATGCACGCCGAGTCGTTCCGCGACGGCGCGGTCGAGGAACTGTCCAAGGAAAGCAGCGGACACACCCAGCACACCCTGCTGCTCGAAGAGTTCTACCGTACCGGGCTGCAACTGGCCGGCAACCCGCTGTTGTGGTGGGCGGTGCCACCCGAGCACGAGGACGAGTATACGCATTACACGCAGCGACTGGTCAAACGCCGCTTCATCCGCGCCGACCGGTGGCTGGACTTCGGTGGCCTGCATACCCTGCCGGCCAAGGAGTTCTTCGGTGTCGCGCACTGGCAGCTGTTCAAGGGTATCGATGCGCCCTACAAATCACTGCTCAAACTGATGCTGCTCGAGGCCTACGCGGCCGAGTATCCGAAGGTCGACTGGCTGTGCATGGAGACCAAACGCGCCGTCTATGCAGGCGACGACGCCGACGCCGATGACCTCGACCCCTACCTGCTGATCCTCGAGCGGATCACCGACTACCTGATCGCACGCAACGAACCCGAGCGCCTGCAGCTGGCCCGCCGGGCTCTCTATTTCAAGGCCGGGCAGGTGCTGGCGGCGTCGAACCCGAGCCGTGACTGGCGCCATCAGCTGATGCTGCGCCAGTGCGAGCGCTGGGGCTGGACGGCAGCCGACATCGCACTGCTCGACACCCGCCCGCAGTGGAAGCTCGATCGCGTGGTCGACGAGCGCAACGCACTGGTGTCTGAACTGTCGCGCAGCTACCGCCTGTTGACCGAGTTCGCCCGCGAGCAGGATGCGGTCGCCGATCTGGACACCCGCGAACTCGCGCTGCTCGGCCGCAAACTGTATGCCGCGCTGGACAAGCGCCCCGGCAAGATCGATCGCGTCAATCCCGGCATTTCACGCGACCTGTCGGAACGTACCCTGTGGTTGAAACGCCTGCACGACGAACCGGTACGCTGGCAGCTGTTCCTGCATCCGCCCGATCGGCTGCCGCACACGCCCGCCAAGACCAGCATCAGCCTGGTCGAGATCCTGACCTGGCTGCACATGAACGGGATCTGCGAGCGCAGTACCCAGATCCACTACGAGCCGAAACCGCTCGGCTATGGCGAACCCGAGCAGGACAAGATCCTCAAGACCCTGCGCAAACGGCTGAAGCGCGAGGTGAAGGGCGACGGCACGCTGGAGGCGTATGCCGATATCGCGCGCGGCCGCACGTCGATGTGGTTCGTCAATGTCGCCGAGAATCCCCTGGCCAGCCACGCCGATGCCGGCTACCAGTTGATCAGCGAACGCGTCGATGCACTCAGTTTCGGCGCGGCGCACGAGTGCCTGGTCGCCAATGTTGAGCACCTGTATACGACCAGCTGGGGCGAGATACGTATCGAGCGCCACCCGCAGGGCGGCGAAGGCCTGCTGAACTGCGTGTGCCGCTATCTCGACCTGTTTGCGCCGCAGCACGCACTGCCGTCACCGATCGCCGCCTACAGCTACTCGTCGACCCGTGGCGGCGCCATCGCAAGGCGCGTGGCACGCCTCGCCCACGCCATCGCCGATACCTTTCACCGGCTCGGCTGCCAGTCCCGCTACATATTGCGGATTGCCGACCTGTTCTACCAGATTCACTACGTCAACGAACGCTACAGGTGGTCGGCAATCGGCGAACGACAGGATCTCGACGAACACCTGGCCGATACCATCACGCATTTCGTGCCGACGCGGATCGACCGGGTCAGCCTGCAGGAATCGCCGTTACCGGCACTCATGACATGCTGCCAGGAAGGCGTGATCCAGGTGTTCTACAGCGTCGAGGAAAAGGGTATTCGGCTGTACATCCTCGACGAGTGCGGCGCGGTGTTCCAGCAATGGAACCCCGGCGCCGACGAGTACCACCTGATGGTCCAACAGCGCCGCTTCCTCGACACGGTGGCCACCCAGCGACTGCTGTCAGCCGTCGGCACCGGTGCCGAACCGCAACTGACCTTCGCGCGGGTAGCGCAATTGGCTGCCGCCGAGTGGCAGATCACGCCGATCAAGGTTCCGCGCACACGCATCACCGATCACACCGAGCTGACGCTCGAGGTGCGCCCGGGGGGACGTCTGCAGGAGGGCTTCGGCCTGCGCTACGGCAACCGCGAGTTCGATTCGCTGGTGTTGGGTGACAGCCTGTATACCGAGGTCGCCGACTACATCCAGGAACGCCGCCGCAGCGGTGACGCCTATGCGGTCTACCTGACCGGCGTGGTCGGCGCCGAGAGCGAGGCCGGCGGGCCCTGTCGCCTGATGGACCTGTTGCGACTGAAACAGCAGCTCGAAAAACGCCTCGCCGAGTCGATGCACTAGTGGGCTGCCTGGTAAGTTCGGTAACACTCAGCCGATCCACACGCGTCATCGGCAAGGCTC
>Ga0316201_10004650_pt1 | contig 10410 bp, 9 predicted proteins | sample CS6wburrow_MG_FD_204516 | JGI IMG/M metagenome (GOLD analysis project Ga0316201, IMG submission 204516) | Coastal sediment microbial communities from Delaware Bay, Delaware, United States - CS-6 worm burrow | ecosystem: Environmental > Aquatic > Marine > Coastal > Sediment | place: USA: Delaware... | reverse complement strand
CTCGCAAAAACCGCTAGGTTCACGAGGGCTGCGAATTATCCGCGTGAGACCGCTGATTGTCAACCATTTAAGGGGTTCTTTTTTGCGATAGTTTGTATCCCTGTCAAGGCGCGATGAATGCAAATCGGGTCAATTCCGGTATATACTAGCCAAGTGGTGCATTTACCGATTGATTGAATCCGTTTTAGAGGAATGAATATGAAAAATTTATTGCTTGGCTTGTCCCTTGCTTTAATGGTTGCCATGCCTGTTTCAACCATGGCAAAGGACAATAAAGAACTTCCCGAATATACAGTGGAGGGCTTACAGCGAATCCATGATACCAAGGACATTGCCGTGGTCTACGCCGAACCCGGGGCGGACCTTGGGCAATATGATCGTGTATACCTGGTTGAACCCTATGTTGCCTTCAAGAAGAACTGGCAACGAGACCAGAATCGTGGCATGGGCACAAAGGTCAAAACCACGGATATGGAGCGCATCAAGACAGCGGTCAGAGAACTCTTCATGGAAGTTTTCACCGCCGAACTTGAGGCGGGCGGTTATACACTGACCACCGAGCGGGCAGAGGATGTTTTGATCGTAAAGGCTGCCATCATTAACCTTGATGTCAACGCGCCGGATATCATGTCGGCGGGCAGGTCCGAAACTTATGTCAGGTCGGCGGGGTCCATGACCTTGTATATGGAGTTATTTGACGCCGAAACCGACGACTTATTGGCAAAAGCCCTGGACCCCAAGGCAGATCGGGACAGGGGTTTCATGCAGTGGCAAACAGGCCCGGCAAATCGCCAGGCAGCCAAGCGCATGATGAAACCCTGGGCAGAAGCTCTGCGCAAAGGGCTGGATGAGGCACGGCACGTCACAAGCCAATAAAAATACGCTTTGCGCGACGTATGACGATAACGGCATCCGCAAATTTGCAGATGTCGTTATTTTTTCCTGAAACTGCTCTTGCACGGTTGACACAGAACCCACGCTGAACGGATAATCCGCTGCCCATTTTTCAAGCTCAAATTCCTTGCCGTCGATAAACTTGCAGGATTGACATGCTTTTACTGATAAAATGGCGATCAATTTACGGAGAGGTGTCCGAGTGGCTGAAGGAGCACGCCTGGAAAGTGTGTATACGTTAATAGCGTATCGAGGGTTCGAATCCCTCTCTCTCCGCCAATATTTAAAAACCCGCCCTGGCGGGTTTTTTGTATCGACATACACTAACCATGCCCCACCTGAAAGCCCTGATTTTTGACGTAGACGGAACCCTCGCAGATACCGAGAGGGACGGCCATCGCGTGGCATTCAACCAGGCATTTGAAGAAGCCGGTCTGGACTGGCACTGGGATGTGGAAACATACGGGAAATTGCTGGCAGTCACCGGTGGTAAAGAAAGAATTCGTTACTTCATTGATGAATTCCAGCCTGCTTATGACAAACCAGCAGATGTGGATGCTTTCATTCCCAAGCTTCACAAATCCAAGACCCGGCACTTCATTTCTTTACTGAAATCCGGAGCCATCCCCTTGCGACCGGGTGTTGAACGTCTGTTAAACGAGGCCCGCACCAGCGGTTTAAGACTGGCCATTGCAACCACAACAACAGCTCAAAATGTCACTGCCTTGTTGAGTACAACACTGGGTAAAGAGAGTATCGGCTGGTTTGAAGTGATAGCAGCAGGGGATGTTGTGGCAAACAAAAAACCCGCACCCGACATTTACCTGCACGCCATGCAACACATGGATTTAGCCGCATCCGAGTGCATTGCTTTCGAAGACTCTGACAACGGCCTGTTGTCCTCAAAAAGCGCCGGAATCAGGACCATCGTGACATACAATGCTTACACCTTCAGACAAGACTTTGGCGGTGCTATCCTTGTTCTGGATCAACTGGGTGAACCGGATTCCTCTTTTTTTGTACTGAGCGGAAATGCAGGTGATGCAAGCTATGTCGATGTGACATTGATCAAAAACCTGTTCAGAGCCTGATTGGATGACAGTAATATCGTAATATGTGTGCCATGCAAAACAAAAACATGAAAACATGGTTGTCTGCCACCCTCAGTATACTATTTCTCAGTGCCTGCACTGCCCGTGTCAACTGGGAGTGGTCGGGTGATCCGGTCCCCTCCCTGGATAAGGAAACCGCCGATCTGGCAGATGTGGCGACAGACGCCATAAAACTCGCAGAAAAGATCGGCAATGAACAGGTCCTGATGGTGTTCGATATCGACAACACCCTCCTCGCCATGGAACAGGGCCTGGGGGCCGACCAGTGGTATGAGTGGCAGAAAGCGTTGGCCAACCATGATCGTTGCAGCGATCAGAATGTTGGTGATCGCTTTGCCGTACAGGGCGCCGTGTATTTTGCCAGTGCCATGCGACCAACACAGAAGGATGGCCCCACGCAAGTGAAAGCCATCCAGGACAAGGGCATTTCCGTGATTGCCCTGACTTCCCGCGGACCCGATTACCGTTTGCAGACATTTCGTGAATTGCGTCGCAATGGTTTCAGATTTGGCGTTTCCGCTATCGGCCCCAGCGGTGGCTACGATGGGGAATTCATGCCGGTAAAAGATGGCCGTATGTCTCGCTATGAAGACGGTGTGTTTATGACAGCAGGGCAACACAAGGGTGAAATGCTGCATGCTTTGCTGAAAAAAACAGGCACTGAGATGCCGGCCGTGATCGTGATGGCTGATGACAAGCAAGAAAACCTGGATGCTATCAAGGAAACTTTTGATAGCCTGGGTGTACCGGTGCATACCTGGCGATATAGCGGCGAGGATGAATTTGTTGAGAATTTTGACCCGGAACAGGCTGATGCTCAATGGAAATCTATCGAGCAGTCACTGCGGCAGATTCAACAGACCCTGGGGCCGGACAATTATGACCTCAGCAGCGCAATACCACCAACGGATTGCCCGTAAACAACGACGGTATTAACCGTGTGACCAGCCACTGTCGTCTCCACTGGTCTTTGGAGACTGTCCCAGTATCTCTCCGTCAGGACTCACACCCAATCCCGTCACCGTGCGGTTGGCATAAGAGAAATAGGCAATGACCTGGTTCAACTCAAGGATTTCACCGTCGTCAAAACCTGCTGCGCGCAAGGCATTGATATCTGAGGCCTCAATTTGCCCCGGTGTGTGCGTCAATTTGCGTGCATATCTCAGTCCCTGCTGCTCGCGCTGCGTAAACGGCTCAACAGGATCAATATAGTCCAGGGCTGCAATATAGGCCTCGTGATCCAATGAAGCCGCCTTGAGCAACCTCAACAGACCTGCAGTATGGTGACCTGCGCAATAACCACACCCGTTCAGACGACTGACCATCACACCCACCGCCTCCAGGTACCATTCCGGCAAGCGGTTACCGGTATGGTGTAATACCGCCTTGTAAATCGCCATATGGCCTTCCAGCGTGTGGGGCCGCAGACTATGTACCTGCAATACGTTATCCACCTGTCCGTCCGGTGACTGAACACGCCGGTAGATTTTTTTCAGACGCCCGCTTGCCCGGGCTGGCGAAATCACATCAATGAATGCCATCGGTGTTACTCCTGCAATGGCGCCTGCCGCATGGTGCGCCTTGAATATTCCCAATTTCTGCGCAACAAGTTCCGCACCCCGCCTCCTTGCTTTATCATACCTGCTTTCAAACCAATTAAAACCTATGCACTTGATCCGTTTACTTACACTACTGATCTGCAGTCTTGTCCTGTTGCAACCCACGCCGGCGAACGATGAAAACAGGGGTCAAATCCGTTTTGCGACCTTTAACATCGCCATGGGTCTTGAATCCAATAATGAACTTTACCAACGCCTGCAGTCAGGGGAGGATGAAGCACTAAAAAAGGTGGCAGCTGTCATTCAAAGCGTTCGGCCGGACGTGCTTCTGCTGAACGAATTTGACTGGTATGATTTTGATTCAACGCTGCTTTTTATCAAAAACTACCTGAACAATTCACAATATGGAAATGATGCCATCAGTTATGCGCACTCCCTCAGTGGCGCCGTCAATACAGGCACCAACAGTGGTCTTGATCTGAACAACAATGGCGTATTGGCAGAGCCGGCGGATGCCTGGGGGTTCGGCAAGTTTCCGGGTCAGTACGGGATGACTGTCCTGTCCAGATTCCCCCTGAAGCTGGAAAGGAATTTCAGGCTTTTTAAATGGAGCGACATGCCTGATGCGCTTGTACCGCGCAACCCGGATGGATCAAACTGGTACCCGGAAAAAATATGGAAACAACTGCGGCTCAGTTCAAAGAGCCATTGGGATATCGCCGTTACAACAGATGAGGAAAAAATTCACTTTCTTGTCAGCCACCCGACACCACCCGTGTTTGACGGCCCTGAAGATCGCAACGGTGCACGCAATCACGATGAGATACGCTTGTGGGCGGACTACATTCACCCGGACCGCTCAGCATATATCTATGATGACTCCGGCCTGACGGGTGGTTTGCCAGCAGGTTCACATTTTGTGATCGCCGGTGACCTGAACGCCGACCCTGTTGATGGTGATTCCAGCGCCGGGGCAATCGCACAGTTACTCGAACACCCGATGGTGGATGCCAGTTGTGTGCCCACCAGCAAAGGCGGCCAGGAAGCCAGCGCTGTACAGGCCGGCAAAAACCTGTGGCACAAGGGTGACCCCGCAGCAGACACCGGGGATTTTAACGACACGTATACAGGGAATATGCGAATCGATTATGTTCTACCCTCCGCTACGATGAATGTGTTGGGTTGTGGTGTGTTCTGGCCTGCTGCGGGTCAGCCCGGGCATGAACTCACCGATGTTTCGGATCATCACCTGGTCTGGGTGGATATTAAGTTCAGGACGAGGTGAAACGGCGAACCGTTGAGAAGTCAGCTTGCACTTGTGGGAGGGAGAAGGTGAGACTGGGAACCAGTCGAGAGGCTGGCCTGGGCCATCAGCAAAGCTGGTCGCGATTATGTTCAGGACAAGGTGAGACCGCTCTGCGGTCGAGAGGGTGCCCTGGGGTATGTGCGGCGCGATTGAGTCAGGTTCGCACATCACTGAAAAAAATCGCCGCGGGGGCGCGCCTCCCACAAAAGGGTTTCTCCCCTTCAGGAGCAACTGCGTTGACTTTACCCGCCGTACCTTAGCACCTGCTCCTTCAGACGTTTGATCTGATCCCGCATTTCCGCAGCCTCCTCAAACTCCAGCATTTCGGCATGATGGATCATCTGTTTTTCCATCCCGGCAATCGATCTGCCCAGTTCAGCAGGTGGCATGTGCTGGTATTTTGCAGCAGTCTCAGCCACCTTGCGTTCCTGGTCCCGTTCCGCCGGCGATAGCGTATGTGCGTCATCCATAATGTCTGCAACGGCCTTGATAATGCTCTTCGGTGTAATTCCGTGCTCTTTGTTGTATTGTCGCTGGCGCTCGCGACGCCGGTCTGTTTCAGCAATGGCGCGCTGCATGGAACCGGTAATTTTATCGGCATAGAGTATGGCTTTACCCCTGAGGTTTCTCGCCGCCCGGCCAATGGTCTGGATCAACGCAGATTCCGACCGTAAGAAGCCCTCACGATCGGCGTCAAGTATCGCCACCAGGGAGACCTCCGGCATGTCCAGACCTTCCCTGAGCAGGTTGATACCCACCAACACATTAAACTCACCCAGACGCAAATCGCGGATGATTTCCACACGCTCCACCGTGTCGATATCCGAGTGCAAATACCTCACTTTCACGCCATGATCTGCCAGGTACTCGGTCAGGTTCTCTGCCATACGCTTGGTCAGGGTGGTGATCAAAACCCTGTCACCGAGTGCTGTTCGCTTGTTGATCTCTGACAGAACATCATCCACCTGGTCACCCGCAGGGCGTATTTCCACCTCGGGATCTATCAGACCGGTTGGCCGTACGACCTGCTCCACAACCTCAGCTGAACGCTCCAACTCATAGGGTCGCGGTGTGGCTGAAATAAACACGGTCTGGCCCGCCCGCTGTTCCCACTCATCAAACCTCAACGGCCTGTTATCCAGTGCCGATGGCAACCTGAAACCGTAGGTCACCAGGTTTTCCTTACGCGACCTGTCACCCTTATACATACCACCCAGTTGCGGCACCATGACGTGACTTTCATCAAGGATCAGCAGTGCATCATCGCCGAGGTAGTCATACAGGGTCGGTGGTGCTTCCCCTGCCCCACGCCCGGTCAGGTGACGTGAATAATTCTCCACACCGTTGCAGTAGCCCAGTTCCAGCATCATCTCCAGGTCATAGAGTGTGCGCTGCTCCAAACGCTGGGCTTCAACCAGTTGCTGATTTTCACGCTGGTATGCCAGTCGCTCTTTTAGTTCGGCACTGATGGAGGCCGCCGCATCGATCACGGTTTGCCGTGGTGTCACATAATGCGACTTGGGGAATATTGTGACCCTTTGCATCTTGTTCACCACTTCACCGGTCAATGGATCAAACTGTGAAATGGTTTCAATTTCTTCATCGAAAAGCTCGATCCGAATCGCACGCACCTCCTCATCACCAGGAAATATGTCAATGACTTCACCACGCACACGGTAAGTGCCCCTGCGCAGTTCCATGTCATTGCGGCTATATTGCATCTCGGCCAGACGCCGCAGGATGTTGCGCTGGTTGATGATCTCGCCAACCGAAAGATGCAATACCATGCTCAGGTACTGGGTCGGATCCCCCAGGCCATAAATGGCAGAAACCGTGGAAACAATGATCGTGTCACGCCGTTCCAACAGGGCCTTGGTGGCCGACAGACGCATTTGCTCAATGTGTTCATTGATCGAGGCGTCTTTTTCAATATAGGTGTCTGAGGAAGGCACATAGGCCTCGGGTTGATAGTAATCATAGTAGGACACGAAATACTCAACCGCATTTTGGGGGAAATAATTCCGGAACTCACCATACAGTTGTGCAGCCAGTGTCTTATTGGGCGCCATCACCAGTGTTGGCCGCTGCAACGCCTGGATGACATTGGCCATCGTAAAAGTCTTGCCCGACCCCGTCACACCCAGCAATGTCATATGCTGCATGCCTTCACGCAGACCGGCGGTCAAAGCACGGATGGCCTGAGGCTGATCACCCGCCGGTTGATAATCACTGAAAAGTTTGAATGGTTTGTTTTTCAAAGTCGCAAAGCCCCTGACCGGCCAAACTTGCTATTATAGCGCCCCTTTTAAACTTTAAACGCCCCCGGAGAGATCATGAAACCGATATTCACCTTGTTGTTATGCGTGTTGTTGTCATCTACTGCTTCTGCGCAAACCGCGCTCGACGAGCAAATCGCCCTTGCCCGCCAGTCGGCCCAGACCGACCGCCAGGTTCTCATCATGGGCAATGTACATTTCACGTCAGAGGAAAGTGCTGATTTTTGGCCGGTTTGGAAACAGTACCGTGCTTCCATGATGGCGAATGGCGACAGGATGATGGCGCTGATAGCAAACTTCGCCGAGCACTACGAAGAAATGAGCGACATGAAAGCCAAAGAAATCATGATGGATTCTTTCTCCATCAAGATGCAGGACCTGGCGATCAAGCAGAAATTTGCTATGAACATAAGCAAGATCATGCCCGCAAAAAAAGCCATGCGCATTATCCAGATCGAAAATAAACTCGACGCTGCCGTAGATATGAAGCTCGCCGCTGAAATTCCGTTGGCCAAGCCATAAGTTGAAATCGCAGGGAGGACGGCGCGCCCGTCCTTCTTCGCCTGGTTTCCCACAAGCATTTAATCCAGTCTTTACATAAAACCGCTCTTATCTCCTATTACGTTATGGCCCTGTTTTGCTTAGCCTCTGTCTATGAACGAACGACAGGAAGGCATCACTGCACTGGAATTACTTGTGACCATGACCATAGCCACCATTTTGCTGGCCACGGGTGTGCCCGCCATCAAGGATTACGGTTGGAACCTGAGAATGAAGACAGCCATGGATATGCTGCAAACGGATCTGAAGCTGGCGCGGGGCCGAGCCATCAGTCACAACACGCAGACGGTGGTCTGCCCTTCCCCCGATGCCAGTGATTGCTCTGGACAATCTAACTGGCAGGAGGGATGGATTGTATTCACTGACATCAATGCGGACCGCAGCAGACAGGAAGGCGAGCAGCTTCTCAAGCGCTCCAATGCGGTCGAGTTATTACAAATCAGCACTTCCCGTTCACGGAGTTCTATACGTTTTCACCCCAACGGAAGCGCACCGGGAAGCAATCTCAGCATTGAATTCTGTGACAAACGCGGTGCTGAGCATGCAGGTAAAATAGTGGTCTCCAATACCGGCAGAATTCGATCAGAAAAAAAAGCCGGCAAAACCACTGCAAAATGTCCTTGACTCATCCGCTCAAAGCACGGAAAATGCGCCACCTCAAGTTATTCCCCGGTAGCTCAGTTGGTTAGAGCGGGTGACTGTTAATCACTAGGTCGTTGGTTCGAGTCCATCCCGGGGAGCCAAATTAAAGAACAAAGACAGGAACCCGGCAGAAATGACGGGTTCCTGTTTTTCGTTAGTACTTCAAATCCTTTTTGCTGAATTTCCGCCCAGGCTCCTTTCTTAGCACAGAGTGCAATACGTCATTCATGGTATGAACGTCGTTGTCAAAACCGCCATGCGTCTTGCTCGCCGTCTTGACAGAACCACTGGAACTACCATCACTTTCCAGAACCCGGAATACCGGTGAGTTAGGCACCCAGCCCAGACGACTCCGGAATTTCATCATGCCCAGGATTCGTTCGCCCAATTCTTCTTCAAAAGCATTGGATACCAGGTATAGCAACGATTTGCGATATAGCGGTGTGACCGTATCCTCCAGTTCCAGTTCGGCATCGAGGTTGTACAAAGTCATGCGGCTAATGCCGAATTTGTTGCCGTCACGCTCTTTGAGCAAGGGCCGGTAAACCTGGTTGAATGTATCGTGTGTACACGCGGGCGCCATTAACAGGCAGGTCTGGATTCGGGGTGGGTTAAGCAGTGCGCCCAAAGACTCCAAAAGGGAAGCAAGCAGGATTGCACCCGTGCTATGACCCACGATGTGTATTTTTTTGGGCTTGGCGCCGGGTTGCGCAAAGGCGTCCAGAAATGCCTGGATGGTCAGTGTGCCCGCCCGATCGGGCTCAAAAGGTGTTCTGGCGCCCTTCTTCATTTCGCGCCATACAGCCCGACCGGGACGGCGTGTTGCCTTTTCAATAAGTTTATCCATAAAGTCAGTGAACCCGGCGGCACGATCCTCCGCGTCCTTCTTTTTACTGAAGACAATGTCCTTGATCTCTTCCAGTAAACCCGTGTCATACATAAAATGGAATGGATAGATCCGGTTTTCTTTAAACACTTCCTTCATCGCAGCAACACGACGTGCAGAGGCCTTGATACTGTTCAGACCACCGTGTGCATAGAGCAAAAGATGATCGTACTTGTCACTTTCCGCTACCAGCTTGGCAGTTTGCTTAACCGTGGTTAAGTCGACCCAGTATTTGCCTTTGTCATCAAAATCACCGTCGTCGAGATGCACAAAGTGACCGACAATTTCTGAACGCTTCGGGCTGTGCTTGAATAAACCTTCCTCTGTTCCCCTCTCATCAGATACCGTTGGCGAGAGATGCCATATTTGCGGCGTGGATACCGCCAGCCGGGCAACCCAGGCGTCACGGACGTTTTCCAGCCAGTCTTCATAGGTCCAAAGTGCGACCCCGTTATCCCCCCAGCTTTTACCCCATGAGTTTTGCACCCAAAAGCCCTCCCGGTTATAGCCGACAATCGCAAACGCATGACCACCGATCGAACCTGACTTGAAAGGAATTTTGCCGTCACTGATAGCACTCCGATACCAACCTTCATGTACCCGGGCGCTGGCGTAAAGCACACCTACCTCGTTGAGTGCCGCATGATAATCCGACAGGGTTTTGTTGACACGGTAATAGGCGCCAAGCGTTGTAACACGGGCATCCTTTGCCTGGTCGATACTCAGTGACCAATTTTCATCGGGTACTACATAGGGCGCCTTTTCATCGGAACACACACCCATGCTGTGCCAGCCACGTATGGCGCCACGACAGCTGGATCCTGAATAATCTTCCCCTTCCCACTGATCAAACTTCCTGGCCATTTCATACAACATTCGAGGGCTAACCCTGCGTGTATCATGGCGACGGGTGAGAAGCAGGTTAATGACAGCCGCCAGGCCAAAACCGGTGCACGCTCCTTCACGCCCCTGGTCCAGGATAACGCGTTCCTCCGGCGGGCTGATGCTATCTTTCAAACGCACCAGGGCGGGTTTGTACTCAAAATCGCGAAAATCAGGCGAATCCTCTACAGCATTGAGTACATAATTGTTGCTTTGTGTGGGTTGCTCAGCTGACTTTGTCTTTGTTGCCTTGGTGTTCATTTCTTTTTTCTCCCTGGTATTTCTATAAAGT
>Ga0316201_10004649_pt1 | contig 10410 bp, 10 predicted proteins | sample CS6wburrow_MG_FD_204516 | JGI IMG/M metagenome (GOLD analysis project Ga0316201, IMG submission 204516) | Coastal sediment microbial communities from Delaware Bay, Delaware, United States - CS-6 worm burrow | ecosystem: Environmental > Aquatic > Marine > Coastal > Sediment | place: USA... | reverse complement strand
TCAGTGGGCGAGGGCGGCGCCGACCTTGTAATGAGCGATATGTCTCCCAATATCACCGGAACGAAGGTGGTCGACCAGCCACGCTCCATGTATCTCGTCGAATTGGCGCTGGATATGGCACGGCGGGTCCTCAAGCCTGGGGGGAACTTTGTGTGCAAAGTCTTTCAAGGTGAGGGGTTTGACCAGTTCGTTCGTGATGCCAGGAACTCTTTTGAGCGTGTGAGAGTCATTAAACCCAAGGCCTCGCGTGCCGGTAGCCGTGAGGTTTACCTGGTAGCGAGAAATTTCTCTTTGTAGTAGCGTCTATTCCGTGAATGATCTAACTAAAAACGTACTTGTATTCGTCGTCATCATTGTTGTTCTGCTATCTGTTGTGCAGGGCCTGTCTGGCGTCAGTGGCAGCCAGCCCCAGAAACAGGTCTATTCCGAGTTTCAGGCGCAGGTCAGTTCCGGCCAGGTGTCGATCGTGATTTTCGATGGACAGCAGATTCGCTATGGCAAGTCGGAGCCACCGCAGTTCTATACAATTAATCCGGAGACTGATAACACCGTGCTGATCGGCGAGCTGATGAAGCAAGGTGTCCAGATTTCAGCGGCTGAACCCAAATCACAGAGCCTGATCGGCCAGCTCCTGATCAGTTCTTTCCCGATTCTCTTGCTTATTGGCGTCTGGATTTACTTCATGCGCCAGATGCAGGGCGGCGGCGGTGGCCGCGGCGCCATGTCGTTTGGCAAAAGTAAGGCGCGCCTCCTCGGCGAGGATCAGGTCGGTGTGACATTTGCTGATGTCGCTGGCATCGATGAAGCCAAGCAGGAAGTCTCCGAGATCGTCGAATTCCTGAAAGACCCAAGCAAATTCCAGCGCCTGGGCGGCAAGATCCCCAAGGGTGTACTGATGGTGGGCCCGCCAGGCACCGGTAAGACGCTGCTCGCGAGAGCGATCGCGGGTGAAGCAAAGGTGCCGTTCTTTACGATATCCGGTTCCGATTTCGTTGAGATGTTCGTCGGCGTGGGTGCGTCCCGTGTCCGCGACATGTTCGAACAGGCGAAAAAGCAGGCACCGTGCATCATCTTCATCGACGAGCTTGATGCTGTGGGTCGTCACCGCGGCGCCGGCCTGGGCGGCGGCCATGATGAACGTGAGCAGACGCTTAACCAGATGCTCGTCGAGATGGATGGCTTTGAGGGCAATGAGGGCATCATCGTCATCGCGGCCACCAACCGTCCGGACGTACTGGATCCGGCGTTGCTGCGCCCGGGTCGTTTTGACCGACAGGTCGTTGTGCCGCTGCCAGACGTGCGCGGCCGTGAGCTGATTCTGAAAGTCCATATGCGCAAAGTGCCGCTCAGCGACGACGTTCGCCCTGGACTCATCGCGCGCGGTACACCGGGGTTCTCTGGTGCGGATCTCGCCAACCTCGTGAATGAGGCTGCTCTGTATGCTGCGCGTGGCAACAAGCGTGTCGTCAGCATGGACGAATTCGAAAAGGCGAAAGACAAGATCATGATGGGTGCCGAACGGCGCTCGATGGTCATGAGCGAGAAAGAGAAGCTCAATACCGCCTATCACGAAGCCGGGCACGCCATTGTGGGCTACCTCGTGCCGGAGCACGACCCGGTTTACAAGGTGACGATCATTCCGCGTGGCAGGGCGCTTGGCGTAACGATGTACCTCCCCGAAGAAGACCGCTACAGCATGTCGCGGCAACGTCTTGAGAGCAGCATTTCCAGTCTCTTCGGCGGGCGTATCGCCGAAGAGATGATCAACGGTAGTGATGGTGTCACGACGGGTGCGTCGAACGACATTGAACGCGCCACCGAGATAGCCCGCAACATGGTGACCAAGTGGGGCTTGTCGGACCGACTCGGTCCGCTGACCTATAGCGAGGACGATGGCGAAGTATTCCTCGGACGATCTGTGACGCAGCACAAGCAGGTTTCTGATGACACGGCACATGCCATCGATGAAGAGGTTCGCCGCATCATCGATTCGAACTACGAGCGGGCCAGGACGCTGCTCGAAGAAAATATCGACAAGCTGCATGCCATGGCCCAGGCCCTCGTCAAGTTTGAGACGATTGCCGATACCCAGATCAAGGACATCATGGAAGGGCGCGAGCCGCAGCCGCCTGAGGATTGGGAAGACACGGTTGATCCCGAGACGCCAGACGACGACGGTTCAGCCACGGCCGAGTCCGACGCCACCGGCAAGATCGGCGGTCCGGCGAGCGAACACTAGCCATCTTCAGCCAATGATGTTGACTCTGGGTCCTATTAGCATCCCGGTGCCAGCCGTCATGGGCATTCTGAATGTGACGCCTGATTCATTTTCTGACGGCGGCCACTTCGACAATCTGCATATCGCCTTGCGCCAGGCCGCGACCATGGCCGAAGGTGGCGCTTCGCTTATCGATATCGGCGGAGAGTCGACCCGACCCGGGGCTGCCAGTGTTGCGGAGCAAGAGGAGCTGGATCGGATTATTCCTGTCATCGAGGCAGTCCGGTCGGTAACCGATGTCCCGATTTCCGTCGATACAAGCAAGGCCGGGGTCATGCGGGAAGCCGTCGCGGCGGGCGCAACCATGATCAACGATGTCGCAGCGCTGCGGGGCGAGGATGCTCTGCTGGCGGCGGCGGAGCTGCAGGTCCCGGTTTGCCTGATGCATATGCAGGGCGAGCCACGAACGATGCAAGAGAGTCCCCGGTACGACAACGTCGTAGTCGATGTCGCCGCGTTTCTTGAGGAACGCATTGCGGCTTGTGTAGAGGCGGGTATTAGTGAGGATCTTGTCGTTGTGGATCCCGGCTTTGGCTTCGGCAAGACACATGTTCACAATGTTGAGTTACTCGCAAATCTGCGACAATTGCGGGTGCGCAACCGGCCAGTGATGGTCGGTGTATCGAGGAAATCGACGCTTGGGAAATTGACGCAACGGGAAGTCGATGAGCGCCTGCCGGCGAGCGTGGCGGCGGCGGTCGTCGCTGTAATGAACGGCGCCACTATTATCCGGGCCCATGATGTTCAGGCGACGGTCGATGCTTTGAAAGTCGCGCAGGCAGTGATAGAGGCGAGCGAGTAAGCGAGTAACTTATGGGCAAGAACTATTTCGGTACAGATGGTATTCGCGGCACGGTCGGCAATGACCCGATGAACGCCGATTTCGCGATGCGACTGGCGAGCTCTGCGGCGCAGGTACTCGTACCCAAAGGTGGCACTGTTGTCATAGGCAAAGATACGCGCCTGTCGGGCTACATGTTCGAGTCTGCCCTGGAAGCGGGATTCGTGGCAGCCGGGGCTGACGTCCTCCTGCTTGGTCCACTTCCTACGCCCGGTATCGCGCGCTTGACGCAAGAATTCGATGCCGACCTCGGCGTTGTGATCAGCGCGTCGCATAACCCGTTTTTCGACAATGGCATCAAGTTTTTCGATCGCTCAGGATCGAAATTGACAGACGAAATCGAAAAGCAGATCGAGGGATACCTGGAGAACCGGGCGATTACACTGGAATCGCAATCCCTGGGTAAAGCCAAGCGCATCGATACGGCACGTATTCGCTACCAGGATTTTTGCGTCAGCAGCATGCCCGCCGGCATAGATCTCGAGGGTCTGAAAATTGTATTCGACGGCGCGAACGGCGCTGGCTACAAAGTCGGGCCCCGGACATTGACGAATCTGGGCGCCGAAGTGATTCCGATCGGCTGCTCCCCCAACGGCAAGAACATTAATGACGCCTGCGGCTCGATGCATCCGGACCTGCTGCAAGTTACGGTTCCTGCAGTCAAAGCCGATGTCGGGGTTGCGCTCGATGGCGACGGTGACCGTGTTGTCATGGTTGACGAGATCGGCAACCTGGTGGATGGAGATCAGCTGCTATTTGTCTTGGCGACTGCTCGCAAGGACAAGGGCGAGCTCAGTGGGCCTGTCGTAGGTACGGTGATGAGTAACCTCGGCCTGGAACATGTTCTCAAAGCGCGGGACATCGACTTTCGCCGTGCGGCGGTCGGTGATCGCTACGTGCTCGAGATGCTGAGGGAGTCGGGTGGCGTCCTCGGCGGTGAGACCTCCGGGCACATGCTCGTGCTGGACAAGACGACGACGGGCGATGGTCTGATCAGCGCATTGCAGGTGCTCGCGGTCATGAAAGACACGGGCAAGGCGCTTTCCGAGCTGGTGGCGGGCATGCCCAGGTACCCGCAGACGATGATCAACGTACGTACCGAGCAGCGCCTTGACCCGGGACAGTCGCCGAAAATCCAGAAAGCTGTGGCGATCGCGGAGGGCGAACTGGCCGACAAGGGCCGAGTGGTGCTGCGCGCATCGGGTACCGAACCGGTAATCCGGGTCATGGTCGAGGGGGAGGATGAGCACCAGGTGGTTTCGCTCGCCAAGCGACTCGCCTCGGTCGTCGAAGAATCGGGTGCCTAGGCTCCCATTAATGCGTTGATTTGCGGGGCTTGCCCCGGTATCCTTGCGCGCCTTTTAAGCCTGCGGAAACACCCTCATGCGTGACTTTCTGATCGCTGGAAACTGGAAAATGAACGGCAGCAGCACCGCCAATACGGAGCTGGTCGCCGGAATTATTGCTGGTGTGCCGGCAGGTACTGGCTTCAGTCTGCTGGTTTGCCCGCCGTTTCCCTACCTGGCCTCGGTAGTCGCACAGGCCCGGGGCTCGGCCGTAAAGGTTGGTGCGCAGACCGTATCGGAGCACGAGAAAGGCGCTTTCACAGGCGAAGTGGCACCGGGAATGCTGGGCGACCTCGGTTGCGATTATGTGATTATTGGTCACTCTGAGCGCCGCGCGCTGTATGGCGAGACGAGTGAGCAGGTTGCGGCCAAATTCAAAGCAGCGCAGGCGGCCGGGATTACCCCGATCCTTTGTGTTGGTGAGACGCTCGAAGAGCGCGAAGCCGGCACGACGGAAAGCGTCATTGACGAACAGCTGGGCGCTGTTATGGATGCAGCCGGCATCGATGCATTTGCATCGGCAGTCATTGCGTATGAGCCGGTCTGGGCTATCGGCACGGGAATGACAGCATCGCCCGAGCAGGCGCAGGATGTGCACCGGCATATCCGGGCGCAACTGGCGTCACAGAACAAAAATATTGCTGCAAATGTACAGATACTGTACGGCGGCAGCATGAAGGGTGAAAATGCGGCAGGCCTGTTGGCCCAGCCGGACATCGACGGTGGCCTGATCGGCGGCGCGTCGTTGAAAGCGGATGATTTCCTGGCGATTGCCGAAGCGGCAGCCGGAATCCAATAAGAGTTGGTATAAAAATGGACACTATTCAAAAGACTGTACTGATTGCGCACACGCTGATCGCTTTGCTGATCATCGTGCTCGTGCTGCTGCAGCGTGGTAAGGGCGCAGATGCCGGTGCGGCATTCGGTGCCGGCGCGTCGGGCACCGTATTCGGTGCGCGCGGCTCGAGCAGCTTTTTCTCGAGAGCGACAGCAGTCTGCGCAACCTTGTTTTTCGTCAGCAGCCTGACGCTGGCCTATCTAAGCACCCAGGTGACCGCGGCCCCGTCGAGTCTTCTGGAAGACGCGCCGGTCGTTGAAGCCGAAGTGGAGGAGGTACCGGAGCTCAGCGATGATATGCCGGTTTCCGATCTGCCTGAGCTGGAATCAGGAGAAGAGTCTTACGATCTGCCGGAACTGGAAGAAGAAGAACCGGCGGGCGATCCGGAGTAAAATAACTCAAACGTCGCTCTGGTGGTGGAATTGGTAGACACGCTGTCTTGAGGGGGCAGTGGCGCAAGCCGTGCGAGTTCGAGTCTCGCCCAGAGCACCAAACAACTATCCGGTCTGTTTAGCCCTTGGGCTACAGGCCGGTTTTCACATGGGCTACCGAAAATACCTGGCGCAGACGGCCGGACATAGTCCTAATTGGAGTATGTTCGGGGCTTTAGACACTGATACAATCGCGCGCTGATTCGGGCGCCAGGCGAACAGGCGAAAATGTTACAAGAATACTTTCCCATTCTGGTCTTTCTCGGCGTGGCAACTGGACTCGGTGTGCTGTTGCTGAGTCTTGGTTTCCTGATCGGTCACGGCCGGAAAGACGACGACAAACTCTCTCCCTACGAGTGCGGCTTTGAGGCCTTCGACGACTCGCGCATGAAGTTTGACGTGCGCTACTACCTCGTTGCGATTCTTTTCATTATCTTCGATCTCGAAATCGCCTTCCTGTTTCCCTGGGCGGTGTCCCTCGACGTTATCGGCAAGTTCGGACTGATCTCGATGGCAGTGTTCCTCGCGATTCTCGTGGTTGGCTTCATCTACGAATGGAAGAAAGGGGCCCTCGAGTGGGATTAGCAGATCCTCAGGCTACGGCTGAATCGGCCAACGGTGCCGTGGGTGCTGGCGACAGCCTGCAGAAAAAGGGCTTTGTCGTTACGAGCGTCGATTCCGTCATGAACTGGGCGCGTACGGGCTCGTTATGGCCGATGACTTTTGGTCTCGCCTGTTGTGCTGTCGAAATGATGCAGGCCGGCGCTGCTCGTTATGACCTCGATCGCTTCGGCATAATCTTTCGCCCCAGCCCACGCCAGTCTGATTGCATGATTGTTGCCGGGACACTCACGAACAAGATGGCTGCGCCACTTCGCAAGGTCTATGACCAGATGCCCGAACCGCGCTGGGTCGTGTCGATGGGGTCCTGTGCGAATGGCGGTGGCTACTATCACTATTCCTATTCGGTTGTCCGGGGCTGCGATCGCATTGTGCCGGTCGACGTGTATGTACCTGGCTGTCCACCAACCGCAGAAGCCCTGATTTACGGGCTCATCCAGCTGCAGAACAAGATAAAACGTACGAGCACGATAGCCAGATAAGAAAAGACGATGAGCGAACGATACGAGACATTAGCGGCTCGAATTGATGAGCGCTTCGGCGAGCAAATGCGCCGGGTCCCGTCGATCTGTGGTGAGCTGACCTATGAACTCGACAAGGACGACCTGATCGAAATTGCGACCGCCCTGCGCAACGAGGGCGATTTTGGTTTCGAGATGCTCATGGACGTGTGCGGTGTCGATTACCTTAATTACGGTAGCGACGAGTGGACGACCAATGAGGCTACGGGCACGGGATTCAGTCGGGGTGTCGAACAGGCGCCTGTCATTCTCGACGAGGCCGATGAGTTCGAGCCGGAACGCTTCGCGGTTGTCTATCACTTGCTGTCGCTACGGCACAACTTGCGTCTGCGTTTACGCGTCTTCACCGGCACGAGCAATCCGCCGATCGTCAAGTCTGTTGCCGAAATCTGGAATGGCGCGAACTGGTTCGAGCGCGAGGCGTTCGATCTGTTCGGCATTCTGTTCGAAGGGCACCCCGATTTGCGCCGCATCCTGACTGACTATGGTTTCATCGGGCATCCGTTCCGCAAGGACTTCCCGCTTTCGGGTCACGTCGAGGTCCACTACGACGCCGACGAAGGCCGTGTTGTCTACAGGCCGGTGAGTATCGAGCCGCGCACGCTCGTGCCTCGAGTCATTCGCGATGACAATCGCTACGCAGATGACCTCAAGGACGCGAACGATGGCTGAGATTCAAAGCTACACGATGAATTTCGGGCCGCAGCACCCTGCGGCGCACGGCGTCCTGCGTCTTGTTCTCGAGATCGAAGGTGAGGTTATCCAGAAAGCAGACCCGCACATTGGTCTGCTGCATCGTGCGACGGAAAAGCTGGCCGAGAGCAAGCCTTTCAATCAGAGCATCGGTTACATGGATCGTCTCGACTACGTATCGATGATGTGCAACGAGCATGCCTACGTCGCGGCAATAGAAAAGCTGCTGGGCGTCCAGGTGCCCGAGCGCGCGCAGTACATTCGCGTCATGTTCGACGAGATCACTCGCATCCTGAACCACCTGATGTGGCTCGGTGCACACGGTCTTGATATCGGCGCTATGACGATGTTCCTGTACTGCTTCCGCGAGCGCGAAGACCTCATGGATTGCTACGAGGCGGTCTCGGGCACTCGCATGCATGCGACGTACTACCGTCCCGGTGGCGTTTATCGAGATCTGCCGGACACTATGCCGAAATACCAGGAGTCGAAGTTCCGCAGCAAAAAGGAACTCGATCGCTTGAATTCGATTCGTGAAGGTTCGCTGCTCGATTTTATCGCTGCATTCTGCGACCGCTTCCCGGGCTGCGTTGATGAGTATGAAACGCTGCTGACGGACAATCGTATTTGGAAGCAGCGTACGGTGAATATTGGCGTGGTAACTCCGGAACGCGCCAAGCAATTGGGTTTCTCCGGTCCGATGCTGCGCGGCTCGGGTGTGGAGTGGGATCTTCGTAAGAAACAGCCTTACGCGGTATACGATAAAGTCGACTTCGACATCCCGGTTGGCGTTAACGGCGACTGCTATGACCGTTACCTGGTTCGTGTTGAGGAGCTGCGCCAGTCAAACCGCATCATCAAGCAATGTATTGCCTGGTTGCGGGACAACCCGGGTCCGGTCATCACCGACGACCACAAAGTCACACCGCCGACGCGCGTCGAGATGAAAGACGATATGGAATCGCTCATTCATCATTTCAAGTTGTTTACGGAAGGCTACTGCGTACCGGAAGGCGAGGCGTATGCGGCCGTCGAGCACCCGAAGGGCGAGTTCGGTATCTATATTGTTTCCGACGGTGCCAACAAGCCGTATCGCCTGAAGATTCGTGCGCCGGGCTTCGCGCACCTTTCAGCCATGTCAGAAATGGTAGAAGGACACATGCTGGCTGACGTTGTTGCCGTTATCGGCACCCAGGACATCGTGTTTGGTGAGGTCGACCGATGAGCTACGAACTCTCCTCACATATAAAAGAAGAAATCGAGAGCTGGAAAGCGCGGTTTCCGGAGGATCGACAGCGCTCCGCCATCATCAGTGCGTTGCATGCAGTGCAACACGAGAACCGGGGCTTTGTAACTGCACAGCAGATGAACGCAATCGCAGCGTATCTCGAGCTGCCGTCGATCCAGGTCTATGAGGTAGCCACGTTCTACTCGATGTTCCAGACGAAGGAAGTCGGGCGCAACGAAGTTGCTATCTGCACCAACGTGGCATGCATGCTTCGAGGCGCCGACGACCTCGTGGATCATGTCGAGAAGAAACTTGGCGCGAAACTGGGGCACAGCACCGAGGACGGCAAGGTCTTCCTGAAAAGGGAAGAAGAATGCATTGCAGCGTGTTGCGGTGCGCCGGCCATGATGGTGAACCATAAATACTACGAGAACCTGACCGTTGAGATGGTCGACGAAATTCTGGACGGACTGGACTGATGGCGTACGAACAGAATCTCGTTTGCTTCAACACGTTTGGTTCGAAAGAATCGTGGACGCTCGCGACTTACGAGAAGCACGACGGTTATAAAGCGTGGCGAGACATTCTCGCCGGCGGCATGACGCCGGCCGAGGTTATCGACGAAGTCAAAGCGTCGGGCTTGCGCGGCCGCGGTGGCGCCGGGTTCCCGACTGGGCTCAAGTGGAGCTTCATGCCGAAGAACTACGACGGCCAGAAATATCTTGTGGTCAACTCGGATGAGTCCGAGCCCGGTACCTGTCATGACCGCGAAATTCTGCGCTACAACCCGCACGCCCTGGTTGAAGGTATGGCAATTGCCGCCTACGCAATGGGAGCCACGGTTGCATACAACTACATGCGTGGCGAGTTCATGGACGAGCCGTTCCCTCGCTTCGAGGCGGCCGTGAAAGAAGCCTACGACGCTGGTCTGTTGGGCAAGAACGTGCAGGGCAGTGGTATCGACATCGATATCCATGGGTTTATCGGGGCAGGCGCCTACATCTGCGGCGAGGAAACAGCCCTGATCGAGTCGCTGGAAGGCAAGCAGGGCCGGCCGCGCTTCAAGCCGCCTTTCCCGGCGAACTTCGGCCTGTATGGCAAGCCGACGACCATCAACAATACTCAGAGTATTGCGAGTGTGCCGACGATCCTGCGTAACGGTGCCGCCTGGTTTGCGGCGCTCGGACCCGAAGGTTCGGGTGGTACGGCCCAGTTCTCGGTTTCCGGTCATGTGGAAAAGCCGGGCAACTACGAGCTGCCGATGGGTATTCCATTCAAAGTGCTGCTCGAGGATTTCTGTGGTGGCGTCTGGAAAGGCCGCAAGCTGAAGGCAGTTATTCCTGGCGGGTCATCCTGCAAGGTCGTTCCGGCTGAAGTCATCATGAACGCCACGATGGATTACAACTCGCTGCAACAGGCGGGATCATCGTTTGGTACCGGTGCTGTCATGGTCATGGACGAAACGACATGCATGGTCAAAGTGCTGCGTCGGATTTCACGGTTCTACATGGCCGAGTCGTGTGGGCAGTGCACACCGTGTCGTGAAGGCACGGGTTGGTTGTACCGCATGTTGACACGCATCGTCGATGGCAAGGGCGAGGAAGCGGATCTCG